>Ga0207669_10000836_pt1 | contig 13189 bp, 12 predicted proteins | sample KBSM33metaG_FD_184329 | JGI IMG/M metagenome (GOLD analysis project Ga0207669, IMG submission 184329) | Miscanthus rhizosphere microbial communities from Kellogg Biological Station, Michigan, USA - KBS M3-3 metaG (SPAdes) (version 2) | ecosystem: Host-associated > Plants > Roots > Rhizosphere >...
GCAGGCGCAGAGAGTCGCCACAACCTGACCTATTGGCGCTACCAGGATTATGCCGGCATCGGACCGGGCGCGCATGGTCGGCGCACCGGCGTCGCTACGCAGCGGCGGCGCAAGCCGGAGAATTGGATCGAGGCGGTCGCGCACAATGGCCACGGCATCGAGCAGGAAGAACCACTCACGCCGCGAGAACGTGCGGTCGAAGCGATGCTGATGGGGTTGCGGCTGGCCGAAGGGATCGACCTGGATCGGATCGCGACGCTGGGCGAGCGGCCGATCGACGAACTGGCAGACCGTCAGGCGATCGAGCGGCTGGCCGCACAGGGGTTGCTCGAGCAGGACGGCACAGGCCTACGCGCCACCGACGCGGGCATGCCGGTGCTCAATGCCATCCTGGGTGAGATCGTTCGGGCACCGGAAGAGACCTAGGCAGGTCGTCCACTTACTCGTCATCCCCGCGAACGCGGGGACCCATCTCCGGCACGTGCAGCATAAACAAACGGCGAATTCGCGGAGCTGACAGGAGCTGGGTCCCCGCGTTCGCGGGGATGACGATTTGTCTCCGACATACCGTCGTACACTTAATACACTTCAGCCGTGCCCCGCGACGAAAGCCGCGAGTTGCGCGATCGCCGTTCCCCAGCCTTCCTCGAATCCCATCTCCTCATGCTTGCGCGCATCGGCCGCAGTCTTGTGCAGCACGCGGGAAGCGTAGCGAGTGCCGTTGCCTTCCGCCTCGAAGGTGATGATCGCGGTTAGCGCGAGCCACGGATCGACCGGATGCCAGCCTTCCCTGAGCACGGTGGTGAAGACCAGGCGCGATTCGGGAACGACCTCCAGGAAACAGGCTTCGACGTGCGGCTGGAAATCCCCGTCGCCTTCGCGCATTAACGTCTCGAACCCACCCCCGGGGTGCAAGTCGAGCTTGACCACCTGGCATTCGATCGGCGCCGGTATCCACCATTTCGCCAGATGATCGGGCGTGCTCCACGCTTTCCACACCCGGGCGGGCGGTGCCGCGATGAAGCGATCGATCGTGAGTTCGGACGAGTCGATGGGCATGGTCATTGCTCCTCGGGCAGTTGGGTTTCGACAAAGTCGGCGAGACGATCGGCTCTGGATCGCCAGATCTCGCGTTGCTCGGACAGCCAGGATTCAGCGGCGGCGAGCCGCTCGGCATTGATCCGGCAGGTACGGATACGGCCGATCTTCTCGGACCGGATCAGCCCGTCTTTTTCCAGCACGCGCAGGTGCTTCATGAACGAGGGCAGCGCCATGGCGAAGGGCGAGGCGAGCTCCGTCACCGCGGCTGGCCCCCGCGCGAGCCGGCCCACGACCGCCCTTCTGGTCGGGTCGGCGAGCGCGTGGAATGCGGAATCGAGCGCGAGTTCATGGTTATCCATATGGATAACCATGGATGAAGCTTAGCCGTTTGGCAAACTAATTTTTAGGGAAGCTAGCGCCCTTCCTTTATCCGTCATCCCCGCGAAAGCGGGGACCCATCACCAACACGTAGGACACGCCCGGCCTGCCGGATTTGCGCAGTCCACAGGAGATGGACCCCCGCTTTCGCGGGGGTGACGACCAATGGTAGTGGCAGTAGCCGAACCCTAATTCAGAACCCCGCCGGCGCGGGCGAGATCGTTACCGTCGTGCCACCACGAATTTCCTGCACCTCCAGCGCGCGCTCGGCGATGCCGTCGCGGTTGAACCGGAATGCGCCGTCGATGCCCGAAAAGCCGTCCTTGTCGCGCAAGCGGTCCTCCGGGAACGACGCGCCGATCCGCCAGTCGCGCGCGATGCGGATGGTCAGCAACACCGCGTCGTAACCCATGCTCGACAGACGATAGGGAGCAGCGCCGAACCGCGCGCGGTATTTGACCGCATATTGGCGGTAGAGATTGTCGGGCACGCTGGCGAACCACGCGCCGTTGAGCGCCGGTTTGGCGGCGATCGATGCCTCGGTATTCCAGCGTTCGGTGCCAAGCACGCGCGCGCCGGCCTCTCCGTTCCGCCGCAACAGCGGGACGATCCCGGCTGCCGTCGCACCGTCGTCGACGACCAGGACCGCGCCGACCGAACCGGCCTTGCCGAGGCGCAATGTTGCGCCGGTGATCGATGGGTTGGTATGATCGTAATTCTGCAGCGAGATCACCTGGCCCTTCGCGGATTCGACCGCGCGCAGGAACGCCGTCGAGGCGCGCTGGCCATAGACGCCGTTGGCGACCAGGCCGCCATAAGTGGTGATTCCCTGGTCGCGGGCATAATCGACGACTCGCTCGATCGACTGGCCCGGCGAATAGCCCATCAGATAGGCGCCCGATCCGGCCAGACTCGAATCGTTGGAGAAACTGATCACCGGAACCCCGGCGCGCTTGGCGATCGGACCGACCGCGCGAACGTCTTCGGCGAGCAAGGGCCCGAGAATTACCCGCGCGCCGTCATCGATCGCGCGCTGCGCCGCAGCGGCGGCGCCGGTCGCGGTGTCGTAGTTGGTGATGCGCAGCGAGCTGTTGTTGGTATCGAGCAGAGCGAGCTGGGTCGCGTTGGCGATGCTCTTGCCGACGCCGGCATTGTTGCCGGTCAGCGGGACCAGCAAGGCGACCATGTGATGCTCGTTATCGGTCGGCAGGCCGGGCATCACCGGCGGGGCGACCGGGGGCGCGACAACCGCTGGACCGCGCTCTACCGGCGGTCCGGAGCGCGGCACGACGGTCGAGCAGGCGCTGAGCACCAACAAGCCGAACAGGAAAACCGCCCGTTTTAATTGCGTCAGTCGTTGCGGTGCGGTTGCTGCCTCTGCCATGACGATCCCCTGATGCCTGAAGTTCTTATGCCTGGTCTCTATATCGTCGCCACCCCGATCGGCAATCTCGGTGACCTGTCGCCGCGCGCGGCGCACGTGTTGTCGAATGCCGCCATAGTCGCGGTCGAAGATACGCGTGTGACGGCGGGACTGTTCCGGCACATCGGCATAAAACGGCCGATGATCGCCTATCACGACCATAATGCCGACCGCGTTCGCCCCGGACTGATCGAGCGGATGGGGCGTGAGGCGGTGGCGTTGGTCAGCGACGCGGGGACGCCGCTGATCTCGGACCCCGGCTATAAATTGGTCCGCGACGCGCGCGCGGCCGGGCATGCGGTGGTGACGATCCCCGGGCCGTGCGCGGCGATCGCGGCGCTGACCCTGGCCGGGCTGCCGACCGACCGGTTCCTGTTCATCGGCTTCCTGCCGGCCAAAGCGGGCGCAAAGGTGGAGGCGATCGCCGAGGTGGCGGCGATTCGCGCAACCCTGGTGCTGTACGAATCGGGGCCGCGGCTGGCGGCGACCTTGGCGCTGCTGGCGGAGAAACTCGGCGACCGCGAGGCGGCGGTGACGCGCGAAATCACCAAGAAGTTCGAGGAAGCGGTGACGGGGACCTTGTCGATGCTCGCCGCGCGCTATGCCGAAGCAGCACCCAAGGGGGAGATCGTCGTGGTCGTGGCACCGCCGGGCGAGGCGGCACCGGCGAGCGCGGAGGATGCCGATACCGCCCTGGCCGAGGCGTTGACGCGGCTGCCCGCGAGCAAGGCAGCGGGGGAAGTGGCCAAGCGGCTGAATCTCGATCGGCGCGAACTCTACGCGCGGGCGATGGAGATGAAGAAGTGAGTGCGGAACTCATCAATAGCCCCTCCCCTTCAGGGGAGGGGTTGGGGTGGGGGAGGCTTGGCTGAGCACCGGAGACCCAACCCCACCCCCAACCCCTCCCCTGAAGGGGAGGGGCTTTAAGAGGGATCGCCGCGCCGCCGAGGCCTCCGGCCGCCGCGGGGAACGGATCGCCGCCTGGTGGCTCCGGCTCAAGGGCTGGCGCATCCTCGACAAGCGCGTCCGCACGCCGGCGGGCGAAGTCGACCTGGTCGCGCGCAAGGGCAACCTCATTGCCTTCGTCGAGGTGAAGATGCGCGCGACCGCGGCCGAACTCGATTTCGCGATCGACGAGCGGCGCCTCGCTCGGGTAGCGGCGGCGGCCGAAGTATTGATGTCGCGTTATGCCGGGCCGGGTGATGATATCCGTGTCGACGTTATCCTGCTGGCGCCGGGCACCAGGCCTCGCCATATCGAGAATGCGTGGATCGGGTGACATAGCTGACTAATACGCCTAAGCACGTGCCGTTATGCCAGCGAAAGCCGGCATCTCTGGCGGCAAAAGCCCCGAAAGACCCCAGCTTTCGCTGGGGTGACGATGAGGAATAAGATCGCATGCCGCTGAATGTTGCCGTCCAGATGGATCCCATGGAGTCGATCAACATCGCCGGCGATTCGAGCTTTGCGCTGATGCTGACCGCGCAGGCGCGCGGGCACCGGTTGTTCCATTACACCGCCGATGCGCTCAATTATCGCGACGGCCGCGTCTGGGCGAAAGCGCATCCGGTCACGGTCGAGCGCGTCGTCGGCAAGCATTTCAGCTTTGGCGAACCGGTGAACCTGGATCTGGGCGACGAGGCCGATGTCGTGCTGATGCGCCAGGATCCGCCGTTCGACCTAGGGTACATCACCGCGACGCACTTGCTCGAGCGGATCGCGGACAAGACCCTGGTAGTCAACGATCCCGCCAACGTGCGCAACGCGCCGGAAAAGGTGTTCGTGCTCGACTTCGCGCGCTTCATGCCGCCGACATTGGTCACGCGCAGCCTGGAGGAAGCGCGCAAATTCCTCCACGAACATGGCGAAATCGTCGTCAAGCCGATCCACGGCAATGGCGGCAAGGCAGTGTTCAAGGTCGACCGCGACGGCACCAATTTGTCGGCGCTGATCGAGGTGTTCAACATGACCTGGCGCGAGCCGCACATGCTCCAGGCGTTCCTGCCCGGCGTGGCGAGCGGCGACAAGCGCATCGTGCTGGTCGACGGCGAGATCGCCGGCGCGATCAACCGCGTGCCGGGTGAAGGCGAGTTCCGATCGAACCTGGCGGTCGGCGGATCGGCGGCGAAGACCGAACTGACCGCGAAGGAGCGTGAAATCTGCGCCGCGCTAAGTCCGGAGCTCAAAAAGCGCGGGCTGCTGTTCGTCGGGATCGACGTGATCGGCGGCGAATGGCTGACCGAGATCAACGTGACGTCGCCGACCGGGATCGTCGCGATCGAGCGGTTCGACGGCGTCGACGTCTCGGCAATGATCTGGGACGCGATCGAGAAGAAGGTAGGGGCGAATGGCTAATTCTCCCCTCCCGCTCGCGGGAGGGGTCGGGGGAGGGCCTGTGCACTCCTCTGGCCGCCTCGCTTATCCCGACATGCGCTCCCCTAGCCCCTCCTGTAGACGGGAGGGGAACGCGTGACCGAGTGGTTCCTCGATGGCCTCGAACAATGGGGCTATGCGGCGATCTTCCTGTGGATGGCGCTGGAGAACATCATCCCGCCGATCCCGTCCGAAGTCATCATGGGCTTCGCCGGGATCGCGGTCGCGCATGGCAAGCTCAGCTTCGCCGGGGTGATGATCGCCGGCACCCTGGGCTCCACAATGGGCAATTATTTCTGGTACTGGATCGGCCGCAACGTGCCGCTGCAGAAGCTCAAGCCGTTCGTCGACCGCAACGGGCGCTGGCTGACGGTCAGCTGGTCGGACGTCGAGCGGATCGACAATTTCTTCTTCCGCCACGGTCAATGGCTGGTGTTCGCGCTCCGCTTCGCGCCGTTCGGGCGGTCGATCGTCTCGCTGCCGGCCGGCATCTCGAAAATGCCGCGGTGGAAGTTCATCGTCTGGACACTGGCCGGGACGACGATCTGGAACGCATTCCTGACCGGCGCAGGCTGGTATCTCGGCGCCAATTTCCGCGAGGCGGAGGGCTGGACGGGTCCGGCAGCGATCGCGATCTGCGCGGCGATTGCGGTCTGGTATGCGTGGCGCGTCGTGACGTGGAAGCCGCGGGCTTAGACGCCTGGAATTCCCCTCCCTGACAGGGAGGGGCTAGGGGTGGGTGCGCGCGTCTGCGCGCCCATAAAGACTCACTCATCGCTCACCAAAAAAGCGTCGGACGAGGCATCTAGCCTCGCCCGGCGCAACACCCACCCCTTGATCCCCTCCCTTGCAGGGAGGGGAAAACTGCTGCTCTCACGCCCGCGGATGAGCGTTCCGATAGACGTCGAGCAGGTGCGCGGCGTCGACCGCGGTGTAGATCTGGGTCGAGCTTAGACTGGCATGACCGAGCAATTCCTGGAGCTGGCGAAGGTCGGCGCCGCGGCCCAACAAGTGGGTGGCGAAGCTGTGGCGTAGCGCGTGAGGCGTCGTGCGGTCGGCCAGCCCAAGCCGGGTCCGCGCGGCCTGAACGGATTTCCTGACCACGCCGGCCGATAACGGTCCGCCCTTCGCCCCTCGAAACAGCGCCTCGCTGCGCACCACCGGCCAGGGCGACGCGGCGACATAGGCGTCGATCGCATCGCGCACCTGGGGCAGTAACGGCACGATCCGCGTCTTGTCGCGCTTACCGGTGACCGCCATCGCCTCGCCCAGCGGCAATATCGCGCCGATCAGCCCGACCGCCTCGCCAATGCGCAAGCCCGCACCATAAAGCAGCAGCAGCACCGCCCAATCGCGCGCGGCGATCCAGGGTTCGGCTGCGTCTTCCGCGACTTCCTCGGCCAATGCGACCGCATCGGCGGGCGAGACCGGACGCGGCACGCCTTTCTTGACGCGCGGCCCACGCATCCGCGGCGACGCCTCGTCCCCCGCCGCCCATTTGAGGAACGTCTTGACCGCCGACAGCTCGCGCGCGGCCGAGGAATTGCCGAGGCCCTGTCCACGCCGCCGCGCGAGATAGGCGCGCAAATCCGCCGCCGTCACGCGGCCGAGCGCCGCGCGATCCGCCCCCTCGCCCCAATGTTCGCCGAGAAACTGAACCAGGCGGACAGCGGTCGCCTCATAGGCGCGGACGGTGTGCACCGAGCGCCGCCGGTCGCGCGACAAATGCTGGCCGAACTCGAGCGGCAGCGCCGTCATGGCCGCCGCGCCCGTTGCTTGGCCGAGATTGATTTAATCACCAGCCGCCCCTCGCCCGCCCGATCGATCGGCGTGGCAACGCTGGCCGCTGCGGCATCGATCAGCGCGGCGACCGCCGGGCTGCCCATACGCTCGCCGATCAGCTTGACGTGGCGGACGGTGCTCCCCTCGCCTTCCAGCAATCCTTCGGGATCGAGCAGCGTCGGGCCGTTGGACAGGAACAGGCTGACCCAGCGCGGATAGCCGGCGACCGAGCAGATGATCGACTGGCGCTTCTCGCCGGCGCCAAACGCGATCGCAAGCGCGTTGTAATTGTCATAGACCAGGATCGTCGCCCCGGGCAGCCGCGCCGACACCATCGCCACCGCGCGCCGGATCGTCGCCGCGATATCGGGCGTGAATTTGTCGATGAAACCGTCGAGTTGTTCCTGCGGGGTCACCCCCTCATCCTAGCTGGCCTGGACGAACCGGAACAGGGCGGACGAAACAGGCATGCGCGAGGTTTCGCCTGCGCGCAGGAATCGCCATATGAGCGGCGATGTCCCGCGCTCGCGTCCTCGTCATGAACTCCGCGCTCGGCCCGCTCGACTATCGCGTGCCGCATGGCATGACGGTCGAGCCGGGGTCGCTGGTGGTCGCGCCTTTGGGTCCGCGCCAGCTGCTCGGCGTGGTGTGGGAGCCGGAGCGGATGCCGTCGGACGCCGAGGTCGGCGACAATCGGTTGCGCAACCTGATCGACGTGCTGCCGGTGCCGCCGCTGACCGTTGCGATGCGGCGGCTGATCGAATGGACGGCGGATTATTATCTCGCTTCGCCGGTCTCGGTGGCGCGGATGGCGTTGCCTTCCTCCTCCGCGCTCGAAGGCGCGCGCACCGTCACCGAGTATCGCCCGACCGGGCATGTTCCCGAACGTCTGACGCCGCAGCGCGCGCAGGCGTTGGAGCGGATCGGCGACCGTCAGGGTCTCGTCCGCGAATTGGCGACGATCGCCGACGTATCCGACGGGGTGATCCGCGGGCTGGTCAAGGTCGGCGCGATCGAGGCGGTCGAGGTCGATATCGACAGTCCCTTTCCGCTCCCTGATCCCGACCACGACGTGCCGATCCTGTCGGACGAGCAGCAACGCGCCGCCGACGTGCTGACCGCCGACGTCGCCGCGCATGCCTTCAAGCCGACCTTGCTCGACGGGGTGACCGGATCGGGCAAGACCGAAGTCTATTTCGAAGCGATCGCCGCCGCGATCCGCGCCGGGCGCCAGACCCTGGTGCTGCTCCCCGAGATCGCGTTGACCGAGCCGTTCCTGCAGCGCTTCACCGCGCGCTTCGGCTGCGAGCCGGTGGCGTGGCATTCGGGCTTGCGCCAGTCGCAACGGCGGCGTGCCTGGCGCGCGATCGCGACCGGCCAGGCGCTGGTCACGGTCGGCGCGCGCTCGGCATTGTTCCTGCCTTATTCCAATCTCGGCTTGATCGTCGTCGACGAGGCGCACGAGACCAGCTTCAAGCAGGAAGAGGGCGTGCATTACCATGCGCGCGACGTCGCGGTGATGCGCGGCAAGTTCGAGGACATTCCGGTCGTGCTCGCCACTGCCACGCCGGCGATCGAGACGCGCCAGCAGGTCGAGATCGGCAATTATGCCGAAGTGAAGCTGCCCGGCCGCTATGGCGCCGCGGAAATGCCCGACATCGAGGCAATCGACTTGTTGCTGGACCCGCCAGAGCGCGGCCGCTGGATCGCGCCCAAATTGGTCAATGCGATCGACGAGACCCTGGCGCGCGGCGAGCAGGCGCTGATGTTCCTGAATCGCAGAGGTTATGCTCCGCTGACCTTGTGCCGCGCCTGCGGGCATCGCTTCCAATGCCCCAATTGCACTGCCTGGATGGTCGAGCACCGGCTGGTCCGGCGGCTGAGCTGCCACCATTGCGGCCACGTCATGCCGACGCCGCGCGAATGCCCCGAATGCAAGGAAGAGGATTCGCTGGTCGCCTGCGGCCCAGGGGTCGAGCGCATCGCCGACGAAGTGGCCGCCTTATGGCCCGAAGCGCGCACCGCGATCGTCACCAGCGACACGATCTGGTCGCCCGCCAAGGCGGCCGAGTTCGTCAGCCGGATGGAAGCGCACGAGATCGACATCGTCATTGGCACCCAGCTCGTCACCAAGGGCTACCACTTTCCCAATCTGACATTGGTCGGCGTGATCGACGCCGATCTCGGGCTGGGCGGCGGCGATTTGCGCGCGGCAGAACGCACGTTTCAGCAGATCATGCAGGTCGCCGGGCGCGCCGGGCGCGGGGAAAAACCCGGCCATGTCTTCATCCAGACGCATGATCCGAAGGCGCCGGTGATGGAGGCACTGGTGTCGGGCGACGCCGACGCCTTCACAGCCGCCGAGACCGAGGCACGACGCGAGGCCGGTGCGCCCCCGTTCGGCCGCTACGCCGCGATCGTCGTCAGTTCGGAGGATCAGTCCGCCGCCTATGACATCGCCAAGCTGGTGGGCCGAACCGCCCCCAGGGTCGAAGGGATGGAGGTCTATGGCCCCGCGCCCGCGCCGCTGGCGATGCTGCGCGGACGCCATCGCTATCGCCTGCTGATTCATGCGCGGCGCGGACTCGACGTTCAGGACGTGATCCGCGCGTGGCTAGGCGGGCTCGATTGGCCGTCCAAGGTCCGCGTCATTGTGGACGTTGATCCCTATAGCTTTGTCTGACGGACGCGATAGGATTGCCGCGAACGACGGGGGTCGTTCGGGGGAATATCGATGTTTCGCAAAGTACTGCTTGCCGCAACCGCACTCGCCGCCATGCTGCCGGGCACTGCCGGTGCCACCTGGTACGAGGGCAGCTCCAAACACTTTATCGTCTATGCCGACGACTCGCTCGACCAGGTCAAGGCGATGACGACTAAGCTCGAACGATTCGACAAGACCGTTCGGGTCGCGCTCGGCCTCAAGGAACCCGAAGTAGGTCCGGATGCGCGTGTCATCGTGTTCGTCCTGCCGCAGCTGAGCGACGTCCAGAAGATGATGGGCGGCAGCAGCGCCAGGAATGTCGCCGGCTTTTACCGCTCAGACTTTCCCACGGGATCCTTCGCGTTTGTGCCCAAGCGTGACGGCGGGGGTACCTTGTCGGCGCGGGCGGTACTGCAACACGAATATACCCATCACATCATGTATTCGAGCTTCGGCGACGTCGTCTTTCCCGGATGGTTCAGCGAAGGATTCGCCGAGCTGTTCGCCACCGCCAAGCTACAGGATGACGGCAGCGTCGTGATCGGGGCAGTGCCGGTCTATCGATCCTATGGGATCGACCGGATGAACGACTATCCGGTAGAATCGCTGGTAAAAGGCTATCCCGACTACCGTAATCCGATGGCGACGCAGATATTCTATGGCCGGGCGTGGCTGTTGACGCATTACATGATGTTCGACGCCACGCGTGCAAAAGCGCTGGGCACCTACATTGCCGCAATCAATGACGGCAAGTCGCGCGACGACGCGCAAAAACTGCTCGGGATCACGCCGTCGCTCGACGTCAAGCTCAATGCCTATGGCGCGCGGCCTAGTCTGCCGGGAGCGACGTTCACCGCCGACAAGCTGAAGATCGGCGAGGTTTCCGTCCGCGCTCTGACCCCGGGCGAAGCGGCGGTGATGCCGATGCGGATGCGGTCGCATAACGGCGTGGATCCGCAACAGGCCAAGGAAGTAGTCGACGCTGCCCGCAGGGCAGCCGCCCCGTATCCGAACGATCCCGGTGCGCAGAATGAGCTTGCCGAGGCGGAATTCGATGCCGGCAATTACGATTTGTCCGAGGCCGCCGCCGACCGTGTCCTCGCAGCCGACCCGAAGTCGGTCCATGGCCTGATCTACAAGGGCATGGCGCAGATGGAATTGCTCAAGAAGGCAGGCAATACCGACCCGACCAAATGGAGCGCCGCGCGGCGATGGTTCCTGGCTGCCAACAAGGTCGACTCGCTCTATTCCTATCCGATCCAGCTCTATTTCGAGAGTTTCGCCAACGCCAAGCAGGCACCGTCACGCGCGGCAAAGGACGGCTTATTGTTCGCTTATCGTCTCGCACCGCAGAATTTGCAGCTGCGATTCGATGCGGCGCACGTCCTGCTTGGCGACAATCGACTCGACGCCGCGCGCGTCGCACTCGAACCGATCGCCTATAGCGAACGCCCCGGACCGATATCCGACATGGCGAAAAAGGCGCTAGGCGCGATTGACAAGGGCGGCGCGGCGGCCGCGCTCGCGATACTCGATGCACCCCCGCCCAAGAGCGACGCCAAGCAGGGTGGCGGCAAGGACGACGGCAAGAAAGGCTCCTGAAATCGCGGACGTGCGCGCCGAGGCCTGTTTATCCGCGGCGGATTCTGCCATTGCGCGCACGATGAGCCGGAAACGCTTGATCTTCCTCTCGTTGCGGCAATGGCTGGCAGCGATCGCGCTGGCACTATGCGCAGGCGCTTGGCTTGCCCCGGGCGTCGCGCGCGCCGACGACATCGCGGCGGCATCGCGCAGCGTCGTCCGGGTCGTAACCATTGCGATCGTCGATCAGGAAGTGGTTGGATTCGGCCATGGTTCTGGCTTCGCCGTCGGACCCAATCGGATCGTCACCAACGCGCATGTCGTCGAGCTCGCACAGAAATATCCCGACAATGTCGTCATCGGTGTGGTGCCCTCTGAGGGATCCAAATCATACCAGGGCCGCGTCGTCGCGATCGATGCCAAGCGCGACCTGGCGCTGATCGAAATCACCGGCGCCGCCCTGCCGGTGGCGACGCTGTACACCGGCGCGCCCGACGACAGCATGGGCCTCGTCTCGCTCGGCTATCCGGGCAATGTCGACCTGGCGACCGCCCAATCGGCGGCGGATTACATCAAGCCGCTGGCGCCGGTGCGCTCCGAAGGATCGTTGTCGGCCAGCCGCAATATCGAAGGCATCAACGTCCTGCTCCACAGCGCGAGCATCTCGCGTGGCAATTCGGGCGGGCCGTTGCTCGACCGCTGCGGACGCGTGATGGGAGTCAATTCGGCGATCACCCGCGGCGAGGAAGGCGATGCCAGTTTCGCTTTCGCGATCGCCGAGAGCGAACTTGCCGGCTTCCTGCGCGAGCACCGGCAGGCGTTCAATACGGTCGACATTCCCTGTATGAGCCTCGAAGCGCGGCTGAGCGCCGATGAGGCGGCGGACTCTGCGGCGCGCGAGGCGGCCGACGCATCGCGGCGCGACTCCGCGGCGCGCGACCAGGCCAGCCGCCAACAGGCGATCGAAGCCGCACGGCTCAATGCCCAGCGCGCGAGCGAGAACGTCATGGCGATCTCGGCCTTGCTGCTCGTACTCGGCGCGTTGTCCGTCGGCGGCGGCGGTCTGCTCTATTCGCGCGGGCGCCAGCGCGAGGCGATCTGGGCAGGGTCCGCCGGCGGCGTGCTGATCGTCGCGGCGGTCATCGTCTTCCTGTTGCGGCCGAGCGAGGAGCCGATGCTGCCCCCGGGCTTTGCGGTACCCGTCGCGACGCCGACTCCGTCGGCGGCGGGCGCGAGCTCGCTGGGCAAGATGGCATGCAAGTTCCAGCCCGACCGCAGCCGCGTGACGGTGTCGGCCACCGCCGACGTCAATCTCGATTGGGGGCAGGACGGGTGCTTGAACGGCAAGACGCAATATGCCGATGACAACGGCAAATGGACCCGCGTGCTGGTGCCGAACGACGAGCAGACCGTATCGGTACTGCAATTCGACCCCGAGACGCGGACCTACACCGCCTATCGCTATTTCCTGAGCGCGGTGCAGATGGACGCGGCGCGCAAGCTGCGCGCGCAGAGCCCGCTCAAGCAATGCAGCGCCGATGCCGGCGCGCGCAACAATCTGATGGTGCAACAGCAGTCGATCCGCGCCGCCTTGCCGACCACCTATAGCGAGAAGCTGGTTTACACCTGTTCGCCGGCGCCTTCGGGTCCGAACCCAACTACCGTGAGGTCGTGACGGAGCCGATTTTGCTGTCCGGCGAGGAGCAAGGAGGGAGCGATGCTGATAGCATCGTGACGGACGCGCGACGATGTCCGGGCAGCAAAATCGGCCCGCCGCTTCGCGGTTGCCCGCAGGAACCCGCCTGTGAGGCAGGTCGCCATGCCCCTGGCATGGCTGAAACTGTCCGGGGGATAGTTTCACCTGCTCACCGTCGCTTGCTTGCGCGTAGCTTCAGCTACGCGTCTGC
>Ga0207669_10000838_pt1 | contig 13148 bp, 16 predicted proteins | sample KBSM33metaG_FD_184329 | JGI IMG/M metagenome (GOLD analysis project Ga0207669, IMG submission 184329) | Miscanthus rhizosphere microbial communities from Kellogg Biological Station, Michigan, USA - KBS M3-3 metaG (SPAdes) (version 2) | ecosystem: Host-associated > Plants > Roots > Rhizosphere >...
GAGTCGCGCACCAGGCCGACCGCCGCCTCCTGGACCAAGAAGAAGGCCCGCTTTTGCGGGCCTTCGGTGGTTGGGCGCTTGACAAACGGACGGCCATATCAGCTGAGATGCGCACCGAAACGACCGAAAGCGGCGCTTCGAGTGTTGTGGACAGGCGTGGCGGCGAGCAACTCGACCTGCCCTCTGAGCTGATCGGCTTCGAAATGGGTTGGGATAGGGACGACGTCCTTGCTGGCAACTTCGAGGCCCTGCTCTTGCAGCTTGATTGCGCATCCAAGGCACTCGGGGAGAAGCTCATTGCAAGGTTGGTCGAGACGTTGAGCTCGGTTACCGAGTCGACCGGCAACGTAGTACACGCCGAAGGGAAAAAATTCTCCTTCGAGATGTTGGTGGAAATGCTGGAGAAGATCGCCTGGTCTCTCGACGACGACGACGAGCTGGCGATGCCGAGTCTCCTCATGCATCCCGACCAAACCAAGAATCTGCCCTCAGAGGCGACGCCCGAGCAGCGGGCGGTCCTCAACGACCTGATGCGGAGAAAGAAGGAGGAGCTTCTTGCTAAGCGACGCCGTCGGCGCCTTTCTTAACTCCGTTTCTGAGCGAGCCTTCGACCAACCTCTGTTGGCGATCATCCGAGTTCAGGGATTTGAGCGTGTCCATTTGACTCATGGTGCACGTGAGTTTGGGAAAGACGCCATCGGACGGCGAGCAGTGGGCGTGGCAGTCCAAGGCGGGCGACGTCGGCCAGCCGCAGTGGCAGCAGATCAAAGACCAGCTCGACGAACTGCGTCTGGTCAACCTCGGTCATGGGGCCTTCGAGACCAAATTGACCCGGCGCCCCGTCCTAGTGATCACGGGAAGGCTGATTGGTAACGCACCGGAGTTGTTTCGCGACTACAACGAGCGCGCTGAGACCAAGGGCGAGCCGGTGTTGGAGCTATGGGATCGCGAGACGCTCATCGGCTTGCTCGCCGAGAATCAAGACGCGCTTCTGCGTGGATCGATGGACGGGCAGCTATCCCTGATCCACCGATAGGCACCCGAGGAAGCCATCCGGGAGCGTCCTCTTGGCTCTTGAGAATGCGGTTTGCGAAAGCCCATTCCCCGAGCCAGGAGGACACCCGGAAGGTGAAGACACAAACGACAGCGCAAACCGTAGAAGTCAGGGCGGACGGCGAGGGTCTCGTCTCCCACGCCGGGGCCTTCCTGTTGGTGGAGCTCGCCGATCGGCTCGGCCTCACCGCCGCCCTCGCCGAGGCGATGGCGCCGACCCGAGAGCGCCGCTCTGCCCACGAGCCGGGCGCCGTCGTGCGCGACCTCGCCGTCGCGATCGCCGACGGCGGCGATCACGTCTCTGACCTCGGCGTCCTGCGTGGCCAGGAGGCGCTGTTCGGAGCGGTGGCCTCAGAGAGCACCGCCCACCGGGTGATCAAGGCGATCGACGCGCAGGCACTGGAAGGGATCCGCAGCGCCCGCGCCAGGGCGCTGGCCAATGCCTGGGATGCCGGCGCCCGACCCGAGGAGCTGATCCTCGACATCGACGCCAGCCTCCTCACCGCCCACTCCGAGAAGCAGGGCGCCGCCGGCAACTACAAGGGCGGCTTTGGCTTTCACCCGCTGCTCTGCTACCTGGCCGAGACCGGCGAGCCGCTGGCCGGGATCCTGCGCCCCGGCAACGCCGGCGCCAATACCGCCTCCGATCACTTCGAGGTCCTGCAGTTGGCGCTGGAGCAGCTGCCCGCCCAAGACCTCGACCGAGAGATCCTGGTGCGCGCCGACATCGGCGGGCGCACCCACGCCTTCACCTCCGACTGTCGCGAGGCCGGCATTCGCTTCTCGGTCGGCTACGAGGTCGAGGAGCGGGTGCGCGAGGCGATCGGCGCGCTGCCCGATCGGGCCTGGCAACAGGCGATCGACTGCGATGGCACCGAGCGCGAGGGCGCCCAGGTCACGGAGCTGAGCGACCACGTCGACCTCTCGCGCTGGCCGGAGGGCACGCGGCTCATCCTCAGGCGCGAGCGCCCCCATCCCGGCGCCCAGCTCTCGGTCTTCGACTGCGAGGCCGGCTACCGCCACACCGCCTTCATCACCGACCAGGAAGACATCGACATCGCCGCCCTGGAGCTGCGCCACCGCCGCCGCGCCCGCGTCGAGGACGCGATCCGCACCGGCAAGGAGACCGGCATGCGGCGCATGCCCTTCGCCGCCTTCGAGCACAACCAGGCCTGGCTTGAGGTCTCCCTGGCGGCGCAGGCACTGCTGCGCTGGGCGGCGCTGCTCTGCCTGGAGGGCGAGCTTTCTCTGGCCGAGCCCAAGCGGGTGCGCCAGCATCTGCTGCACGTCGCCGGGCGCTTGGTGCGCTCGGGCCGGCGGGTGGCGCTGCGGCTGCCGCGCGGCTGGCCGTGGGCCGAGGCTCTGGTCGCGGCCTTCGTGCGATTGCGGGCGCTGCCGCTCGCGTCGAGTCCGTAGTCACAGGCTCGCTCCACGGCCACAACCCCTCCTCATCGCACCTGCCGATCTCGGCCTGCCCGCGAATGGGCGCCGGCGCTGCGATTTGCCGACGGACGACCTCAAGTGGGCGCCAGGGCGGCTCCGCCCTGGCGTCGTTACCTACCTCAAGTCGCCCGGTCTCACCCTGCGGGGTGAAAACGGTGGATCGAGGCTAGGCGGCCGCGTTGGCACGGCGCTGAGCGTGCGCGTAAAGCGTCTCCGGCGCGATGTCGGCTTCGTTGGGCCAGACGATCGTGCCGGCGTCTGGATCAGCCATGAGCTTACGGAAGTACTCAGGGTCGCGCAGCGGCTCGAAAATGCCACCGTAGTCGAGCAGGTAGGAGAGGTCCACGTCGGCGCTAGTTGAATCCTCGAAGCGCACGTGAACGCTATAGCCCTCCGTGGGCTTCGCTTCCATCAGCATTGGCGTGCTTCTCATGGTCTCGATCCTAGAGGGTTCACCCGAGGGGATCAATCGGGTGTGGCGGCTGGTGCTCGCGAGCCAGATTCCAGTTCTCCCGCAACTCCTCTTGATGCTCTTTTGCCCATTCGGTCACCAGCTTCTGGGCGCGACGAGGCAGCCCGCCTGCGATCAACTCGAGGTAGATCACGATCCCGTAGAAGCTGCTGATCCTCGGCATGGCGCTGAGTGTCGCAGGGCGGCCGGACGAGAGGGCAGACAATGAGCTTCGCCCTCGCTCGGAAAACTTGGTCCCGAAATTTGTCCCGGACTCCATCGAACTTGGCCGAGCTCCTTGGACGTGATTCGCTCTATCAGGCGAGATTGCGGCCCTACAGACGGCTTCCGGCGCGACTCATAATCCGTCGGTCGCTGGCTCGGTCCAACTGCGCCGTTAGATAAATGCGGTCCCTCTGCTCGCCCTGGAGTCTCTACCGTTGGATATATGCCCGAGGCATCCGAGCTTGACGAGTTCGAGTCGTTGGTCGCCGATGCGATCGATCGGCTGCCCGATCAGTTCCAGGAGATCTTGGCGAAGGTCGCCGTCGTCGTCTCCGATCTCGGGACCGAGGCACATGCATACGGCCAGTACTCAGGAGACGGCGTCGCGCGCGAACGCTATGAGGACCGGATCATCATCTACCGCGACACGCTGGAGCGCGACTTCGGCCACGACCCGGATCTGCTCGCCCGTCAAGTGGAGCGGACGTTGCGCCACGAGCTTGCCCACCACCTGGGTTGGGATGAGCGTGGAGTGGGAGGCCTCGGTCTCTGAACGCGCTCCACGAGTACAGCGTGGGCGGCCTGCTCACGATCGGCCGACGGGATCGCGAGCAGGCCGGAACGCTTACCTGCCGAGGGTGATGTTCACCTTGGAGCCTGGCGGTAGGAGCCTGCCGGGTTTGGGGTTCTGCTTGGTGACCTTGTTCTTCGGCTTGTGCTTGCGGCGTTTGACCGTGCCGAGCTTGCAGTCGGAGCGGCGGAGTGCACGCTTCGCGGGGTTGAGCTTCTTCCCCTTGAGCTTGGGGACGGTGCACGCCCGATAGGTGAATTGGTCGCCCCGCGTCAGCGGGCTGGTTCCGGCGATCGTCGTGGCGGTGACGTCCACGGTGTCGGCGGCGGCACTTGGCGGGGCGATCGCGGTGATCTGCGTTTCCGATTCGACCGTGAAGCTGGTCGCCGCCGTGGCGCCGAACTTGACCGCACTGGCCGAGGCCAGGTTCGTGCCGGTGATGACCACACTGGTGCCGCCGGTGATGGGGCCGAAGCTCGGCGCGACCGAGGCGATCGCCGGAGCCGGCTGGATTTCGGCGCTGAGCTCGATCTCCTTGCCGGCCACGGTGCCACTCGGTGCCACCGTGGCGCCGTCGAAGGGCGGCGGGAAGACGAAGCCGAAGCTCGCTCCAGCCACTTCGGCGATGCCGATTTCGTCTTCGCCGCTGGTCGGATCGACTCCGATTAGATCACCGGCGTGGACCGGCAGGTTCGCGGTGAAGGTCTGTAGCCCGCTGCCCGAAGGAGTCGCCGGGTTGCTGGTGCCCACCGCGGCGTAAGCGCCAGAGCCGTTGGGCCGCAGCACGCGGAGATAGAAGGGGCCGCCTTTCGCATCCTGCACGCGCCAGCGCACGATCGCGCCGTTGACGGGCGAGGCCAGGTTGGCGCCTTTCTCCGGCAGCGCCGTGTTGAAGAAGGTCTCCACTTTTTCAAATTTGGTCGGGGTCGAGCCCGGCGGCAAGACGCTCCCGACGGTGATCGTGGACGCCTGTGCTGCGCCGGCCGCCAGCAGCGCGCAAACGCCGGCGACGGCGACCGCAAGGCCAAGTTGGCCGGACCTCCCGCGTCTCATGCCCGAACCGGTACTCGTGTTCGCTTCGTGTCGCGCTCGACACGTCATCGACTTGCCTCCTTGTGTGGTCCCCGACGGCCCCCTGCGGCCGCCGGGATCGGTTCCGAGTGCTCACAAACCTCGGGCCTGTCGAAGGTTGCGGCCGCCCGCTCGAATCGCGGCGGGTTTCCGCCCCCTTAGGGGAGAGGCGACCCCGAGGGCCCGCCTACTTCGAGAGCGCGTTGACGCTCAGCGCGTCGCCGGTCGGCCGCTTGCCGGGCCGGGCGCGCTCGAATCCCATCAACGCGACGATCCTCGCCGAGACGTCGTCCTCCTCTGAGAGGCGGGCTTCGTTGCGCTCCCGGATCGATTCCAGCCGCGCCAGCATCTCCGCCTGGAACTCGGCGACTTCGAGCTTCCCCTCGCTGTCGAGGTGGACCACCTTCCAGGCGAGGTAGAGATCGTCGTCGGCGTCCATCTTGCCGTTGCGCAGCGACGCCAAGCCTTCGGCGATGATCGCCTGCAGGAGGATGCCGGCGAGCTTGCGGCGGGTCGCCTTCGGCATCGCCCGCCATTCCTCGTCACTGACTTCGGGCCGCCGTTTGGCGCGGTAGTAATGCTCGATGGCGCCGCGGCGGGGCTCGGTCCTGACGAGTTCGATTGCCTCATCGGCGAGGAGTTCCGCGACGTGGAAGCTGGCGGTGCCGAGACCGACCCGGAGCATTGCCGCGATCTCTTTCGGGCTGGCTACCTGGTCGATCAGGATCGAGAGGGCATCGAGCCGGACCGGGTGGTTGACGGCGTGGCTGATGCGGCGCTCCGTTGCCCTGCCCCCGGTTCGGGCCTTCTTGGTCCCGGTGGACTTCTTGATCACGACTCCTGCTCCCTTCGTCCGGCATCTACCGGTTTGACATGTTGACCTGCTTGTATAGCGGAAATCCGGAGTATTTGCGGATTCTTTTCTGTGCAAATGCTCATTAGTGAAACTTTCTCCACCATTGAGCGGTCTGCCCCCACGTCGTGGAAGTCGAGAACCGCGGGGAGGTGAGGCAGATGAAGATCAGCAGCGTGGGAGTGGTCATGCCCGGGTTCGTCCTCAAGCACAACTAACGATGCGGGCGGGTTCGCGCAGGCCGGTCTCCCCCGCCGCGGCGCGGGAGACCGGCCGGCCGGCCAGATCCGGTGCGCGAGGACGTAGGAATGGAGAGATGATGATCAGACCGCGGATCAAGCGGACCACCGAACGGCTGGAATCACCCCAGGGCGATCTCTACCTGCAGCGGCCCGGCATGGGCAGCGACGTGCGGATCGAGGACCCTGGCGAGAGCGACCGACGGCTGCTCGACGCGCTGGACGGCGCCCATTCGCACGCCCAGCTCGAGCGCGAATTCGGCGTCAAAGAGGTCGCCTCGGTGCTCGACAGGCTGGGTGAGTTGGGTGTCATCGAGGACGCGGCCGACGACGATCTGATCGCCCCCGACGCGATGGCCCGCTTCGAGCGCCAGCTCCGCTACTTCAGCGACGTCTCGCCCGGTCCGGCTCCCTCCGAATGCCAGGCCCGCCTCGAAGCGGCGCGGGTGGCCGTGCTGGGAGTCGGTGGGCTCGGCGGCTGGTCGGCGCTTGCTCTCTCCTGCTGTGGCGTCGGCGAGATGCTGCTGGTCGACTTCGACCTGGTCGAGCTGAGCAACCTCAACCGCCAGGTTCTCTACGGCGAGGCCGACGTCGGCCGGTCGAAGGCGCGGGCCGCCGCCGAGCGCCTCGGTGCCTTCAACTCGCGCATGCGGCTGGAGGCGCGCGAGCTGCGGCTGGCCGGCGAGGAGGACGTCGCCGCGGCGATCGCCGGCTACGACGTCGTCATCGACGCGGTCGACTGGCCCGCCCACGACATCGAGAGCTGGGTCAACTCGGCCTGCTTCGCCGCCGGCATCCCCTACATCGCGATGAGCCACTTCCCGCCGGTCGCCCGGGTCGGGCCGTTTTACGCACCGGGACGCACCGGTTGCTTCGAGTGCCAGCTGATCGCCTACCGGCGCGAATACCCGCTGTTCGACGTCGCGGTCGAACAGCGTCGCGGCAAGCCCTCGCCGACGGCGACCCTGGGCCCGGCCTGCGGGCTGATCGGCAACCAGGTCGCCCTCGACGTGATGCACCACATCACCGGCCTCGCCGAGCCCTCGACTCTCGGGGTCGGCCATGTCTATGACCTGCGGACGATGGCGGTCGAGCACGAGGCGGTCGTGCCCGAGCCGGGCTGTCCCGTCTGCGGCGGTAGCGCCGCCACTAGCGACGTGGGTGCGACCTGATCTCGTCGAGCGCGACCGCGCCGCCCACCTCGGCCCGCCCGCCGGTCAGCGGATGGGCACGCAGGACCGAGCCGTGTCCCTGGTGGACGACGATCGGGCGGCCGAGCCGGGCGCAGAGGGAAAGCGCGGCCGAGCCGGTTGCCTCGTCCTCGGCGATTCCCGCTTCGGGCACGAAGGCGCGGGCGCGGATCGTCCCCGCCGCCTCGTCGATCCAGGCCCAGGCGTAGCTGTTGCCGCGTGCCGGCGGACCGTCCAGCGCCCGCACCGCGGCGGGAGCCTCGAGCTGCACGTAATCGAACGGCGGCGACCACTCGGGCCGGGCACGCACGAAAGCCTCTCCGCCCTCCAGCCTCACACCGATCTCGCCGGCTTGAGTCCGCAGGGCTGTCGGCGGCGCCCCGCCCTGCGCCAGCAGCCAGGCTGCGCCGACTGCGGGGTGGCCGGCGAAGGGCAGCTCTACTCGTGGCGTGTGGATCCGGATCTTGCCGTCTGCCCTGCCCTCGACGAAGACCGTCTCGCTGAAGCCCAGCTCGGCGGCGAGGCGCTGTCGCTGCGGCGCCGCGATGCCGCCGCCGTCGAGGAAGATCCCGAGCGGGTTGCCCCACTCGCCGTCCTCGTTGACGAAGACCCGCAGCACATGCAGCTCGGCCACCTGCCGATCTTAGGCCGATCGACTACGTTCCCAGTGTCGACGAGTGGAAGGAGCGGACGTGCAGAAGGAAGGGCTGAAGGAGAGGCGGACACGGCGGCTGCCGGCGCTGCTTGCCGTGCTGGCGATCGGCATCGCCGGCGTGGCTTGGAGCGGCTGTGGCGGGAGCGACGACAACAGCACCAGCGAGGCCCAGGAACGGCTGGAACAAGGCCTCGAAGAAGCGAAGCAGGGGGTCGAAAAGGGCGGACAAGAAGCGAAGAAGGGCTTCAAGGAAGCCGGAGAAGCGGCCAGGAAGGGCGCCGAAGAAGCGGGAGAAAAGGCGAAGAGCGGAGCCCAGCAGGGTCAGCAGCAGGCGCAAGAAGCGATCGAAAAGGCCAAGCAGCAGGCCCAAGAAGGGATCGAAAAGGGCAAGCAAGAAGCCCAGCGAGGGATCGAAGAAGCCGAAAAGTACTCGCCCTAGCGACCGGCTCGGCGGACCGCGCAGTCGCGGACCACGGTGCTGGTCAGGCGCTGGCCGTTGGCGAAGAGGAAGCTTCCCTTGGCGAAGGAGAAGATGGCCCCGGGGAAGCCCGCGGGGGCGGCGCAGCTGGCGCTGATGAAGCTCAGCTGCTCGCCCCCAAAGCGGTACCGGCGACCGAACGAGAGCGAGATGTCGGTGACGTAGCCGAGGTCGGAGGCGATTTTCGGGATGCGGGTGGAGACGACCGTGCCGAACTTGTCGTGGCGGCGGTGCTCGATCTTGAAGAGCAGCACGACCGAGGCCTGTACCGGGGTGCTGGCGTAGATGTGGACGGCGATCGCCTGCCTGCCGCCGCGGCTGCTGTTGAAGGCCAGGATCTTGCCGACGATCGGCACGGTTGACTGACTGGAGACGGCGAGTTCGGCGCCGAAGTGACCATGGCCGACGAGGGCGCTGCGGCAGCGACTCAGCGCCGTGGCGGGGGAGATCGACTCCAGCTCGTTCGGCCGGCAGGACGGCAGCCCGCGGGTGGTGATCCGGCCGTAGCTGTTGAGGCCGATCGTGATTCGCCGCAGCTGCGGCGGGTGGCTGCCGTCGGTCGTCGCGACGGTGCCGTGGAGGCCGATCGTGACCGGTGCCAGGCGATCGCGCGGCAGCGCGTGCGGGGCAAAGGTCGCGTCGAAGCCGATCCGCAGGTCACCCCGCTGCACCGGCTGGGCGCCGGCAAGCGCTGCGGCGAACAGAGCCGTCGTGACGACGAGCGTGAAGGCAAGACGCTTCATTTGGACCCCCTCGAACGTTACTTCGCCGCCGTTCGCGGCTAGCCGTCCTGGCTTGGTGGCCCGCCCGGATGGGTAACGCGCTCGGCCCGCTGGCGGATTTCCTCAGCCGCCTCGCGGGTGGCGGCAAGGGCCTCCTCGCGGGCGGCGGCGACCCCCTCGCTCGGCTTGCCGCCGACGATGTCGCGGAAGGCATTCTTGAAGCGCTCGGTACGGCGGTCCGGCGGGAAGCGGGCCTCCGACTTCGCCTGCTTGGCCGGCCGGCGCTCCCCGTAGCGGCGCCGAGCCCAGGGGGAGCCCGGCTTGCCGATTCGCGCCGCGCCGTAGATCGCCAACGGCAGGACGAAGAAGCCGACGGCGCCGTGCAGCAGACGCTGCTTGGCGAAGCAGATCGCGACCAGGCCGAAGACGACCAGCGCCCCGATGACGCTGGAGATCGTCTGGTCGAGCGAGCCGGTCTTGAAGGTAAAGGGCGTGAAGCCGACCAGGATCAAGCCCATCGCCGCCGCCGCGATCACCGTGGCGTCGATCGAGACCCGTCCCTCCTCCGCCCAGTAGACATCGTCGAGGTAGACCCAGAGGGCGAACTCGTCGATCGTCAGCCCGGCCCCGACCCCGAAGGCGAGGGCGCAGATTTCGGCCCAGGGGCTGTCGCCGAGGACCGTGAAGCCGATGCTGCCGGCGATCATCATCGTCGCGATCCCGAAGACCAGGTGATGCAGGTGGACGCCGCTTTCGCTGACGACGCTGCCCGGCCACCACGGGACCCGTGGGCTGCGCATCAGGCGCGTGCTCATGCGGATGAAGGCGAAGGAGAGGACGAAGCCGACGAGGACGAGGAAAAGGCCCTGCTTTTCTTCGGCCAGGATCTGGTCGTCCCAGAAGTCGGAGAGGATGGAGGCGACGAGGATCATCGGCCCGGTGGTGCCGAGTGTAGCCGCGGCTCGGTGCCATCCTTCTCGGCGATCAGGTTGATCGCCAACAGCACCGCGGCAACTGCGTAGAAGGGGGTCAGCAGGATGTTGGTTGCGGTGTCGGTGAGCCACTCACTGGCGAGGGAGTCGCCGAGCAGGTCGTGGGTGAGCGCGATCGCGAGGTTGGTGGCGACGTCGCTGATGACCTCGATCGGCAAGAGGATCGCCAGGACCAGCCAGAAGCGTCCGCGCACCAGACGGACGCTGCGGGCCAGGGCAGCGCGCACTCCGTGATGCTCGATCTCGACCACCGGGGCGGCGAGCCCGAGATAGACGAAGAGGACCATGCCAGGCACCACGAAGGCGATCGTCCCCAGTGCAACTAGCACGCCGAAGATCAGGTCGACGACGATCAGGGTGCCGTAGTTGATCGTGCGGGCGACCTCGCGCAGCGATGGCGGCTCGCCGTCATGCGGATGGGTGAGGGCGATCGCCACCGCGCCGGTGTAGAAGATCTCGCCCAGCAGCCCGGTCGTCGCCAGCAGCAGCACCGCCAGCATCGCGCCGGCGATCTCGGCGCCGCTGCCGAGGTTGAGGTCGGTCACCTCGGTGTGGACCGGGATCGTGTGGATCAACCCCAGCGGGACGAAGACGAAGACCGCCAGCGGCAGCAACGTGCCGGCCCAGGCGAAGTAGGTGCGAACGATCCGCCCGTAGAGCGAGCGGACGCTCACCTCGGGCGACGTCCCGAGGGGCGCCGTCCGCGAGCCTCCAGCCTGGATTGCGAGGACTCCCCGGCGGGAACACGCTTGACGTCGCGCAGGCCCGGGATCAGCAGTTCTTCGGCGCAGCGCCGGTGCCAGTGGTGGTGTTCGGTGCCGCCCAGGCGCAGCACGTACTGGACGACGGTGTGCTCGCTGCCAATCGGGATGTCGCCGTGACAGCCGGGGCAGCGGTAGAGCTTGCGCCCGAAACTGCGGATCAGCCAGACCTCGTTGCCTTCTTCGTCGCCGCCGCGCAGGCTCCAGCGCTTGCTGGGTAGCCCGGCCCCGGCACTCATCGTCGCGAGAGCCAGGCGAAGCCGGCGGCCATCGCCACGTTGGCTATACCGGCCAGCCTCAGGGCCGTCTTCGCGCCTGGTCGGGTGAGCGCCGGCGACTCGGCCCAGAGCGCGTCGGTCGCGATCTCGGTCCCGCGCAGCCAGGCCAGCGCCCACCAGTCGCGCTGCTCGCCACGCCGGTCGGCGACCAGGTGGGCCGCCGCGAAGGTGAGCCAGATCGGCCCGCAGCGGCGCAACAGGTGGATTGCGTCCGGCGAGGGCTCCTCGTGCCCGAAGAACCCCGTCAGCATCTGCCGCGGCGCCGCGATCGAGGCGCTGCCAAGCAGCAGATCGAAGGCGATCATGTTGCGGTTGGTGAGGCGAAGGGCCTGCTCAAGGCTCATTTTCCCCTCCATCCAACCAGATCGGAAGGGATTCGGAAGGGAAAGTATTCAAACCGGCGAAATGGACCGCCGTGACCAAGACCGCAACCAAAAGCCCTCAGCTCAAGAGCCTTTCCGAGTACATCCAGGAGCGCTTCGAGGAGTTCTCGCGCTCGCAGAAAGACGTCGCCCGCTACATCGTCGACCACCTCGACGAGGCGGCCTTCCTCACCGCCGAGGAGCTGGCCAGGAGAGCGAGCACCTCGTCCTCGACGGTGGTGCGCTTCTCCCAGGCCCTCGGCTTCGAGGGCTATCCCGAGCTTCAGCAGGCGGCGATTGAGGAGTACCGCAACGTGACGGTCGCCGGCAGCGGCACCGCCGGCGGCGCCCTCTTCTCCTTCGACCACTCCGAGCTCGAGGGCTCGCTCGGCGCCGACTACGCCAACCTCGAGGAAACGGCGCGCAAACTGACCCGCGAGCAGGTCGATGGCGCGGTCGCGGCGCTGGCCGAGGCGCAGCGCGTGGTGATCGTCGGGGTCGACCAGATGGCCTTCTTCGCCAGCTACCTGCGGCACATCCTCAGCCTGCTCGACATCCGCGCCGAGATCGTCGCCAGCACCGGGGGCGAATCGCTACAGCGGCTCGGGCGGATCGACGAGGAGACGCTGGTGATCGTCCTTTCCTGCGGCCGCGCACACCCGCTGCTGCTGCGGGCGATGAAACTGGCGCTGCACCGCCGGGCGCGCACGCTGGCGATCTCCGACGCCTCGATGTCGGAGGTCGGCGAGCACGCCGAGCAGACGCTCTACTTCTCCTCCAACAGCCCCTCCTTTGCCCGCTCCAACACCGCCCTGATGGCGCTGGTCCAGGGCCTGGCGCATGGGCTCTACGCCCGCGACGAAGCGGCTCACAAAGACCGTATCCGGGCTTACAAACTGAAGTAGGACAAAGCGCTCTGCCCGCCGGCACCCCCGAACGGGGCGTTGCCGTCCACGTAATATGCGGGCTCATGGCTGAGAGAGCTACCTGGAGGGTGAAGACCGGCCTCGCCGAGATGCTCAAAGGCGGGGTGATCATGGACGTGGTCACGCCGGAGCAGGCGCGGATCGCCGAGGAGGCGGGAGCCTGCGCGGTGATGGCGCTGGAGCGGGTCCCGGCCGACATCCGCAGGGACGGCGGCGTCGCCCGCATGTCCGATCCGGCGATGATCAAGGGGATCCAGGAGGCGGTGACGATCCCGGTCATGGCGAAGGCGCGGATCGGCCACTTCGCCGAGGCCCAGGTCTTGCAGTCGCTCGAAGTCGATTACGTCGACGAGTCCGAGGTGCTGACCCCCGCCGACGAGGCCAACCACATCGACAAGCTCGCCTTCGAGGTGCCCTTCGTCTGCGGCGCGACCAATCTCGGCGAGGCACTGCGGCGGATCGGTGAGGGGGCGGCGATGATTCGCTCCAAGGGAGAGGCCGGGACCGGCAACGTGGTCGAGGCGGTACGCCACATGCGGGAGATCGTCGGCGGGATCAAGCGACTCGCCCAGCTCGGGCCGGAGGAGCGCTCGGCGGCGGCGAAAGAGCTGAGGGCGCCGCTAGAAGTCGTGCAGGAGGTCGCCGCGCAGGGCCGCCTGCCGGTGCCGCTGTTCTGCGCCGGCGGCATCGCCACCCCGGCTGACGCGGCACTGATGATGCAGCTCGGCGCCGAGGGCAACTTCGTCGGCTCGGGGATCTTCAAGAGCGCCGATCCCGAGCGCCGGGCGCGGGCGATCGTCGAGGCCACCACGCACTTCGAGGACCCCGAGCGGGTCGCGGCCGCGTCGATCGGCCTGGGTGAGGCAATGCCCGGCCTG
>Ga0207669_10000850_pt1 | contig 13032 bp, 11 predicted proteins | sample KBSM33metaG_FD_184329 | JGI IMG/M metagenome (GOLD analysis project Ga0207669, IMG submission 184329) | Miscanthus rhizosphere microbial communities from Kellogg Biological Station, Michigan, USA - KBS M3-3 metaG (SPAdes) (version 2) | ecosystem: Host-associated > Plants > Roots > Rhizosphere >...
CGGTGATCAGTCTACGCGGCAATCCATCGACGATGCGCATCTGGTTGTAGGTGGCCGGCGGAGAGCCTGGTGCCGGAGGTTGAGGTGGCACACGCCCCCGCGAAATGCCGACGGCGCGCTCTCGCGCTCACGATCGGAGAGCAGCTTGTTGACGGCGCCGTCACGTATTGCGGTCGCGGCCGACTCGGGCAACTGCTGGTCTGTCGCCGCCTGCGTCATCAGCTGAATGACGTCGTCCTTGACCGTTTGTCCGATCGCCCGCAAGGCCAGCACACGACCCAGGTGCAGCGCGGGGGATTCCTCGCCGACCGTTGCGTTGGATGCGGTCTTGACTCGATCGGCGACTGATTCAGCATCCACGCCTATCGCGATTGACCACCACGCCAGGGTGCGAAGCATCGTCCTGCGACCGCCCAGCACATTCGTTATCCAATCCCCCTTGCGGGGCCGTTCGTAGCATGATCGCCGCGACCAGCGCGGCCTCGAGCGCCGCATCGTCTTCGACGACCGCCGGCGGGAGTGTACTCAGCGCGGCCGGCGTCATCTCGACGATCGCACCGACCAGCGCGGCGCCTGCCGGCGATCCACACCGCTCTCTGACACGATCGAACGTCCCGAGTGCTCGCGCTCCCAGCACGCGGCCGAGCGTGGCGGCCAGCCCATTGTCCTTCAAGCGCACGGCGGCCTCGATCACCGCGGCGTCCGCGTCGGGCGCCGTCTCGAGAAGCGTCCGCGCCTGTTCAGCGGCGACGAAATGGTCGGTCTCGACACTGAGCGCCTTCTGCAATGGATCGACAGCGCTCGGCGGGTGGCTCTGAGCGAGGAGTCGCGCCGCGAGGAGGCGCACGCGTGGGTCGCCGTTCGCGAGCGACTCGATCCAGCGCGCTGTGACACGCGCGTCGCGGCTGCTCGGCAGAAGCAGCACGAGCGCACCCGGCGACACGGGCCGCGACAGCAAGTCATCGACGCGGTCTGCAGCCAGCGATGGATGTACGACGATCAGCAACAGCGCGGCGGCTGCGAGTACCTTCGCATGTGTGTCACCCGGCCCGGCAGCCGTCGCTTGCGTCTCGAACGTCGCGAGCGAGGCCGAATTCTCCGGCTGCGGATTGTAGCGGCCTATTCAGGTGACACCGATATGCGGTGGCGGGCCGCTTAGTCCTGGCGGAGCGCCTCCATCACATCCACCGCGCGCGCACGAAACGCCGGTAACAAGCACACGACAAGTGCCACCGCTCCAAACATCACCGCTGATCCGGCGAGCGACAGAGGATCCGCCGGGTGCACATCGAACAACAGCGCCTCCAGCAGACGTCCCAGCAGCAGGGCGCCAAGCGTGCCGATCAGGAGGCCGGCGGCGATCATCGTGGACCCCTCGCTGAGGACGAGCCTCACGATCTGATGGCCCTGGGCACCAATGGCCTTCCGCACGCCGATCTCTTTCGTGCGCGACCCTACTGATAGCGACAACACACCGTAGACGCCGACCAGCGACAGGAACGTGGCGGCGACGCCAAATCCAGTCAGGAGCTGCATCGCGAACGTCCACGGCGCCAAGGACTCGCGCCGGATCTGGGTCATCGTCGTGAGGTGTTCGACGGCGGCCGTCGGATCGATGGCCCGCAGCTCGCGGCGTACGCCCGCGGCAATCGCTCCAGGGTCGCCACCCGCACGCAGGACGAGATGCTTGGAGAAGGCCCCGTGCTGCCAGAATGAGAGGTACACCTCGGGCGACGGCTTCTCGCTCAGCGACTCAGTCCGTGTGTCCGCCACGATCCCGACGATCCGCTGCGGAGGGTCGGATTCGTCGGGAGACTTCAGTACCTGGCCGACTGCCACGCCGCGGCCGAAGTACCGCCGCGCGAAGACTTCGTTGACGATCACCACGGGAGGGGCGCCCTCCTGATCAGACGCCAGAAATCCGCGTCCTTCTACAATCCGCATCCCCATCACGGCAAAGTAGTCAGCGGTCACCGACCGCAGCGGGACGTTCACGTGCTCGATCAGTTTCGTCGAAGCTGGCTGCCCCGGCCGTTCGATCTCGGCGAGCCACTTGTTGCCCGTGAGCGGCACACCCCACGCAAACGCGGCGTGTGTGACGCCTGGCAAGGCCGCCACGCGCTCCAGTGCCTGCGTGTGAAACGCCTTCCCATTCTCGCGGGCCATTGCCGTCACGGTCATTGCGAGAATGTTGTCGGTGTCGTACCCCGGACGAACGTTTGCGAGGTTCTGCGCGGTGCGCACGAGCAGCGCGGCGCCTCCCAGGAGTGCGACGGTCAGCACGATCTGCAGGGTCGCGACGGCTCCAAGCAGGCGGCGTTCCGCGCGGCCGGCGCTCGTTCTGCCGCCCTTGGCCAGCTGGAATCGATCTGGCAACGAGGCGCGAAGCGCGGGCAGTACGCCAGCCACCACGGCCGCGAGGAGCGCCGCGACGACACCAAACCCAAACACCGGCCACCCGACGTGGACCGCATCTGCCCGCGGCACGGCATCAGCCCCGATTGCCTTGAGCGCCGCGATCAGGCCCGCGGCCAGGCCTGCACCGACGACCGCGCTCACAAGCGCGAGCGTGACGCTTTCGGTCAGGACCTGCCGGAATAGCCGCCCACGCCCGGCACCGAGGGCCGAGCGCATGGCGTATTCCTGCTGCCGCTGCAAACCCCGCGCGACCAGCAGTCCCGCAACGTTCGCGCACGCGATCAGGAACACGAGGACGACCGACCCGAAGAGCGGCACCAGCAGGCGCCGCGCATCCTGATTCAGCACGTCGTCGATCGGGCGCACGGTCGCTGTGAGTCCCTGCAGATCCGAATCCGAGGCTGCCAGTGCGCGGACGATGCCGCCGGCTTCGGTCTGCGCGCCTGCCGAAGTCGCCCCGTTCCGGAGCCTCGCGATCGCGTTCCATCCGCCACGCTTGGGCTGCGTCTCGTCTGGCGCGACGGCCATCCAGAAATCCACGCGCGCGTTCACGTCGTAGTTGGGCTCGCTTGCCGCTTGAGGATCCGGCAGAAAGCGCACCCCCTGCGGCATGACTCCGACGACTGTCAGTGGCGATGGCTGACGGCTGATCCGGATCGTCGTGCCGATGATTCCGGGATTCCCACTGAAGCGCCGCTGCCACAGGTCGTAGCCGAGGATGACGGCTGATGGGGGAGTGTTCGCGCGGGCGATCTCGGTGTCGGTGAATTCACGGCCGAGAACGGGATGCACGCCAAGCACGCGGAAGTAGTTTCGCGTGACCACCATGCCGCCCAATGACTCGCTGCCGTCGTCGCGCACGAGGAAGTTGAAGGTCCATCGATAGAGCGCGGGCGGATCGAACGTCGTCGCACGCCGCCACGCCAGCCATTCGCCGGTGGTGGCTCCCTGATCGAACGGCTGGCCGTCGGTTCTCGCCGGCGCGACCAGCACGAGGCGGTCGGGCTGCGTATACGGAGGAGGCGAGAGCAGCACGCTCTGGATCAGTCCGAACATCGCGGCCGCCGCGCCGATGCCGAGACCGAGCGTGGCGACGGCGATGACCGAGAATCCAGGATTCTTCAGGAGCTGGCGAAGCGCGAACCGCACGTCGTCGACGATCATGGGCACACCTCGGCTGGAGACAGGAGCATTGTGCCATTTGACGGCGAATGTTCGTAATTCGTTGGTCCTTGCGCGGCACGACCACGAAGGAGGACGATGAATCACACGTGGAACAACGACTGCTGGAATGGCTCGGCCGCTACGGACCTGTCGCCCTGTTCTGCGCGCAGATGTTCGGCATCTTCGGATTGCCGATCCCCGACGAGCTCCTGCTCACGGTCGCGGGTGCGCTCGCGCGTCAGGGGCAGCTTCCGCTCGTGCTCACGTTCGTGGCGGCGCTGGCCGGCTGTATGTGCGGCATCACGCTCAGCTACGTCGTCGGCCGCACGGTGGGCGTGGCGGCAATGCACCGCGTCAAGCACGTGTCGGCGTCGGCGGTCGCGCGCGCGCAGCGATGGTTCGCGCGCTTTGGCTGCTGGCTGCTGATGTTCGGCTATTTCATCCCGGGCGTCAGGCACTGCACCGCGATTGTCGCGGGTTCGACGCCGGTCTCCTACCGAACGTTCGCCGTCTACGCGTACACGGGTGCGGTGCTCTGGTGTCTGACGTTCGTGACGCTCGGATATGTGGCGGGCAGTCAGTGGCGGATGGTCTTCAATACCGCACAGCACGCGGCGCCGTACGTCGGCATCCCGCTCGTCATCGTGATCGGCATCGTGATCTACGTGATGACGCGACGAGGACGATACTGAGCCACGTGGGGGCGGCTCATTCGCGTCGTCGAGCCATGTGGGGCGGGGTCATTCGCGTCGTCGAGCCATGTGGGGGCGGGTCATTCGCGTCGTCGAGCCATGTGGGGGCGGGGTCATTCGCGTCGTCCGCCAATGCACCCCGCCCAATCCTGTCAAAAGACCTGAAGGCCGCAGCCTAACGCCTGTGAGTGTCTACTCGAGTCCGAGCGCTCTCGCCAGCGTGTGGAACAGATCCGTCTGATCCGTCACGCCGACGACGTTCGCGGCTTGCGGACCTTGCGCTGCGATCCGCACCTGCGTGCCGGTGTGATCCTGCGACTGCAGATGCGCACGCGTCCCGTAGTTGACGCCCATCAGCGCGCCTTCTTTGGTCAGCAGCGTGCTCAGATTCCCAGGCCGCGGAACGGATTCGCTCGCTGAGGGCACGGGGACGATCTGGCTGGTGTGGCCGTGGTCGGCGGTGACGACGATCAGCGTATCGGGATTGCGGCGAGCGAAATTGATGGCCACCTTGATGGCATTGTCGAACGCTATCGTCTCGCCGATCTGCTGGCAGGGACTCTCCACGTGATCCTGTTTGTCGATGGATGCGCCTTCCACCTGCAGAAAGAAGCCCTTGTGGCCGCGTCGTAACCAGCCGTCGTCGGTCAGCAGCTCGATGGCCTTGGTCGTCATGTCTGCGAGCGACGGTTCGTTCGAGAGCAGCTCGCGCTGGTTTTCCACGCATTGCTGCGGACCCGAGCCCGGAAACGGCGCCGCCTGCGCACCCGTCCACTCGAGCGTCATGTTGCCAGGGTTGAAGAGACCAAGCACTTTGTTTGCCGTCGTTGCCGCCAGCGCGGTCTTGTCGCCGACGACGTCGTAGCCCAGCGCCTCCGCCGCCTGAATCACCGTCTTGCCCGCAAACGGTCCGCCGGTGATCGTCTGCGCGAACCGATCGCGGCCGCCTCCGAGCAGGACGTCCACGCGGTGATCGACGGCCTGTTCGGCCAGAGAACCAGGGCCGCCCACTTCCTTCTTGTACGCCGGGCAGGAGCCCATGTCGGCAGGGCCCTGGCACCCGCGGTTGTTGATGTGCGAGTCGAGGACCGCGGGCGTCGCGTCGGTGAGCTCCGCCGTCGTGACGTTCCCGACCTTGTAGCCGGCGCGCTGCGCAAGCTCCAGGATCGTCGGGATCGGCGAGACGGCTGTCGTGCCAGCCACGGTTGAAATCCGTCCGTTACTTGTCTTGTGTCCCGTCGCCCAACCGGTGCCGCTCGCCGCGGAGTCGGTCACGTAGTCGACCAGCGCCGGGTTCGATTCCTGCAGCGCGAACGTCGTGTATTCGCCAGTGAACGGCAGTCGATCCATCGTCAGACGGCCGCGCGCGCCGAGCTGGTAGTTGCGCGCGATCGTGATTTCCGAATCGCCCATGCCGTCACCGATGAACAGAATGACGTTCTTCGCGCGTCCGCCACGCAGCTCACTGGCGAGATTCCACGTGCGGTCCGCGCTGCCGGCGCTCCGCGCGCCGAGACCGGTGACGAGTGCCGTGCCCGCAATGAGCGTGGCGGTGCCAATGAGGTATGACGGCTTCAGGGTTGATCTCATGGGTCCTCCATCCGTTCGTCCGCGCGTGATGTGCGAACGACGATGCGGATGGTAGGAACGGCGTGCGACGTGGTCGGGACGGGGAGGTAAATTGCGTACAAAGAGGTTCAATGCGTTCAATAGGTTCAACGCGGTTCAAACGGTTCCGGGAACTACTGAACCCGCTGAACGCTTGAACCTGATGAACCTCTAACGTGAACCCGTGAACATCATCTCGTAGGTTCGATCACCTCGAGGCCCCGCATGTAGGGACGCAGCACTTCGGGGATGACGATCGACCCATCCTTCTGCTGATAGTTCTCGAGAATGGCGATGAGCGTGCGGCCGACGGCGAGGCCCGATCCGTTCAACGTGTGTGCGAGCTCGGCTTTACCGGTGCCGCCGGGGCGGAACTTGATTGACGCCCGCCGGGCCTGGAAGGCCTCGGTGTTGCTGCACGAGGAAATCTCGCGGTACGTCTGCTGGCTCGGGAGCCAGACTTCGATGTCGTAGGTCTTTGCGGACGCAAACCCCATGTCGCCCGTGCAGAGGAGCATCGTCCGATATGGCAGTTTCAGGCGATCGAGCACGGTCTCGGCGTTCCGCGTCAGACCTTCGAGCTCGTCGTACGACTGCTCTGGTGTCGTGAACTTCACGAGCTCGACTTTGTCGAATTGATGCTGCCGGATGAGCCCGCGAACATCGGCACCGTACGAGCCGGCTTCGCTGCGGAAGCATGGCGTGTAGGCCGTGAATTTGAGCGGCAGCGTTCGTCCGTCGATGATCTCTCCGCGAAACAGGTTCGTGAGCGGCACCTCGGCGGTCGGTGCAAGGTACAGATCCCAGTCGCCCGAGATCTTGAAGAGGTCCTGCTCGAATTTCGGCAGGTTGCCCGTGCCGGTGAGCGACGCGGCGTTCACGAGGAAAGGCGGCTCCACTTCCTGATAGCCGTGCTCAGACGTATGCAGATCGAGCATGAAGTCGATCAGCGCGCGCGACATCCGCGCACCGGCCCCGAGGAGCACGGCGAAGCGCGCCCGCGCGATCTTTGCCGCGCGTTCGAAATCGAGGATCCCGAGATCAGCGCCGAGATCCCAGTGCGGCTTCGGTTGGAAATCGAAGACGCGCGGGTCGCCCACGCGATGGATTTCTCGATTGTCGGCCGCGCTCGTGCCGACCGGCACGCTCGCATGGGGAAGATTCGGCACGGTCAGCAGCACACCCTGCCGCTCGCCCTCGAGCGCTTCCAGTTCGGCGTCGAGTTGCTTGATACGCTGGGCCCGCTGGCGATTCGCATCGAACAGCGGCGTGGCGTCCTGGCCGAGCCGCTTCAGACGAGCCACTTCATCGCCCGCGGCGTTCTGCTCGCGCTTCAGCGTTTCGACCTCGAGGATGAGCGAGCGGCGCTTCTCGTCGAGCGACGACAGATCATTCAGGAGCGCCTCGGGCTCGAGCCCCCGGTTCTGCAGTCCGGTGCGGACCAGATCGGGTTTATCGCGGACAAACGCGGGATCCAGCATCCTGCGATCCTATACTTAACTGCCCGCAGGCGGACCGGATGGACGAGGCAGCCAGGTGCCTTGATCGCCGGGTGAGCGTGCCCGCGTGGAAGGAGACGACGTCGTGATGCCACCGCTTCGCAAAGCCGTATTCCCGGCGGCCGGACTCGGCACCCGGTTTCTGCCCGCCACTAAAGCACAACCGAAGGAAATGCTGCCGCTCGTAGACAAGCCGATCATCCAGTACGGCGTCGAAGAGGCGGTCGCTTCAGGAATTTCGAACATCATCCTCGTCACGGGACGAGGCAAGAACGCCATCGAGGACCACTTCGACGTGTCGGTGGAGCTCGAGACGTTTCTCGAAGCGCGCGGCAAGAAGGATCTGCTCCAGGTCGTTCGCGACATCTCGAACATGATCAACGTGTCGTACGTGCGGCAGGGAGAGGCCCTTGGCCTCGGCCACGCCGTGCTCGTCACACGCGATCTCGTCGGGCCGGAACCCTTCGCGGTCCTGCTCGGCGACGATGTCATCGACGCGAATCCGCCGGCGATCAAGCAGATGCTCGCGGTGTTCGAACAGGTGCAGGGGCCCGTCCTCGCGGTGGAGCGTGTGCCGCGTGAAGACGTCTCGAGCTACGGCATCGTCGCGATCGACGAGAGTGCAACGCTGCCCAAGGGCGTGTTCCGCGTGCGCGATCTCGTCGAGAAGCCGCCGCGCGAAGAAGCGCCCTCGGATCTCGCGATCATCGGACGCTACATCCTCACGCCCGACATCTTCGAGTCGCTCGCCGAGACCGGGAAGGATCGCACCGGTGAAATCCAGCTCACGAACGGATTGCGGCACCTGCTCAAGAAGCGGCCGATCTACGCGTGCGAGATCGATGGCGTGCGCCACGACACAGGCAACAAGCTCGGGTTCTTGAAGGCCGTGGTGTACTTCGCGCTGCAGCGGCCGGATCTCGCTGACGCGTTCAAAAAGTACCTGGCGTCCGTGGATATCCAGGAGCTGCTCAAGAAGTAGCCGGGGACAGGTGGACCAGCGGGGTTACTTCTTGCTGGTATCGGAGGTCGTCGCAGGAGAAGACGACGCCACATCTGACGAGGGTTTCGACTCGCTGGCGCTCGACCCGCTCTCGCTCTTCTCGTTTTTTGGTGCAGCGGATCCGGACTGGTTCTTCTTCGCGTAGTCGGTGATGTACCAGCCCGATCCCTTGAACTGAATCGCCGGCGACGACAGCAGCTTGACGACGGGACCCGATCCACACGACGGGCACACGGTGACCAGTTCGTCCGAAAAGCGCTGGATGCGCTCGAACTGGTGGCCGCAGGCTTCGCAGCGGTATTCGTATAAGGGCATGTCTGTCTGAGGCGGCGGACGCTCCGCTCGCCTACTCCATCACGTCGCCGCCCGGCTGCTGGAGCATCAGCTGCCGGTGGGCCCAGAAGGGCGCCGCCCCCTGCCCGAGCAGGGTGTCGTGGAACGTCCGCAGTGAGAAGGCGCTGCCGTGCTGCGCCTTGTAATCGCGGCGCAGCTTCAGCAGCATCAACTTCCCGGCGGTATAGACCACGTAGCTCGGATCGAACGTCCCACGCTCGGCCTCACGCCGCGCGCTGCCTTCCTCGAGAAACGCATCGTCCCTGAAAAAACGCACACCCTGTTCGACGGACAGATCCTCGGTGTGCAGCCGGATTCCGACGACGAAGCGTACAAGGCGAATGAGCGCCTCCTGCAGCTGACCGAGCCGGAGCGTCGTGTCGCTCTTCCCGAATCCGGCTTCGACCATCATCTGCTCGCAGTAGTGCGCCCAGCCCTCGACAAACGACGCCGACGCGAAGAAGAGCGACTTGCGCACCTTCGAGTCCACCTGACGGAGGTGCTGATACTGCAGGAAGTGTCCGGGATAGACCTCGTGCATCGAGATCGACCAGAGCGTCGGATAGTTCAAATCGCGCAGGTGCTCTTCCTGACGTTCGGGACTCCACGTGCGGTCGACGTCCGTGACGTAGTAGTACGCACGGGCCGGCTTGGTCTCGAACGGACCGGGAGTCCACATGCTCGCGAACGACCAGCGGTAGAACTCGGGTGTGGGAGCGACGATGACGGGTTCGCCGGCGGGAATCGATACGATCTTCTGCCGCTCGAGGAATTGTCCGAGCTGCTCGATCTGCTTGCGCGCCGCTTCGGCGAGGCCGCCCGGTGGTGCGTGTTCGTTCTTAGCCCGCCGCCAGGCTTCCGCGGGATCGGCGCCGTTCAACTTGCCCGCGACCCTGCGAAACTCTTCCTGTGTCTCCGCGAGCTCGCGTTCAGCAATGGCGAGCAATCGTTCGGCGCTGAGCGTGATCCCCTCTTCGAACTTGAGCTTCTGTTCGAATCGCTCTTTGCCGAGCCGGAAGCTGGCGCGCGCCTTCGGCGCCTGCTCCTTCTCCATGTACTCGACATAGCTGCCGATGGCCTGCGTCGCCTCGACGGAGGCGTCAGCAAGGTCGCTCAGCAGGTGCATGTCGTCGACACCCGAGAAGGCCCGCGGAAGATCACGTTCGATAAAGGTCTGCGTCCCCTTGAAGGTTTCGATGCCGACCTTGACGAAGATGCCCGGCGGATCTTTGACGTTGTCGCGGGCGGCTTGTATGAGGCGCGGCGCCTGACGCAGCTTCGACAGGACCCGGCGCGCGCGTTCGGTTTCGGGCGCGTAGGCGAAGAGTGCCTGGGCCGCCAGGCTCGACGCCAGGATGTCGGCGTAGATCTGCGGGTTGCGTTCCCAGGTCCGGATGTCTTCCGATTCGAGCATCTTCGCCTTGATGTGCGAGGCGAGAATGGGATGCTCCACCCGTTCGACCGGCGTGAGGGCGTCCTGGGGGATTTCAATCAGCCGCCGGGCGAAACCGGCCAGGGCCCGGGTGTCGGCTTCGACACCGGCCCGGCTGATGTCTTCCAGCAGGTCGTCATGCGTATGGACGCCGTCCAACGCAGCGATCGTGGGATGCACTTCCTGCAGGTAGCGCAGATAGTCATCGACGAAGTGGGGCAGCGGCTCCGAGGAATACATCGCGATCCCCAATGGTACAATAAGCGGTCCTCCCTGGTATGCCGGGCACGCTCTTCGTCGTCGCGACCCCCATCGGGAACCTGGAGGACGTCACGATGCGGGCGCTGCGAGTGCTGCGCGAGGTCGAGGCCGTTGCCGCGGAAGATACCCGCCGTACGGGCCTTTTTCTGCAGCACTTCGGCATTACGACCCCAACGATCAGCCTGCACGATCACAACGAACGCGCCAAGACGCCAGCCCTTGTGGAACGGCTCGTCAGCGGCGCGTCGGTTGCGCTGGTCTCAGACGCAGGCACTCCACTGCTGTCGGATCCGGGGCTCCGGTTGGTCCGCGCGGCTCACGACGCCGGCGTGCCCGTGGTGCCGGTTCCCGGCGCTTCGGCGATTACGGCCGCCCTGTCGATCTCCGGGGTGCCCGTGAATACCTTCACGTTCCTTGGGTTTGCGCCCGCGCGTGCCGCGGAGCGGGACCGATGGCTCGAGGGCGTCAAGGACGTGGCCCATACGCTGGTGTACTTCGAGGCACCGCACCGGATTCGCGAATCTCTGGAAGCCGTCGGCCGCGTCCTCGGCGACCGCTTCGTCGTCGTTGCCCGGGAGCTGACGAAGCTCCATGAAAGCGTGGCACGAGGATGGCTAAGCTCAATTCTCGAAACGGGCGTCGAGGAGCGCGGCGAACTCACTATTGTGGTATCTGACCTAATCAAACCTGCTGATACGGTCCGAACGGCGCCGACCGACGAGGTAGTACGAGCAGAATTTGGTGTTTTGACCAAAAACGACGGGCTGTCAGGCAAAGACGCGGCAACACGGCTGGCCTTGAAGTACGGCTTGTCGCGGCAGCAGATCTACAAAGTAGTGAGCCAGCACGACTAAATCTGTCTATCGCCCTAATGTTTGAGCGTCCTTGCTCGGTCGCGTTCACCCGGTCTCCAACGTTCGGTGTCGCCGCGCTGCCCGGCACCGATACACCAGTCATCGAGCGAGCAGTTTCTAGTCGCCGCCAGCTGCACCTTTTTCGATTCAAACAGTCATGACCGACGTCCATGTGCTCGTGCTCGCCGCCGGCAAGGGCACGCGCATGAAGTCCGCCCAGCCGAAAGTGCTTCATTCAGTAGGCGGAGCCACGCTCCTCGACCGGGTGCTGACGGCCGCCGCCCGGCTCGATCCGGCGTCAGTGACTATCGTGGTCGGCCACCAGGCCGCGCTCATCGAGGCAGCATGCGCCGGCCGTCCCAATGTCACCTGCGTGCTCCAGGAACCGCAGTTGGGCACCGCGCACGCCGTCCTGCAGGCCGCGCCGCAACTGAGCGATCGCACGGGGACGCTCGTCCTGCTCTCGGGTGACGTGCCACTTCTCTCGAGCGACACGGTCGCGCGGCTTGTCGACGCGCACCGGCGTGCGGGAGCCGCCGCCACCGTCCTGACAGCGAGCGTGCCGCGGCCGACTGGGTACGGACGCATCGTCAGGCAAAACGGCCGCATCACCCGCATCGTCGAGGAGCGCGACGCGAGTCCCGAGGAGCGCGCGATTCAGGAAATCAACTCGGGCGTGTACGCCTTCGACCTGGCGCCGCTCTTTCCCGCTCTGCGAAGCATCGCGACCAACAATGCGCAGGGCGAGTACTACCTGCCCGACCTCGTGGGCATCTATCGACGCCGTGAACTCGTAGTCGAAACCGTCAGCGTCGCGGACGTGCGGGAAATCCAGGGAGTGAACAGCCGGGCCGAGCTGGCGGCCGTGGGGGGAGTCGTGCGACAGCAGAAAAACGACCAACTGATGGCGGCAGGAGTGACGCTGGTGGATCCAGCGACCACTTATGTCGAAGACACGGTCGTCGTCGGTCCAGACACGGTGCTCCATCCGAATGTGTACCTCGAGGGGCGGACGACGCTGGGGGCCGGCTGCGTCGTCCATGCCGGCTCGCGGATCGTGGATTCCACGCTGGGCGATCGCGTCGTCGTCAAGAACTACACGATCGTCACCAGCTCGGTGCTGCACGCTGACGTGCAGATCGGACCGTTTGCGCACGTCAGGCCCGACAGCGAGGTGCGCGAGGGCGCCCACATCGGGAACTTCGTCGAGTTGAAGAAGACCGTGATGGGCGAGGGAGCAAAGGCGGGCCACCTCGCGTATCTCGGCGACGCGCGGATCGGATCTGGCGTCAATATCGGGGCCGGTACCATCACGTGCAACTACGACGGCACGCGGAAACACCAGACCGTGATCGAAGACGGCGCGTTCATCGGCAGCGACAGTCAGCTGGTCGCTCCCGTCACAGTCGGCAAAGGCGCCTATGTCGCGGCCGGATCGTCGATTGTCGAAGATGTGCCTGCCGGCGCGCTCGGCATCGCGCGAGGACGTCAAGTCAACATCACAGGTTGGGTCGACAGGAAAAAGACATAGACGACTTCGGGCTTTGGGGTTTGGCCTTGGGAGTTGAGAAGGCTCCACGCCTGCCCCTCGAGCCCTTGGCCCTTAGCCCTACAAGGATCACCTAAATGTGCGGCATCATCGGCTACATCGGTCACAAGGAAGTGGTCCCTGTGCTCATCGAGGGGCTGCGGAAGCTTGAATACCGCGGCTACGACTCCGCCGGTGTCGCTGTCGTCCAGAATGGCGAGCTCGCGCTGCGGCGCAGCG
>Ga0207669_10000851_pt1 | contig 13013 bp, 26 predicted proteins | sample KBSM33metaG_FD_184329 | JGI IMG/M metagenome (GOLD analysis project Ga0207669, IMG submission 184329) | Miscanthus rhizosphere microbial communities from Kellogg Biological Station, Michigan, USA - KBS M3-3 metaG (SPAdes) (version 2) | ecosystem: Host-associated > Plants > Roots > Rhizosphere >...
CGCAGATGGCCGCGCCCGGGTCGGGTGGCCGATTCATGACACCTTCTCAAAGTTCAGCCCTGTCGGGCAATTGGCGCAGCCCGTAATCCCCCAACGCTCGTAAGGGGTTCCTACATCGGTTTTAACGATCGTGTGAATTTTGTAGGTATCGCTCCACTGGCCGTTAGGGAGCATCTCCGAATTCCAGAGAACCCTTACCTCATCACCGGCCTTGACTTCAGCGCCGTTCTTATCAAACAGGGGGCCTGTCTCTGGCTGCCTCGTTGTCACCACAGGGGCATTGACATCCTCTAGCACCTCGAAGCAATCGCTTCCCGCAACGTGCCTAGCAACGATGCTTTCTGGCCAGAAAGGGGCGCGCTCGAAGTCATTGTAGGTAATAAGCGGCGGATCATAGATCGCGGCCACATCCCGCGATAGCGGGCGGGGATAGGCATTAATGAACGCCTCGAACCCCTCCTTGCCGACCTTTTTCATCAAAATCTCCAAGCACCGGAAACCTCGGCATTGAGGCCGTGTCGGTGTTCCGGCCACATCAGATGCGGCCCAGAAGGATGAGCGCGACAACGATCGATAGGATCACGCCAACGCCGCCAACAGGCCCGTAGCCCCAAGTCCGGCTGTAGCCCCAGGTCGGAAGCGCGCCGATGAGGATCAGGATCAAGACGACCACCAAGATAGTGCTAATCGGCTCCATGGTTCCCTCTCACGCTCGGCGCCGACGCCGGCGCTCTTCCTGAAAGTTGCAAATGGTCGCCTCTGGGCGGGCGGTCATACCTCGGATCAAACCTTGGTAGTACGCCCAGCAGGCTGCGCAGTAAGCTGCAAACCCATCCATGATTAGCCCCAATCGCTGAAGTTCGACTGATTGTCCGAGATGCCCTCAGTCGGGTCCCGTCCGTTTGCGTACTCAAGCGACCGCCGAACCGGCTCGCTCGGTAAACGCGCAAGATCCGCAGCCAGACGCATGCGGCGGTCGGCAATCAAAAGACCGAGCCCGCAGTTGCCCCGCGCGCAGGCGCTGGGCGGCTCCGGAGCGGACCAGCCGCAAAGGCCACACAGCGCCATCAGTCCACCCAGCCCGGGCAGTTGCAGTGCCCCTTCTCGTGACGCAGCAACTGCGGATACAGGCCGGGATAGTCGGGCGTGAGCCAGATCACGCAGCCCTTCGCCATCGGCTTGGAGCAGGCGGGTGAGCCGGCGCCACAAAAGCCAGACGGAGCAGCCCGGACCACGTACGGCCGCACCGGCTCATAATCGCATTGCAGCGGAGGAGCGTAGTAGTCGTCCAGCACGACCGGGTGAATGCTCACCACAGTAGGCGTGCCCGTGCGCGTGTTCTCGACCGTCCACGCAGCCAGAAGCGGCGCGGCGCACAAGGCGGCTATGGTGATTGCCCTCCGCCCTGAAGGGCGTGGCTTCTGTGCCTCATCCTTCATGATCCCTCCTGAAGTTCGCTCCAAGCCGCCTTCTCCAAAGCACGGCACGCCTCAATGAGAGCAAGGAGCGCGAGAACGCGCGGCCCGAACTTCAAAGTCGGCCTAGACACGTAGCGCCTAGCAATCTCGCTCCGGCCAGTCGCCGGAAGGCGTGCCGACTTCCTCTCATTCCCAGTCGTCATCGCGGTGCTCGTCGGCATCGTCGAAGCTGGAGAAGGCGTCCGGGTCGTCAGGAGCCTCGCCTCCCTCGCGCCTCAGATCCCTCACGGCGAAGAGCTTCACCTGTAGCGCCTTAATCACGTCGTCGATGTCGACGCCGCCCGTCCCAAGCGCCTCGTCCACCAAGTCACCAAGGTCCGCATCGAAATCCATCAGCGCCCTCCAGGCAGCTGCGGGCACAACTGCCGCGCCGCCCTAATCAGATTCCCACGCAACGGAGACACGTTCGCAGCAATCGCCTCCGCCAAATCCAAGGCCAACGTCTTCCCACAAATCCGAAGCACCTCAGCCCGAAGCGTCTGCACAGCCCCGGCCGCCGACACGTCGCCAACCGTCTGCCCCGCACACCCGCTCAGCAGTCCAACCACCAAGCACCCAGCAGCCAAGCGACCCATCCAACCCTCCGAAATCTGCCGCGCGGCCCCCCAGCGGGCCAGAGAGATCAACGTGACTGCCTCACCCGCTCTCTGCCGACCAGGACGATGGATAAGCGCGCATACTGGGATTGTGCCCGCCCTGAATCACCGCGCACCAGCAAACTGCCCTCGAAGCGGCAGCAAGTCAACACTAGAGTGGCGACAATTCTTCAGCAGGCCAGAGCACGGAGCGGTCGCCCCGCCGGTCTTGCTTTTGGTCCTAGCAGCTTTAACCAAGGGTGGCAGGGGGTCCCCAGCGCCGGCGGCGACCAGGCCGGGCGCTCGCGTGCGTAGCTGCGCGCGGAAGATCGCTCCCGTGCTAGGCGCCCGAGCTATTCATGGGCTGATGCGATGTGCTGCAGTGTGTCGAGCCGCTGATTGCGGATTATTCTTCGTTTTGCTGTTGACAGGTCGGGCCGAGCTGCTAGTGTCTGGTCACTGAGTTGCGAAGCGACTCGATGGGCGGATGAAAGGGTTACTCAGATGACGATCAGCAAAGGCATGTTTGGGGTGTTTGTGCTGCGGGGCGGCGCCTGGCACCTGCACGGCGTGTATGCGACCCGGTTCGGTGCGCAGCAGGAGCTTACGTATCTTGTGGACGTGCTAGGCGCACAAGCCCGTATGTTTGTGAAGGACTAAGGCGGTTCGTGGTGTGGCCTGCAGTGCGGGCCACATCCTGAGCCGCTCGGCTCACAGTGTGCAAGGCGCACTGTCCATAGGTGAAGGGGTACTTCGATGACTGCGATCAGAATTCGACGTGAGTCTTGTGGCGCGATTTACCGCGCATTCTCTGGCAATCGTTGCCTTGCTACGGCGTTGATGCGCCGGACCTACTCTCAAGGCCCGCTGTTCACGATCACCTACAGTGATGGGTCGCATCATGGGACGGCAGACTCCACGTGGGAAATGCGGCGGGAACTGCGCTCTGCAGCACTGGCCATGATGGCGGAGTTGGCTGCCCCTGAGGCTGTAGCAGAGCCGGTAGCGGCGGAGTCTGCCGAGATGCTGTCTGCAGAGGAGTTGGGCTGCATAGCGGCTCTTGAGGCTGGCCCCGAGCCCGAGCCGGTCGCATACGTGAGCCTAGCCAACGGCGCTTATGCAACCGTTGCCTTGCCGTTTCCTGAGTTGGAATCCGACCCAGATGCGCTTTCGCCTAACAACGGCGTGCTTCCTCAGCAAGTGCAGCAGCAGCAGGCTTGTGCTGGGCGCGCGCGTCGTGGTTTGGACCTTGAGGAATGCGCCGCTCCAGATGACGTTGCGGCCGTTCTACGGGCTGCAGCCGAGCGGTTCTTTGAGGCGCAAGGCGAGTTGCAGTCCGCATGGCAGGATAAGCATGCTGGGCGCGGTTGGGGAATCATTGCGCGCGAATTCGAGCGACTCGCCACTAAACTCGAAAAAACGGATTTGATCTAAGGCGGTTTTGGCGTGGGCCGGCGCCGAGCCGGCCCGTTCCAGAGTCGTCCGACTCTCCGCGGCGTAAGACGCCTGCGGTCCACGTGAAAGGGTATTTCCAATGTCGGCAATTCGAGTTCTCGGCTTGTCTGCCAGGTGCATCGTGAAGGCGCGGCCATCTCCGCGCGAATGTGTGCGGATCGCCGCTCTAGCCGCTCTTGCGGCCGTGGCAATGCGAGAGGAATCGCCTAGCGCGCGGCTATGGGTGGGCCATCTGCAAGCCGCATTCCGGCGCGCCATGGCCGCTAAGGCCGCTGCAGAAACGGTCCTGCAGCCCACGCCGTGGCTAGACCTGCTAGGGCAGCATTCCATTACGTCTGCCGCTGTGCTGGGCGTTGTGGCGTGCATCGTGACTTACTTGACGGTCCGCTGAGGAGTCCGCGCCATGGAAATCAAGACGGTTCACGATTTTCGCCGTGCAATCCGCCGTGGCCCTTACGCGTGGCCTGGTGGCTATCCGCTTTACTTCGTTTTGGCAGATGGCGAAGCACTGAGTTTCGAGTCTGCCAAGCGGGAAAGGCGCGAGATTCTCGAAGCTATGGCAGGGCGCGGATGGGGCGATCTTTGGACTCCGGTCGCTCTTGAGGTTAACTGGGAAAATTCCAGCCTCAAATGCGTCCACAGCGGCGAGTCCATTCCAGCGGCTTACTCTGACGCGTGAATTCACTGCCCGGCCGGCATGTCCGGCCGGATGGTGAGTCCATGCCGGACTCCGCGAGCGCAAGGGCGCCCGTGCCATCAAGTGAAAGGTTCTATCCATGTCTAAGACGTTCAAGCGGAATCCGTTCTCCAAGCGCGAACCTGGCCGAATCCGCCGTGAGGAGCGGCGGGCGAAGCAAGCGACTCGACTTGCAATGCTCGAAATTCGCGTTCGCTAAGGGAGGTATGTCCATGTCACGCTTTGTTGACCGCGCAATTGCGGAATATGCCGCTGAACTGGAGTCGGCGCTTCCTGAGGACGTCAAGCGCCTCATAGAGTTGGCCAACTCGGACCTGTACAGCGGTCCTGTTTACCTCGATCAGGACGGCGAAGAATGCTCGATGTGGGACGATGGCGCGACGCCGTTTTCCTTCCGCAAGGCATGCGACCGAATCCGTGAGGCTTTGTCCGACGTGTCGGACGTGTACTTGGAGGACTGGTCCGGTTGCGTGCTCACGTCCGAGCCGGAAGGCTATGAGGACGAAGAAACCGGCGAATGGATTGAGCCGGACCCATACACGCTGATTGAGGCAAGCGCCTTGGTGCGCGCGATCGTCGGCCGCGAATTGGCGTCTTACGTCTCCTAACAGCAAGGAATCTGAAATGCCTCAGTTCATCATGCCGAAAGGCGACGCCGTGAGCGAATTCAACGAGCTCGACTCTTTCACTCAGGGCTATGTGGAAGCTCTATTCTTCACGGAATGTCACAGCGACAATCCGGAGCTTGAGGAGGCTACCTTTGCGGACCTGGCGCCCGAAACGCTAGCGATGGTAATCCGGGACTGTCAAGATTTTCGGTCCTCTCTACCACGCGACAATGAGGGTAGGACGTGGCTCGACCTAGCCTATGAAAGCCCTAACGGCTACAGCGATAATCAAGCCGGGGTCGATTTTTGGCTCACACGAAACCGTCACGGATGCGGGTTTTGGGATCGCGGGTTAGGGCAGCTTGGCGAATCCCTTGCTTGGGCCGCGCACGGATGGGGCGAGGTTTACGTGTGCCGTGGCGATGACGGTTTAATCTACGTTTAAGCGCCTCTCACAGAAAGGAATCTGCAATGTATTCCGGTCCCATCACGATTGCTGAACGCCACGGCTACCGTCTTGATAGCTATGGCAATGGCGCGGCCTATACGCTGACACGCCTGAGCGACGGTGCATCCGTCTTTTTCCAGGGTGATGACGCTGATCAGTTCAGAGCGGACTATAGGGCCGCTGATGAATGCGCGTTCACGGATCGTGCCGAGCGCGACTTGTTTCAGGCTTACGACGACGTCATGACTCTGCCCGAGTGACTCCTGATTGACCGGCCGGAGTCCGGCCGGTTCCCAGGGTTCATGCCCTCTGAGTCGCAATGGCGACTCGGTCTCATGTGAAAGGGTTCAACTATGACGATGATTCCGCTCGCCCGCTTCATTGCAGAGCACAAGATCACGATGGCCGCTGATTGGGCCGACTCAAACCCGAATCGTGATCCGAGCGACAGATGGAACGACTCGGCATCCCATTGGCGCTGCACGTTCAGGCGTGGGCGCCGGCGCATGACCACGTATTTCAGCATGGGACCGGCCCACACAAAGGAGCCAACGGCAAAAGATGTGCTGGATTGCCTGGCATCCGACTCCGGCAGCGTAGAGAACGCCCAGAGCTTCGAAGATTGGGCGTCGGATCTTGGATACGATCCCGACTCCAGAAAGGCCGAGCGCACCTTTCGCATATGCGAGCGGCAGGCCAAGCGCCTCCGCCAGTTCCTGGGCAGTCAGGAAGCTTACGAAAGCTTGCTCTGGCAGACAGAGCGCCTTTAGGGCGCCCTACAGCGGCCGATTCCTGTCGGCCGCGCCTTCCCTAGCTTTTTCTCTCAATCCGCCGTCCCGCGCCTTCTAATGGGCGGGAAACGGCTAACCCATCGGTCGCAATGGCGACCGGCTCATGATGAAAGGAGTCTCCCATGTTTACGCTCGCTCTCTGTGTCGCGCTTTTAGGCTCGCTGGCGTGGCGCATGGCGGCCGATTAGGCCGCGCCGCTATCCTACAGCCTCAAACACGCTTGCGGCCGTCCTTGGCGTCCGCAGGCCATTCTAGCCACCACCTGAAAGGAGTCGAACATGCTGCCCCACACCTGGCCCGAAGCGGCCTCTTTTATCGCCGTCGTTGTGTTGGCGGCCTTCTGGATATGGCGGGCGACCGATTAGGCCGGCCCAAAAGAAAGCCCGCGCCTTTTGAGGGACGCGGGTCGGAAGATCCGCAGTAGGATGACTCCGCGTTTATGTCATGTCCTGTCGGCGGTTGCAAGCGGAAACCGCCGACAGATTTACGAAAAACCCTCAACCGCCCTCTTGATCCGCGCCATCCCTAGCAACAATTCATCAACCGCTGAGTCGTGAGACGACTCGCCCAACCCTGAAAGGAGTCCCCCAATGACGTCGTATCCTCATTCCATCTCGGCCGGCTGTTGGTCGCGCGTTCCAGCCGGTTCCCACAGTGCTAGGCGGCGCGTTTTCGTGCCACCTGGTAAGCCGCGGCCTTTCACGACGCGGCTCCGACTCTGCTACGGCTCACTAGAGGACGGATGCCCGCCTGAGGAATGCTCTTGCCCGCTCTGCAGCGGCTCCGGGCTTTTCGTCCGCGGGCAGATGCGGATCTGAGTCCTGTGCGCTTTCCTTTTTTCACCCCGAGCCAAGACGGCTCAAAATCGAGAGGAGTCCCTATGAACATTGACGATCTAACGCTTGGCCAGGCCAAAGAATTAGTCCGCCAGCTTTTGCCGCTTGTAGGCGGCAATCACACGAGCGAGGCGTCGCCCGAAGAAGAGTCCGGTAAGGAGCGCGCTGTACTCGTCACGACGGCGCATCGCGGAGTCTTTTTCGGGTACGCACGCTGCACATCCGGACCAACCATCAAGCTGCGCTCGGCTCGCAACTGCATCTATTGGCCGGCGGAGAATAAGGGATTTCTGGGCCTAGCACGCCAAGGGCCGGTAAAAGGCGCTCGGGTTGGTCCTTCCGCCGACATCGAGTTGAGAGACATAACCTGTGTAGCCGCGTGTACTGACGCCGCCGTCGCCGCTTGGGAGTCTCAGCCGTGGAGCAAGTAATTTTCGGGACCCCGCCGCAATGGGCTGATGGCGATGGCTATGGCTGTGGCGCTGGCGATGGCTATGGCCGTGGCTGTGGCGATGGCTATGGCTGTGGCGATGGCTATGGCTGTGGGTATGGCGATGGCCGTGGGTATGGCGATGGCTATGGCTGTGGCGCTGGCGATGGCTATGGCCGTGGGTATGGCTCGGAAGAGTAGGCCGACAAATCCGGGGCGGGAGTCCGCTCCGGCAACCACCTGGCCGCAATGGCGGCCTATCACGATGAAAGGAGTCTACCATGAAAGCGAAAGTCTGGGTTTTGAGCACGTGCTGCCCCGGCGAAACCGATCCGTGCTTTCCTAACGTATTCGCGACGGAAGAGGCCGCAGAAGCCGAAGCGGAGATGCTTCTAAAAGAGGAATGGCAGTACAACGCGCCGGTAGATTTAGAGGGCGAGTCGCGCCCTTGGCCCGGCAACTGGCGGGAGGCCAATGCCGCTATGGTCGAGGCGGGAGAAGCGACGTTTGGCGGGTGGGAGCTTACCTCGCACGAGATCGACGTCCCGATTCCGCAAGCCTTTAGGGACCTGCTGCTTCTGGCGCGGCCATTGATGGAGGAGGCGGGCGATTACCGCATGATGGCCGTTCTTGAGGCTTGCGAAGCGCTTGCGGACGGCGCTGAAGCGAGTCCGGCGCCGGCTGAAGACCTAAACCCTATGGAGGTCTATCCATGGCTGCTGAGACGGGCAACGGTCTCGCTAGACGGGAACACCTTCAAGGTTGCGCTGCACACGAGCGATCCGAAGATGAGAGGCGGGTCCGATGGTAAGCCATAAGCTCGACCCGATGACGGCCGCCGCTCACCGGCAGGCGGCTAAACCCGGTTGCGCCAACCCTAATGGGTGGGCGCGTTGGGACTACAACCCACACACCGAGGAGCTATCGCTTCGAGGCCAACGGAAGAAAGGGACGACGCATGAACCTAACATCAGTCGCGGACCTACGAGGCGCGCGCCGCCTTCTCGGGCTTGAGCTTGATGACGTCGCCCGCATCCTGCGGGTCGATAAGATGTACTTGAAAGGGTTGGAGCGACCTAAAAACTTCAGCACGGCCGGGATCTATCGCGACGCGCTGGAGACGTGGGAGGAGTCGACTCAGTGGTACATTCGGCGCCTCTTAGGCGGCGAGTTTACCTACGTCATCGTGTACGGCGGCGACCCTGTTTATGAGCAGTTTGAGCCGGAGCTGTTCGAGTCCCTGCCGTCCTACAAGATGCACCTCAGCGCGGCCATGCGGGCGAAAGCCGAGCGCGAAAACCCCGACATGACAGACTACCCGCGGCCTTTAACGCTCGTCCTCATGGACGTGGATTCGTACGAGTCATTTCGCCACCGGCACGGCGAGGAGATCCCGGACCATCCCGGCACACGACAGGGATGGGCCAAGGCGTACTGCAAAAACTACGAGCTTTTCTCCCACCATGAAAGGAGTCCCTCTTAACATGTTCCCCGACCTGAAGGACGAGGATTTGCCAGAGGAGCGAGCCCCTCTTCGACTTCACGCTTCATCGTGGCTGCCCGCGAGGATATTGGCTTGGTTTTCGCCTGCTTCCTCAAACGAGGATTTTACGGGTTTCCTAACCCAACCGCATATCCCCGCAGGTCTGATCGTCCACTCCACGCGCGTTACTTCGGCTGTGCTCCAACCTAGGTCTTGCGACGCACAAACAGTAGCGCGCCTCCTCTCTGCCCACAAGGGCAGAGTTTCCGGCACGGAGGATTTTCGATGAAAGGAGAGCACATGGCTAAAGCACCGTTCGGACCCATCTACTACGAAGACCCGTCGATCGCGCGCTGTGCCGCGCTGGAATATGACCGGCTTTGGGAGGCCATTGCGGCGAGAGTCGCCAAAGGCCAGTCGTTCTATCGGGCGCGGGAGATCGTGCTAGCCGAGGAGCTTCCCGACATCAGCCGGGCGTTTGGCGACGAGGTGGCCAAGAGAGTCAGCAAGGCTATTCAGCACACGGACCCGGAGACGATTCCGAAATGGGCGAAGCAGGCGGCGAAAGACCATCTGCGGCGGACTTGCGAAGCGCACCTCATGAAGACGCGCGGCAAGATCAGTTGGATTAACCGGCTCTCGCTGAAGTTTGGCGGGATTCCATTCTGGTGATGACGGCGGATTCCATCCGCCATTCCAGCTAACCCACAACCATAGAGGAGACTCGACGATGACTACAATGACCAGCACACCCTCTCTTTACCGCACGATCCGATCACAAATTGTTAACGTCGGAGATCTTGTTACCTATGACGCCCGGGTGTGGAGCATCACAGGGTGGAGACAATCCGCCTCTGGTGGGGCGGTCTTGCTCAAGAATGAGCAGGGCCATACGGCGCAGGTGCCGGCCGAAAGCTGCGGCCTCGAATGGTTGGTGCCAACATTTCAAGCACCAATCATCGAGAGCTACTACCCAGATAGACCTGTTCCGTCAGGCATGGGCGCGAGTCTCACAAACGCCCAGCGCGACTAAAGTAGCAACTGGCCCAGAGGCCATTAGAAAGCCGCACAGGGCGCTTCCTTCCCGGGAGCGCCCTTTCTGCGTCCGGACGTGGAATCGCCGCCCTTAGCCTTCCTAGGCGATTGCCGAGGCCATCGGGAGGGACGACAAGCGGCGACGCGCGGATTGTGCGGCTTGCATCTGCAGCGCCTCGCGGAATCCGCCAAGATCGACGCGCGCCACGAAAGATGGCTCCGGGTCGGGCAGGGCCGACCTAAGGACGGCCACGTCTCGCGCTACCGACTCGACGTCAATCGGCTCACCATCCGAGACCCGGCCTACGACCAGGTCGCGGAGCTGCTGACAGAGCGGCGCGCGCACCTCTGCGGTTGCGAATGCCTCTAGCTCGTGTTCGACATATGCCGGGTGCAGCACGGCGGCCAGCACAAGAGCTGCTTCCCGAGCCGGTATGGCGGCGACCGCGCGGCGGGCTATGGATATAGCCCCCGACCCGGTCTTGCCCGTCCTGAGCCCTCTAATGCGATCCCTGAGGCTATCCAGCATCGCACGGCGCATCGTCTCGTCTGAAACCACGGCTAAACGGCTCTTAGCCCCGGTTTCGAGCGCGGCGATGGTGGCGGGGTCCGCTCCAGGATTCTCAGCCCGCAGAACACGCCATAGAGAATCAGTTGGGTGCTCAGCGGATCTTGTGACCGCCTGGAAAGCTGCCAGGCCAGATGTTCGTACCAGATCATCAGGATCGAACCCGGCAGGGAGCCGAGCGACGCTGAAGCGCCGGTCTGCGGCGAGCCAAGGCAGTGCTGTCTCAAGAGCTTTATCTGCTGCTCGGCTTCCCGCTGCATCTCCGTCGTAACAGGCGACGATATGTGGGCAGACCCGCCAGAGCTTGTGAAGCTGTTCCACCGAGAGGGCCGTGCCCATCGTCGCGCATACGTTTTCGATTCCCGCTTGGCACACGGCCGCGACATCGAAGTAGCCTTCGAGCAAGATTGCGTGTCCCGATCTTGCGATGGCCCGGCGCGCCTGGTCTAGGTGAAATATGGCAGAACCTTTGTCAAAAAGCGGCGTTTGTGGCGAATTGATGTATTTGGGCAACGAACCTTCAATCGAGCGAGCGCCGAATGCAATGACCCGGCCCTGGCGGTTGCGGATCGGGAAGGTGATGCGACCGGCGAAGAAGGGCCGGATCTTCCCGTCATCCTGCTTGGCCAGCCCACACTGCAGAATTGTCGCCGGAGAGAAGCCCTCATCGCACAGGTGGTTGATTAAGCACTTTCCGGGCGGCGGAGCCCAACCGATCCCGAAGTCACGCGCCGTCCTCCCTGTGATGCCGCGCGCCCTAAGATAGTCGTGGGCCGGCGTGTATCTGAAGAGCTGATCCTCGAAAAATCGCTGGGCGCATTCCATAGCGGCAAACGCTTCCTCTCTCGCCTGCTGACTCTCTCGCGTTTCCCTGGCCAGCCCTTCCCGCGTAACCTCTACGCCGGCTTCTGCCGCAAGGCGCTCAACAGCATCCGGGAAGGCGAGCCCTTCAAACTCCATGACCCAGTCGAAGATGTTGGACATGACGCCGGCTGAAAAGTCGAAGGCCATCCCTTTCTGGTCGTTCACGTACAGGGAAGCCGTCTTCTCGCGGGTCCTGGGTGACAACCCTTTCCACTCGCGACCAGCCCTTTTGAGCTGAACCGTCTTCGATACGACGGCGGAGATTGGAAGGCGCTCTTGAATCGACTCAATTGTGCGCTGCGTGATGCGTCCCATCTCAGTACCTCTCCATGAGTTTGCAGGCTGTGGAGCCGTTTAAAGCCAGCGGAAGTGTTCAGGTCGCGTACCGTCAGTGCCCGGCTTCTTGATGAGTTGCGAGTTGGGCGATGGGGCTCGGCCAACGTCTCTCAAAAACCTGTCGAACCCGCGCTTGTCGCCGCCGATGCTCTCCCAATCGCGGGGATGCACTTTGTTTCGCCTGCAGGCATTCACCCAAGCCCGGTGCTCTTTGGTGGTGCGGTTCTTCCAACCGTTGTGCCCATGCCTTGTCAGTTTCGAGCTGATCAGCTTCGGTGCTTGGCACCCGCAGCTCGCGGTCGCCCCGCGGCGTAGATGACAGAGCCGGACCGACTCTGTTTTTCCGCACACGCACACACAGAACAGCCTACGAGTCGGCCGGCTATTCGGGTGGACGGACGGCTCCGCCTCGGCCAACACCGTCCAAAAGCCGAAGGTATCGCCTGGTCGAATGAGCGCGCGGGCTGGCATCAGAAAGACTCCATCAGTTCGCCGGCTGTCTTGCGCGGCTTTTCAGTTAGGTCGAAGAAGCGCATTTGCGGGCCATCAAAGCCGCACTCGCAGGTGAGATACCCCTCGCCCTGCCTACGTTTTGCGTTAATGACCTCGGCCTTCCCCCTCACCATCTCCATGCGAGAGGTCCAATCCGCGAACTTCCTATCGTCCGACGGATCTGGCTTGCGCTCGGCAAGAGCCAGTTCCGGCCGGTGGGTGAAGATGATCGTGTCGGCGTGCGGCTCTATCGAGCTGTAGTACATTAGGTCTGAGGCTCTCGGCCTGCTGTCATCTCGATCCCGAACGCCCCGGTTGAGCTGTCCAAGGGCTACGATGCCAATATCAAGGCTCTTTGAGAGCTGCTTCAGCTCATCGGCGATCTCGTTAATCGCCTCCAAGGGAGGCTGGCGCTTTGACGAAGGTCTGATCAAGTGCAAATGATCGACGATCATCCAAGCGATGTCGTGCTTGTGCTTATATCTGATCGCCCTTGCCCTTATCTGGTCGATAGCGAGTCGCGGACGTTGGTCGATCCATACGGGAAGGCTACGGAGCGCCGTCGCGGCATCGAGAAGCCGATCAATCTCGGCTTCATTGACATGGGCCTGATTTATGCGCCAAGCTGGGATGTCGGCGTGCATGGACATAAGCCGCTCCGCGTAATCGGAGCCTTCCATTTCCAGGCTCTGTACGTAGCCAGGCCGCTGCCTCCCAAAATTCTCAGCTGCCATTCCAGCCAATGCCGACTTACCTGACCCCGGCCTTCCACCGAGGATTATGAGCTTCCCAGGAAGAACTGGGCCGGCTGGATGCCATCGCCGGCGACGGCGACCACGGGATCGGCATGCGACGCGGCGTGGACGCGGCAGTCACCGCGGCCGAACAGGCTGCCGCGAACGACGGCGGCGCCTCGC
>Ga0207669_10000852_pt1 | contig 13008 bp, 11 predicted proteins | sample KBSM33metaG_FD_184329 | JGI IMG/M metagenome (GOLD analysis project Ga0207669, IMG submission 184329) | Miscanthus rhizosphere microbial communities from Kellogg Biological Station, Michigan, USA - KBS M3-3 metaG (SPAdes) (version 2) | ecosystem: Host-associated > Plants > Roots > Rhizosphere >...
TCGCGGCCGCGCTCGTGACGCACCTGATCTCGTTCATCCCCCCCGTCCTCGGGGGCATCGTGTTCATGGCTCAGGACGGCCTCAGCTTCGGCCGTCTCGAGGATCTGGCTAGTTCAGCACGCGACAAGGAAGGGCCTGCTGCCAATGAAGTGCCCGTTCTGCGCTCACCTGGGCGATAAGGTCGTCGACTCGCGCGAGAGCAAGGAGGGCGAGGTCATCCGCCGCCGCCGCGAGTGTCTCGATTGCAGCCGTCGCTTCACCAGCTACGAGCGGATCGACGAGATCCCGTACATGGTGGTCAAGAAGGACGGCACGCGCGAGCGCTTCGAGCGCCAAAAGCTCATCGCCGGTCTGCTGAAGGCCTGTGAGAAACGCCCGGTCAGCATCGCCGCCATCGAAGGCGTTGCTGACAAGGTCGAGGCGACGCTGCAGGAGCGCCCGGAGAAAGAGATGGGCACCGAGGAGGTCGGCGCGCTTGTCATGGACGAACTGAAGCGCCTGGACAAGGTGGCCTATGTCAGGTTCGCGTCTGTTTACCGTCATTTCCGCGACATCAGCGAGTTCATGACTGAGCTGAAGGACCTGCTCAACGCGAAGGAGTAGTCGGCAGTAAGCAGTAGTCAGTAAGCGGTTTGTAGTAGGCAGTTCGCAGTAGGCTGTAGGCAGCCCGTGTCACTCTCACTGCAACAAGAGCGATCGGCGACAGGCAAGCCGGTGGTCCCACCGTTGCGCCGGGGTGCTGCGCGCTCGAGCCGCAAGCCATTCCTCGACAACACACCGCTGTTGCTTGCCGGCATCGTCGCGCTGATCGTCGCGCTGGCGGTGCTCCTCGCGATCGGGCGCGGGTCATCGACGCTCGCGCCGGATTTCCTGACCGACTTCGTCCTCTCGGCCCTCTCGGCTACCAATCTCACCATCCTCGTGGCGTTGGCCTTCGTGCTGACGCGAAACATCCTCAAGTTGGTCATGGAGCGGCGGCGCGCGCTGCCGTTCGCGCGATTCAGAGCCAAGCTCGTCGCGGTCCTACTCGGCATGGCGGTTGTGCCAGCGGTGCTCGTGCTGATCGTTGGAAGCGAGCTCATTCGCACCAGCGTCGATCGGTGGTTCAACCAGCCAATGGACGTGATGCTGACGTCCGCGAACGCCATCGCCGGCGACTACTACGCGCAGCAGCAGAGTCTCGTGTCGGCGCAGGCCCAGCGATTCGCGCGGACACTGGGATCGGTCAACCTGGCGGCCAGCCCCTCGGACGTTCGCGACCTCGTCGCGCCGGACGTCCTCCAGGAGCGCATCGATCTCGTCGAGGTCTACCGGCTCACGACCGTGGATGGACGTCCGCAGGTCACCCCCGTTGTCGACGTCGCCGCGCCATCGCTTCCTCGTGAGTACTCGCGTGCCTCTGCCGATCGCCTGGCCGAGCGAACCGCGGCAAGCGCGGCGGAAGCGCGCGTCGTCGAGCAACTCTCGACCGGTGGAGATCTGATTCGCACGGCAGTGCCCATTCGCTCGTCGCCGAACGGGCCGGTCGCCGGAGTCGTCGTCGCGAGCCAGTACCTGACGGATCAGTTCGCGGCACGCGCGCGCGGCATGACGGAGGCATACGAGGCGTATCAGCAATTGCGTGTGTTGAAGCAGCCGCTGACCGGCGTCTACCTGTCCTTCTTCCTTATGCTGACGCTGATGATTCTCGTCGGCGCGACGTGGATGGGTCTCTACCTCGCCAAGCGCATCACGCGTCCGGTGCAGACGCTGGCCGCGGCGGCCGACGAGATCGGCGCAGGGCACCTGGATCATCGAGTGAAGGCGGAAGCCGACGACGAATTCGGGTCGTTGATCGACGCCTTCAATCGCATGGCCGGTGAGCTCGCCGCCAGCCGTCGCCGGCTCGAACGCTCGTCGATAGACCTCGAACGCAAGCACGGCGACGTCGAGAGCCGTCGGCGCTATGTGGAGACGATCCTCGATCGCCTGGCGACCGGTGTCGTGTCAGTCGATCCCGGCGGCAGTATTCGTACCTGGAACTCCGCTGCCTCGCGCCTGCTGGGGATCAAGCAGCGCGTGGCTGGGGAGGCAGTGTCCAGCGTGCTGGGCTCCTCCGATCTGAAGCCGCTCGCCATCGCCATCGATGAAGCGGGTTGGCATCGTGAAGATGTACGTCCGCAGGAAGTGTCGATCACGCGCGAAGGCCGCGAGGTTCACCTCGCCGTGATGACGACACCGCTCAAGCGTGACGACGACACGACGGACGGTGTCGTCGTCGTGTTCGATGACGTGACGCCGCTGGTGCGTGCGCAGAAGGTCGCGGCGTGGAGGGAAGTCGCACGCCGGCTGGCACATGAGATCAAGAACCCGCTGACGCCGATTCAACTGAGCGCGGAGCGTCTGCGTCGTCATTTTTCACAGGCGCCGCAGCAGACGCGCGAGCTCGTTGACGAGTGCACGACGACGATTGTCGGTGAAGTGGAATCGCTCAAGGGCCTGGTCGATGAGTTCTCGCAATTCGCGCGAATGCCAGCGCCGCGAGCGGTCCCGACCGATCTCCATTCGGTGCTCGACGACGCGCTATCTCTCTATCACGGCCTCCTCGCGGAAATCGACATTCACAGGCAATTCGCGGCGTCGCTGCCGAAGATATCGATCGACCCTGAACAGATCCGGCGCGTGGTTCTCAACCTCGTGGACAACGCGATCGAAGCCATGGACCGCAAGGGTGTCATCGACATCGAGACTCGACACGACGCCGCGAACAACCTCGTTCGCGTCGTGGTAGCCGACAACGGTCCAGGAATCCCGCCCGACGAACGCGAGAAGCTGTTTCTCCCGTACTACTCGACCAAGAAGCGGGGCAGCGGCCTCGGTCTCGCGATTGTCCGCCGCATCGTCGCCGAGCACGGCGGCAGCATCGACGTGACCGACAACCAGCCGCGGGGCACGCGCTTCGCGATTGAGTTACCATGCTGAACTCTTGTCGTTCGAATTTCTGAGTCTCACTTCTCGGTTCGTGTTCAGGTTCGGTTCAGAGTTCGATGCCTTCCATCCTCATAGTCGACGATGAGCCCGGCGTGCGGAGCGCGCTTGGCGGCGTCCTGCGCGACGAAGGCTACAGCGTCGACACCGTCGACAGCGGGGAAGCGTGCCTGCAGCGTCTTGTCGGACACACCTACGACGTGGTCCTGCTCGACATCTGGCTTCCCGGGATGGACGGGCTGGCCACGCTGACGCGCATGCGCGAGCGGCAGTTCGACGCGCAGGTGGTGATCATCTCGGGCCACGGCAACGTCGAATCGGCGGTGCGCGCCATCAAGATGGGGGCCTTCGACTTCGTCGAGAAACCGCTCTCGCTCGAGAAGACGACGCTGGTCGTGCGGAACGCCTTGCGGCAGCGAAGCCTCGAGGCGGAGAACCTCGCGCTGCGCGCGAAGGTCGATGCGCAGTATCTGATGATCGGCGACAGCTACGGCATGGTCCGGCTGCGCGATCAGGTCGCGACCGCGGCGCCGACCAACGGGCGCGTGCTGATCTTTGGCGAGAACGGCACCGGCAAGGAGCTCGTCGCGCGCAACATTCACGCGATGAGCCGCCGGCGCACGGCGCCGTTCGTCGAGGTCAACTGTGCGGCCATTCCCGAGGAGCTGATCGAAAGCGAGCTGTTCGGCCACGTGCGCGGAGCATTCACGGGTGCCGTTGCCGATCGACGAGGCAAGTTCGAGGTCGCGCACGGCGGCACGATCTTCCTCGACGAGATCGGCGACATGAGCCTGAAGACGCAGGCCAAGGTGCTGCGCGTCCTTCAGGAGCAGGTCATGGAAGCCGTCGGCGGCTCGACGCAGATCCGTGTGGACGCCCGTGTCCTTGCCGCGACGAACAAGGATCTGCCGACTGAGATTCGCGCCGGCCGGTTTCGCGAGGATTTGTATTTCAGGTTGAACGTGGTACCCATCTCGGTGCCGCCGCTGCGCGAGCGCATCGAGGACATCCCGTTACTCGCCGACCATTTCATGGCCATTCTCGCGCGGGAGTACGGGCGGGTGCCCAAGACGTTCGACGGCGATGCCGTCATCGTCCTGCAGCGCTACAGGTGGCCGGGCAACGTTCGCGAGCTGCGGAACCTCGTCGAGCGGCTGATGATCATGGTGCCTGGCGACCGCGTATCGTCGCGCGACCTCAGTTTCCTGGAGCATGGCTACGAGCAGGAGGCACCGCCTGCCAGCCGTGCGATGGCGATGGCGCCACTGCACCATGCGCGTGACGAGTTCGAGAAGCAGTACATCCTTCGAGCGCTCGCCAATCAGCACGGCAACATGTCGCGTACGGCCGAAGTGCTCGGCGTCGAGCGCAGTAATCTCTACAAGAAAATGAGATCGTTCGGAATCATGCCAACCCGACGCGGGGATGATGAGGATGTCGCGTAGCGTTCCAGGTAGAGTCAACGAGATCCCAACGCCGGCGCTCGTTCTCGATCGAGCCACTCTCGACCGCAACATCGCACGCATGGCGACATTCTTTGCCGGCGGACCGTGCCGGCTGCGGCCACATTTCAAGGCGCACAAGACGCCGGAAATCGCGATGCGTCAGCTGGCTGCGGGCTCGTGCAGCGGCCTGACGTGCGCGACAGTCGGAGAAGCAGAGATTGCCGCCGGGTTCTGCGACGACATCCTGCTCGCCAACGAGATCGTCACTCCGGAGAAGTGCGCGCGCGTCGCGGCGCTGGCCAGGCGTGTTCGCGTGACCGCCGCGGTTGATTCGCTGGCCGGGCTCGAAGCGCTGTCGCGCGCAGCGCGCGCGGCCGGCGTGTGCATCGGCGTGCTCGTGGATCTGAATGTCGGGCAAGGACGCTGTGGTGTGGAGCCTGGCGAGGCAGCGTTGACGCTCGCACGCGGGGCGGCTCGGTCAGACGGCGTCGAACTTCGCGGCGTCATGGGCTACGAAGGGCATTTGCAGCCGGTCCGCGACCGCGCCGAGCGCCAGTCGCGCACGCGGCAAGCGATGGAGGGACTCGTCAAGACAGCAGACCAGCTCCGCGATGCAGGAATGGACTGCGACATCGTTTCTGCCGGCGGCACGGGCACGTTCGACATCAGCGGACGCATCGACGGCATCACGGAAATCCAAGCCGGCTCGTACGCACTGATGGACACCGACTATTCCAGTGTCGGTGTTCCGTTCGAGCCTGCGTTCTGGGTACTCGGCACCGTGGTGAGCCGGCCCACCCGCGAGCGCTGTGTCGCTGACTGCGGCCACAAGTCGATGACGAAAGACCACAGCCTGCCTGGCGTGCGGGGCATCGAGGGGGCCACAGTGACCTCACTCAACGACGAACACGCGACGATCGCGCTGCCTCCGGATTCGACAATCGCGATCGGCGATCGCGTCGAGTTGCTCCCATCGCATGTCGATCCCACGATCAATCTCCACGATGTCTTCTACGTCGTCGAGGGGCCGGTGGTCGTTGACGTCTGGCCGATCGCCGCACGCGGATATCTCGAGCACCGCACAAGGATGGAGGAGCCCGCATGAGATCACATCGATTCGTGGTTGTCGTCCTCGGCATGGCGGTCATGATTGCCCTGTCCGTCGGGTTGATGCGTGCACAGGATGCCGAGAAGCACCCGGTGAGCGCGGAACAGTACCAGCGCTGGAAGACGGAGCTTTCGAACTGGGGGCGATGGGGGAAGGACGATCAGATCGGCGCGCTGAACCTGATCACGCCGGCGAAGCGCCGTCAGGCGGCCTCACTCGTGAAAGAAGGCGTGTCAGTCTCGTTGGCCGCCGACACCGATACCGTGAAATCCGTCGACAACCCGAGCCCTTACGAAGTGACGATGCAGGGGATTGGGTCGGATCGGATTGCAATCAACTACCACGGCATCGCGCACACGCACCTGGACTCGCTCGCGCACATCAACGAGCAGGGTGTCTTCTACAACGGCTACAAGCCTGATGCGGACATCGTAGTCAAGGAGCGCCACGCGAAGAACTCGATTCACAACGTGAAGAACGGTGTCTTCACGCGCGGGGTCTTGATCGACATTCCCCGCTTGAAGGGCGTGCCGTATCTGGAGCCGGGAACCCCGATCTACGTCGAGGATCTCGAGGCGTGGGAGAAGCAGGCTGGAGTGAAGGTGTCTGCTGGCGATGCGTTGTTCGTGCGAACCGGCGTGTGGGCGCGACGAAAAGCAGTCGGCCCATGGCTGCGTGGACGAGCTGACGGCGGACAGTCGGCCGGCCTTCATCCGTCGGTGCTCCCCTGGCTCAAGGCGCGCGACATCGCGTTGCTTGGAAGCGATCACCCGCAGTACGTCTCGCCTGGAACGCCCGGCGCGCCGCGAGGAGCGGTGCATGACTTCGCGCTCGTCTATCTGGGTGTCCACCTCTTCGACAACTGCGATCTCGAGGCCCTCGCTCAGGCAGCCGCATCCCGCAAACGATGGGAGTTCCTCCTGACAGCAGCGCCGTTGCCGATTCCCGGCGGAACCGGATCGCCGCTCAACCCGATTGCGACATTCTGAAGTGGCGAAGAAGGGAAGCACGGCACTCGATCGCCTGCGAGCACTGTGCCTCTCGTACCCCGAAGCGAGCGAAGCTCCGTCGTGGGGACACCCAAACTTCAAGGCCGGGAAGAAGGTGTTCGTTGCTTTCGAACAGATCAAGGGACGTCCGTCGATTGCCTTTCGCCTCGAGCCGAAGGATGTCGAGCGACTCCTGATGAGAAAGCAGTTCTTCGAGACGCCGTACGGTCGAGGACAGTGGGTCAGCCTGTGGGCTGATGATCAGCTCGAATGGAAAGCGGTGACTGACCTCGTCGATCGCAGCTATCGCGTCGTTGCGCTGAAGCGAATGCTGACCGCGCTCGGTGCCAGGCGGGCCTGAAGGCCCGCCTCTACGACCCCGTAGCGGCGGGTCTTTAGACCCGCCGGTTCAATCAGCGCGCAGTGCCTGCACCGGCGCGATTCTCGTCCCCCGGCGCGCTGGCACGTAGCAAGCCACCATGGCGACGGCGGTGAGCACCACGGTCGTCACGATGAACGTGGCGGCATCGAGCGGCTCGATCTCGTAGAGGAGCACGGCCAGCAGTCGGGTCAGCGCTGCGGCAAGGACGAGCCCGGTGATGACGCCGATGCCGACCAGGCGCAGCGCCTGCGCAAGGACGAGGTCGAACACGGACCGAGGTGTCGCACCCAGCGCCATGCGCACTCCAATCTCCTGCGTGCGCTGCGCGACGGAATACGCCATGACGCCGTACACGCCCACAGCGGCCAGCAAGAGCGCCATCACCGCGAAGGCTACCAGCAGCACTGTCACGGTGCGAGGGCGCGCGAGCGTCGCGTCCACGACTTCCTGCATGGTGCGTACGTCGGCGAGCGGCAGCTCACGGTCGAGTGTGTGCACCACCGCGCCAACACTTGGCGCGAGCGCCAGAGGATTCGCCTCAGTGCGGACGACCAGCGTCATAAGCGGAATTGCGAGCTGGGTATGCGGGAGATAGACGGTCGGCCGGATGTCGCGGTCGAGGGCGGCGAGCTTGACGTCGCCGACCACTCCCACGATTTCGTAGTCGAGACGCTCGATGAAACCGGCGTTGACGTGCACACGCTTTCCGATCGGCGTGCCATCAGTGAGGTGAAGCCGCACCATCGTCTCGTTGACGATAGCCACGGGTGGAGAGTCGCCCCGGTCGAACGTCGTAAAGTCCCGACCCATGACATGCGGGATTCCCATCGTGCGGAAATAGCCTGGCGTAATTGGCGTAACGTCGGCCGAGGGTGCCTGGCCCGGCCCGGGAGTCGGTTGATCGGTCCGCCAGAAACTGGTCCCGATGCCGGGGCCAGCAAGTGGCAGGAACGTCACGCCAGCGGCACTGCGTACGCCCGGAAGCTCCCCAATGCGCGCCAGGGCATTGGTCGCGAAGCCCGACCGGCTCTCGGAGGTGTCGTAGCGTGACACTGGGAGCTGCACGCGCATCGTGAGGAGCCCTTCGGCGCGAAATCCGGGCCTGATGTTGCTCAATCGCACGAAGCTGCGCACGAGCAGGCCGGCACCCGTGAGGAGGACGAGCGACAACGCGACTTCGGCGGCGACCAACGTTCCCAGCACTCGCCGCGCTCTCGGACCGCCGCCGTGTCGTCCACCTTCGCGAAACGAGTCGTTGAGCGAGCGCGCTGACACAATCGCGGGCACGAGCCCAAACACGAGGCCAGTGACGAGCGAGAGGCCCATCGTGAGCATCACGACCGTGAGGTCGAGGCTGACCTCGTTCAGCCGGGGAATCGGTAGCTCGTCCGCGACCAGCGCAAGGAGTCCTCGGTGAAACAGAAACGCGAGGGCGAGACCAGCGATGCCGCCAATTGCAGCAAGTGACAGACTCTCGACGAGCAGTTGGCGAATGAGGCGGCCACGCCCGGCGCCAAGGACGGTGCGTACACCCATCTCTCGCACACGGGAGGTGCTCCGTGCCAATAGCAGATTGGCGACGTTGACGCACGAGACGAGCAGGACGAACAGCGCCGCGCCCGCAAGGACCTGCAGCGCCGGCCGAATCTGATCGACCATCTGCTCGTGAACGGGTACCAAGGTGATCGACCAGCCGGTATTGCGTTGCGGCGCCTCTTCGGCCAGTTGCGCACCAATGCCTTTCATGTCGAGGGAGGCTTGCTCGAAGGAGACGCCGTCGCGCAGACGCGCAATTCCAAACGAGTATCCGCGTCCACGCGCCGCGCGGAGCCCTTCGGTGGTCCATCCGTAGGGAACCAGGAAATCCGTACGCTCGCCGAGCAAGCTGAATCCAGCCGGCATCACGCCGATCAGCGTGCGCGATCTGCCGCTCGTGGTGATGGTGGTGCCAATGACGTCTGGACGCGCGCCGAGCCGCGTCCGCCAGAATTCGTCGCTGACGATGATCACGCCATCGCGCCCCTCTTCGTCTTCGGAAGGGCCGTAGGGGCGCCCGAGGGCTGGCTGAACACCGAGGACTGGGAATAGATCTGCGGAAGCGACTTTCCCGACAATCTCCTCGGCCTGGCCGCCGAGCATCACGCTGAGCCGAGTCGGGCCTGCCATGGCCAGATGGGTGAACGAGCGGTGTCGTTCGCGCCACTCGACGAAGTTGGCGTCGGCGATCACATTGCGATTCCGCCTTGCGTTGCTCTCCCAGACGACAACGATGCGCTCCGGATTGCTGTAGGGCAGCGGGCGCAGTATCACACCGCGCACGACGCTGAAGGTCGCCGACGTTGCACCGATGCCAAGGGCCAGCGCCAGAATGGCTGGTACCGCGAACCGGGGCGATCGGGCGAAGGATCGCGCCGCGAACCGAAGATCCTGCATCACGCTCCGCATCACATGACCTCTCGCGCGCGCCAGTTCAATTTGCGATCGCGCCCAGTGCCCAGGCCGCCTGCGCGCGGACGCTTGCGTCACGGTCTTTTAAGGAACCGATCAGCGGGGTGACGGCCCGCTGATCGTCGAGTGCTCCGAGTGCCCACGCGGCGTTGCGACGTGCGACCGCCGCCGGGCTCGCGAGCGTCTTGACGAGAGGTTCGACCGACGCGCTGCCGATGTGGACCAGCGCGCGAGCGGCAGCCTCGCCCGGGGTGATCGCGTGCTCCTCACCCCACCAGTGACGGTGATCTTCCCGGCAGACCTCTGGTGCGACTGGCTCGGCATCCTCGAGCAATTCGACGAGTGCCGGGATCGCTGCGGCAGCGCTTGCGTTGAACACGTTGCGCGCGCACGCCACACCGACGCGCACCACTGGGTCCGGGCTGCGCAGCATCTCGATCACCGCCGACAAGTCTTTCGCCGACGGAGTCTGCCGACCGGCGGAGACTTCCGGCGTGGCGAATGCGAGGGCAATGAGACAGCCTGCGGCGAATCCAAGTCGCCGCAGCGCAATTGACGCCATGGTCGCCTCCCTCAGAACGGGCGCGTTCCTGGATTCGGATTGGGATTGGGGTTCGGATTGCCACCGCCGTGCCCGTAAATCTGTGCGAGCGCCTGCGCAGCCGATCGACGGACCTCGATGTTGCTGTCCTTCAACGCGGCGGTCAGTGCATCGACGGCCTTGGGACTGCGGATGCGGCCGATCGCCCAGATCGCTTGCTTCCGCACTTCCTGATCCGAGTCCCGCAGGGCAGCGATCAGCGCGTCAACCGACTGTTCGGAGCGGATCCGTCCCAGCGCCCAGGCCGCTTGCCGGCGAACCTCGGCGTCGCTGTCCTTGAGCGCGTCCGCGAGCGCGGTGATCGTCGCAGCGGGCACTGCGGGAACTGTCTGTGCCTGGGCGTGCGAACAGACAAAGGTCGAGGCGAGAAGTACTGCTGCTAATATTTTGGCACTTGAGGGCATGGCTGTCCTTTCAGGCGATGTACGCCCGTGATGCAGTTATTACTGTCCTGCTAACTGACCGATGGCGAAGGCTGCCTGCTGACGCACGTCCGCGACCGCATCGCGCAACGCAGTTGTCAGCGCAGGGAGTGCTCTGGGATCTCGAAGCTGTCCGAGGGCGAAGGCCGCTTGCTGACGGACGTCGGCCGATGAGTCCTTCAACGCGTCGAGCAACGGCTCGACTGCACTGGCATCCCGCAGATGCCCCAATCCAAACGCCGCCTGTTGCCTAACGTCAGCCGACGGGTCCTTGAGTGCTTTCAGCAGGACGGGAACGGCGTCGCGGTTGCGCGATTGTCCGAGGAGGTGCACCGCCTGCTGGCGCACGTCTGCCGAGGCATCGTCGGTCATCGTCATCACCGCCGCAGCGGCGCGTGGATCGCCGGTTCGGGCGAGTGCGAACACGACGTTCTGACGCACGTCGGCGTTGCTGTCCTTGAGCAGCGGAAGGAGCGCGGGCACGATGCGCGCGTCGCGCATGCGCCCGAGCGTCATGACCACTGTCTCGCGAACCTCCGGATCGGAGTCCGAGAGCGCAGCGATGAGTGCTTCAATCGTCTTCGGGTCTGCTGAAGCCGCATTTTGCGCGGCGCGCGCCGCGGCGCTTCGCCCGCGGGGCTGTGAGGCAATCTGCCCATTGATCTCCGAGTCGATCTGCGCGCCGAGCCGCGAGATGTCGCCGTCACCGCGGTCGTCGATCCCCTGGGCGATCGGCTCTCTCGGGGTTACCGCAGTCACCCTCGGGCGCGGTTGAGGACTGGGGGCGGGACTCACCTGTGGCACCTCTGCGACCGGCGACGCAGGCGCGAGTGATGGAGCAGCGCTTGCGGATTCGAATTCATCCGCGATTGGCGAAGCGTTCTCCACGTGCACTGCGCCGACCGGCACCGCGATCAGCAGAACGAACGCGAGCGAGACGACACGCGTGTAGAGCGTCGACGATCGCCGGATTGCGGGATCGAGGATCGCCAGCAATCGCCCTTCGAGTTGTGACGGCCGCGCCATCGCGAGCCCGACGAGCGGGGTCACGCGGCGATGCTGCGCTGCCTTCGCGATGTCGAGCAGGTGAGCCGCGTAGTCGGGACCCTTCTCGCCAGCGGCGAGCACGAAGTCGTCGCAGGCCCGCTCACGTTCCGCACGCATCCGCCGGGCCGCGAGCCAGACGATCGGGTTGAACCAGTATGCGGCGCACACCAGCTGCGCCATCGACTGTGTCAGGAGGTCGCGCCGCTTGATGTGCGCGAGCTCGTGGAGAACGACGACGCGGCGACGCTCGTCGGACCACTGCGCTGCGTCGGCTGGTACCACGATCGACGGACGCCACACGCCACACACGATCGGCATCGTGATGGCCGCGGACTCGGCGACGACGATTGGGCCCGGGATCTCGAACACCTCTGCCAGGGTTTGTGCATCGTCAACCCACGGGGCCTCGACGATTGTTGCCGATCGGCGAATCCACCACGCGCCGATCGCACCGCTGATGGCATAGGCGAGGATCATCGTGGCGCCGAGGGCCCAGAGAAGCATCGCGGCGAGCGTCAGGTCGAGCGGCTTCGCAGCACTTTGTGCTGGTGCTCCCGACGGGAGTGCCGAGGTCACGCTATCGCGCATCGTTGCGGGCGGCGCAGCGTCGGGCGCCGAGGCGATCGCTGACTGCTGCGTGCCGCGGGGCGCCTGTGCCTCCGTTGATGCGAACGGTGCTGGAATCGGCACCGTCCAACGCGGCCCGAAGGCTGCCATCGCCGGCGCGAGCGTCGATCCCGCAATGGCGCAGATCCAGATGAAATGGCGCGTCGAGGCGGAGGCGCGGCGCATCACCGAGGTCAACGCCCACGCGGCACACAACACCAGGCTGGCGCGTGCGCATGATTCGACGAGGGCGGCCATCAGGTCGGCAAACATCTCAGGCTCCTTCCTTGCGGGCGCGTTTGATTACTGTGTTGAGGCGGTCCCAATCCGCTTGAGAGATTCGGCTCGCGTCCTCATCGAGCAGTGCCGCAATCGCTTGCGTCGTAGACCCCTCGAAGAACGTGTTCAGCAGGTGTCGCAACGCGGAGCGTTTCGCCGCGTCGCGCGCGACGGTCGGGATGTACACGTAGCGCGACCCGTCTTGTTCGTGTCGCACGTGCCCTTTGTCTTCGAGGATTTTCAACAGCGTGCGCACGGCAGAGTAGCTGGGCGCTGCTGACATGGCCTGCTGAACTTCTGCCGCCGTCGCACGCCCCGCTTTGTAGAGGACGTCGAGAATCTGCCGTTCGCGGCGACTGAGATCGGGCGGGGCCGCACTCTTGGTCATTGGTGCCAAAAAATTAGCACCAACGATTTCAGGTTGTCAACGACGTACTCGAACCGCGCCGTACTGGCCCGGAGCATGACAGGTGAACTGTGAAATTACGACGGCCGCGTGGGTTGTGTTACTCGCGTGTGACATTGGCCTTGATTCGAGCGACCTGTGGGAGTAGTGTCCACCCAACCCATCGGGAACCGTCGCTGCGTCTTTGCGTGGCGCGATTCCATTGAGTGCGTTGGAGATACCAATTTCAGGGTAGCGGAGGAACAGACCTATCGGCGTGACCCAAGTTCGGGACGGAACCCAACCGACAGAGAGGTGGCATATGCGCT
>Ga0207669_10000862_pt1 | contig 12898 bp, 9 predicted proteins | sample KBSM33metaG_FD_184329 | JGI IMG/M metagenome (GOLD analysis project Ga0207669, IMG submission 184329) | Miscanthus rhizosphere microbial communities from Kellogg Biological Station, Michigan, USA - KBS M3-3 metaG (SPAdes) (version 2) | ecosystem: Host-associated > Plants > Roots > Rhizosphere >...
CCCTGGACGAGTTCGTGATCGAGGGGATCAAGACCAACATCGACTTCTTCAAGCGGCTGGCCGTCAATCCCGAGTACGTGGCGGGTAAGATGGATACCCACCTGGTCGAGAGGATGTAGACTCCGGGGCGCCCCGGTGCTGATCAAGAAAGACAAGCATCTCGCCGCCGCTCAGAAGTTCCTGGAGCGAGGCCAGGAAGAGCGCGCGCTCGAGGAGTTCGCGCGTGTCGTCCAGGAGGACCCGAACGACACGCGCACCTGGCTGAAGATGGCGGAGATCCACGCCCGCCGGGGCGCGCTGGAGCAGGCGCGCGACATCTACCTGCGCACGGCGGAGATCTACGTGGAGCAGGGATTCCCGCGCAAGGCGATGACGGTCTACAAGAGCGTCCTCAAGCTGACGCCGGGCCTGCCGCACGTGCGCGAACGGCTGGCCGACACCTATCGCCAGCAGGGCATGGTCGCGGACGCCCTGCGGGAGCTGGAGCTGAGCGCGGGCGAGCTGCAGCGGGCCGGCAAGATCGAGGAGGCGCTGCCCGCGCTCCGCAAGATCGTCGGCCTGCACCCGGACAACATCGCGTCGCGCATCCGCCTGGCGGAGACCGCGTCGCAGGTCGGCAAGGTCGACGAAGCCGTTCACGAGCTGTCGCAGCTGGCGGTGCAGGTGAAGGCGCAGGGGCGCGCGGACGATTTCGTGCGCGTCGCCGAACGCCTGCTGTTCCACCGCCCGAACGACTTCGCGGTCGCACGTGAGCTGGCGGCTGCGTACATCCAGCGCATGAACCCGCGCCTGGCGCTGGTCAAGCTGCAGGGGCCGCTGAAGGCGGCGCCCCGCGACACGCAGAACATCACGCTGCTGGCCGAGGCGCTGGCGCAGCTGGATCCCCCCAAGTCGATGTCGGTCTGGCGCGAGCTGGCCGAGCTGCACGACGCCGCCGGGCGGCTGAACGATCGCGACGCCGCCGTGCGCGCGGCGCTGGCGCTGGATGGCACCGACGGCGAGACGCGCGAGATGGCGGGGCGCTGGGGGATCGCCGTCAGCGCCGTGAAGCGCGCCCCGGGTATGCCGCCGCCGCTGCCGGGGAGCATCAGCGGCGCCCGACCGCTGCCGCGCAACGAGGCGCCGGGCGCGGATCGGTCCGGGCCGATGGCGGGCCTGGCCGGCGTGGGAATCTCAGGCGTCTCCTCCGTCTCTACCGTCACCGGCATCTCCGGCTTGACGCCGGGCCCCAACGAAGTGGGCCGCGTCCTGGCGCAGGCCGACGTGTTCGTGAAGTACGGGCTGGTCGAACGCGCGGTCGATCACCTGCGGCGCGTGTTCGCGCTGGATCCGCGTCACCGCGGCGCGCGCGAGCGGCTGGCCAGCGTGCTGACCCAGCTGGGGCGGCGCAGCGAGGCCGCCGCCGAGCTGGCGATCCTGGCGGGGCAGCTGGCCGAGGAAGACGCGTCCGACGCCGCGCTGGTCGCGGAGCGGGCGCTGACGCTGGATCCTTCCTGCGCGGCGGCGGCCCGGTTGCTGGGACGTTCGGTGTCCGCGCCGCCCGCGCCCGAGGCTGTGGCGGCGGCGCTGAACGACGAGTTGCGCGGCGAGCTGGAACAGGTCGACTTCTTCCTGCAGCAGTCGCTGCTCGACGAGGCGCGTTCGGTGCTGGACGAGCTGGCCCAGCGGTTTCCGGGCGATCCCCTCATCGACGAGAAGCGCGGCACGATCCTGCGCGTTGAGCGGGCCGAAGCGGCGGCGGAGCGGGCGGCCGAGAATCAGGGCGCGATCCCGGGCGAGCGGGCCGCCCCGACGATACCGCATGGGCCCGTCGCCAAGCTCAGCCCGTCCGAGCGCGCCGATCCGGGCACGCACGGCGATCTGGGAATCGCCTACAAGGAGATGGGCCTCTACGACGCGGCCATCGCCGAGTTCAAGCTGTTGCAGGCCGACAAGACGCGCGCGGTGTTCGCGCTGACGATGACCGGCGAATGCATCGAGGCGAAGGGCGAGCTCGGCGAGGCGGTGAGCAAGTACAAGGAAGCGCTGAACCAGCCGAACATCACGATGTCGGAGTCGCTCGAGCTCTATTACTTGCTCGGCTCCGTGTTCGAACGCCTGGGCGACGTGCGCGAGGCGCTATATTTCTTCGAGAACCTGCGCAAGCGCGACGCCACCTTCCGCGACGTCGGCCGGCGCATCGCCGCGCTGAAACCCGCAAACGCCAGGCAGGCTTGACCCATGTCGATGACCACTTCGCTGGACAATCGCGCCGCGCAATTCTTCATGGACCTGCAGGACCGCATCACGGCCGGGATCGAGGCCGCCGACGGCGGTAGCCGCTTCCGCGAGGACGCCTGGACCCGACCGACGGGCGGCGGCGGGCGGACGCGCGTGCTCGCCGACGGGAAGACATTCGAGAAGGCGGGCGTCGCGTTCTCCGACGTTCACGGGACGCTGCGCCCCGAGATGGCGCGCGCGCTGCCCGGCGAGGGTGACAGCTTCCGAGCCACGGGCATCTCGCTGATCTTTCACCCGAAGAGCCCGCGCATTCCGACCGTGCACGCGAACGTGCGCCACATCCAGCGCGGTAGCGCCGGCTGGTTCGGCGGCGGGACGGACCTGACGCCGTTCTACGTCGTCGCGGAGGACGCGGTGCACTTTCACCGCACGTTGCGCGACTGCTGCGTGCGCCATGACGACAGCTTCTACCCGCGCTTCAAGCGGTGGTGCGACGACTACTTCTTCCTCGCGCACCGCAACGAGCCGCGCGGCATCGGCGGGATCTTCTTCGACTACCTGGGCGCCGGCGCGGAGGCGCCCGCCGGGCAGGCGGCCGACGTGCCGCCGTCGGCGCGCGAGGCCGATCCCGAAGCCGTGTTCGCGTTCGTGCGCGACGTCGGCGACGCGATCCTGCCGGCCTATCTGCCGATCGTGGAGCGCCGTCGGGGCGACGCCTGGGGCGACCGCGAGCGCCGCTGGCAGACGCTGCGCCGTGGCCGCTACGTCGAGTTCAACCTGCTCTACGACCGCGGCACCGTGTTCGGCCTGCGCACCGACGGACGCGTCGAATCGATCCTGATGTCGATGCCGCCCGAGGTGCGCTGGGAGTACGGTTTCGCGCCCGAGCCGGGCACGCCCGAGGCCGAGTCGCTGGCGGCCATCGTCGCGAAGAAGGACTGGGCTTCGCTGGCGAAATGAATCTGCGGCGATCGTCGGGGCCGGTCAGGCGCAGGTCATCGACGGCACGTCGCAGGTCGCGCTGACGCATTCGTCGGGGATGGTGCACGCGGACCCTCTCGGGAGGGTACCCGTGAAGATCGTGTCGCAGACGGGGCTGGGATCGTCGCCGCGCCAGTAGGCGGCGCAGTCCTGCGCGGCCCACGCATCGAAGCAGGTCTTGGCCTTGCCGGCGTCGTAGCTGAGGCGACCGTCTGCCGCGGCAGCCTCGTAAGAGCTGACGGCGGCCGCGAACTCCGGGTCCTGAAGCTCGGTCGTGCAATCGGCGACGCTGACGCCGTAGTCATAGACGAAGTCGGCGTCTGCACCCGGGTAGCTGTCGCGGCATTCGTGTCCCTTGGCGCAGTCGACCCGGACATACCTCTCCCAGGCGCCGCGGATGGTGAGCGGGCTGCTGCCGCCGCCTCCATTGCCACCACATGCGGTCAAGGAGAGCGCGACAGCGGCGACCAGACGATGGATACGCACGAGACGGCCTCCGCGTTATCCTCACGCATGAGCGTGCGGCGCACAAGCGAGGTGCCGATACCCGACGACCTGCGCGCCTTCCTGGCGGCGCGGAAGCAGCTCGCATACGAACCGCAGCTGCTGTCCGAGGTCGGGGTGGTCAAGCTGAAGCCGCTGCGCGCGCTACGGCTCCAGAAGATCTGGGTGGTCGCGCCCGCCGGGACCGAACGTCACGACCCCAACCGGAAGCGCGAGGGCTTTTACGTGGTGCCGGTGGTCGATCTCTGCGGGCGGTGCAGCAACTACGATCCGGTGGGCATTCTGGTCTGGATACCGGCGCTGGAGGCGTACGGCACCTGGGACTACGACCACGGCCGCCTGCTCGCGTTTCCACGCGTGTCATGGCAGCAGATCAATCGCCGGCCGGTCTATTACCTCGAAGCCCAGTGGGGCAGCCCGTTCTTTCCCACCGCGAAAGGGGAAGCGGTGAAGCCGTGGAAGCACGACTTCGCCTTCCGAACGGGCGAACCCGGACGGGACATCCTGGGACCGTCGCTCTAGACGCCGAGGAACGCCGCCAGCGGTTTGGACTCGCGCTCGCCGATCTTGTTCGGGTACAGGCTCTCGCCGCCGACGACGGTGATCCCGAAACGCTTGCGCCCCAGCACGTCGCGCCAGAAAGGTCGCCAGGCGGCGTCGCAGACCAGCAGCCGCTCGAACGCCGCGTTCTCCCAACCCTCGTCGAACCCGAGCAGCTGGCGCACGCGCTGCGCGTCGTCACTCGGTTCGTACGCCGTCGGGATCGCCCAGCCGCCCGGTCCTTCCTTGAGGTCGAAGGACGACACCTGCACGAACAGGTGATCGCCGTCGGTCTCGAACGACACCGGATAGGCGCGCTGCGCGGAGAACGCGACGCCGTCAGCGGGCAAGACCAGCGCCGGAAATTCGGCGTCGCCGGGGATCTCGAAGCGCCGCGTCCACGCCGGATCGGCGCTGCCGTGCGTGCGGGCGATCAGCGCGAGCTCGTCGGGGGAAAGACGCATGTTCAGCGCCGCCGGCGCTGGGCGCGCGCGGGCGCGGGTTCGGGGATCGGCGGGGCGGCGCGCGGGGTCACCTTCAGGACGTCGCGGAAGCGCGCCACGTCCAGCGTCAGCTGGCCGAGCAGCATGTCGAGCATGGTCTCGCCGTTGCGGCAGATCTCGCCGAGGCGGCTGACGCGTTCGACGACGAAGTCGGCGTCGGCGCGGCCGGCGCCGCGGACGGCCGCCTGGGCGGCGCGGGCGGACGCCTCGGCGCGGCTGACCACGTCGACGGCGGCGCTGATCTCGCGCCGCTCGCGTTCGTTGAGCACGCCGGAGATCATCTTCCAGAAGTCGGTCTCGGCCTGGTAGTGCTCGCGGCGCTGGCCGCGCACCCAGACCTTGTGCACGACGCCCCAGCGCCCCAGCGCCGCCAGTGTCATGGACGCGCTGCCCGCGGAGATGCCGAGGCGCGACTGGATCTCCGCCTGCGGGAGCGGCTCGCGCGACAGGTAAAGGAGGCCGAACGCGCGGCCCATCGTGCGCGTGAACCCCCAGAACTCGGCGATGCGGCCGCACGCGTCGGTCGCGAGCGCGCGTGCTTCGTCCAGCTCGTCGGCGGCGCTCATGCGCGGATCGAAACCAGCGGTTCCCGCGCGGCCAGCTGGCCGCACGCAGCGTCGATATCGTCGCCGCGTGGCGAGCGAATGTAGACGGCGACGTCGGCCGTGCGCAGCCGCTCCTGGAACGTCCGGATGCGCTCCGCCGACGGGCGCGAGAACGCCGGCCCGTTGAAAGGGTTCCAAGGGATCAGGTTCACCTTCGCCGGGATGCCGCGCAGCAGGCGGGGCAGGCGATCGGCGTCGGCGTCGCTGTCGTTGACGCCGGCGAGCAGCACGTACTCGAACGTCACGCGCCGTCCGTGCGACAGCGGGAAGCGGCGGGCCGCGTCCAGCAGTGCGGCGATCGGCCAGCGCTTGTTGATCGGCATGATCCGCGTGCGGACGTCGTCGGTGGTCGCGTTCAGCGAGATCGCCAGATTCGGCGCAGGCTTCAGGGCGCCCAGCTTCTCGATCGCGGGAACCAGCCCCGCCGTCGACACCGTCAGGCGGCGCGGCGAGAAGCCGGCGCCCCACTGGTGTTCCAGCAGCGCCAGCGCGCGCGTGACGTTGTCGAAGTTGTGCAGCGGTTCGCCCATGCCCATGAACACCAGGTTGGTGGGCCGCCGGCCCGCCAGCGCGGTCGCCTGGTAGACCTGCGCGACGATCTCGCCCGCGCCCAGGTGACGCCCGAACCCCAGCGTCGCCGTGGCGCAGAAGGCGCAGTCGATCGCGCAGCCGACCTGCGACGAGATGCACAGGGTCAGCTTGTTGCGGGCGACGTCCTCGTCGGGGATCAGCACCGCTTCGATGGCGCGGCCGTCGTGCGTGCGGAACCGCAGCTTGCGCGTGCCGTCGTGCGCGGTCTGCACCACCTCCTGCGCCAGTGGCGTCAGCGGGTGCGCCTGCTCGAGCGCCGCGCGCAGGGCAGCCGGCACGTTGGTCATGCCGTCCAGCGTCTCGACGCCGTGGCCGTGCAGCCAGCGGAAGATCTGCTCGGCGCGGTAGGCCGGCTCACCAGCCGCCTTCACGAAGGCGGTCAGCTCGTCCGGCAGCAGCGCGCGCAGATCGCGCGGGGCGTCGGCGGCGGGGGCGGGGAGGGCGGTCACGGCGCGGAAGGATACCTCACGCTTCGCCGGGGCGCGCTCGTGCTGTATGAAAGCACCTCATGAAACCGGCGCTCCTGCTCGCGCTTCTGGCCTGGGGTCACGGCTCGCCCGGCGGTTCGGTCCGGCCCAGCCGCGAAGGGGAACCACCGACCTTCCCGGTCGCGGGCGGGCTGCTGCGCGTCGAGGTCTGCGCCGACGACATCGTGCGCGTCGCATTCGCGAAGGATGCAGCCTTCTTCACGCGTCCGTCACTGATGGCCGCGCCGAAACGGTGCACCGCGGCGCGCTGGAAGCTGACGCGGACGGAGAAGATGGCGACCGTCGCAACCGCCAAGCTGCGTGTGAACGTCGACCTGGCGACCGGCGCGGTGGCGTTTCTCGACGCCGCGGGGCGGCCGATCGTCGCCGAGCGCGCCGGCGGGCGGTCGCTGACGCCTGCCACCGTCATGGGCGAAGCCACGCAGCACGTGCGCCAGCAGTGGCAGGCGCAAGACGGCGAGCGGCTCTACGGCCTAGGCCAGCACCAGCAGGGGCTGCTGGACATCAAGGGGAACGACCTCGAGCTCCGGCAATACAACGGCGAGATCTTCATCCCGCTGCTGGTGTCCAGCCGCGGGTACGGCATCCTCTGGGACAACACCTCGCTGACGCGCTTCGGTCGGACCGAGGCGCCGACGTGGGAAGAGATCCCGGGGACGGCGACCGGCTCCGCCGACTGGACGACGACGATCACCGGCGCCCGCGAATACGCGCTTCGTACGCACTCATCCGGGAAGATCCAGGTCGACGTCGACTACGGCGCCAACAGCGCGCCGTTCAGCCGCGGGATCGACGAGTACAACAAGCAATTCGGCGGCGCCGTCATCGATCACTGGCGCCAGGGCTGGCTGCCCGGCGAGGACGTCGCGCACCTGTCCCCGCAGTGGTGGGCTCCGAACGCGAAGCTGCGATTTCGCTGGAAGGCGGACATCGGCGTCAAGATCGCGCGCTTCGCGATCACGCCCGTGGACCGCGCCGCGCCCACGTCGCTCTGGTCAGAGGTGGGCGACGGCGTCGACTACTGGTTCATCTACGGCCCGGCGCTGGATTCCGTGATCGCCGGCTACCGGCAGATCACCGGGACGGCGCCCCTGCCGCCGCGCTGGGCGTTCGGTCTCTGGCAGTGCCGCGAGCGTTACAGGACGGCCGCCGAGAGCGTCGGGGTGCTCGACGAGTATCGAAAACGCGGCATCCCCGTCGACGTCATGGTGCAGGACTGGCAGTACTGGCGGCCGTCCGAATGGGGCTCGCACATCTTCGATCCGGCGCGCTTTCCCGATCCGGCTCGCTGGGTCGCCGATCTGCACGACCGGCACGCCCGCCTGATGATCTCCGTCTGGCCGAAGTTCTACCGGGGCACGGCCAACTTCAAGGCGCTGGAGGCGGCAGGGTTCCTGTACAAGCAGAACCTCGTCGAGGGCAAGCAGGACTGGCTGAAGAACGTCTTCACCAACTACGACGCCTTCAACCCCGCGGCGCGCGCTCTCTACTGGTCGCAGATGAAGGACGCGCTGTTCACCAAGGGCGTCGATGCGTGGTGGATGGACGTCAGCGAGCTGGAGGCGGTCGAGGGGCCGTTCCCGACGCCGACCGCCCAGATCGAGGCCTATCAGACGCACATGAACCCGACCGCGCTGGGCTCGGGCGCGCGCGTGCTGAACGCCTACCCGCTGGTCCATGCCCAGGGCGTGTACGAGGGGCTGCGGGCGGCCGCGCCGGACAAGCGCGTCGTCATCCTGACCCGGAGCGGCTTCGCGGGCATGCAGCGCTACGGGGCGGCGTCCTGGTCGGGCGACATCTCGACGACCTGGACGGCGATGCGGAAGCAGATCGCGGCCGGGCTCGGCTTCGCGATCTCCGGGATGCCCTACTGGACCTTCGACAGCGGCGGCTTCTCCGTGACCGAACGCTTCGCGCACGCGCCGCGCGGGTCGGAGGCACAGGAAGAGTGGCGCGAGCTGAACACGCGCTGGTTCGAATTCGCGACCTTCCTGCCGATCCTGCGCGTGCACGGCCAGGCGCCCAAGCGCGAGATGTGGGAGTTCGGCGGCGACGACAGCCCGGCGTACAAGGCGATGCTGAAATTCGATCGGCTGCGCTACCGGCTGCTGCCGTACATCTACTCGCTGGCGGCCGACGTGACCCGGCGGGGCGGGACGATCATGCGCCCGCTCGAGATGGATTTTTCGCCCGGCAACGAGCCGGAGGCGCCGCCCTTCGATGAGGAGTACATGTTCGGGCCTGCGCTGCTGGTCAGCCCGGTGACCGCGTACAAGGTCCGCGAGCGCGGCGTCGTTCTTCCGCCGACGACGGGCGGCTGGTACGACTTCTGGACCGGCGCCCACCAGCATTGGATCGGGCGACACGCCCCGGCGCCGTTCGACGCGATCCCTGTGCACGTCCGCGGCGGCTCCATCATCCCGTTCGGCCCCGAGCTGCAGTACACCGACGAGAAACCCGCCGATCCCATCACGCTGTTCGTGTACGCCGGGCGCGACGGCGCGTTCGAGCTGTACGAGGACGACGGCGTCAGCAACGGCTACGAGCGAGGCGCCTTCGCGATCATCCCGATCCGGTGGCAGGACAGCACGCGCACGCTGACCATCGGTAAGCGCCAGGGCGCCTTCCCCGGAATGCTCGCGCGCCGAACGTTTCAGGTGGTGCTGATCAGCGCCCGCCGGGCGGTGCCCTTCTCGTTCACGCCCACGCCCGACAAGACGGCGGTCTACGCCGGTGAATCCGTGACCGTGAAGCTTTGACGGGCCCCTCACCCTAACCCTCTCCCCGCTGCGCGGGGGCGAGGGGACCAGAACGGACGGGGCGAGGGGACCGGAGGGCTAGCGACGACGGCGACGGCGGGCGACGGCGCCCTGACGGCGGCGGCTGGCGACGACGACCAGGCCCATGCCCAGCAGGAGGGCGAGCGGGCCGCTGGCGGCCGAGCCGCCCGCGTCGCAGCTGCAGCCGTTGCCGCCGCCCTTCTGGCCGACGGTGATGGTGATCTGCTCGCACTTCTCGGCGTCCGGAATGCACGTGCCGATGCCGTCCGGCGTCACCTTGCACGTCCAGCACGCGTCAGACGGGCACACGATCGTCTGGCACGGGTCGGCCTTGCAGGTGTTCGTCATCGGGACGCAGGCCATCCCCGGGCCGCACTGGGTCGCCGGGCAGCGATCGGTCTCGCACTTCAGCGTCGTGCGGTTGCAGAACTGGCTCTCCGGGCAGGCGACGTCGGCGCACGGATCGTCCTCGCACTGGCCCGCGACGCACCGCTGGCCCCTGGCGCACTTGCCCGGGACGCAGAGATCCTTGCAGGTACCTCTATCGCAGTACGTGCCGGGCGCGCAATCGATCCCGAGGCAGGGGTCCTTCTGGCAGCTGCCCATGAGGCAGATGTCGGCGGGATCCATGCACGCCAGCTCGGGGTCGTTGCAGTCGATGCAGCGGCCGCTGACGCAGGTCTTCGGCGCGTTGCACGTCACCTTCGCGCACAGGTCGACGCACTCGCCGGTGTCCTCGTCGCACTTCATGCCGGGCGCGCAGGTCTTGCCCTGGCAGCGCAGGGGAACGCAGAACTCGTTCACGCACTTGTATCCGGCCGGGCAGGGCATCTCGCCGGCGACGCACTGCTTGATACACTGGCCGTCGCGGCAGCCGAACCCCGACGGGCACTGCGCGGTCGTGTCGATGATGCCGTCGCAGTTGTTGTCCTTGCCGTCGCACACCTCGGGCGTGGGCGGCACGCAGCCTTCGCATACGAAGCCCATCATGCCGCGGCAGATCAGGCGGCCCTTCTTGCAGGTGCTGTTGGGCACGTCGATCTGCGCCTGGGTCAGCCCCGGGCACAGACACTCCTGGCCCGTCTGCGGGAAGGTTCCGTTGTCGATGACGCCGTCGCAGTTGTCGTCGATGCCGTTGCACGTCTCGGGCAGCGGCATGCCGGTGGCGTTGCACACCAGGCGGCCCATGCTGCACACGAACGTCCCCGACTGACAGGTGCCCAGGCCGTTGCCGCACTTGTCGCCGACGCCGGGCAGCGTGCCCTCGTCGATCATGGTGTCGCAGTCGTCGTCCTTACCGTTGCAGATCTCGGTCTGCGGTACGCCCGGGGGCGCGTCGCAGACCGTGCCCATCTTGTCCGCCCGGCAGGTCGTCAGGCCGTACTTGAGGCAGACGCCCTTCTGGCCATTGTTGCAGGTCATGCCGACGTTGAAGCCCTCGTCGATGTCGCCGTCGCAGTCGTTGTCGAGGCCGTCGCACACCTCCTGGGGCAGCGCGCAGCCGCACGGCTGGCCGCAGGCGTTCGGCGCGAAGCCCTCGTCGATCTGGCCGTCGCAGTCGTCGTCCATGCAGTTGCAGGTCTCGACGGCGCAGTGGCGGGCGGAGGTTCCCAGGAGGTTATCGGGGTCGTTCGGGTTGTTCGGGGCCGTGACCATGCACATGTTGGACACGCCCTCGTCGATCAGGCCGTTGCAGTTGTCGTCGACGCCGTTGCACACCTCGCTGGGGGGGACGGTCTTCGCGATGATGTCGACCAGCGCCTGCTTGACGGCGTTGGTGTCGGTCAGCGTCACGAAGATCGCTTGCCCGGTTCCGCCCGCGACCGCCATCAGGTTCGCGCGGTCCTTGTCCGCCTGGGGGAGCCCGCTGTCCGTCAGGATGTAGACGAGGATCCCCTTCGGGATGACCGCCGAGTGGCGGGCGAGGCAGGCCTGCACCTCGGGGTGGAACGTGCCGTAGCTCGCCGCCGGCGTTTGCGTGCAGTCCGCGGGATTCAGCGTGGCCCCGTTGGCCTTGGTGGTATCGCAGGTCTCGGCGCCGTCGGTGGCGAGAATCATGACGTTCTGGCGGCAGGCCTTCCTCGGATCGTTCGGGTAAACGTAGTTCTCGAAGTAAAGGCGCGCGTAGAACATCGAGCGTCCCAGCGGCGTGTTCGTGTTGGGCGGGATGCGGAGCTCGGGATCGGGGTTGGCGGCGCCGGTCATGCCGCTGTCCGATTGATCGATCCACTTGTAGACGCTGGTGATGTTCGCGCCGGTGGGGTCGTAGTCGGCGGCGGCTAGCCCGCGCAGACCCGTCGACGAACGCGTCACCGGCACCACGAGCGTCTGGGCGACGCCGTTGTCGAACCATGTGCCGTAGGTCGTCTCGGGCGTGCCCGAGTTGTGCGTCGTCATCTTGCAGCCGACGTTGCCGCCAACGGCCGTGCAGGTCGTGCTGGTGCCGCAGTTGCTGGTGGTGCCGTTGCTCCAGTGCGCGGCCGGGCAGTTCGTCGTCGCCGCGTTCTCGAGTTGCGGGAAGCGGGCGAGGCCGAAGTTCGCCTCGTCGGTCCCGACCTGGGCCAGCGCGGCGCGGATCGCGTTCTTCATGTTGAAGATGCGGCTGGTCTGGCCGTTCGCGTTGTTGCTGCACAGCGGCGAACCGTCGTTCGCCTGGTTGTAGAGCATCGACCCCGAGGTATCGAGCCACACGAGGATGTTCGGGCGCAGCGCCTGCGCGTGCGCGGTGGCGGAGGCGAGCGAAAGTCCCGCGACGGCCCCGAGCACCACGATGTTCTTGTTCATTTCGCCGACTTCTCCCTGGTTACGGAGGCAACGTTCCCGTACGGCAGCAGCGGAACCCGACCGACGGCAGGCGGACGGCGGTCGTCGCAGGCGCGGGGACGGACGCGTCGCACTGCAGGCCGGGCGCGCTGGTCGTCGTGCCGACGGTGAAGCTGGGCGTGTTGTACGCGCCGCCGCGCATCTCGAACGGCCCCGTCGTGGTGGTGGTGGTCAGGACCCACTCCTTGACGTTACCGCTCATGTCGTAGAGCTCGTCGCCCGTCGCCGTCGACGGATCGGAGACGCACGCGGTCGCGGCGCCCGTCGCCAGCGTCGTCACGCCGGACGCCTTGGTGAAGTCCCAGCCGTTGCAGGACTGCGCGGCGTACGTTGCGCCGTACGGGAAGGTGGTGTTGCCCGAGCTGTTGCAGGCGTCCAGCCACTCCGCCGCGGTGCACAGCCGCCAGCCGCTGCCGATCTTCTCGCAGGAGGCTTCGGCTTCTTCCTTGGTGACGTTCGACCAGGGCAGGCGGCCGGGGACCGAGCAGGGCCGGCGGGTCGAATCGAAACCGTAGTTGGTGCCGCTGGCGTCGTAGCGGGTCGCCTCGTAGGCGAACATCGTGACGTTCGAGCCGGACAGGAAGATCAGCTTGTCGTCGCTGGTGCGGTTCGAGGCCGTATCCAGCTCGTCGACCTTTCCGTCGCAGTCGTCGTCGAGGCCGTTGCACGTTTCGGTTCCGGCCGGCTTGGGCGAACCGTTGCACCGGTGGTTGCCGGTCATGCTGTTGTCGCAAACCCAGACGCCGTTCGGGTTGGCGCACGCGCCCGAGCCGACCGTGCACGCCCCGCCGATCTGGAAGGGCTCGTCGACGCGGCCGTCGCAGTCGTTGTCGAGGGTGTCGCAGCCCTTCGCCGCGTCCTCG
>Ga0207669_10000863_pt1 | contig 12890 bp, 12 predicted proteins | sample KBSM33metaG_FD_184329 | JGI IMG/M metagenome (GOLD analysis project Ga0207669, IMG submission 184329) | Miscanthus rhizosphere microbial communities from Kellogg Biological Station, Michigan, USA - KBS M3-3 metaG (SPAdes) (version 2) | ecosystem: Host-associated > Plants > Roots > Rhizosphere >...
ACAGGGCCTTCCGGGGGCCACGCCCCCGCCTCCTCAAGCCGTTCCGGATTATCTCCAATATATCAAAGGCTTAATGATGTCTTCCACATTCGATCAGATCGCCAACATTATCGCGGAAACCTGCGACATTCCGCGCGACACGATCAAGCCGGAGAGCCACGCCATCGACGATCTGGGAATCGACAGCCTGGACTTCCTCGACATCGCCTTTGCCATCGACAAGGCGTTCGGGATCAAGATGCCGCTCGAAAAATGGACCCAGGAAGTCAACGACGGCAAGGCCACGACCGAACAGTATTTTGTGCTGCAGAATCTCGCCGATCGTATCGACGAACTGGTCGCCGCCAAGAACGCAGGAACGGGCGCGTAACCGCCCAACACCATGGACCTCGATTATTTCAAGCTCATCGACCGCATCGTCGACCTCAACATCGACGAGAAGAGGATTACGGTCGAAGCACAGGTTCCGACGGCGCACACCATCTTCCAGGGCCATTTCCCGGGTTACCCGATCATGCCCGGCGTGCTCCTGACCGAAGCCATGGCGCAGAGTTCCGGCTGGCTGCTGCTCGGCGTGATGAAGTTCGAGCGCATGCCGTTTCTCGCGATGGTGAAGGAAGCCAAGATGCGGGGGTTCGTCAGCCCCGGCGATCTCCTGACGATCGACGCGAAGATCGAGCACGAAGGTTCCGGCTTTGCTGTCACGTCCGCAAAAGTGCGCGTCGGCAAGGAGCTGAAATGCAGCGCCGACCTCACCTTCCGCCATATCCCCTTCCCCCACCCCGACTTGCGCGTGCACATGGATGCGATGGCCAACAAGATCGGCTTCCCACTGCAGGCGATGACGCATGACTGAACCCAAATCGGCGGGGGCCAAGGAAGTCTGGATCACCGGCATCGGCATCGTCTCCTCGCTCGGTGAAGGGCTGGACGCGCATTGGGATGCGCTGAACGCCAGGAAGATCAACATCGATGACAAGCGCTTCGCGCCCTACATCGTCCATCCGCTTGCCCCGCTCTCCTTCGACGCCCAGATCCCGAAAAAGGGCGATCAGCGCCAGATGGAAGCGTGGCAGCGCATCGGTACCTATGCCGCCGGGCTGGCGCTGGATTCGGCCGGGGTCAAAGGCAACAAGGAAATCCTCGGCCGGATGGACATGATCGTCGCCGCCGGTGGCGGCGAACGCGATCTCGCGGTCGACGAGGCGATCATGAGCGCTGACGCCAAAGGCAATTCCAGCCCGGGCTTTCTCAACGAACGGCTGATGAACGATTTGCGGCCGACGCTGTTTCTCGCCCAGCTCTCCAACCTGCTCGCCGGCAACATCGCCATCGTCCACGGCGTGTGCGGCACGTCGCGCACCTTCATGGGCGAGGAAGCCGCCAGCATCGACGCGGCGCGGATCGCGCTGGCGCGGATCTCTTCCGGACAGAGCGAGATTGCGCTGGTCGGCGCGGCCCATAATGGCGAGCGCTCCGACCTCTTGGTGCTCTATGAATTCGGCGACTTCAACCTGAAAGAGACGTACGCGCCGGTCTGGCAGCGCGAAGGCAGGAGCGGTTTCGCGCTCGGCTCCGCCGGCTGTTTCCTGGTACTGGAATCCCGCGAGCACGCGGAAGCGCGTGGCGCCAAGCCCTACGCCAGACTGACCAGGGTGGTCGCCGACCTCGCGCAACGCAAGCAGCCAGGCGCGGTGACGAAGTCGCTGGAAGCGCTGTGGCCGAAGCTCGGCGTTGCCGGCGACAGCGGCAACCTGATTACGGGCGCGACCGGCGCCGAGCCGGTGACGTCGGAAGAGAAGGCGTTTTTGCGCCAGCACGCTGGATTTGCCGTGCGCGCCACCGGAACGATGTTCGGCCACACGCTGGAGACCCAGTTTCCGCTGGGCCTGGCGCTGGCCGCGATCTCGATCTCGCGCGGGGCGCTGTTTCCGCCCAACGATCCTACCGGCCTCGAGGTTGAAAAGCCCGATGCGCCGGACCAGATTGTGGTGATGGGGGCCGGTCATTGGCAGGGCGAAGGCATGGCCCTGGTCGAGGCCATCAAGTAGAGCGTCTGGAATGCGCGTCGCGCCTTAGCGCGCGACTACGACCAGACAATGGATTAGAGCGCGACTTTCATTTGCCGCGCAGCATCGACGGGGGAACCATGTCAGCACCACGCGATAAGTTCGGCAGGCCGATCGTCGTCGTCACCGGCATGGGTGTCGTGACGTCGCTCGGCGCCGGCAAGACGGACAACTGGACCCGGCTGACCGCGGGCGAATCCGGCATTCGCACCGTAACGCGTTTCCCGATCGACGGCCTGAAGACAACCATGGCCGGCACGGTCGATTTCGTCACCGTCGACCCCTTCTCATCGACCGGCCTTACTGAGCGGCTGGCCGAAATGGCAACCGAGGAAGCGCTCGAACAGGCCGGCATCGGCGGCAAGGCCGATTTTCCCGGGCCGCTGTTCCTTGCGGTGGCGCCGGTGGAGGTCGAGTGGCCGCAGCGGCTTGAGCTCGGACGCGCCGTCGGAAAGACCGAATTCCGCTACGAAGACATGCTGCGCGTCAGCGGCGGCGGCCGGTTCACACAATACCATCGCCGTTTCATGTTCGGTTCGGTGGCGAGCTATCTGGCCGAAACATTCGGCACCAAGGGTTCGCCGATCTCGCTGTCGACCGCCTGCGCCTCGGGCGCGACGTCGATCCAGCTCGGCGTCGAGGCGATCCGCCGTGGTGAAGCCGACGCCGCGTTGTGCGTGGGGACCGACGGCTCGGTCAATCCGGAAGCGCTGGTGCGGTTCTCGCTGCTGTCGGCCTTGTCGACGCAAAACGCTCCGCCGCAGGCCGCCTCAAAGCCGTTCTCGAAGAACCGCGATGGATTCGTGATGGCGGAAGGCGCGGGCGCGATGGTGCTGGAAAGCTATGAATCCGCGATGGCGCGCGGCGCGACCATTCTCGGAGTGGTGGCCGGCTGCGGCGAACTGACCGACTCTTTCCACCGCACCCGCTCCAGCCCGGACGGCAAGCCGATCATCGGCTGCATGCGCAAGACGCTGGCCGATGCCGGTCTCGAACCGGAGCAGATCGACCATATCAACGCCCACGGCACGGCGACGCCGGAAAACGACAAGATGGAATACAACACCACCGCCGTCGTGTTCGGCGATCATTTGCCGAAAATTCCGGTATCGTCGAACAAGTCGATGGTCGGGCACACCATTTCCGCGGCCGGCGCGGTCGAAGCCGTATTTTCGCTGCTGACGCTGGAACATCAGCGGATACCTCCGACCATCAACTACGAGGTGCCGGATCCGGCCATTCTGTTCGATGTGGTCGGCAACAAGGCGCGTGACGCCCGCGTCACTGCCGTGATGTCCAACTCGTTCGGCTTCGGCGGGCAAAATGCTTCGCTGATCCTGACGCGCGAACCGGTATAGCAAGCTAGCCGCTCATACAAATGAACCGCCTGCTCCTACGCACCAAGGCGCGCGTTCGCGACGCCGCCAAGCCGATCACGGAAGCAGCCGTAGGCGCGCTGACGATCGCCCTGTTGCGCACGACGCGTTATTTCGATCCGATCAAGACCGCCAATTTCTTCGGCCGCGTCACCCGCCTCATCGGGCGAAGGCTGCGCGAGGACCGTATCGGCCGCGAAAATCTCACCGCCGCCTTCCCCGAGAAATCTCCGCAAGAGATCGAAACCATTCTGGCCGGCGTCTGGGACAATCTCGGCCGCATCGGCGCCGAGTTCGCCCATCTCGATCACATCTGGGACTACGACGTCGATCAACCAGACAAGCCGAGCCGCGTCGAGTTCGGCGCGCGGACGAAGCAGATTTTCGATTATCTGCGCGACGACGGCAAACCCGCCATCATTTTCGCGAGCCATCTCGGCAATTGGGAGATCCCCGCGCTCGGCGCGGTCGCGCATGGGCTGGATTGCGCGATCCTGTTCCGGCGGCCAAACATCGAATCCGCCGATCGCGCCATCGAGCGGATCCGCGCCGTCAAGATGGGCACCCTGGTCGCAGCCGGCCGCGACGCGCCGCTCAAGCTGGCGGAGGCGCTGCAAAAGGGCCAGCACGTCGCCATGCTGGTCGATCAATACATGGGCAACGGGGTCGAGGTGACGTTCTTCGGCCGCAAGACCAAGGCCAATCCGACGCTGGCGCGGCTGTTGCGGCAGGTCGAATGCCCCGTGCACGGCGTGCGCATCATCCGCCTGCCCAATCACAGATTCCGCGCCGAACTGTCCGAGCAGGTCAAGCCGGTGCGCGATGCCGAGGGCCAGATCGACGTCCAGGGCACGATGCAGGCCGTCACGTCAGTCATTGAAGGCTGGGTGCGGGAGTATCCGGACCAGTGGCTGTGGCTGCATAGAAGGTGGCGGTAGCGACAGCCATGATCGCGGCAACGGACCCTACCGCGCCAGTGGTCGCATCCGGACGCGCCCCGGCTCAACGACCGAGAAGTGGCCAGCCTAATCGCCACGCGACGTTATTGCGTGAGCAAGCCGTTGCCCGACATCGCCGGATCGCGGCATGGGGAGACGCATCAAGACTACACCGCACCCTGCCGGCAGAGCCGTCGCCTTGGCAAGTTCACCGAAATCCTTGTCGAACGTAAGAAGAATGCGTTCATCGCGAGCGGCCCGTGCCAAGACTTCTCGATCGGTGCTGCCCGGCGCGGTCGTCCTGATCCAAACGACATCATGCCCGGCCGCATTAAGAACGGCGACTGCTGCGCCGGGAAAATTCTCGTTGGCGAGGAAGCGCATATCAAGCCGCGCTCGGATACACTCGTTCGGTGCTGAGCATGTCCCGTGCGTAGGCAAGACATGCGATGATGTCTTCGTGCGCTATGCCTGGGTAGTTGGTCAGAATATCGGGTTCAGACCAACCATCGGCCAATAGACCGATCACAAATTCCACCGCGAGCCTGGTCCCGCGGATAACCGGCTTGCCGCTGAGGACATCGGGCGACAGCGAAATACGAGGATGCTCAGTCATGGCCGATCAGCTACTCCATGGTCCGGCATTGGATAATACCCGAGTCCGGCGTGCCATGCGATGACAGAATCGCCGTATGGCCCATCGGTCGAGGTGACTTGCCTCTAAGTCTAAGCGCGCTACGGGCCGGAAAACTACTTCCCAGTCTTCACCTTCGTCCATAGCCGGTTGATGATGCGCTGCGTGGCGGGATCGCGGGCGTTGATCACGAACAGCTTCTTCTGCATCGCCTCGTCCGGATAGATGTTTCTGTCGTTGAGAATCTTTGGATCGATCAGCTTCTGGCTCGCCAGATTGCCGTTGGCGTAAGACAAAAAGTCCGAATTTTTGGCCGCGACGTCGGGGCGGTAGAGATAGTTGATCAGCTCATGGGCTTCGGCGACGTTCTTGGCGTCAGCCGGAATCGCGAGATTGTCGAAGAACATCTGCGCGCCTTCTTTGGGAATGGTGTAGCCGATCTCGATGCCGTTCCTGGCTTCCGCCGCACGGCTGCGCGCCTGCATGATGTCGCCCGACCATCCCACGACGAAGCAAATCTCGCCCGACGCCAGCGCGCCCAGGTATTCCGAAGAATGAAACTTGCGGACATAGGGCCTGATCTTGCTGACGAGATCGGCGGCCTTCTCAAGGTCGGCCTGTTTGGTCGAGTTCGGATCGATTCCGAGGTAGCTGAGCGCGGCGGGCAGAATATCGTCGGCGGAATCCAGCATATGGATGCCGCAATCCTTGAACTTCGCGAGATTCTCCGGCTTGAACACGATATCCCAACTGTCGATTTTCGCGTCAGGCCCGAGGATTTTTTGCACGGTCTTGACGTTGTAGCCGATGCCCGTGGTGCCCCACATGTAGTTGGCGCCGTAATTGTTGCCGGGGTCGTAGATGGCAAGCTGGCTGGTCACCACGGGCCAGGCGTTAGCGAGGTTGGGCAGCTTCGACTTGTCGAGCTTGAGAAAAACTTTTGCCGTGATCTGGCGCTGCAGGAAATAGCCTGTTGGCACCACGACGTCATAGCCCGATTTTCCCGCCAGCAGCCGCGTCTCCAGCGTCTCGTTGGCGTCGAACGTGTCGTAGACCACCTTGATGCCGGTTTCCCTGGTGAAGTCCTCCAGCACCCCCGGGGCCATATAGTTCGACCAGTTGTAGAAATTGATCGTGCGCTCTTCGGCCCTTGCCGGCGAGAGCAACAGAACCGCGGCGATGGCGCCGATGAAGCCAATGGTATTGAGGGCCCGGTCGCGCATCTCGTCTACCTCGTTCGGCGATGCACCGCGTCCGACAAGCGCTCCAGCGCGGTATCCAGCGTTGCGTCTTTTTTGGAAAAACAGAACCGCACCACCGACGTCACCGCATCCTGTTCGTAGAAAGCGGACACAGGGATCGCAGCGACCTTGTAGTCGGTCACGATGCGCTTGCAGAACTCGACATCGGTTTCGTTGAGGCCGAGCGGCGAAAGATCGACCGTGAGGAAATACGTCCCCTGCGATTTCAGGACGGGGAAACCGATACGCTCCAACCCACTGGTGAGACGGTCCCGGCTCCGCGCCAGATCCTTGCGCATCTCGTGGAAATATTCCGCCGGCTTGTTGAGGCCGTAGGCCACGGCGGCCTGCAGATTGGGGGCGCTGGTGAAGGTCAAAAACTGGTGCACCTTTGCAGCCACGCGCAACAGCGGCGGCGCGGCGCAGACAAAGCCGATCTTCCATCCCGTCAGCGAAAAAATCTTGCCGGCGCTGCCGACCTTGATGGTGCGGTCGCGCATGCCCGGGATCGTGATCAGCGGGATATGCTCGCGGCCGTCAAAGATCACGTGCTCCCAGACCTCGTCACAGATCGCGATGGTGTCGAACTGCTGGCAGAACCGCGCCAGCAATTCGAGGTCTTCGCGGGGATAAACGACGGCGGCCGGATTGAGCGGATTGTTGAACAGCACCGCCTTGGTCTTGTGGTTGAAGACGCTTGCCAGCATCTCCTCGTTCAGCCGCCAGTCCGGCGGTTCGAGGCGCAGCAGCCGCGGAATGCCGCCAGCCTGGCGGATGATCGGCAGGTAGCTGTCATAGACCGGCTGGAACACCACGACTTCGTCGCCGGGCTCGACCACGGCGAGAATGGAAGCCGTCAACGCCTCGGTGCCGCCCGAGGTCACCATCACCTCGGTCATCGGATCGAGCGAGAGGTTATGCCAGCGGCCGTAATGCGCCGCGATCGCCGTACGCAGTTCCGGAATGCCCATCATCGACGGGTACTGGTTATAACCGTTCAGCGACGCGTCAGCCGCGGCCTGCCTGATATCCTCCGGCCCGGGATCGTCGGGAAAGCCCTGGCCGAGATTGATGGCGTTGTTGTCGCGCGCGGCCTGCGACATCGCCTCGAAGACGGTGACGGGAAGGTCGGCAAAGACCTTGTTCATGGAAGTCACCTAACAACCCCTGCCAGAGCAAGACAAAGCCGGACATTCTTTTGATATAACCATCTGATCTATCTTGCTTTCTGTTGTTTTGTCCAGCATTGTCGAGGTCAGGGGCTGACATGCTCAGACAGCGTATTCTGTTATCCCAAGTGTTATCCTAGGGACTCATGAAGGTCCATCATTAGGTCCTGCTCGGGATAACACTGGGATAACAAATCTTCAATTTATGAGGCCCTGAAAATGCGAACGCAGCTGGTTCTGACGCAGCGCGGCGTCGAGGCGGCGAAGCCCAAGGCTAAGCGCTACGGCAAGCGTGACGGAACGGTGCCGGGGCTCCGCTTGGTAGTGTTCCCGTCCGGTGAGAAGACCTATGCACTGTTCACCCGCGTCAACGGTCGGCTGATCAACCACAAGATTGGATCGGCCACGGTGCTGGGATTGGCAAGTGCGCGCAAAGAAGCTCGGCGTAAGCTGGAGGAGATCTCCGGCGGGCAGGATCCGCGCGAGACCAGGCGGGAAGCGAAGCGCGCCGAGTCCGAAACTGTCGAGGTCGTGACCGGGCGATTCATCGAACGCTACGTCAAGCCCAAAAACAAAAGCTGGAAGGAGATCCAGCGGAAGTTCGATGTTGAGGTTCTGCCGCACTGGGGGAAGCGACCGATCAGCTCGATCACCCAGCGTGACGTGATCGAGCTTCTGGATTCGATCGTCGACCGTGGCGGCATGGGCACCCAAGCCAACCGAGTGCTGGCCTCCATCCGTCGGCTCTTCAATTGGAGCATCGAGCGCGGCTTGGTTAGCCAATCACCGACCGATCGTGTCAAGGCGCCGGTGCCGGAAACGCCACGCGATCGCGTGCTGAGCGATTCCGAATTGGCGCTGATCCTGCGGGCCGCCGACATCGTCGGCCATCCGTTCGGACCGTACTTCAAGATACTGATACTGACTGGCACACGGCGCGAAGAGGTCGCCGGCATGCGGTGGAGTGAACTTGATCCTGACCTGACCACCTGGACGATACCACGCGAGCGCGTCAAAAACGGCATTGAGCATACGATCCCGCTTGCCCCGTGGGCGCGATCGATCGTGGGCACCCTGCCCCGTATCGCGGGCAGTGGCGGTTTTGCCTTTACGGTAAACGGCAGGAATTCAATTTCCGGTTACTCCAAGGCCAAGCGAGAACTCGACGCGGCGATCTCAAGTCTGAACGGCGGCATACCGATCGCATCATGGCGAATTCACGATCTCCGACGCACCTTTGCGACCGGATTGGCAAGGCTAGGTGTCCAATTGCCGGTGGTCGAAAAGCTCCTCAACCATACCAGCGGCAGTTTCGCCGGCGTCGCCGGCGTTTATCAGCGCCACAACTTTTCTGATGAAAAGCGCCACGCGCTCGAGCGCTGGGGCACGCACGTCGCCGATCTGGTTTCGGATCATCGCAGCCCGAACGTCGTCAGGCTCGAGACGCGGGCCTGATCCCACAGCGGAGACACGCATTTGGCCAAGAGAGGCAAGACTGCGCGCCCGGCGGGTCGCAAACCTGAAACCCCGAGAGAGGCACTGGCGGAGGCGCTGGCGGGGCTTCACACCGCAGCCGAACACATCCGGGAGACCCTTAAGGTATACAGGGCGCATAAGCTGCCCAAACCGGTTGCCGGTGATGACGTGGAGGCTTACGCCGCCACGCGCGGGCAGCGGGACCAGAGGCTTTCTGAGGTGCGCCGCCTCCGGCGGGTTCTTGGTGCGGTGGAGGCCTACCTCTCGGCGGAAAACAAGAAAAGCCTTGATCAGCTTCTCGGCCTAAAGCCCGGGCGGGGTCGCCCCGTGGTGCAAGAGCGGCGCAACAAACTCCTCGAAAAGCTGCTCAAGATAGCCCTTCTACGCGGCGCGGGTCAGCAGTGGAAAGTAATTGGCCGGAAGTGCGGCATGACCCCTCAGGCTGCAAAGAGGCTGCACGAGCGCGAGTTGCAAAATCTCCCTGAAGCCTTGGCGAAAGAAATCGCCGCGCGCATGAAGCAAAAGCCGCCGCCGATCGGGAAGGCGAAAGCCCGCTCCGCAGCCCTCGGGAAAGAAATCGCCGCGCAAAATCGCCGGCCACCAAAGGCCGGTCGCTGATCGCAGAGCAAAAAGCCAGCCCGCTAAATCCGCGAATTAGCGGGCCATAAGGCTGCGTGCATTGAAGCCAACAATCATGATCTCGTGTCAGCAAATGTCCGCGACACGGAGATCCTTTCATGCTCACCCCAGCAACGCTCAAGCGCCGTCTGCCGACGCGGCAGGTCTGCCTTCGCTACGGCGTCAGCTCCAGGACGGTCCGTCGGTGGGAAATTCAGAAGGTCATCCCGTCTCCCGACTTCGTCGTTAACGAGCGGAAGTATTGGTTGGAATCCACGCTCGATGAACACGACCGCCGCACCGTAGCGGCGCGTGGAGGATCTGTGGGGCAGCGTCATGCATGAGCCGCTGTCTCGTCGCATCACAGACACCCCCGTCGAACGGCGCGTTTTGCACCGCGATTACGAGACGCGAAGCCGTGCCAGCCTGAAAGCGTGCGGCGCGGCAAGATATGCTGCTGATGCCTCGACGACGATCTTGTGTATGGCATTTGCCGTCGACGACGGCCCCGTCCAGACATGGCTTCCGGGCGATTCCGTTCCAAAGGAATTTGTCGAAGCAGCTGCAGATCCGGGCTGGATCGTCGCTGCGCATGGCGATCATTTTGAAATCGCCATTGAACGGCATGTGCTGCAACCTCTCGGCTGGCCGCTAATTCCGCTCGAGCGTCACCGTTGCACGATGTCGATGTCGTTGGCGCTCGGGCTGCCGGCAAGACTGAGCGCCGCGGCTGATGCGCTGAAGCTGGAAAATCGCAAGGACGCCGCCGGCGAACGGCTGATGCACCAGATGTCGAAACCGCGGCGCGCGCGGCAGGGCGAAGATTCCGATGTGCATTGGTTCGATGACGCCGATCGCCGCCAGCGGCTGTACGATTACTGTCGACAAGACGTTGAAGTAGAGCGCGAGCTGTATGACCGGCTGCGTCCGTTGTCGACTGCCGAACACGCGCTGTGGGTACTCAGCGCCCAGATCAACGAACGCGGTTTCCATGTCGATCGGCAATTCGCCGAAGCCGCACGCCGTATTGCCCAGGCCGCAGCCCCCGAACTCAATGCCGAACTCGCCGAACTCACCGCCGGCGCCGTCACCGGCATCAACCAGGTCGCGCGGCTCCTGCAATGGCTGCAGGATCAAGGCTGCATCGTGCAGACGCTTGGCCGCAAGGCCGTTGAGAAACTGCTCGAACAGGCAGAGCTGCCGCCGGGGGTACAGCGTGCGCTCGAGCTCCGGCTTGGCGGCGCTCAGGCTGCCACTAAGAAAATCGATGCCCTGCTCGCCCGCGCTGGTGCCGACGATCGCGTGCGTGGCGCTTTCCGATATCACGGGGCTGCCACAGGCCGTTGGGCCGGAGAAGGTTTTCAGCCGCAAAACCTGAAGCGTCCCGTTATCAATGACCTTGCCGCGGCCATTGATGCCGTTGCGACCGGCGATTACGAGCATGTGAAGAAGCTCTATCCGCGGCCGCTCGCGGTCGTGGGTGACTGCAGCCGATCAATGATCGACGCGGCTCCCGGGCACGTGCTGATCGGCGCTGATTTTAATTCAATCGAGAGCCGCGTCCTGGCGTGGATTGCAGGTGAAGGTTGGAAGCTCGACGCCTACCGCCGGTTTGATGCAACCCGTGATCCGCGTGAAGAGCCGTACTGCGAAACCGCGTGCAAGATTTTCCGCGTGCCGTCCGGCTCCTACACCAAGGGCTCGCCGGAGCGCGGCGTAGGCAAAACTTGCGATCTAGCGTTCGGATACCAGGGCGGCTTGCATGCGTGGCGTAAATTCGAGCCAGATAGATTCACCGATGCAGAAGTTGAGACCTTCAAGACCGAGTGGCGCGCTGCACATCCGGCAATCAAACGGTTTTGGTACGACATCGATCGTGCCGCCGTGCTCGCCGTGCGCGAGCGCGGCCAAGTCGTTCGCTGCGGCCGTATCGACCTGAAGACCACCGGCGCTTTCCTGCTGTTGAAGCTGCCTTCAGGCCGCAAGCTCTGCTACCCGCAGCCGCGGCTTATTACTGAAGGTGGAAGCGACAGGCACCGTGTGGTGTTTGCCGACAATGCTGCCGGTCAATTCAGGGATTGCCGCAACGGTCAAGGCGCCTATGCCGGCACCTGGACCGAAAACATAGTCAGCGGCATCGCGCGCGATCTGCTTGCCGCGGCGATGCTTCGTATCGAAGCCGCGGGCTATCCGATCGTGTTGCATGTGCATGACGAGATCGCGGCTGAAGTACCGATCGGCTTCGGCCGCACCGAAGAATTCACCCGTCTTATGACACGCAAGCCGGCCTGGGCGCTGGAGCTGCCGATTGCAGCCAGTGCCTGGACCGGGCCGCGCTACTGCAAATGAGGAGAAACGCCGTCCCTATCGGCTGACAACCGAGCTGCCTATCAAGCCTCAACATACAGGAGCTAGTTATGGTTCTACTTGCATCTAAATATGACGAGTCCCGCTTCTTCAGAGCCGACGATCTCAAGAACGAAATCAGGCTCAAGATCAAGAATGTGACTGAGGAGAAGATGGCCGATGGGGAGGTGAAGCTCACCATATGGTTTACGAACAGCAAGCGCGGCTTGGTGCTCAATCGAACGAACAACCGCACGATCCGCGCTGCTTTCGGCGACGCCGTCGACGGTTGGTCTGGCAAGATCATCGTGCTGTATCCGACCACGGCTGAATTCCGCGGCAAGATGGGCCCTGCCATGCGGGTGCGTATTCCGCCGCCGAAGGAGGCCAACAAGGCAACGGCGTCGCCTCCGAAGCAGACGCCCAAGCTGGTCGATGAAGAGCTCGACGACTTTGACGATCCTGATCAGCTCGACGACGACATCTCGGACGTTTGATGAACCCTGAGGAGGAAGTGGCGAGCTGGCTGGCTCGCCACTTCCGTCGTTATTACGGGGAGCGTGCCTTGCAAGAACACTCCAACTTCGAGAAACCTACCACGCACCAGGGCGATCTGGCAAAACTGCCGCGAGCCTTGACGCCGCTGCTCGAGCGGCCGCAATGGGTGGTGTGGAGATGGACGCAGCAGTCGAATGGTCGCTGGCAGAAGCCGCCATATCAGGCGCTTGATCCGCGGCACCATGCCAGCACCAAAGATTCCACCACATGGAGCGACTACGCGACCGCTTTGGCGGCGGTGCAGGCCGGGAAGGCCGACGGTATTTCTTACGTGCTTAGTGAAGCGGATCCGTTTGCTGCGATCGACCTCGATCACTGCCGGAATCCGGACTCGCACTCGATCGATGTCTGGGCGCAGAATTTCCTCGACGTGGCTCGTCATACCTATACCGAAGTGACGCCGTCCGGAGCCGGCTGCCGGATCTGGGGGTTGACGGGACCTGTACGGATCCAGTCAACCGAAAA
>Ga0207669_10000865_pt1 | contig 12878 bp, 11 predicted proteins | sample KBSM33metaG_FD_184329 | JGI IMG/M metagenome (GOLD analysis project Ga0207669, IMG submission 184329) | Miscanthus rhizosphere microbial communities from Kellogg Biological Station, Michigan, USA - KBS M3-3 metaG (SPAdes) (version 2) | ecosystem: Host-associated > Plants > Roots > Rhizosphere >...
GCACTGGCCCAGTCCCAGGAGGGCGGCGGTCGGGAACGATTGTCCGTCCGACTCTTCATTCTGAAGGTCGAGCTGGGTCCGCAGCGCCTTGAGTTGCTCGATCGCGGCGTCCGCAGCCCTGGGGACGGAATACTTCACCAGCTCGATGAGGGCGAGCTGAAGGATGTCAGACATGGGGGAGCCTTTCTATCTCCCTATAACGCCGCTCAGAGAGGCTTGGAACACAATCCACCGGCGAAGCTATCCGGAGGCGTCGCCGATGGGAACCACCTGGATCGCCGCGTCCCGTACTTCTTCGAGGAAGCGATTCAGCGTCGAGCCTTTCAGGAGAATCTCCCAGCGGCTGCGCGCTGTCTGTCCGAAGATCACATGTGTGATGCCTTCGCGCTTGGCGAATTCGATCAACCCGTCGGCCGGGCGATCGGCCCTGACGCGAACGACCGTGGCACCGAGACTCTCAGCCAGGGTGATGTTGCGCTGCAGCGCCTCGCGGTCCGCGGGCGTGATGCGCCCCGGCGATTCACGAGGTGTTTCTACGTACACGGCGTACCACCGGGCTCCCAGGCGGCGGGCCATGCGCCCTCCGGTTCGGAGCACACGCGGGGCGTCCGCGCTCGAGCTCATGCACACCATGACGCGCTCGGGAATCAGCGCCGGCTCGAGCCCCTCGCGCTGCCGATGCGAGGCCGCTTTCTCGCCAACTTCGTCGGCGACTGCTCGCAGCGCCAGCTCGCGCAGCGTGGAGAGATTTGTTTCCTTGAAGAAGTTCCCGAGCGCCTGCTCGACCTTCTCCGGCTTGTAGACCTTTCCCTGTCGCAGTCGGCTCTGTAGCTCCTGCACGGTGACGTCCACGTTCACGACTTCATCGGCGCGATCGAGAAACGTATCGGGCACAGTCTCTCGGACACGAACGCCGGTCACACGCCCGACCGCGTCGTTGAGCGTCTCGAGGTGCTGGATGTTGACCGCCGTCAGGACGCCGATGCCGGCGTTGAGCAGATCGAGCACGTCGAGGTAGCGCTTGTCGTGCGTGCTCCCGGGCGCGTTGGTGTGTGCGAGCTCGTCGACGATGCACAACTGCGGACGGCGTCGGAGGATCGCCACGACGTCCATCTCCTCGAGCACCACACCGCGATACTCGATCCGTCGTCGCGGCACGACTTCGAGGTCGCCGATCTTGGCATCAGTGTCGGCACGGCCGTACGTCTCGACGAATCCGACGACGACGTCAAGGCCCTCGCGACGAAGCGCGTGTGCGTCTTCGAGCATCGAATACGTCTTGCCGACGCCTGGTGCGGCGCCGATGTAGATGCGGAGCCGCGCACGAGAGCCGGCCTGCAGCTTCGCCAGCAGTTGCTCTCCGCTGGGCCGACTCGCCTCTGCCATCACCCTCATGCTATCGCGTGCGATCGCAACGGGATGCCGCCCTTATGAACTCTTTACGGCTTTTTGCCGGTTCCTTTAGTCGGAGCGGGCTTACCGTGACAGTCAGATGAAAACGCTGGAGGAACCCATGAGTGCACAACAACCAGCCGCATCTCCCGAGCTCTATGGACCGTATCTCAATGCCCCGGTCTGGCCCTGGCAAGTCGCCGGCTGGATCGCGAGCGTGCTGTTCGCGCTGTGGTTCGTCATCGCCAGTGTGCTGGCGTGACCCGCGACTTCGAGGTGAGTTGTGCTTGACCTGATCTTCGTTGGACTGACCGTCCTCTTCTTCGTCGTCGGCATCGGCTACGTGGCCGCGTGCGATCGACTGATGAAGTGAGGTGAGACGTGGGCATCGATTCCGCGTTCGGCTTGCTGGTCAGCGTTCTCTTGCTCGGCTATCTCGTGGTCGCGATGGTGAAGCCGGAGAAGTTCTGACATGACTCTCAACGGATGGCTACAGATTCTCCTTTTTCTGCTCGCGGTGTTTCTGGTGACACCGCCGCTGGGCAGCTTCATGGCGCTCGTCTTCACCCGCCAGCGAACGTGGCTGGATCCCGTGATGCGTCCGATCGAGCGGGTGATCTATCGGTTGACCCGAGTGAACGAGGCGCACGAGATGCGATGGACGGAGTATGCCGCCGCCGTCCTGTTGTTCAGCGCCGTCACGATGCTGGTGCTGTACGTCATGCAGCGGACTCAGGCGTCGCTGCCGTTCAACCCGCAGGGGTTCGCGGGAGTGAAGCCTGATCTCGCATTCAACACGGCGGCCTCCTTCACGACCAATACGAACTGGCAGGCCTACAGCGGCGAGTCGACGATGAGCTATCTGACGCAAATGGCAGGGCTCGCGTACCACAATTTCGTTTCGGCCGCGGTGGGTATGGCGGTGGCCATCGCGTTCATCCGAGGCATCGCGCAGCAGGAGAAGGAGACGCTGGGAAACTTCTGGGTGGACATGGTGCGGGCGACGCTCTGGGTGTTGCTGCCCATCGCCGTCGTCGGCGCGTTGTTCCTGGTCTCGCAGGGCGTCGTGCAGAACCTGAAGCCGTACGACTCGATTCAAACAGTGGAAGGTGCCAAACAGCTGATCGCGCAGGGGCCTGTCGCCTCGCAGGAAGTGATCAAGCAGTTCGGTACCAACGGTGGCGGCTTCTTCAACGCCAACAGCGCACATCCGTTCGAAAACCCGACGCCGTTGACCAACTTCTTCGCGATGTTCGGCATCTTGGCGATTTCATCGGCGTTGACGTACACACTCGGCACGCTGACCGGCTCGCGTCGGCACGGGTGGGCGGTGTGGGCGGCGATGGCGTTTCTCTTTCTGTGCGGTGTGACGGTGGCGTACTGGGCGGAAGCGCGTGGCAACCCGATGCTGACCTCGGTCGGCGCCAACCAGATCGCCACCGACCTGGCGCCGGGCGGAAACATGGAGGGGAAGGAGGTGCGCTTCGGCATCGCCAACACCGCGCTCTTTGCGACGGCGACGACCGATGCGAGCTGCGGCGCGATCAACGGCTGGCACGACTCGTTCACACCGCTTGGTGGGTTGGTGCCGCTCGCGAACATCCAACTGAGTGAGGTCGTCTTCGGCGGCGTGGGCGCCGGCATGTACGGCGTGCTCGTCTACATTATCCTGTCTGTGTTCATCGCTGGACTGATGGTCGGACGCACACCTGAGTACCTCGGCAAGAAGATCCAGGCGTTCGAGGTGCAGATGGCGATGCTCACCGTCTTGATCTTCTCGCTCCTGATTCTGACGTTCAGTGCCATCTCGTCGGTATCGCCGGAGTTCGTGACGTCGAGCATCTACAACCCGGGCCCGCACGGTCTCTCCGAAGTGATCTACGCGTACTCATCGGCGGCGGCCAACAACGGCTCAGCCTTCGGCGGCATCAGCGTCAACACGAAGTGGTACAACACGACGCTCGGCCTCACCATGCTGTTCGGCCGCTTCTTCATGATCATTCCGCCGCTGGCGATTGCCGGCAGCCTTGGTCGCAAGAAGCTGATTCCTCCCTCGCTCGGCACGTTCCCGGTCACGACGCCGCTGTTCTCCGGCTTACTGGTGGGCGTGATTGTGATCGTCGGCGCGCTGACGTTTTTTCCCGTGCTCAGTCTGGGGCCCATCGTCGAGCACTTCCTCATGAACAACGGGCAGGTCTTCTAATGGCGACACTCGCAACGGCAAAGCCGCTTTCCGTCTGGGAGCCGCAGATCGTTCGCCGGGCAACCGGGGATTCGTTCCGGAAGCTCCATCCGCGAACGATGGCGCGGAATCCCGTGATGTTCGTGGTCGAGGCCGGCAGCGTGCTGACGACGTGGCGGCTCATTCAGGATGCGATCACCGGGCAGCCTGGGTTGGGATTCGAACTCCAGATCACGCTCTGGCTCTGGTTGACGGTGCTCTTCGCGAACTTCGCGGAAGCGATGGCCGAGGGCCGCGGCAAGGCGCAGGCGGATACGCTGCGCAAGGCCAAGACGGAAACGATGGCGAAGCGGGAACGTCGCGACGGCGGCCACGAGGCGGTGCCGGCGCCGGCGTTGCGCAAGGGTGACATCGTCCGCGTGTCGGCGGGGGAAGTGATCCCCGCCGACGGCGAAATCGTCGAGGGCGTTGCCTCGGTCGACGAGAGCGCGATCACCGGCGAATCCGCACCGGTGATCCGGGAGTCGGGTGGCGATCGATCGGCGGTGACCGGGGGCACGCGCGTATTGTCGGACTGGATTCGCGTCCAGGTCACCGCGAATCCTGGCGAGACGTTCATCGATCGCATGATCGCGCTCGTCGAAGGCGCCGAGCGCCAGAAGACACCGAACGAGATCGCGCTGAACATCCTGCTCGCCGGGTTGACCATCGTCTTTCTGATTGCCGTCGTGACGCTGCAGCCCTTTGCCGTGTACTCGGGCTCGCCACAGTCGCTGTTCGTGTTGATCGCGTTACTGGTCTGCCTGATTCCGACGACGATTGGCGGCTTGTTGTCGGCGATTGGCATCGCGGGAATGGACCGGCTGGTGCAGCACAACGTCCTCGCGATGTCGGGTCGCGCGGTCGAGGCGGCCGGCGACGTTCACACGCTGCTGCTCGACAAGACCGGCACGATCACGCTCGGCAACCGTCAGGCGACGGAGTTCGTCCCGATTCCAGGCGTGAGCGACCTTACCCTGGCCGATGTCGCACAACTCGCGTCGTTGCCGGACGAAACGCCGGAAGGGCGCTCGATCGTGGTGTTCGCAAAGGAGAAGTACAACCTGCGCGCGCGGGATCTGTCCGAGCTTCAAGCGACGTTCGTTCCGTTCACCGCTCAGACTCGGATGTCTGGCGTCGACCTGCTGGCGTCGCGCCCCGCGCTCGTGGCCGCAGGCGGCGGCCGATCGTCGCGTGTGGCTTCGGATGTCCGGGAGATTCGCAAAGGCGCAGCTGACGCCATCACGAAGTGGGTGATCGCGAGGGGTGGCCATATCCCGGACGCCCTGACGAACGTGGTCCAGCGGATTTCTCGCGCAGGCGGAACACCGCTCGTCGTCGCCGATGGCCGCCAGATTCTCGGCGTCATCCATCTGAAGGACATCGTCAAAGGCGGCATCCGTGAGCGCTTCGCGCACCTGCGCGCGATGGGAATCAGGACCGTGATGATCACAGGCGACAACCCGCTCACCGCGGCTGCGATTGCCTCCGAGGCAGGCGTCGACGACTTCCTCGCCCAGGCAACGCCTGAAGACAAGATGGCGCTCATCAAGCGCGAGCAAGCGGACGGCAAGCTCGTCGCGATGACGGGTGATGGAACCAACGACGCGCCGGCGCTCGCTCAGGCGGACGTGGGTGTGGCGATGAACACCGGCACGCAGGCCGCCAAAGAAGCGGGCAACATGGTCGATCTCGATTCGAACCCGACGAAGTTGATCGAGATCGTCGAGATCGGGAAGCAGTTGCTCATCACGCGTGGCGCGCTGACGACGTTCTCCATTGCCAACGATGTCGCGAAGTACTTCGCCATCATCCCGGCGATGTTCCTCGCCACCTTCCCGGTGCTGGGAGTGTTGAACATCATGGGACTAAAAACGCCGCAGTCGGCCATCCTGTCGGCAGTCATCTTCAACGCCATCGTCATCGTGGCCCTCGTGCCGCTGGCGCTGCGCGGCATCCGGTATCGGCCGGTCGGTGCGGCCGCGCTCCTGCGCAGCAACCTTCTCATCTACGGGGTAGGCGGGATCATCGTCCCGTTCATCGGCATCAAGGCGATCGATGTGCTCATCACTGCGCTCGGCCTGGCTTGAGTGATTCCTATGGACATCAAACGAAACCTCATCGTCGCAATTCTGATGGCTGTCGTTACAACGGTCATCCTCGGATTGATATATCCGCTCGTCGTTACCGGTCTCGCGCAGGTGCTATTTCCCGATCAGGCAAATGGCCAGTTGATCGAGCGCGATGGCAAGGTCGTCGGCTCGCGGCTTATCGGACAGGGATTCTCCTCGCCCGGCTACTTTCGGTCGCGCCCATCGGCAACTGCGACGCCGTACGACGCTGCGAACTCCGGCGGCAGTCAGTACGGTCCGACGAACAAGAAACTAATCGAGGCGGTGGCGGCGAATGTCGAGGCGGCGAAGAAGGAGAACCCCGGTGTGCCGGTGCCGGTCGATCTCGTCACGACGTCGGCGTCTGGTTTCGATCCGCACATCTCGCCTGCAGCTGCTGAGTTCCAGGTGCCGCGGGTCGCGCGGGAACGAGGCATGTCGGAAACTGATGTGCGGCGACTCGTTCTGGCGCATACCGAGGGAAGACAGTTCGACTTTCTCGGCGAGGCACGCGTAAACGTTCTCGAACTGAACCTTGCCCTGGATCGCAAGTAGGCGGGTCTGCCTTCGACTGTGCTCAGGCCAGGAAAGGCCCGCCTCTATACGTCCGCGAAGCGGTATCCAACCCAGGGTTCGGTGAGGATGTATTCCGGGGCCGACGGGTTCGGTTCGATCTTCTTGCGAAGGGCGCCAACCAGCACACGCAGATGTTCTGGTTGTCCCGCGGCGTGCGGTCCCCAAATCGCTTTGAGAATCACCCGGTGCGTGAGCACTCGTCCCGGGTGCTGCGCCAGGTAGATCAGCAGCTCGAACTCCTTCGGTGTCAGGCGAACCTCTTCGCCGTCGCGCAGTACCCGGAAACGTTCACGGTCGATCACCAGTCCGCCGCGGACGATCGGCTCGCTCGACGGCGAGGGCCCATCCACTCGACGCAACGCGGCACGAATGCGCGCCAGCAATTCTTCCGCCCCGAATGGCTTGGTGACGTAGTCGTCGGCGCCGGCGTCCAGCGCCGCCACCTTGTCGCCCTCGGCGCCGCGCGCTGAGAGCACAAGAATCGGAACGGCCGTCGACTGGCGCATCTGGCGGCACACGTCGACGCCGTCCATGTCCGGCAGCCCGAGGTCGAGCACGATCAGGTCGGGCTTATCGCGCTCGACGGCATCCAGTCCCGCGCGCCCGTTCATCGCAGAGGAGACTTCGTATCCGCGTGAACGAAGCAAAGGAGCCACAGTCCCGATGATGTTCGGCTCGTCGTCGACGATGAGGATGCGGGAGGCCATGACTATTGAGGTACCGGTGCCGGCCGAACCGAGCCGGGGACCACGATCGAGAACTTCGCTCCGGAGCCGGGCACGTTCTCCGCCCACACCCGCCCACCCGCGGCCGCGAGGAGTCCACGCGTGATGGACAGTCCCATGCCGGTACCGAACGTCATCTGCCGCGCAGACTGTCCTCGATAGAAGCGCTCGAACAGATGCTCGAGCTCGCCCGCGTCAAGACCTAATCCCTGGTCGGTAACCGAAATGTGCAGCCCATCGTGTTCGACCCGCGCATCCACTGCGATCTCGCGTCCCGCCGGCGAGTACTGTGCTGCGTTCTCGAGGATGTGCGAGAGGGCGCCTGACGCGAGGCGCGGATCGATCTCGACCTCCAGATCGCCGGGCGCGTGCACGCGCAGCGGACGCCCTTCGAGCGTGGGCCTGACGTAGGCGATGGCGGCATCCACGACATCTTCGGCGGTCACCCAGTCGCGGTGCACGCGAATTGCTGCCGCATCGATTCGAGCCATGTCGAGAATGTCCTGCACCAGTCGAGTCAGTCGATTCAGTTCAGAGATGGCCGCTCGCGATTGCTCCAGCCGTTCGCGCGGCGGCAGCTCTTCGCGCAGGTTCTCGACGGCGACGCCAATGGCAGTCAGCGGCGTCCGTAAGTCGTGGCTGAGCGACGCCAGCAGCGCGGCCGCCAGGTCGGCCTTCTGGCGGACGAGTTCCGCAGCGTCGCGTTCGGCCAGAAACTGTGCGCGCTCGATGGCGATGGCGACAACGCCGGCGAGTGCATCGAGTGCGCCGATATCGATCGTCGATGACGAGGAGGCGAGCAAGCCAATGGCTTTCGTTCCGTGACGCAGCGGGACGATCGTGATGTCCTCGCTCGGCCCGACGCGGACGTGACCACCATACGCCCGCTGCCTCGCGTCGAACTCGACGATGCCGCGCGCCTTGGCCAGCGCGACGTCGAGCGTCTGACTGTCGATGGTGACGTCGTCGCTCGCACCCTGGTAGATGCGCCAGCCCTGATCGCGCGGAAGGCAGATGGCCACCTTCGAGAGCTCGAATCGGCGAGCGACGTGTCGAGCGAGCGCTTCGATGGCTCCAGTCGTTTCGGTTGTCAGCAGCACGTCGCGAGTGAGATCGAAAAGCCGAGTGACTTCGTTGCGCCGGGCGATCGCCTCGCGAGCCCGCGCCTGGACCGCCGCCGACAAATTGCTGGCGATCACGGCGACGACGAGGAATGCGAAGAGCGCGATCCAGTTCTGCGCGTCGGCAATCGTCAGCGTGCCGAGTGGAGGAAGGAAGAAGAAGTTGAACGTGAGCGTCGCGGTTACAGCGGTGATCGTCGCAATCCAGAGGCGGCCGAAGGTCGCGGTGCCGAGGACCACCAGGAGGAGAACCAGCGCGACGGTCGTCGGGCTGACCTCGCGCACGGACTGAAATCCGAACGCAACCGCCCCGATGGCGAGGAAGCCGCCGCACAGCACAGCGATGTCGCGAGCGGGAAACGACCGGGCCAACGGCATGCTGGTTCATTGTGCCATCGCGCAGGCAACGCGGATGAGCGTCACAGATTTCTTATGGACTCTTTACGCCTTTCTTAGCGGCGGGGACGTTACCGTCGGATCAAGGTATGGACACGATTGCGAACGCTGCGCTGTCGTCGGTTCCACCGGGGCAGCTTCAGGCCGTCGTGGCGGACTGCGTCGCTCTCGAACAGACGCGTGTCTTCCGGCAACTGCTGGTGAAGCGTTGCGGTGTCATCGCGGCGGTGATTGCGGTAGGCGGGCTATTGCTGGGGCTGCTGCATTCCTTTGCGTACTGGTTCAGCGTCGGGATTTTTGTCCTCGCACCGGCAGGCGCTTGGCTGGTCGAAAGCCGGCTCGAGCGCGACCTTCGTAAGAAAGTCGTAAAAAGTTCATAAGTACCGGCCTGGTGGTCAGAACCGGACCGAAGCGCCGTCCGATAATCAAGAGAGTTGTCCAATTCGTTGTCGACCCCAGCGCCCGTTGAAACTCGGATCAGTTCTCACGCCACCAGCTCCGGCAGTCGCCTCCTGCCGCTGACGTTGACCGCTCTCGGTGTCGTCTACGGCGACATCGGCACGAGCCCGCTGTATGCCATGCGGGAGTGTTTCTTCGGTTCGCATCCCGTGCCGCCGACGTATGAAAACGTGCTCGGCGTCCTGTCGCTCATCATCTACGCGCTCGTCCTCGTCATCTCGATCAAATACGTCGCGCTCGTCATGCGGGCCGACAACCAGGGTGAGGGGGGCATTCTTGCGCTGACGTCGCTCGTGCCCGGTCTCAGGGGGACACGCGGGCTTTCGGCGCGCCTCGCAGAGGGCCGCCCCATCCTGATTGCGCTCGGTATCTTCGGAACGGCGCTCTTGTACGGCGATGGCATGATCACACCGGCGATCTCGGTGCTCAGCGCCGTCGAGGGTCTCGAAGTCGCCACGCCATTGTTCCAACCGTACGTCGTTCCGCTGACCGTCGTGATCCTGATCGGTCTCTTCCTCATTCAGCGCTACGGCACACATCGCGTCGGCGGGCTCTTCGGTCCCATCGTCATCGTCTGGTTCACGACGATTGCCGCGCTCGGCATCGGATGGATCGTGCAAGAGCCGATTGTCCTGACGGCATTCGATCCTCGCCATGCCGTGACGTTCTTCCAGGCCAACGGGCTGACCGGATTTGCGGTGCTGGGCGCGGTGTTCCTCGTCGTGACCGGTGGCGAGGCGCTCTACGCCGACATGGGCCATTTCGGCAGGCAGCCGATCAGGCTGGCGTGGTTCGCCCTCGTGCTGCCCGCGTTGCTCTTGAACTACCTCGGCCAGGGAGCGCTGCTGCTCGAGAACAAGAGCGCGACGCACCCGTTCTTCCAGATGGCGCCGACATGGGCGCTGCTGCCGCTCGTGGTGATCGCGACCGTTGCGGCGATCATCGCGTCGCAGGCGTTGATCTCAGGAGCGTTCTCGATCACTCGACAGGCGATGCAGCTTGGTCTGGCGCCGCGCCTCGACGTCGAACACACCTCGGCCCAGGAGATCGGTCAGATCTATGTGCCGCAGGTGAACTGGGCATTGATGTTCGCCACCGTGTTCATCGTCATCGGCTTCGGCTCGTCGAGCGATCTTGCCGCGGCCTACGGCATCGCCGTGACGCTGACGATGGTCATCACGGTGCTGTTGCTGTACGTGGTGATGACAGAGCGATGGAAGTGGCCGAAACCGATCGCAGCGCCGGTCATGGCGCTGTTCCTGATCATCGATCTGGCGTTCTTCAGCGCCAACGCGTTAAAGGTGTTCCAGGGCGGGTGGGTGACGCTCGCCGTGGCTCTCGCCATCTTCGTCCTGATGACCACGTGGAAGACGGGGAGGAGACTGGTTGCTGAGCGGCTCACCGCACGAGCGATCTCTCTCGACGACTTCATGGCCACGGTGGAGAGCGTGCAGCCGGTGCGTGTCCCGGGGACAGCCGTCTTCATGACCGCGCAGCCCACCGGCACTCCGGCCGCGCTCGCGCACAACCTGCGCTACAACAAGGTCCTGCACGAGCACGTGATCGTGCTGACTGTCGCGACCGGACAGGTCCCGCATGTGCCGGTCGCCGAGCGTCTGTCGGTCCAGCCGCTCGGACACTCGATGTTCAACGTGCGCGTCCAGTACGGCTTCATGGAAGACCCCAATGTCCCGGAGGCGCTGCTGGAGGCGCGCGAGCAGGGACTGCACATTGATCTCGACGACACGACCTATTTTCTCGGGCGCGAGACGATCATCGTCGCGCGCAGCCAGGGTATGGCGGTGTGGAGAGAGAAGCTGTTTGTGTTGATGGCACGCAATGCCGTTCGGGCGACAGCGTTCTTCCGCCTGCCGCCCGAGCGGGTGGTGGAGCTCGGCGTTCAAGTCGAGATGTAACGTCAGCTCCAGCACATCTCCAGATCAGGATGGACGGCGCACGGGCCGCTCTTGACGCCAGTCTCCGGCGGGAGCGCGTTCTCGAGGACGTCGACCACCAGATCAATCTCGGTATCGAGGATCACCAGGTCGCGGTCGACAAATCGATATTCAAGCTCCATCGGCAACAGCGGTAGTCGCTCAAGAGCGACCGCTGTCACGTCGATTTCTGTCAACGAGGCGCGATGGGCCGCAATCTGGAGCTGCCGCTGCACGTAGGCTGCCACGCGCGGTGTGAAGATGTCGCCGCGCGGCGTTGCTACCCGCGCTTCCACGACCGCCCTGCGGTGAGCCTCACGAGCGCGCGCTGCTTGCTCTGGATCCGCACACAGCGTCGTCAGCGAAGACATCGGGTTTTCGAGCAGTCGATGAACCTCCAGATAACGGTCAATGCTCGTCGCGAACTCCGAGACCGCCGGCGGCGCCGCCGGTCGCTGCTCTTCGAACGCCATTGTTTGTGCGTGAGCGGGGAGAACTGTGAGTGCCAGTGCCGGGAGCAGGAACAGGATCGAGGCCATCATGGTGACCCTCCGCGATCTCCCAAGGCACTTCTGATGCCAGGCAACGTGTGCGCGATGGTGGCTCCAGCCAGATGGGTCGCCGGCATCAGGCACGCGCGGTGGGGATTAGTTCCGCGGGCCGCGAAATAACTCGCACGGGCCCACACGCCCTTGCAGTCTCAGCGCGAAAACCCCGGCAAGGCAGGTCGATTCGATCGCATTCGGTGGTGGCACCCCCGTTGCTCAAGTCTCGCAAACGCAACTTTGCAGGAGACGATGCCATGACGATTGGACGCGTAACGGCCGTGATCGCAGTGTTCATGATGGCTCTCGTGGCCGTCCCACGGGCCACCTTCGCTCAGAAACTGTCCGACGCCGAATTGAAGAAGATCGGCGCCACCGCTACAACGCCAGCGGATCATAAGAAGCTTGCCGCGCACTACCGCGCTCATGCCGCCGAGCATGAAGCGGACGCCAAGCTGCACGAGGACATCGTCGCCGCTGCGCGAAAGCAGGATCAGGCGTCTGGTCATGCGTGGGAACTGGCGCGCGCAGCCGATCACTACGCCGAGCACTCAAGGGAAGCGGCCGAGGCGTTGCGAGACTTAGCTGCCTTGCACGAAGGAATGGCGGAACATGCCGCCGACGTGAAGAAGACTCACTGACCACGCACGTCGTGCGCGGCCTTCAGAGGACCCGCGCACGGCGCATCACGGCTTCGCACTTCTGGCGGATCTCGCGAGCGACCTCGTACGGATCGCCCTGCTGGAACTTCGGCAGGAACAGTTCGACCGACAGCGGCCCCGAGTACTCCTTGTCGGCAAGCGTGCGCAGCATCTGGTTGAGCGGCGCGACGCCGTCGCCAGGAATGATGCGCGTGGTGTTGTCGAGCAACTCACGCGGCATGTCGGGGACGTCCTGGAAATGGACGTGCCCGATCTCGCCCTTCCGAATCAGATCCAGATCCTCGAGCTTGTTCAGCCCCGACCAGAAGTGATAGAAGTCGAGCAGCGGTGCGACGTTTGGATGCGCCGCCTCCCGCATCATCTTCAGCATCGTGGGCAGCGTGCCGATGAACGTGGACGTGCGCACGGCCTCGGCCATCACGATCATGCCGAACTGCTTCGCGATGTCACCGTTCTCGCGCATGTTGGCGACGCCGCGCTTGTAGTCCTCTTCGGTGAACTTCTCGGTCGTCGGCGTCGGTGAATAGATCTTTGTCAGGCCCAGCGACGCGAACTGCTCGCAACGTTTCCTGAACGCATCGAGCTGCGCTGCGCGCTTGGGATTCGGCTCCCACAAGCCGAACACGCCGCAGGCGGATGAAACGGGTGTCAGCCCGAGGTCGGTCAGCACGCGCTTCGCGGCGGGCAGCGAATCAGATTTCAGGAACTCGTCGAGGAGGGTGTTCGTCAACTCGAC
>Ga0207669_10000868_pt1 | contig 12844 bp, 9 predicted proteins | sample KBSM33metaG_FD_184329 | JGI IMG/M metagenome (GOLD analysis project Ga0207669, IMG submission 184329) | Miscanthus rhizosphere microbial communities from Kellogg Biological Station, Michigan, USA - KBS M3-3 metaG (SPAdes) (version 2) | ecosystem: Host-associated > Plants > Roots > Rhizosphere >...
CGGTGCCTTTGTTGGTCGCGTTGTGCACCGTGCCGGACGGCGCAAAGAACGTTTCGCCGGCCTTCAGCGTGACAGGCGGCTTCCCCGCTATCTCGAAGAGCAGCGTACCTTCGAGGACGTATCCTGCCTCCTCGCCCGGGTGCGTATGCCCGCCCACAGTCGCGCCGGGCTGGAACTCGGCGATCGCGCTGACGACTTCCTTGCCCGGCGTGGACAGGTCGCCGCGCTGAATCACCGTGCGTGAGAATCCCGTCTGCTGGGCACTCACGGCTCCAGCAACGACAAATAGCGCGATCACAACGACAACAGATCTCATAGCGGCTCCTTGGAGGCCCGAAGCCTGATTCTGAAGCCCGTCTTTGTCAAGTTGGCCGGCTTGTGAACGGCGCCCTTCTGACCGAAAAACGCGTCTCAAACCTCCGCAGATGGGCAGCCGTGCGCACCGCTCCGCTTGCCAAAAATTTGCTGAAATCCGGGCCGAATGGATTGTCTAATGGAGTTGTATGGGTAACGTGTCCATGAGTCGGAGAGGTGTGCCGGGCCGGCGAGCGTACTTCGCTGTTCTGTTGCTCGTTGCGGCAGCGGCTCCGGGCCAGGCGGCTGACAACGACACGCGACTGGCTGATGCAGCGATGCGGCGCGACGTGACCGCGGTCCGCACGTTGATCGGACAGAAGGTCGACGCGAACGCTCCGGGACAGGACGGCACTCCCGCACTTCACTGGGCGGTCCGCGTGGACGATGTGGCGACGGCAAAGCTGCTGCTGGGAGCCGGCGCGCAGGCCACGCTGGCGAATCGCTACGGGCTGACTCCGCTCGCGATCGCGTCGGCCAATGGCAGCGCCGCGATGATCGGCGCGCTGCTCGACGCCGGCGCCGATGCGAACGCTCCCGATCCTGCAGGTGATACTCCGCTGATGAACGCGGCGCGGGTCGGCAGCATCGATGCCGTCTCCGTGCTCCTCGATCGCGGCGCGCAGATCGACGCCGCCGACGCCACGTATCAACAGACGGCACTGATGGTCGCGATTCGCGAGAACAATCCCGGGATCGTGAAGCTATTGATCTCGCGCGGGGCGTCGGTCAACGCGAAGACCCGAGTCGGCCGCGCACCGCAATGGGTGTTTCCGAACTCCGTGCCAGGCTTCGGGCATGGCATCGGGATCGTGCGCGGCGGCCTTCCGCCTCGCGGATCGCGTGCACCGATTCCGGGCGGGATGTCGCCGCTGTTCTATGCCGCGCGTGACGGACGTATCGATGTCGTCCGCATGCTGCTCGACGCCGGCGCGAACATCAACGAGCGCGACGCCAACGACATCACGCCGCTCATCAGCGCGATCACGAACAACCATCCGGACGTCGCGCGATTCCTCATCGACCACGGCGCGGACATCAAGGCCGTGGACTGGTACGGCCGGACGGCACTGTGGGCGGCTGTTGAGACCCGCAACATGGACGTGGACAACGGGACGTTCGTCAACAGCATCGACCGCGCGCCGTATCTCGATCTCATTCAGGTGCTCCTCGACCGTGGCGTCGACGTCAACGCGCGCATGAAGGAAGTGCCGCCGATTCGCCGCGACTTCCTTCGCATCACGGGGTCGCTCGCATGGGTCGACTTCACCGGACAGACGCCGTTTCTCACCTCCGCGCTCGCCGGCGATGTCACCGTGATGAAGCTGCTGCTGAAGCACGGCGCCGATCCGGCCATCCCGACGTTTTCCGGCACGACGGCATTGATGGCAGCCGCGGGCGTGAACTGGGTGTTCGATCAGACCTATGACGAGGGGCAACCGGCGCTGCTCGAAGCCGTGAAGCTCTGCGTCGAGCTCGGCCTGGACGTCAACGCCGTGAACTCGATGGGTCTCACCGCACTACATGGCGCGGCCAATCGAGGCTCCGACGAGATCATCCGCTATCTCGTTCAGCAGGGTGCCAGGACCGACGTGAAGGATGCCGAAGGCCGCACGCCGTTGACGTGGGCGGAAGGCGTCTTCCTCGCCACGCATCCCGCGCGTCCGAAACCGAGCTCGATCGAACTACTCAAACAGTTGGCATCGACATCATCCTCTGCGCCTGCGCCCGCGAAACCATGAACCATCGGAAACAAACCCTGCTCGGAGTCATCCCGCTCGCCACGTTGATGTGGGCGGCTGCGCTCGCCTTCGTGTGGGGCGACACGCAACAGCTGAACGCGCAACCACCGCAGGCAGCGCCAGCGTCACCGACGACGGCCTCCCCGGACGCGGCGTTTCTCACGCAGTACTGCATCGGGTGCCACAACCAGCGTGCGAAGGTGGCCGGGTTGGCGCTCGATACACTCGACCTCGCAAAGGTGGGATCAGACGCCGAGACGTGGGAGAAGGTCATCAAGAAGATCCGCACCGGCATGATGCCGCCGAGCGGCGCGAAGCGACCCGAGCGATCCGCGCTCGATGGGTTCGCGGTGAACCTCGAACAGCGCCTCGACAAAGCAGCCGATCCCAATGCGGCACTCGTCACGCCGGCACTCCATCGACTGAACCGCACGGAGTACGCCAACGCCATCCGCGACTTGCTTGCACTCGACATCAACGTGAACGTGCTGTTGCCTGCGGACGGGTCGAGCCAGGGATTCGACAATCTTGCTGAAGCGCTCGCGGTCTCCCCGTCACTGATTCAGGGCTACGTCTCGGCAGCGATGAAAATCAGCCGCCTCGCGGTTGGCGACAAGTCGATGGCCCCGTCGCAGGTGACGTTCTCGCCGCCGCCAGGGCTGGCGCAGGATCGTCATATCGAGGGACTTCCTCTCGGCACACGCGGTGGATTTCTGATTCACCACACGTTCCCACTCGATGCGGAATATGAGTTTGCGCTTGGCGGGCGTCCCGGTGGTCCGGGAGGCGGGGTCGACATCACGCTCGACGGCGAACAGATCAAGGTCGAAAACCCGCGCAGCTTCCGCCTGAAGATCGCCGCCGGTCCGCACACGATCGGGCTGTCTCTGCCGGATCGGCAGCGCGGCGCCGGCATCGACGAGATCTACTCCGACTTCCGCGTGGACGCGACCTTCACGAATCCAGGTGGCGTGCCGAACCTGGTGCTCACCGGACCGCTGAACATCGCGGGAACTGGCGACACACCGAGCCGCCGGAAGATCTTCACCTGCCGTCCCAAATCGACGGCCGACGAAGCAGCCTGCGCGCGCACGGTTCTGACGACGCTCGCGCGACGTGCCTATCGCGGACCCGTGAGTGCGACTGAAGCCGACATGCTGATGACCTTCTACAAGGCGGGACGTCAGGCGGGCGACTTCGAGTCAGGGATCCAAGAAGGGTTGGCGCGCATTCTCGTCGCGCCACGCTTCGTGTATCGCGCCGAAGAGGAGCCCGCGACGATCGCCTCCGGTCAACCGTACCGAGTCAGCGATGTCGATCTGGCTTCCCGCCTGTCGTTCTTCCTGTGGAGCAGCGCCCCCGACGATGAACTGCTCGATGTGGCGATCAAGGGACGGCTGCGCGATCCGAAGATCCTCGATCAGCAGGTCAAGCGCATGCTGGCGGACACAAAAGCGGATGCGTTGGTCGAGAACTTCGCCGGTCAGTGGCTCTATTTGCGGGATCTGGATCACGTTCAGAGCGAGGCGAGGAACTTCGACGAGAACCTGCGTCAGTCGTTCCGGCGCGAAACGGAGATGCTCTTCAGGACGATCGTGCGGGACGATCGCAGCCTCATCGACCTGATCGACGCCGACTACACGTTCGTCGACGAGCGGCTGGCGCGTCACTACGGCATCCCGAACATCCAGGGCAGCTACTTCCGGCGCGTGCAGCTTCCGCCGGACAGCCCGCGTCGCGGACTGCTTGGACAGGGGAGCATGCTGACGGTGACGTCGATCGCGACGCGCACGTCACCTGTGTCGCGAGGCAAGTGGGTACTGGAGAATCTGCTGGGTACGCCGGCGCCCGTGCCGCCACCGGGCGTCGAGACGAACCTTGGTGGCGCCGAAGCGGCGAAGACCAGCTCATTGCGTCAGCGGCTGGAAGCACATCGCGCGAGCCCGGTCTGCGCGTCGTGTCACCGCATCATGGACCCGATGGGCTTCGCCCTCGAGAATTTCGACCTCATCGGGGAATGGCGCGAATATGACGGCCCGACGAAGATTGACTCCACGGGGCAGCTCGCCGATGGCACTCCCGTGAGCGGACCGAGGGATCTGCGGCAGGCAGTGCTGAACCGCACGGATGCGTTCATTACGACCGCGACCGAAAAGCTCTATACCTACGCGCTGGGACGTCCCGTGCACGCCTACGATATGCCGACGGTCAGAGGGATTGTGCGGCGCGCGGCGGCGAACGACAATCGATTCTCATCGCTCGTAATGGGCATCATCGAGAGCGATCCGTTCCTCAAGCGGATCAAGAAGTAGGCAGTAGGCAGTAATCAGCTGGTAGAGCGGGTCTTTAGACCCGCCTGAGAGACAAGAACATGAGCTTCCTGACCAAGACCCACCTGTCCCGTCGAACGTTCCTCCACGGCGTGGGCGTCACGATGGCGCTGCCACTTCTCGAGTCGATGATTCCGGCGGCGACCGCGTTCGGGCAGACCGCCGCGAAGCCGCGCACGCGACTGGGCGCCATCTATTTCCCACACGGCGCGATCATGCCGAAGTGGACTCCGGCGCAGGAAGGCGCGGGCTACGAGCTGACCGAGATCCTGACGCCGATCAAACCGTTCTACGACCAGGTCAACGTCATCAGCGATCTGCGGCATGCGCTCGCGTACGGCAGTGGCGCCACGGCGAATCACAATCGCGCTGCCGCGGCATTCCTCAGCGGCGCGTTCGCTGAAACCGGTGCGCAGCCGTCACTCGGCATCACCGTCGATCAGATTGCCGCGCAGAAGATCGGTCAGGACACGCCGCTTCCGTCCCTCGAGCTGACCATCGAGGAACCGAGCCTGAACTGCGGCGACGGATTGAGCTGCTCCTACCGCGACACGATCTCCTGGCAGGGACCACATGCCCCGCTGCCGATGCAGAACAACCCGCAGGTCGTCTTCGAGCGGCTATTCGGCGACGGCAACACGGCGGAACAGCGCAAGGCGCGCCGCGATCAGTCGATCAGCTTGCTCGACTCGGTACTCGGAGAAGCGTCGACGCTTCAGCGGAAATTGCCCGCGTCGGATCGGACTCGCCTCGACCAGTATCTGACCGACGTTCGCGAGATCGAGCGCCGCGTGCAGAAGGCCGGTCAGCAGCTGTCAGACGACCTGCCGATCCCGGCAGCGCCCACCGGAGTGCCGCGCGACGTCGAAGAGCACATCAAGTTGATGTACGACCTGCAGGTGCTGGCGTGGCAGGCGGAGATCACGCGCGTGTCCACGTTCCTCATGTGCAAGGAGCTCAGCACGACGGTCTACGCAAAGAGCGGCGTGCGCGACGCGTTCCACACGCTCTCGCACCACTCCAACGTGCCCGACAACATCAACCGCTTCGCGATGCTGAACATGTATCACGTGGCGTTGTTCGCTTATTTCCTCGACAAGCTGAAGTCGACGCCTGATGGCGACGGCACGCTGCTCGATCACTCGCTGGTGCTATACGGAAGCGGATTGAGCGACGGCAACCAGCACAATCACACCGACCTGCCGGTGCTCGTCGCGGGCGGCGCGTCGGGTCGCCTCAAGGGTGGACGCCACCTGCGTCATCCGAAGAACACGCCGATGGCGAACCTGCTCGTCGCGATGCTCGACAAGCTCGAGGTCACGACCGACAAGCTGGGCGACAGCACGGGGCCGATCACTCTGTAGTTCCGGGATTCGGGATTCGTAGAGGCGGGCCTTCAGGCCCGCCTTTTTCGTTTATTGGACACCGGCCGCGGGCGCCGCGCTCTTGTCCATCGTCGCCGGCCACGGCCCCAGCGCACCGACACGACGACGGTAGTCTGCGTAGTCCTCGGGGAACGCCTGCGTGAGAATCGCTTCCTCGTATCGCATCCGCATGCCGATGCTGACCGCCCAACCCGTGAGGGCAATGGCGAGAGGGACCGTCGGGTGCGCCATCAGAAGGCCGATGTACGCCATGCAGCCGCCGCTGTAAATCGGATGCCTCGCGAGGCGGTACGGCCCGGTCGTCACAAGGTTGCGCGCGGCCGGCTCAGTCGCAAACGAGAACCGCAGGTGCCACACCGCCCAGATCTCGATGAAGATGCCGACGAAGCCGAGCGCGATGCCGGCGAGGCCGAGTCCGGCGTTGTCGGTCACGGCCAGCCACTCGGGCCTGAACGACGTCGCGAACTGCACGAACCCGAATATGCCAAAGCCGCCAGCGTAAGAGGCGATCCGTCCGACGGGATCCTGCTCTTTCCGTCGCGCTGTATCGCGCACGAGGAACGACCCCGCGGCGACCATCATGTGAACGATTCCCGGTAAGAGGAAGAGCGTCAGCGTCGGCGTGCGCACGACGGTGAGCACCGCGATCGAGAGGTGACCGAAGAAGCCGACCCAATCGCTGACTCGTCGCCTGGGGGATGAAGCCGTGCCGGAATGTGAATTCAAAGTCGATGTGGACAGTGCACGCGGTGTACCAGCACGCGAATGCCCGTTAGTTCGCAGGGATCTCGACAATCGACCGCCCTTGCGCAACGGCCGGTCAACAGAATTGTCAGTGGATGACGAGCGGGGTCAAACCAGGCTGGCGAGCAACAGGACGACAGCAAGCGCGCCCGCGGCCTGCCAGGCGAGCTCAGTCCGTTTACGAAGGAATGCGGTCCCGAGGACAAGAACGGCCGCGGCGGCCATCAGGAAGCGAGGGTACAGCTCGTCGAAGCTCTCGACCTCTTTCACCACGTCCGAGCGACGCCGCAGGCGATCGACGATGCGGAAAGCGACGATGCGATCGGGCTCGTCGCCGATTTCGAAGTACTCGCCACCGCCAGCAACTGCGAGCTGCACGAGCGACGCGCGATCGAGCACCGATCGAACCACCGGCGGCGGCCTCGTACCATCCGGTCTCGCCGGCTCGGGGATCATCCCGCCAGTCGACGTACCGATGCCGACGACGTGCACCGGGATCTTCATCGCCCGCGCGCTCTGAATGGCGTTGGCCACGGTGCCGCTCCACGACTGACCGTCGGAGATGACGAGGAAGGCTTTGGGATTGCCGTTCTTCCCGAAGACTTCTTCATCCTTCTCCACGAGCCGCAGGCCCCAGCGAATACCCTCCTCGATGTTCGTATCCCACGTCGTCGTGTTCTCGAGCCGGAACGGTGAATGCGCGCCGAGGTGATCGATGAAGAAGAAGAGCGCGTTGGGATCCTTGGTCAGCCGGATCTGCGGCGCCGCGAGCTGCGCGAAGAGCGCGAGCGCGACGCGATCGCCCTGCCAGCTGAGCGTCTCTGCGAACGTCCGAAGGAACTGCACCGACCGGCGCCAGCGATCGGGCCTGACGTCGGAGACGTACATCGAGGCTGACGCGTCCTGCAGGACGACGATATCCGCACTGGCTTTTCGAACGGTGGACACAAGGGCTTGAGGACGAGCGAGCGCGACAATGCACAGCGCCGTCGAGACGAGTACTGCAGCCCAGAAGGCAAGATCGCCGACAGCCCCGAGCCGCTCACGTACCGGCAGCGCTCGCCGCGCGCGCAGTCGCTTCAGGTCGCCACGCCGGCGAATGAATCGCCAGACCCACACCGCGAACAGGATCGCGGGCACCAAGAGCAGCCACAGGTAGAGCGGCTCGGCAAACCTGAACGAATCGAACGAGACGCGCGGGAGACCGAACATCAGCCCTTTCGTTCCTTGGCTGATGCCTTGCCGGCTTCTCCACCTGTCGGGTTCTTCTCGCCCTGCTCGAGCGGGATGTAGATCTGGAATCCCTCCTGGCTGGTGGCCGGCGTCGGAGCGCCTGACTCGCCGTTGTCGGACTCCTCCTCGTTCTTTTGCGGCGGTGGCGGTTGACTGCCCTTCGCGGCCTGATCGCGGAGCCGGATGATGTATTCATAGTTGAACGCCGCGTCTGGGTGCCACGTGTTGTTCTTCAAGACCGTGAGGTATCCGGCGGCCGATTCTTCGAGAGCCTTGACGGTCGAGGCTTTGTCCTTGAACTCGGTCTGCTTCACGCGGAACTCGGAGTTCGCGACCACGAGCTGCAGCTCGACGTTCTCTTCGTCCACCGCGGCAACAGGCTCGGCGCCTGCCGGCAGGACCACGTCGTACTGACGCTGCCAGTACTGGACGGCGGCCTGGCGCGCGCGAATTTCCTGACGCGCGTCCGTGCCGAGAAATGGCACGAACCGCGAGTGGTTCGCGTACTGGTCGGCGGCGGTCAGGCTCTGTTGTGCCGATTCGTATTGCAGCGTCGAGAGCTGCTGTCCGGCGTCGGCCATGTGGCCTTCGAGGCGTGACACGCCCAGGAAGGCGAAGCCAAACAGGGCCAACACGACGGCGACGATTGCACTCGCGATAGTTGCTCGCATTTTGTCCTCGGTCCTCAGTCTTCGATCCCCGGTCTCGCGCAAGCGGGTCTAAAGACCCGCTTCTCCTTGCCTACTGCCTACCGCCTACTGCCTACTTCTACGGGAACGTCCTAAACACTCCGAAATTCAATTTCAATGACGCCGCAGTCAGCCACAGGCCCACAGCGACGAGCGCCCAACCGGCAAAGCGCGGACGACGGACGCTGTACTCGCGCGTCTCGATCCGTCCGGGCGACAACCGATCGATCTCCCGCAACGCGCGCGCGATCGACTCATCGTCGTACGCCGCGTAGAAGCGGCCGCCTGTTCGTTCCACAGTCGCCTTCCAGATCTTGTCCTGCAGGATCTCGCCTTCTCGACGGTTGTACGCGGTCCGCAGCATGTAGACCGGAATCTTGAAGCGACGGGTCTCGGTGACGATGCGATCGATCTCGGCCTTCTGCTGGTTCAACTGTGAGTCGCGACCGTCGGTGAAGACGATCATCAGGTTGCCAGACGCGTTGGTGAAGTCGAAGGTACGAAAGAGCTGCGTCGCCTGATCGATGCCCTCGACGATCGTCGTGCCCCAATCTGGAAACCGGCCCCACTCCGCCGGGTCTCCGACGAGCCGCGTGCTCAGCAACACGTTCTCGTAGTCGTTGGTGAACGGCGTGACGACATAGGCGAAATTGCCGAACTGAATGAGCGCGACGAGATCGCGATAGGGCCCATCCATCCGCCGGCGGATGAACTGCTCCGCCGCGGCAACGGCTGTGAAGAACGTCGACTCTCCGGGGCGCTTCTTCGTCGATTCGAAGCGGATGACCATGCTCGTGGATCCGTCCACGAGCAGCGCGATGCGTCGGCCCGGATACGACACTTCCTCTCGTGCGAATCCCGTCAACGGATCGGCCAACGCGACCGCGAAGAACGGCACGCCGGCGAGGAACAGCAGCAATGGTACGTGCCGCACGAGGCTGAGCGGCGATCGGCGCATGACCGGCAGCACCGCGGGCAATCCGATCTTGCCGCGCAGCGACCCGCTCCGCATGAAGCTGACGAGCAGGAAGAGCAGCGCGATGGCCAGCAAGACGACGAACACGAGCAGCGCGCTGCGGGCGTCCCCGAACTCGAGGTCCGTCCAGCGGGTGCGCGACCACTCCGACCAGGTCGTGCGCAGCGCGATCAGTACGTCTTGCAGTGGTGGCACGGCAACCTATCCGCCGACGGTGAACGAGCGCATCACGGCGCCGGCAGTACGCATCGGCCAGCGAGCGCTCGTGCGCAGACCGCGGATGACGCCCTTGCTCGATTCGACGGCCGCATCGAGCGCGGACGAATCCGGCTTGCCGTTGCGGCTGTAGCTCGCGGCGCTGAAGACACCGAGCGCGTCGCCAATCGACTCGAGGCGCACTCGCGTCGCCGGACGGATCCTGCGGCCGTTCCCGAGGTGACTGGCGATCACCTTCGGGGTCACCGACGCAGAGAGCAGCACGCGGCGAGGCCTGACCCAGCCTTGTCGAACAGTGACCTGCCCTTCGCGCTCGACCTTGTCGGCGCCGGCGAAATCCTGAGCGACCGGGCGTTCGAGCGCGACCGCACCGGCAATGCGCATCGCGGCCACGGCGCGACGCGCGAGATCCGGCGACCACCCGATCTTCGACGCATCGGACGCCACTTCGCTGATCGTGTCGAGGCAGCCGCCGAGCACCGACGGCACCGGCAGCTTGCGCACAGTTGCGGCGCTCTTCGATCGGAAATGTCCAACAACTCGCACCAGCGCGAAGATGGCGAGCACGCCGGCGAAGGCGAAGGCGACCCACGCGAGGATGTTTGCCAGCGACGCGCGGAACCGGCGCGACGCGATGCTCGCGAACGTCTGACCGGACGCATCCCTGATGTCGGAGGCGCTCTTCGGCACCAGCGACAGGATCCGCATCGGCAACGCGGGCAGCACGTAGGTCTGATCCCGACCCTGCGTCCCACCGGCGTTCTGGAGGTTATAGGTGACGGTGACTCCCGGAATCATCACGTCCTGCCCGAAGAAGCCATCGCTCAGCAGCCGCACCGAGTAGTCGAACTGCACGTAGCGCCATGGCGACGCCACCATGTCCTCACCTCGTGCGCCGCTCACGACCTCGAACGGCGTGATCGACAACGCACCAGGCTCGAGCTGGTTGAGGACTGGAACGACGGTGATCGGTCCGGCCTCGATGACGGCGCACGTCAGCACGAGCCCGAATCGCTCGCCGACGCGAACCGCCGTGTGGTCCGCCTTCCACCAGCACTTGATGGGGTCCGACTGAACTTCGCCCTCTTTGCCGCGCGCGGGTGTCGTCTGCGCGCCGGCTGATGAAGGAAGGGTGGCGACGATGACGCCGAGCGTCATGAGTACACGGGCGAGATACCAGGTTCTGCTCATCACATTTTCCGGAGGCGCCGCTCCGCGGTGAACTCCACGAGCGCCGTCTCCATCTCCCATCTGTCCAGTCCCACGCGAACGACATCAAGATCTGCGTCCTTCGCAATCCGCACGACTTCATCCTGCCACGCGTTGGCACGCTCCGCCAGCCGGCCGACTTCCCGCCGGGAGAGCACGCGTGTCCTGCCCGATTCGATGTCGAAGACGTCGATCCAGCCGTCCGACAGCTTCGGAACGTCATACGCAAAGCGTGCATCCGCCATCACCAGGAACACGTCGTGGACCGCGTTCAGCTTCGACAGCTCGGTGAGGATGTGCTCGACGTCCGGGAACAGAAAATCAGAAATGACCGGGATGAGCGACGACTTGCGGACCTGGCTTTCGATCCCGATGATGACGTCGCTCTCGCTGGCTTCACCTTGACCGAGCACCGACTGGCGATAGAGGTCGATGCAGTAGAGGAGGTGCGAGCGCCCGATCCTCGGGCGCGCGGCGGCGACCTGCTCGAACCGATCGTTGAAGGTCACGACGCCAAAGCGATCCTGGAAGAACATCGCCGAGAGCCCGGCCGCGGCGACGGCGCGCGCGATCGACGTCGCAATCAAATCCGCTTCGACCCCGCAGCGTGTCGAGAGCGAGGCGTCGGCGACGGCGACGATCGCCGCGTTGCTGTCCTGTTCGAACTCGCGCGTGATGAGCGGGCTGAAGTTGCTGAGCGACGACTGGGCCCAGTCGATGTTCGACATCCGGTCGCCCGGCTGCCAGTCGCGGATGCCCACGAAGTTGAACCCCGAGCCCTTGAATACGCTGGCATGGTCGCCGAGCGTGAATTCCTTCATCCGCTTCAAGATGAAGAGCTCGATCTCAGCGATCTCCTGGAGGTTTATTTCTTCCATGGTAAATGGGGTCGGGAGTCATTTGATGAGGACAGTCCTCGCGACGTGATTCGGCAATCGGAGTGTCCACAACAAATGACTCCCGACCCCCTTACAGATTTCGTCATGGCACCGGCACATTCGCGATGATGTCGTCGATCACCATTTCGACGGTCACGCCGTGACTGGCGGCATGCGGCCCGAGCCACACGCGGTGGCTCAGGATGTATTTCGCCAGGTCCTGAATATCTTCCGGAAACACTTCCGCGCGGCGATGCAGCAGCAGCGCCCACACTTTGACCAGGCGTCCCCAGCAGATCGTGGCGCGCGGTGACGCGCCGAGATCCACGCACTTCTCGACGAGTGACGACGGCGAGCGGTGGTGCCACTCGGTCTCGGCGTTGTAGGGCCTCGTCGCGCCGACGAGACGACGGATGTACTTCGCGAGCGCGTCGTGCAGGAACACCTCGCGCGTGATGGCCGAGCGCAGCTCGATGATGCGCTCCTTCGGGATCAACGCTTTCAGGCGTACGCGCTTGAAGTCGAAGTTGACCAGCTTCTCCTCTTCATGAGGCGCCAGATACGCGATGTTGATCATGATCGCGAACCGATCGGTGGCCGCCTCTGAGAGCGGAAACGTGCCCTGCCCCAGTTCCACCGGGTTCATCGTCGCGATCGCGAAGCTGAAGGGCGCCATCTCGTACGTCGTCTTGCCGACGGTCACCGTGCGATCCTGCAAGCCCTCGAGAAACGCGCTCTGCGACTTGAGTGGGATGCGGTTGATCTCGTCGAGCAGGATGACTTCCGCTGAGGCCAGCGGACCGAACTCGGTGATGAACTCGCCGGTCGCAGGGTTGATCATCTGGAAGCCGACGATCTCGGTGGGCTGCAGGTCAGCGCGGCCCTGAATCCTGGCAAACTTCGCGTTGCTGATGGCCGCAAGGATGACGCCGAAGAAGGTCTTGCCGACGCCCGGGACGCCGCGGAGCAGCAGGTTCCCGGCGTTGACTTGTCGCTTTGAGTCCTCGGTGTACGTGGTCGGGATTTCCGAGAGCAGAACGACGTTGGCGAGCGCCTTTTCCGTCTCGTAGCCGACGAGGGCGTTCCCG
>Ga0207669_10000870_pt1 | contig 12815 bp, 14 predicted proteins | sample KBSM33metaG_FD_184329 | JGI IMG/M metagenome (GOLD analysis project Ga0207669, IMG submission 184329) | Miscanthus rhizosphere microbial communities from Kellogg Biological Station, Michigan, USA - KBS M3-3 metaG (SPAdes) (version 2) | ecosystem: Host-associated > Plants > Roots > Rhizosphere >...
AACGGCAATTTCCGCTATTTCGAACCGGTTCGAGCGGATCGACGCGCGCCACATCATGGCCTCGGGCGCGTTGCCGCCGGGGCTTCCCCCGGTCGAGATCGAGGGTAGGCTGTGGTGGGACGGCGGGCTCGTCTCCAACACTCCGCTCAGCCATGTGCTCGATCACCAGAGCGAAGGGTTGCTGGTGTTCCAGGTCGACCTGTTCCCGTCGATCGCGGCGCGGCCGCGGACGATCATGGACGTGATGGCGCGCGAGAAGGAAATCCGCTTTTCGAGCCGCTCGCGTGAAATCTCGACGCAATTGATGCGTCTGCGCAAGGATCGCGAGATCGCGCGGCGCGTGCTCGCCAAGCTGCCGCCTGAAATGGGGAACGATCCCGACGTCCGCGCGCTGGCCGAGCGATCGGCCGAATATCCGGTCAATCTGGTCCATCTGATCTATCGTGCCAATGCCTGGGAAGGCGGCGCGCGCGACTTCGAATTTTCGGCGCGGACGATGCGCGAACATTGGCAGGCCGGCGGCGAAGACGTCGCCGCGACCATGGCCAATGCCGAACTGGTCGCCGAGAACATCATCGACGGCAAGACCGCCGCCTTCGACCTCACCCCCCGCTAAGGAGAAGACCCGCATGTTCCTCAAGGGCAAGAGCGCCATCGTCACCGGTTCGACCTCGGGCATCGGGCTGGCTTATGCCAAGGCGTTCGCGGCCGAGGGCGCGAGCGTGATGATCAACGGCTTTGGTGACGCTGCCGCGATCGAGAAGGAACGCGCCGCGCTGGAGGGGATGAGCGGGGCGAAGGCATTGTACGACGCCGCCGACATGACCAAGGCCGAGGCGGTCGAGGCAATGGTGAAGCGCTGCCATGACGAGCTCGGCGGGCCGGACATCATCGTCAACAATGCCGGCATCCAGCACGTCGCGCCGATCGACGAATTCCCGATCGACAAATGGGACGCGATCATCGCGATCAACCTGACCAGCGCGTTCCACATGATGCGCGCGTCGATCCCGTACATGAAGGCGGCGAAATGGGGACGGATCATCTCGACCGCCTCGGCGCACAGTCTGGTCGCGAGCCCCAACAAATCGGCGTACGTCGCCGCCAAGCACGGGATCGCCGGCCTGACCAAGACCGCGGCGCTCGAGGTTGCGACCGACGGGATCACAGTCAATGCGATCTCGCCCGGTTATGTCTGGACGCCGTTGGTCGAGAACCAGATCCCGGACACGATGAAGGCGCGCGGTCTGACGCGCGAGCAGGTGATGAACGACGTGCTGCTCGCCGCTCAGCCGACCAAGGAATTCGTCACGCCCGAGCAAGTCGCGGCGCTCGCGCTGTTCCTGTGCCGCGACGAGGCCAAGTCGATCACGGGCGCCAATATGACGGTCGATGGCGGTTGGACGGCGGCCTGACGTATCGCCTGCGCAACCATCCCTTCGGTGGTTGGTTGTCTCCGCATGAAAAGGGCGCATTTCGGGGCGCTAATGGGCGCCCCGTTCATTGCCGTAGCCGTTCCAGCTGCGGCTAAAGACGACATTCCCGCCGATTGGCGCCGCGTCGCGACGCCGGACGACCGCGTGCGGTTGCGCAATACGCGTCAAGCATGGCTGGATGCGCTCGCCAAAGCGCGCGCGGCCGGCCAGGGTAAAGCGATCGCCGCGCAAGGCCTGTTGTTCGATCCCGATCGCGCGCTGGTGGGTGCCAAGCCACCTGCCGGCGATTATCGCTGCCGCGTCTTCAAGCTCGGCGGGCAGCGGCCGGGCAATCGCGACTTCACTGCCTATCCCGCCTTCCGCTGCCGCATCGATCCCGAAGGCGAGATGCTGAGCTTCTACAAGATCGGCGGGTCGCAGCGCCCCGCGGGGCTGGTGTTCGACGATGGCCGCTACCGCCAGATATTCCTCGGCACGCTGACGCTCGGCGACGAAGAGAATCCGATGGATTATGGCCGCGACGCCAATCGCGACATGGCAGGAGTGGTCCAGCGGATCGGGCCGCGGCGCTGGCGGCTGGTGCTGCCCTATCCGCATTTCGAATCTTTGCTCGACGTGGTCGAACTGGTGCCGATCGACTGACCGTCGGCGTGTCGCGGCACGGGTTCAGCCCTCAGCGCCCGATGGGGAGGACTTTTGACAAAGAAAATGCCCGCCGAGATCGACCCGGCGGGCATCCTTTCCTCCCCAGGAAAGTCGGAAACCTTACAAGACTGAAGCGCAGATGCTCGTCTCTGAGCGGGCAACTGGCCGAATTTCGCGCGTTGGGCGATATCGCATCGGTCCGTGCCGAGGTCAGGTTGTCGACCGATCGGGCGACATGCCGGTCGGTATGTAAAGTATTGACAATTGGCTGCCGCCACCGGATCGCTGCCGCCGGGCAATTCTATTCGGGGACTGGCATGGCCGATCGCAAATTGCTGGCAGGGCACGCGGTCCGACGGTTGCGTCGGCGCGCTGGACTGACTCAAGCGGCGATGGCGGAGATGCTCGTCATCTCGCCCAGCTATCTCAATCTCGTCGAGAAGAATCAGCGCCCGCTATCGGCGGCGTTGCTCGTCAAGCTTGCCGAGACATTCGATTTCGATCCGCGCGCGCTGGCGGCGGGCGAGCCTGGCGGCGGTGCGGCGGCGATTCGTCGGCGGCTGGCTGATCCGATGTTCGCCGACCTCGAGATCGACCGTAACGAAGTGGAGGAATGGTTGGCAGGCGCGCCCGGCGGCGCCGAGGCCTTTGCGCGCGTGTTCGATCGTCTGGGGCAAGGCGCGGCGACGGGGGAGGCCGGCGGGTCGAGCGACGTGATCGCCGAATTGCGCAAGGAGATCGAGCGCTGGCGCGGCCATTATGCCGATCTCGACGCGGCGGCGGAAGCGCTGGCCGACGAGTTGCGGATGGGCGCCGGCGACCTTTATGGCGCGATCGCCGAGCGCCTGCGGGTCAAGCACCAACTCACCATCCGAATCCTGCCAGTCGACGTGATGCCCGACCTGCTGCGCCGAACCGATCTCCATGCGCGCCAACTCCAAGTGTCCGAGACGCTCGATGCCGCCAGCCGCACTTTTGCCGCGGCCTATCAACTCGGCCAGATCGAGGCGCGATCGATGGTCGAGGCGCTGGTTCAGGGCGCCGCGTTCGCCGACCGGGCGGGCGAGCGACTCTATCGCCGCTATCTCACCAGCTATTTCGCCGCAGCCGTGATGATGCCTTATGCCCGTTTCCTGCGCGCCTGCGAGGCGACCGGTTACGATCTCGAACTGCTGCAGCGGCGCTTCGGCGCGGGGTTCGAGCAGGTCGCGCACCGGCTGACCACGCTCCAGCGCGTGGGCGCACGCGGGCTGCCCTTCTTCATGGTGCGGATCGACCGCGCGGGTCAGGTCTCGAAGCGTTTTTCGGGCGCGAGCGGTTCGCCGTTGGTCGAGAGCGATCGGCGTTGCCCGCTCTGGCGGGTGCATTCGGCGTTCGATCGGCCGGGCGACCTTGCCGTCCAGCTGGTCGAACTCGAAGACGGCGCGCGCTGGCTGACACTCTCGCGCACCGTTACGCCGCAAGGCCGCCGTTATGGCGCGGTGCCGGCGGAATTCGCGGTCGGACTCGGCGTCGCAGCGGACGTGGCGGGCGGCATGGCGGCGGCACGGGGAATCGACCTGAAAGGCGAGGCGACCCCGATCGGTCTGGGATGCCGCGCCTGCGCCCGCCCGTCCTGCCCGCAGCGTAGCGCCGCACCGGCGGGCCGCGCGCTGCTGGTCAACGAGCGCGAGCGCGGGGTCAGCCCGTTCACCTTTGGCGGCGATTGAGATGGCGGCGGCTGAGATCAGATTGCTCGGGCCCGCCGACCTGTCATTGATGCACCAGATGCTCGGCATGTTCGGCGCGGCGTTCGAGGATCCGGCTGGCTATGATGATGCGCGACCTGACGACGCCTGGCTCGCGCGCCTGCTCGGCGGAGAGACGTTCATCGCCCTCGCCGCGATTGCTGAAGGCCAAGTCGTCGGCGGTATCGCCGCCTATGTCCTCGACAAGTTCGAACAGGCGCGACGCGAAGTCTATCTCTACGATCTGGCGGTGGCCGAACCCTGGCGCCGGCGCGGCATCGCGACCGCGTTGATTGGGGAATTGAAGCGCGTAGCGAAAGCGCGCGGCGCTTATGTCATCTTCGTCCAGGCCGATCTGGGCGACGATCCCGCGATTGCCCTCTACACGGGATTGGGCAAGCGCGAGGATGTGCTGCACTTCGATATCGATCTCGACTGAAGCTTAGCCGCCGGGCCGGTCGGTCATGGCCGCGGCAAGAATATCGTAGAGTTGCCGAGCGGCGGGCTCGAGGATGCGGCCGCCATCATGGATCGACAGGACAAACGGCTCGCCGGTCGGATCGGGAAGTCCCTGCTTGATGCCGAGGACGTGCAGATCGGCCGGGACGCCGACCGGAATGCGCAAGGTCACGCCGAGCCCAGCCTCGACCGCGGCCCACAGTCCGCGCGCGCTCGCGCTGGTCAGCACGACACGCCAGGGGATGCCGGCGGCTTCCAGCAAGGCAAGCGCGCGCTGACGAAAGAAGCAGGGAGCTTCGGTCAGGATGAGTGGTAGCGGCTCGCCACCAGCCGGATCCCAATGCAAGCGGCGGGGCGATGGCCCGATCCACACTGCCTTCAGCGCAACCAGCGGCCGGGCATCGGCGCGGTCGGTCTGGTTCATGGCGAGCGCGACGTCGAGCTCGCCACGGTCCAGTCGGTCGACGAGCGCACGATTGCGATCGACGATCGTTTCCAGCCGCACGCCCGGATGCGCGCGATTGAATCGTCCGAGCACGTCAGGAAGCCAGGCTTCGGCGAGGTCGGGTGGCAAACCGAAGCGGACCTGTCCCTGCGCAGCCGTGCCCCGGACCGCGATCAGCGCCTCGTCGTTGAGGTCGAGGATGCGACGCGCATAAGCGAGCAGGATTTCACCGGCCGGCGTCGGCGCCAGGCCGCGGCCCTGTTTCACAAACAGCGGCTCTCCGACTTGATCCTCGATCTTGCGGACTTGCTGGCTGACCGCCGATTGCGATCGCCCAACACGTTCCGCGGCGCGGCCGAAACCACCCAGTTGTTCGGCCAAGACCAGCGTCCGGAGCACGTCCATGTCGAGATTGGGCAATTGCACGCTTCAGAATAACTGAAGTTAGGAATAAAAACTATTCGTTTTTGTGGATGGGATGGTTCGGGTAGCGACGATGAGGAAGGAGACTAAAGATGTTCAGACTGTTGCCGCCGCCGCGCACGATCGAAGTGGCTGTCGCTGCTGTCCTGATTGGCGGGTCACTCACCACGGCATCCGCCGCGGATGAGCACCCGTCGCTGCCCCGCGCGCTGGTCGGCACCTGGTCGCTGGTGGCCGCGGACGTCAAGCATCCCGACGGCAGTATCGGCCATGACTATGGCGCGGCGCCGCGCGGCAGCTTGATGGTGGATGTTGCCGGTCGCTACACGCTGATGATCTACAAGAGCGAACGGACCCACTTCGCCTCGGGCGACCGCGCCACCGGCACCCCGGAAGAATATCGCGAGACCGCGTTGGGGATGAGCGTGCATTATGGGATGTTGAGCGCGGACGTGAAGGCGCACACGCTGACCTTCGCGATCGAGCAGGCGAGCTTCGCCAATTGGAACGGGACGAGGCAGGTCAGGCAATACGAGTTGCAGGGCAAGGTGCTGCGCTACACCGTTGCCGCGCGCCCCAATGGCGACATCCCGATCTCGGTTTGGCGCAAGGTCGGCTAGACTGTAAAGTAAGTTACAGATTATCGGCTGATTCTGCTCCACTGGTCACATCATAACCTCTATCGCCTTCGGTAGTCAGCGGCGAAACATGTAAATCACTGTACATAACGTCGCATCACTACAAGCGAGGACGTACCGTGACCTACCAAGATTCGATCGCTGCTACCGGCCAGCTCATCAAGAGCCATAATGGCACCTGGGACGGAATCGGCGCCGAGGCGGTAGCGCGGATGCAGATCCAGAACCGGTTCCGCACCGGGCTCGATATCGCCCGCTATACGGCGGCGATCATGCGCCGCGACATGGCGGCGTACGACGCCGACCCGGCCAACTACACCCAGTCGCTCGGCTGCTGGCACGGATTCATCGGCCAGCAGAAGATGATCAGCATCAAGAAGCATTTCGGCACGACCGACCGCCGCTACCTTTATCTGTCGGGCTGGATGGTCGCCGCGTTGCGCTCCGATTTCGGGCCGCTGCCCGACCAGTCGATGCACGAGAAGACCAGCGTTCCCGCGTTGATCGAGGAACTCTACACCTTCCTGCGCCAAGCCGATGCGCGTGAGCTGGGAATGATGTTCCGCGAGCTCGACAAGGCGCGCGAGGCGGGCGACGAAGTTGCCGAACAGCGCCTGCTCCACGCGATCGACAATCACCAGACGCACGTCGTGCCGATCATTGCCGATATCGATGCCGGTTTCGGCAATGCCGAGGCGACCTACCTGCTCGCCAAGAAGATGATCGAGGCCGGCGCCTGCGCCCTCCAGATCGAGAATCAGGTCTCGGACGAAAAGCAATGCGGGCACCAGGACGGCAAGGTCACTGTGCCACACGAGGACTTCCTCGCGAAGGTCCGCGCCTGCCGCTACGCGTTCCTCGAACTCGGCGTTGAGGACGGGATCATCGTCACGCGCACCGACTCATTGGGCGCGGGGCTGACCAAGCAGATCGCGATCAGCCACGCCCCGGGCGATCTCGGCGATCAGTATAATTCGTATCTCGACTGCGAGGAGATCGCGGTCGGCAACCTCAAGGCCGGCGACGTCCTGATCGAGCGCGACGGCAAGCTCGTCCGTCCCAAGCGGCTCAAGTCCAATCTGTTCCAGTTCCGCGAAGGGACCGGGGCGGACCGCTGCGTGATGGATTGCATCGCCTCGCTGCAGAATGGCGCCGATCTGTTGTGGATCGAGACCGAGAAGCCGCATATCGAGCAGATCGCCTCGATGGTCGACCGCATCCGCGAGGTCGTGCCCAATGCCAAGCTGGTCTACAACAACTCGCCCAGCTTCAACTGGACGCTCAATTTCCGCCAGCAAGTCTATGACGCCTGGGTCGAAGCCGGCCGCGACGTCTCGGCCTATGATCGCGCCAAGCTGATGAGCGTGGATTATGACGCGACCGATCTGGCGGCCGAGGCCGATGAGCGGATCCGCACCTTCCAGGCGGATGCCGCGAAGCGGGCGGGGATTTTCCACCACCTGATCACCCTGCCGACCTACCACACCGCCGCTTTGTCGACCGACAATCTGGCCAGGGAATATTTCGGCGAGGCGGGGATGCTGGGCTACGTCAAGAACGTCCAGCGCCAGGAAATCCGTCAGGGCATTGCGGCGGTCAAGCACCAGAACATGTCGGGCAGCGACCTGGGCGACGACCACAAGGAATATTTCGCCGGTGAGGCGGCGCTCAAGGCGGGCGGCGCACACAATACGATGAACCAGTTCGCGGCGTGATCGAGCGGGATAGCGTCCGCTATCCCGCGCCCGCGGTCACGCCCGGCCGGCGGGGCCGACAGACCCGACCGACGACGCAGCTTTATCGCGGCGTTACCGGCAACAACATAATCGCGGCCTGGCCGCGACGTTCGCCGCGTCAGCCCCCGCTTGCGGCGAACCAGGGACGGCCCGGAGGAAGTAGCCCCTCCGGGCCGTTTCGGTTTTATGAGCGGTCGGCCGGACGGGGGCGCGGTGACACCACGCCGACTTACGCCGCACCGTCGCGAAAACGGGCGAGCCATTGCGCCCTGAGCGCGGCCGGTCTTGGCGGGTAAGTTTGGTCGAGGATATCGGCCGCGACGATGCGGTCGAGGCGGAAAGAGCGGAAATCCTCGCGCAACTCGCACCAGGCGGCAAGCAGCCGCGCGGCGTCGAGATAGCCGATCGCTACCGGCCAGACGATGCGCTCGCTGACCCGGTCCTGCTCGTCGCGATAGGTGAGGCGAATCTTGCTGCCGCTTCGAATGGCGGTGCGCAATCGGCTGGCATCGACGCTATCCGGCGCGATCCGCCAGCCCGGCGCGGTACGTGCCACCGCATCGGTGATCAGCGGGACCATCTCGTTCGGCACGACCGCGGCTATCTTGGCGAGCAGGTCGCGGGCGGCGCGCGCCAAGGCGGGATCGCCGTGCCCCTCGACCCATTGCGCGCCCAGCGCGGCAGCCTCTGCCTCTTCGGATGTCAGCATCAGCGGCGGAAGGTCATAGCCGTCGTCGAGTACGTAGCCGATCCCGGCTTCCCCGCGCACCGGCACGCGCTGGCCCATCAACGCGGCGATATCGCGATAGACCGAGCGTTTCGAGGTTTCGAGCTCGATGGCGATCGCCTCGGCGGTGATCGGCCGCCGCTCGCGGCGGAGGATCTGGACGATCTGGAACAGGCGGTCGGCGCGTCGCATTTCCGCTCTTTAGCTGCACGATGCTGACAGCATGGTGGCAGCAGGGTGGCAGTAAGTCGATTCCTGTGAACGACAGGAGATCAGGGATGTTGAAGACCTATCACGGCAGCTGCCATTGCGGCGCGGTGCGTTTCGAGGCGGATATCGATCTCGCCGCCGGTACCGGGAAATGCAATTGCTCGATCTGCACCAAGCGCCGCTCCTGGGGTGCATTGCTCAAGCCCGACCAGTTCCGGCTGCTGTCGGGCGCCGACAATCTGTCCGATTATCAGTTCGGGACGAAATCCGGCCATCACCGCTTCTGCAAGACCTGCGGCGTCGCGTCGTTCGGCGATGGTTATGTCGAGGCGATCGGCGGCGATTACGTGTCGGTCAACGTCAATTGCCTCGACGACGTCAGCGATCAGGAACTGGCGGAGACGCCGGTCAATTTCGCCAACGGGCGCGACAATGCCTGGTGGGAACCGCCGGCCGTTACGTCCCACCTGTGATCTTTATTCGCATGCCGGCAAGGCTTGCGCCGCCGGCCGCAAGGCCCGAGTGACGACGGGTTTGATCCGATCAAGGATTACGCCGCGACGCGCAGCCAGATCGCGGTGGCGTCGTCGCCTTGCTTGAAGCGCGGCCAGCGCATGCATTCGGCGTCTTCGGCCTCGGCGGCGCGGAGTTGCGCGGCAATGCCGGATAGCCCGCCCTCGGCGAGCAGGTCGGGCAGCGCCGCTTGTTCGATCAGGCGATAGAGATCGGTGACGGCAGCAAAGCCATCGCTCATCAGCAGCAATTCGTCGCCGGCCACACAGGGCTGGCTCGAATAATAGATGTGCTCGGCACCCGCCGGGTCGATCCCGAGCACCAGCCGGTCGGGCCGGCTGCGCGCTGTCCGCAGCACGTCAAGCACCGGCGCCGCGCGCTTGACCGACCCCAGGCCGTGATGCGCGACGCTCCGTGCGAGATCGGTTTCGTCGTCGCGGATATCGCGCTGCGGCCCGATCCGCGTCGCCTGGCCATCGCGGATCAGCAGCGCCGCGCAATCGCCCAGCCACGCGCAATCGATCACGTTGTCGGCAATCGAAACCGCGAGGAACGAGGCTGAAGGCAGTTCCCAGGTTTCGGGGGCACGGGTGCGTTGCTCGGCAAAAGCGGCGGCGACGCGCTCGAACACCGTCCGGCACATCTGCTCGATCGATCTGCTATCGGCGGCGGCAAAGGCGCGGTCGGCTTCCGCCGCAATCCACGCCGCGCCGCCGCGATTGCCCAGCAATCCCGGCTCGCCGAGGTCGGTGGCGCCGTCGATCACCCAGGCATGGGCATGACCCGCGCCCGCGCGGTCGTCATTCGCCTTGGAGGAATCGCCGGCGATCGACAGCGATTGGATCAGGTCGAGATGCATGCTCGCCCCTTCGCTTTGGAGAAGTCAGGCGCCGGCGGCGTCGAGCTTGTCGAGCTGGTCCGCGCTCAGCGTCAGATCCATCGCCGGGAGCAGTTCCTCGAGTTGCTTCACGCTGGTCGCGCTGGCGATCGGTGCGGTGACGCCAGGCTGCGCGGCGAGCCAGGCCAAAGCGATCTGCGCCAATGTCGCGCCGGTTTCCGCCGCCACCTCGTCCATCGCCTTCAGCACAGCGGGGCCTTTGCCCTCGAGATAGGCGGTCATCCGCCCACCACGCACGCTCTTCCCGAGATCGTCGGCCGAGCGATATTTGCCGGTCAGGAAGCCGGAGGCCAGCCCGTAATAAGGCAGCACGCCGATATTATATTCGACGCAATAATCCTGCAGTTCGCCTTCGAACTTGTGCCGGCTGACCAGATTGTATTCGGGTTGGAGAACCTGAAAATGCGGCAGACCGGCGGCGCGCGCGACGTCGTTGGCCGACTTGAGCCGCGCGGCGTGGAAGTTGGATGCGCCCAGTGCCGCCACCTTGCCCGCCGCGACCAGCTTGGCAAACGCCTCCATATAGGCTTCCTGCGGCGTCGCCTCGTCATCCTGATGCGCGTAATAAAGGGCGATCTGCTCGACGCCGAGCCGCTGGAGCGACGCATCGCAGGCCTCGGCGATCCGCCCGGGGGCGAGCTTCTCGCCCGCCGCGCTCGGCAGCATGCCGACCTTGGTCGCGATGCCGACTTTCTTGCCGCTCGACTTGATCCACTCGCCGATCACGCTTTCCGATTCGCCGCCCTTGTGGCCGGGCACCCAGGCTGAATAGACGTCGGCGGTGTCGACCAGCGTGCCGCCGGCATCGACGAAGGCGTCGAGCACGGCGAAGCTGGTCGCCTTGTCCGCGGTCCAGCCGAACACGTTGCCGCCGAGGCAGAGTTTCGGGGTGTGTAGATGGCTGGCGCCGAGACGGCGGAGATCGGTCATTGCGCGTTTCCTGGGTCGGATGGCGTCGGGTCGGATGGCTGCGCCGGGACGGCATTGTTGGCGTCGAGCATTGCCGCGGCGTCGTTCAACGCACGCTGGTCGTCGGCCGACACACCGCCGGTATCGTCACGGCTCGAGCACGCCGCCATGCCCATCATGAGGGCGAGACCGGCGAAAGCGAGGCGAGCGCGCATCAATCCTCGATCTCGTTGCCGGCATCCTTCAACGCCTGACCGGCATCCTTCTTCGCGTCCTTGGTCGCCTTGTCCATCTTGTTCGATGCGGCATCCATGTGGTTCTCGGCGGCGCCCAGCGCCGAATCGACCGCGGCGTCGGTGGTGTTGACTGCGCGCGCCATAGTCGCGTTGGCGTCGCCCGCCATCGTGTTGGCCGCTTGCGCCGCTTCGTTCTGCGCCTTGTTGCTGCACGCGGCGATGCCGAGCGTAGCGACGATCGCGAGCGACACAGCGAGTGTCTTGGGAGCGTTGGTCATCCGGAAATCTCCTGCCAATGGGGGTCGAAACACCGCTACTGCCACGCCGTTCCGCGCGCAACGCGTTGACGGCATATAAAGATATCTTTATATCTCTATCTGCCATGCCGAACGCCCTCGACATCTTCCGCGCGCTTGCCGATTCGACGCGGCTGCGGATCGTTGCGTTGGTGCGCTCGATGGAGCTGTCGGTCGGCGAGTTGGCGCAAGTGCTGGGACAAAGCCAGCCACGCGTCAGCCGGCATGTGAAGATATTGTCCGACGCAGGCATCGTCGAGCGCCGCAAGGAAGGCAGCTGGGTCTTCGTCGCGATGGGCGCGCGCGATGTCGCCGCACCGCTCTGCATCGCGCTCGATGCCTGGGAAGGCGACCGCGCGCATGCCCGCGCCGAAGCCGATGCAGCGCGGCTGGCGGCGGTGCGCGCCGATCGCGCGGCACACGCGGCGGGCTGGTTCGAAAGCAACGCCGGCGAGTGGGACGCGATCCGCTCGCTGCACATCGCCGAGGAACAGGTCGAGGCCGCGATGGCCGCGGTGCTCGGCGATGCCCGGGTCGAGCGGCTGGTCGATATCGGCACCGGCACCGGTCGGATGCTGGAATTGTTCGCGGGTCAGGCCGATCATGCGCTCGGCATCGACCGCAGCTCCGAAATGCTCCGGCTGGCGCGCGCCAAACTGACCGAGCGTGGGCTCGACAATACCGAATTGCGCCAGGCCGATCTCTACGCGCTGCCGCTCGATAGCGGCACGGCGGACCTCGCCATCCTGCATCACGTTCTCCATTTCGCGCAGACGCCCGACGCGGCGATCGCCGAGGCGGCGCGTGTGCTGAGTGCCGGCGGCCGATTGCTGATCGTCGATTTCGCGCCGCACGGACGCGAGGAATTGCGGATTCGCGACGCGCATGCGCGTCTCGGCTTTTCGGACGAACAGATGCTCGGCTGGTTCGAGCATTCGGGGCTCGCGCCGGTGCGGACCGAGACGCTCGAGGGCGGCGAACTGACGGTGAAATTGTGGCTGGCGCGCAAGGCAGGCGCGCCGGCGCGTATAGCGGAGGCAGCGTAATGGTTTCGGTCAAGCAGATGGCGGAGGCGCGGCTGGCGCTGGCGAGTCCGTTGTTCGCGGACGTCGCGGGCGACGCCCAGGTCAGCTTCGAATTCTTCCCGCCCAAGACCGAGAAGATGGAAGAGACTCTTTGGGAGTCGCTGCAGACACTGAGCCCGCTCGCCCCGCGCTTCGTCTCGGTGACCTATGGTGCCGGCGGCTCGACCCGCGAGCGCACGCACGCGACCGTCGCCCGGATCGCGCGCGAGACCAACATTCCGGCCGCCGCGCATCTGACCTGCGTCGAGGCGATCAGGGAAGAGATCGATCAGGTCGCCGACGATTATTGGAATGCCGGTGTGCGCCACATCGTCGCGCTGCGCGGCGATCCGCCGCGTGCGGGCGAGAAATATGCGACCCATCCCGGGGGCTATGAGAATGCCGCCGATCTCGTCGCGGGGTTGCGCAAGCTCCATCCGTTCGAGATTTCGG
>Ga0207669_10000873_pt1 | contig 12798 bp, 8 predicted proteins | sample KBSM33metaG_FD_184329 | JGI IMG/M metagenome (GOLD analysis project Ga0207669, IMG submission 184329) | Miscanthus rhizosphere microbial communities from Kellogg Biological Station, Michigan, USA - KBS M3-3 metaG (SPAdes) (version 2) | ecosystem: Host-associated > Plants > Roots > Rhizosphere >...
CGACCTCGGGTATCTCCGCGGAGTACGGACGGTTCGGTGGCGGTCTCGTCAATGCGATCACCAAGTCGGGGGGCAACCGGTTCAGCGGCTCGTATCGACTTGGCATGAACAACGACAACTGGCGTTCGACGACGCCGTTCAACGAGCCCAAGCTCGACAAGGTCGTGCCGACGCACGAGTACACGATCGGAGGGCCGATCTTCAAAGACGTGCTCTGGTTCTTCAACGCCGGGCGCTTCCGGACGGCCGAGGAGTCGCGCCAGACCTTCATCACGAACCTTTCGTATCCGCGCACGGACGATGAAAAGCGCTATGAAGGGAAGCTCACGTACACAGTGATGCCCGGACAGGTCGTCAAGGGCTCGTTCACGAAGATTCAGCAGGCGATCGACAACGCGAACTTTCAGAACGTCATGGACACTCGAAGTCTCTACGTCCAGGACCAGCCTCAGGATCTGCTGTCGTTGAACTACAACGGCGTGTTGGGAGCCAATCTGTTTCTCGAGGGGCAGTACTCGCAGCGCCATTTCTCGGCCAACATCGGCGGGAGCGGCGCCACCGATCTGATCAACGGCACGCTCCTCATCGACACATCGAAAGGCGGCACGGCGTACCGTTACTGGGCGCAGACCTTCTGTGTCTGCAACGTCGACAACCGGGACAACTCGGAGTTCCTCGCCAAGGCGACCTACGCGTTGTCGACCAGCCGCCGCGGCCAGCACACGATGGTGTTCGGCTACGACCACTACAACGATCAGCGGCAGTCGGACAACCATCAGTCGGGGAGTGACTACCGCATCCTCGGCACGTCGACAATCCTGCGCGGCGACACGGTTTACCCGGTGTTCCTCAACAACAACTCGACGGTCCTTCAATGGGATCCGATCACGCTGGCGAGCCAGGGGTCGAACATCCGCGCTCATGCCGCGTTCTTCAACGACACCTGGCGCTTGAGCAGGTTCTCGTTCAACCTCGGGCTGCGTTGGGATCGGAATCAGGGCGACGATGCGATCGGCAATCCAATCTCCAATTCCAGCAAGCTGAGTCATCGTCTGGGCCTGGTCTGGGATCCGCGTGGCGACGGCATGTGGTCGATCAACGCGAGCACCAGTCGCTACGTGAGCGCGATCAACAGCTCGATCGCCGAGACGTCGCCGGCCGGATCGCCGTCGAGCTTCACGTGGTTCTATCAGGGGCCGTCGATCAACCCGGATGCGAACGCGGCGACGCTCCTTACGTCGGATCAGGCGATTCAACAGGTGTTCAACTGGTTCAATGCCAACGGCGGCGCCAATCGGCCCGTGAGGAGTGCGGACATCCCCGGCGTGAATACGCTCATCGGCGGTTCGCTCGATTCGCCAAACTCGATCGAGTACGCCGCCGGCGTCAGTCGGCTGCTCGGTCAGCGAGGCAGTGTGCGCGTCGACTGGGTCTTCCGCGACTTCAGCGATTTCTACATCACGCGAACCGATCTCTCAACCGGCCAGGTGACCAACGCGCAGGGCACGTTCGACGTCAACCTGATTGAGAACTCGAACGATCTCTCGCGCCGTTATCAGGGCGGGACGTTCCAGGCGAACTACCGCTTCGGCGGCAGCGTGGAGGTCGGTGGCAACTACACGCTGTCGCGGACCTGGGGCAACTTCGACGGGGAGAACCCGGCGAGCGGCCCGCTGACGGCGCAGCTCTTCTCGTATCCCGAGTATCGCGAGGCTCGATGGAATGCACCCGAGGGGAACCTCGGTACCGACCAGCGGCACCGCGCGCGCATCTACGGGATCTATCGCGTGCCCATGGCCAGCAGCGCGGGATCGCTCGATGTCGGCCTGGTGCTTGGCATGGCGTCGGGCACGCCGTACACATTCGGTGGCGGGAACTCCACGTCGCCGGGCACGGGCGTCGGCCGCATCAACTCGAGCCCCTACGTCGCGAATCCCGGATACGCGCAGCCGGTGACCAGCGTCGAGTACTACTTCTTCGAACGCGATGCCTACCGGACGGAGGCGCAGTATCGCACCGACCTCTCCGTCAACTACCAGTACCGGGTTGGCGGGGGAGCGGATGTGTTCTTCCACGCCGAGGTGTTGAACATCTTCGACCAGTCCCAGCTCTGTGGCTGCGGCGGCACGGTGTTCAACAACGGCGGCGCCAGCGACATCAGGACGATCAGCACGGGCGTGCTGACTGCGTTGAACAGTGGAACGCTGCAGCCCTTCAACCCATTCACGCAAACGCCCGTACAGGGCGTCAACTGGAGCCTGAGCCCGACGTTCGGCACGCCTGTGAGCCGCTTCGCGTACACGAGCCCGCGGACGTTCAGGTTCAACTTCGGGGTGAAGTTCTAGACGACTCTTGGCTCTGGGCTTTTGGCTTTGCCAAGAGTTCAGAGCTTCCGAGAGCCTAGAGTCCAGAGCCCAGAGTCGAGAGCCCAGAGCCCAGAGCCTACTCGTATCTCAACGCCGCGATCGGATCGAGCGCTGCGGCCTTCCGTGCGGGGTAGAACCCGAAGAACACGCCGACCGCCGCAGCAAAGCCAAACGACATCAACACCGCTTCGCTCGTCACGACTGCGGTCCATCCCATGATGTGGCTGACGGCCAGCGACGCCGCGAAGCCGAGCGCGACACCGATTGCCCCGCCCGCGAGGCTCAGCACCACGGCTTCGACCAGGAACTGGAGCAGGACGTCGATATCGCGCGCGCCCATCGACAGGCGCAGTCCGATCTCGCGCGTGCGCTCGGTCACCGACACGAGCATGATGTTCATGATCCCGATCCCGCCGACGAGCAGCGACACGGCCGCGATGCTCGCCAGCAGCCACGTCATCGTCGTCGTGGTTGACGTCAGCACAGTTGCCATCTCCTCGAGACTCCGGACAGAGAAGTCATCCTGTGCGTCAGCCGCCAGCTTGTGACGCGTCCGCAGCAGTGTCGTGATCTGATCCGACACGGCCTGGAACGGCACGCCGTTGGCCGTCGAGAGGGTGATGCTCTGCAGGTTCGTGATGCCAAGCAGCTTCTTCTGCACGGTCGTATATGGCACGACAACGGTGTCATCCTGATCGGGCCCCATCGCCGCCTGACCCTTGCGAGTGAGGACACCGATCACGCGAAACGGCTGACTGCCGATGCGCACGGTCGCGCCAGTCGGATCGGCTCCGGCGCCGAACAGCTCGTCCCTCGCAACGGCACCGAGCACCGCGACTTTCTCCGCCCGAGCGACATCCAGGTCCGTGAAGAACGCGCCGCTCTCCAGCGACCAGGCGCGGATGGCCGGAAGATCGGCGCCCGCGCCCTGAACCTGCGTGTTCCAGTTCGCCGTCTCGGCGACGACCTGCTGCCGTGTATTCACTCCTGGCGAGACGTAGGCAATGCCCTGGACGTCTCGCGCGATTGCCTGCGCGTCTTCGGGAATGAGCGTCGGGGTGGCGCCGAAGCCTTGCCGGACAGGACCGAATGCATTCGAGCCGGCGGTGATCGTGACGACGTTGGTGCCGGCGCTGCGGATGCGATCCTCGATTGACGACTGCGCGCCGTGGCCGATGGCGACCATCACGATTACGGCAGCGACACCGATGATCATGCCGAGCGCGGTCAGTGCCGTGCGCATGGCGTTGCGGCGCAGTGCGGTGACGGCGATAGCCAGGATGATGACAGGTGACATTCTTGGTCCTTGGTTCTTAGTTCTTGGCCCTTTGTCCTTACGCGGAGAGCACGTCGCCCTCGGCGTCATAGCGACGAAGTTCCTCGGCCGCCTCGCGACGTTGCAGCACCGGTCGATCGAGTCGCACGCGTCCGTCCCGGAAACCGACGACTCGCGTGGCGTAATCGGCGATGTCAGGCTCGTGAGTCACGAGCACGATCGTGATCCCCTTCTCGGTGTTCAGCCGCTGGAAGATCCCCATCACCTCGATGCTGGTGCGCGAGTCGAGGTTGCCGGTCGGCTCGTCTGCAAGCAGCAACGAGGGGTTGTTGACAAGCGCCCGCGCAATCGCGACGCGCTGCTGCTGTCCGCCAGAGAGCTGATTGGGATGGTGATGGAGCCGACTGCCGAGCCCGACCGCCTCGAGGGCCGCCGCCGCTCGACGATGGCGCTCCTTCGCCGGTACCGGAATGCCATACAACATCGGAAGCTCGACGTTCTCAATTGCGCTCGTCCGTGTCAGCAGGTTGAATCCCTGAAACACGAATCCGATCTCTCGATTACGAACGAGGGCCAGATCCCGCTTGGACAGGCGCGAGACATCGCGTCCATTCAGCTCGTAGACGCCACTCGTCGGGCGGTCGAGACACCCTGCGAGGTGCATGAACGTCGACTTGCCCGAACCCGATGGACCGGTCAGCGCGACGAACTCTCCGCGCGAGATCTCGAGTGAGATCCCGCGCAGTGCTCGTACTTCGATCTCACCGACGGAATACGTCTTCGTCAGGGAGTGAACGGAGATCACGGGCATCTCGCTCATCGTCCGCCTCCTCGATTCCCCGCCCCGCCGCCGCGTTGCCCGAAAGGCAGCAGCGGTGATCTGGCCGGTGCCGCCGCTGCGGGCGCCGACGTCGATGCCGTGCCGGTGAGGACGGCCGTGCCTGGAGTCAGATCGCCGCCGAGAATCGCGGTATCCCTCCCGTCGCTGATGCCGGACTGTACGGGCACGCGAGTCGGCCGGTCCTGGACGAGAACCCAGACTGCATTTCCCTTGTCGTTGCCGGGCTTCGTGCCGCGTGCGCCAGATTGCGCGGGCAGCGCAGTGTTCCGGGTTCCAGGTTCCGGGTTCCGGGGCGAGAAACGCAGCGCCGAATTCGGCACCTTCAGGACACCGTCCACGCGCGCGGTCTCGATGGTCACCGCCGCGGTCATCCCCGGCTTCAGCTTCAGTTCGCGGTTGGGTACGTCAATGACCGTGACGTAGCTGACGACGTTCTGCTGAACAACCGGCTGCAGACGGACCTGCTTGACCTGGCCCGTGAATGTGTCATTGGGATAGGCATCGACGCGGAACGTGACGCTCTGTTTCGGCGCGATCTCGCCGATGTCGGACTCGTCGACACTGGCGTTCACCTGCATTTCGGTCAGATCGCGGGCGATGATGAACAGCGTCGGCGCCTGCAGGCTCGACGCGACCGTCTGACCGACGTCGACGTTGCGCGCGATCACCACGCCATCGATTGGTGCCGTGATAATCGTGTGACTGAGATTGACCTGGGCCTGGTTGAGTGACGCCTTCGCCTGGACGATCTCTGCTTCCGCCCCCTTCACAGCGGCGTCCGCCGAGCGCGCTGTGCTTTCGGCTGTTTCGAGGTCCGTCTTCGGGATCAGTTGCTTGTCGAAGAGATCGTGCGCGCGCGTGAGCTTGAGGCCGGCGTCCGCCGCCTGGACTTTAGCGCGATCGAAATCGGCCTGCAGCCGGGCGACGGTCGCCCGCGCCTGCTCGACTTGCGTCTGAAGGAGTGAGGAGTCGAGTTCCGCGATGACCTGGCCTTTCTTCACGTGGGAATTGAAGTCGGCGTGCAGCGCGCTGATCGTGCCTGACACCTGGCTGCCGACCTGAACGGTCGTGACAGCCTCGAGCGTGCCGGTCGCTTCGACCGTCGAGATCACGTCGCCGCGCGAGACCTCGGCGGTCGTGAACGCTGGTGCCTCGGCCCTGACGTCGCGCTTGTAGTAATAGATCGCCGCAATCACCGCGACGGTTATCACCCCTGCGGCCACCCAGAAAGATCGCTTCATGTCTTCGCCCTCTTTCTCTTGGACGCTGATTCGAGGGCTGATTCCGTGGCAGATTTGTGACAATTGCGGCTGGCTCTTGCGCCGCAAAAGAGTCACGATCGCGACATTCATTTGCCACGGGCGTTGCCGTCAAATCAGATCAGTAAGCCAGAGCCGATACTCAGACGGAGGGAGACATGGTTCGATTTCGTTCATTAGCGACGGGAGTCGCACTAGTGGCGCTGCTCGCGACGAGCGTCGCGTTTGCACAGGGACCGCGTGGCGGGGGATTCGGTGGACGAGGTGGACGAGGATTCGGTCCCGGCGCTCCGGGCTTGATGCTCAACGAACTGAACCTCACCGACGCGCAGCGAGAGCAGGTGAAGGAGATCAGAGATCGGTATCGTGAACAGACCCAGGCTCTGACACGCCGCCTCGGGGATCTGGCGGCGAAACAGCGTCAGGCGATCGAGACACTGCCGGTGAACGAGACGCTCATCACGTCGGCCACGCAGGACATGACGCAGGCGCAGGTCGAAGTGGCGGTTCAGGAAGCGCGAATCAACGCGGACATCTGGTCCGTGCTGACGCCGGAGCAGCAGGCGACGGCGACAAAGCTCCGCGCGGAGCGGAAGACGCAGATGGAACAGCGGCGGCAGGAGCGACGCACTCAGTAGCTGGGAAAGATGGGTAGCTGGGTTGCTAGGGACCCGGCTACCCAGCCCCCAGCTACCCAGCCACCCAGCCCCCAGCTACCCAGCCACCCAGCCACCCAGCCACCCAATTCCATGAGATATTCCGTGGCGAACTCATGGATCTGATCTCGCGCCGTGCCCTGCTGCAAGCCGTTCTCGCTCAGTCAGCAATGACGAGCCTTGCCCGCGGCCAAACGCGCGCCGCCGGCAAACCCAAGCCGCTGCCAGGCGGAGCCGTGACTCACGAGTGGGCCTCCTTTCTGGGACCCACACACAATGCCGTTTCGACCGAGACGAAGTTGAGTCGCATGCTTCCGCCACCGCTCGTCTGGGAGTTTCCGAAAGGCACGAGCTACGCCTCGCCGGCGATCGCCGCCGGGCGATTGATGTTCATTCATCGTCTCGGCGACGAAGAGGTCGTCGAGTGCCTCGATCCGGAAACGGGCGCGGGACGCTGGCAAATCAAGTACGGCACCGTCTTCGAGGATCGCTACGGCTACAACAACGGTCCTCGCGCGAGCCCGGTGATCGATGGCGATCGCACGTTCACGATGGGCGCTGAAGGAAAACTGCACTGCTTCGATCTCGCGTCGGGCAAGGTGGTGTGGAAGCGGGACATCCGTGGCGAATACAAGGTGCCGCAGGATTTCTTCGGCACCGCATCGACGCCGCTCATCGAGGGCAAGCTGCTGATCGTCAACGTCGGTGCCCCCGGTGGTCCGTGCGTCGTCGGTCTCGACAAAGCGAGCGGCAAGGAAGTCTGGCGCGCGGGAAAGGAATGGGGACCGAGTTACGCATCGCCCGTGCCTGCAGTCGTGCACGGGCAGCGGCGGTTGTTCGTATTCGCGGGAGGGGAGTCCGATCCGCCGACCGGAGGGTTGTTGTGTATCGACCCGGCGAATGGCACGGTCAACTTTTCATTTCCCTGGCGCAGTCGGAGCTACGAGTCCGTCAACGCGTCGTGCCCGGTCGTCTTCGACAACAAGGTGTTCATCTCGGCGAGCTACCGGACAGGTGGCGCGCTGATCGAGGTGCAACCGAACTTCACGCACAAGGTCCTGTGGACGACGCAGGAGTTTGCGCTGCACTTCAACACGCCAATCTATCGCGACGGGTTCCTGTACGGCTTCGATGGCCGCAACGAACCCGATGCGTCACTGGCCTGCGTGGACGTCTCGACGGGCAAGGTTGTGTGGCGTGAGATTCGTGAGTGGAACGAAACGCTGGGCGGCCGTCAGCAGCCGGTCAGCATCTATCGGGGTTCGCTGCTCGCCGTCGATGGCTCGTACCTCTGCCTCGGAGAGCTGGGACACCTGTTGTGGATGGACCTGAGTCCCAAGGGGTACAAGGAGATCGCCCGGGCGTGGCTGTTCCAGGCGCGCGAGTCGTGGAGTCTGCCGGTGCTCAGTCGCGGCTTGCTGTACGTCGTGCAGAACACACGCGAGGTGACGCGGGCCAACGGCCCGCGGCTTCTGTGCTACGACCTTCGCGCGTGAAGTCGTGGATAATGCCCGCATGACCAGCACCCGTCTTGCCCTTGTCGTGGTGCTCGCGCTGAGCACGTCGCTCAATGCGCAGTGGCTGAACTATCCAACTCGCGGTGTCCCTCGCACATTGGATGGCAAGCCAGATCTTGCCGCACCTGTACCGCGCACGGCAGATGGCAAGCCGGACCTCTCTGGCATCTGGCAACTCGAGTCGAGGCCGTGCCAGATAGCTGATTGCCAGACAGACTATGTGCCCGGCGCTGAATTCATCAACTTCGGTGCGAAGCTACCGGGTGGCCTCCCGTACCAACCGTGGGCGGCAACGCTCGTGAAAGAGCGGACGGAGCAATTGGGGAAGGACGATCCCGTCGGCCTGTGCCGGCCGGGTGGCGCGCTGCGGATTCTGACGTTCCCGCCGTTCAGGAAATTCCTGCAGCTGCCAGGGCTGTTCGTGATCCTGTCCGAACGCGACGTGACGTATCGACAGATCTTCATGGACGGGCGCCCGCTGCCAGAGGATCCGGATCCCACCTTCAACGGCTACTCGACTGGACGATGGGATGGAGACGCGCTGGTCGTGACGAGCAATGGGTTTCGCGATGGGACGTGGCTCGATCGCAACGGCAGCCCGATGAGTGACGCGGCAAAATTGACCGAGCGGTATCGGCGCCTGAATTACGGCCGGCTGGAGATCGACGTGACGCTCGACGATCCCAAGGCGTACACGCGACCGTGGACGGTCACCCTCACGCAATTGATCGTGCTCGATACGGAGCTGCTGGACTACCACTGCATGGACAACGAACGCGACGCCGCGCGTCTGGTCGGGAAGTAGCGTGGCCGGGCCACGATGACGCGAATCGGGATGGGGCTCGTGGGTGCGGGGTTCGTTGGCCCGCATCATATCGACGCGGTCAGGCGTCTCGGATTCGCTGACGTCGTCGCCGTCGCTGGCAGCAGCGACGAGTCCGCGCGCCAAAAGGCTGAGGCGCTCGGTGTCCCAAAGAGCTACGGCTCCTACCAGGCCCTTGTCGACGACCCGGACGTGCAGGTCGTTCACAATGCCACACCCAATCACCTTCACTACGAGGTCACGTCTGCCGCGCTCGCCCGAGGCAAGCACGTCGTTTCTGACAAGCCGCTGGCGATGACGTCAGCGCAGGCCAAACGTCTGGTCAACGAGGCCCAGCGAGCGGGAGTCGTTGCGGCGGTGACATTCAACTACCGCGGCAATCCGCTGGTGCAGCAGGCGCGGCTGGCTATCGCACGCGGCGACATCGGCACCCCGCACTTTCTGCAGGGGCACTACCTGCAGGACTGGCTCCTCAAGGACACGGATTATTCGTGGCGCCTCGATCCGCAACAGGGCGGCGCGTCGTCTGCAGTTGCCGACATCGGATCGCACTGGTGCGATCTGGCGCAGCACGTCACCGGTCTGAAGATCACGCACGTGCTGGGCGACATCACCACGGTCATCAAGAAGCGCAGGAAACCGAGTGGATCACGAGAGGCGTTTCAGGCAGGACACGGCGAGGGCGAGCTCGTGGACATCGGCGTCGAGGATCTCGCGTCGGTGCTCGTTCGATTCGAGAACGGCGCGCACGGCTGCTTCTCGGTCGGGCAAGTCTGTGGCGGGCACAAGAACGATCTTGTCCTCGAGGTCTGCGGCGCGACGGCATCGCTGCGATGGCGCCAGGAGGATCAGAACGAGCTGTGGATCGGCCATCGCGACCGGGCGAATGAAGTGTTGCAGAAGGATCCGGCGCTCCTCGACGAACGCGCTCGCGGATACGCACGCCTGCCCGGAGGCCATCAGGAGGCATGGGCCGACGCCTTCCTCAACGTGATGCGTGAGATTTACGCGTGCATCGCCGCCGGGCCGCCGTATCCTGCCCTGTCGCCGATTGTCGCGACGTTCGAGGACGGCTTTCGCGCCAATCGCATCGTCGACGCGATCCTCGAGAGCGCCGCGGACGGCGGCGCCTGGACGCGGATATGACTCGATTCGAACCGCGCTTCATGAAGGTCGGAATTCTCACCGCGGCATTGCAGGAGTTGACGCCGCGCGCGCAGCGCGATGCCGACCCGGATCGGGCGGTCGAGGACTGGCTGGCGTTCGCGCGCGAGCTGGGCGCTGACCACATCCAGCTTTCTGCTGCGCTGCATCCCTCCGAGGCCGATGTTCCGCCCGAAGCAATGCTCGACCCGGTTGCCAACACGCTGGACCTCCGTCAGGCATTCGATCAGGCGCGCGCGGCGCGCGTTCACGCGGCGGTGACGTCGTCCGGCGTTGGTCTCTCCGATCTGAGTTATTTCGACAACCTCTTGCATCACGACGCGAGGACACGCCAGAAGAAACATGATTTTCTGATGCGCGTGTTCGACGCGGCCACGCTCCTGGGCGTGAACGCGGTGTGCGGCTTCGTCGGTCGCAACCAGCGGCACAGCATGGACGAGAACCTGGTCGACTTCGAGCAGCACTTCATTCCATTGCTGAACGCCGCGAAAGAGCGCGGCCTGACCTATCGCGTCGAGCAGTGTCCGATGCCGGGATGGACGACGGGCGACAACTGGCACAACAACATCGCGTATACGCCCGGCGCGTGGATCGCGCTCCACAGGATCTGCGAGAAGCACGGCGTCGGTGACCAGTTCAGGATCCACTACGACCCGTCACACGCGATCCTCATGGGGCAGGACTCGCGCTCGCTCTTTCAGTATCTGAAGGACGAGGGATACGGTTTCCTCATCGGCGGCTTTCACGTGAAGGGCCAGGTGATCGATTCGAAAGGCGTTTCAGCGTGGGGCTATGGTGGTCAGACGATCGAGCGAGGCGATTGGATCGATGGCAAGCCGTCAGACCGGCCTGCGGATCAAGTGCATGCGTGGAAGAAGCAGGTTGTGCTCGCAGAGCACGAGTTACCCGGCACCGCGCGACACGATCCGCTCGCGTATCTTCAGAACCGCAGCGTGGACTGGTTCGATCATCAGCTCGCGGCGCGTGAGCTGCTGGGCCTCGATGTCGCCAACACGCATCTCGTCGTCGAGCATGAATATCCGGCGGCGCGCATTCAGGATCGCGAGAGATTGAAACCGATCCTGCAGGGATCGCTGGCGTTCGTCAGACGGATCGACGAAGCGGCCGCGTGCATGTATGCGCTCCAGCACGACGTGCTCGCGGGGCAGGGCATTCCTGTTCAGGGAATAGGAAGACAGGCCTACCGCTCGTAGCGCCTGACTCCCCCTGCCGCTGTTGCGTCGCGCTCGGCGCGCTGAAGATCGGCACGGGCTTCTGCATTCTGAGGGTCCAGCACGACTGCCTGCGCGAAGTACGGCACCGCGGCGGCGATTTGACCCATCGCCGCGAGCGCGCGCCCGAGCAGGTAATGATCGCGGCTGCTCTTCGGATAGAGCTCGATTGCACGTCTAAATGTCTTCACCGCGGCTTCGAGCCGACCGGACTGCCCCTGCACGATCCCGAGCAGCCGAAGCGTCTCGAGATCACCCGGTTGCAGATCCACCGACGTCTGCAGCTCTCCGAGCGCTTCGGCGATGCGTCCCTGTTGCACGAGCACTCTTCCCAGCAGCCCATGGGCCGCGCCCCGGCGAGGTTCCAGTCGAACGGCTTCCCGCAAGTGCGCTGAGGCCTGGTCGAGTTGACCGGTGCCGAGATACACCTGCCCCAGGGCCTGGTGCGCGTCCGCGGCACGGGGATGTGAGGGCGCCAACGCCAGGAACCGCTCGAGCTCTTCGACGCCGGGCTTGACCTGCCCGCCGGAGACGAGCTCGATGCCCAGCATGAATCCGGACGTGGGGTCGGCCTTCGCCAGCCGGAGATACCGCAGCGCCTCCTCGCGTTGTCCCGCTTCGAAGTACGCGTTGGCGAGCATCTGATACGAGCGCGGATGTGGCCGCCGCTCGACCGTCACCTTCATGATCGAGAGGTTCGTCTGATACTCGCCGTTCCGCTGCATCGTCCCGACTGCGAGCGCGAGGCACACAATGACCGCTGCCGCCAGGCCGACAATCTGTTGTCGTGGCCCCACGCGCGCCGTCAATGCCCGGTACGCGCACAAGACAACCAGCACCACGAGCCCGGCGAGCGGGAGATACATGCGCCGCTCCGCGCCCACTTCCGTCGCGATCGGAACGAAGCTCGATGTCGGTGACAGCGTGATGAAGCACCACGCCCCGAGGAAGCCGACGTGCGGACGACGAGCGAGCAGGACGATCACAAGGACGCCGATGGCCGCGATTGCGAGCAGAGGTAACCAGACGTCGGTGAGCGTGATCGGCTCCGGGACGCCGTAGTCGAGCACAAGATGTCGTGGCCAGAACGACTCGCGCAGATAGGTGAGGAGCATCGGCGCCTGATGAAGCAGGTACGTCCACGGGCTCACGCGGGTGTAGAAGCCGACGCTCGTCGTCGGGCTGGCGATCATCAGGATGGCGAGCGGCACCCACGTCAACACCAGGCCGACATAGAGGCGCCGCCGGCGGGTCGTCTGCAGTACCGCGCGCGACACGAACGCCCAGTCGTAGAGCGCGACGATTACGGGTGCCGTGACCATCGATTCCTTGCAGGCCATGCCCGCCACGCAGGCAATGATGGCCAACGCGTGCCAGCGTCCGGGCCGCCGCGTGTCAAGGGCGCGCACGCTGCAGTAGATCGTCAGCAGGTAGAAGAGCGCCATCAGCGACTCGGTGCGCTGCGTCACGTAGTCGATGAGCTCTGTCTGCAGCGGGTGAAGCGTCCAGATGAGCGCTGCGATCCACGCAAGGTTCGTTGCCTGCCCGCCAAATTGCGGGGCCAATGCGGGCAGCCGCAGCGTCCGCCGGACGATCCCGAACAGCGTGAGTGCGGCCAGCAGATGAATCGCGATGTTGGTCACGCGATAGCCGAAGGGATCGAG
>Ga0207669_10000875_pt1 | contig 12789 bp, 12 predicted proteins | sample KBSM33metaG_FD_184329 | JGI IMG/M metagenome (GOLD analysis project Ga0207669, IMG submission 184329) | Miscanthus rhizosphere microbial communities from Kellogg Biological Station, Michigan, USA - KBS M3-3 metaG (SPAdes) (version 2) | ecosystem: Host-associated > Plants > Roots > Rhizosphere >...
CTCGGCTACAAGCACGCGAAATACGTGATGCGCCTCGAGCTCGTCGAAAGCTTCGCGAACATCGGCGAGGGGAAGGGCGGCTACTGGGAAGACCAGGGCTACCAGTGGTACGCGGGCATCTGAGCGAAAGCCGCGACGTCATCAGCGTACCGGCATGAGGGCGTGGGCCGCTATAATTTTGCCAGTGATGAAGTGGCAAACCCGGACTGCCGGCGTGCTCGTTGTCGCATTCGCGTGCTGGCTGATGCTCGAAGCCGGCCTATGGACGATCTTCCGCCTGCTGCCGTCGCCGGTCACGTTCTTCGACCCCGCCCGGTTGACCGCGCCGATTGCATTGATCCGCGAACAGAATTCGCAATTCGACGCTGCTCTGGGCTGGAGGCCGCGCGTCATCGGCGCCATCGGCGAACGCCCGCATTCGTCCGCGCGAGCAGCGGACATTGCCGCATTCGGCGACTCGTTCACGTTCGGTGACGAGGTCGGCGATGCCGAGACGTGGGAGGAACGGCTCGGCGAGCGATTGAACGTCGGTGTACTGAATTTCGGCGTCGGCGGCTACGGCATCGACCAGGCACTTCTCAATTTCGAGCGTCGTGTCGAGAACCCGGCGCGTACCGTAGTCCTCGCGTTCATCTCGGAGAACATCAATCGCAACGTCAACGTCTATCGAAAATTCTACTTTCCGAAGACGCAGGGAACGTTCACGAAGCCACGGTTTATCCGCAGCGGCGGCGCGCTATCCGTGCTGCCGAACCCGATCCAGCAAGTGGCGCAGCGCGACCGGCTCGCCGATGCCGATTTTGTCGCCGGCCTCGGCATGCACGACTATTGGTACAACCACCGGCATCTGCCGCTGTGGCAGTTTCCCCGTATCCGCGTGTTGTTCGATCGATTTTTCTGGAGACAGCTGCTGCCTGGGGGTCGCGTCAATCCGTCCGACCTCGACGCCGCACCGGATTTCGTGTTGTGGGATGAACCCGAGGCGCGCGATCTCACGATCGACATCCTGAGGCGGTTCGTCGCTGTTGCGACCGAGCGAGGTCAGGTGCCTATTCTGGTGCACATGCCGGTCAAGGAAGAAATCATCGACTGGCGCGCGAATCGGAACCTGCCGTCGTCGATTCGCGTGTTGCAGCCGATCTGTGCGGCTGAGCGGTTGCGCTGCCTTTTCCCGCTGCTGCAGTCTGAGCGCGTGTTCTCCGATCTCGATAACGCGTTCAGCGCTGGAGGACACTACAGCGTAGCGGGCAACGCCGCGTTCGCGCAGTATCTCGCCGATGCGCTGCCGCTAAGATGAACTGCGCATGACGCGCGTCGCTCTCGGAATCTCCGCGTTCTATCACGATAGTGCGGCCGCTGTCGTCAGGGACGGCGAGCTGATCGCGGCGGCGCAGGAAGAGCGGTTCTCGCGCAGACGCCACGATGCAGCATTTCCTGCGCAAGCGATCCGCTTTTGTCTGCGAGAGGCTGGCGTTCGGCTTACCGACGTCGCGTCGATCGTCTTCTACGACAAGCCGCTCGCGAAGTTCGACCGCTTGCTCGAGACCTACCTGACCTACGCGCCGCGCGGCTTCAGGTCGTTTGTCGTCGCGATGCCCGTATGGCTTAAGGAAAAGCTGATGATGAAGGCGATGCTGCGGCGTGAGCTCTGCGCTCTGGGCGAGTGCAAGGCCAGCATATTGCCGAAGCTGAACTTCTCCGAACACCACCAGGCGCACGCGGCGTCCGCTTTCTTCCCGAGTCCGTTCGGGCGCGCTGCGGTCCTTTGCATGGATGGCGTCGGAGAGTGGGCGACGACGTCGGGATGGCTGGGCGACGGGCAGACGCTCGAGCCGCTCTGGGAGATTCGGTACCCCCATTCGCTCGGGCTGCTTTACTCGGCGTTCACGTACTTCGCGGGATTCAAGGTCAATTCCGGCGAATACAAGCTGATGGGGCTTGCGCCGTACGGCACGCCGCGATACGTCGATGTCATTCGCGAGCACCTGATCGACATCAAGGACGACGGGTCGTTTCGCCTTGACCTCGATTACTTCGACTATTGCACGGGGTTGACGATGACAAGCGATCGCTTCGCCGCTCTTTTCGGCGGGCCGGCGCGCCTGCCCGAAGCGCCGTTGGGCCAGCGCGAGATGGATCTCGCTGCCTCCGTGCAGCAGGTAACCGAGGAAATCGTCATCGCGCTCGCTCGCACGATCTGCCGCGAGACTGGCAGCGACGATCTGTGTCTCGCCGGTGGCGTCGCTCTCAACTGCGTGGCGAACGGACGCCTGCTGCGCGAGCATGTCGTGCGCAGGCTCTGGGTGCAGCCGGCGGCCGGCGATGCCGGTGGCGCCGTGGGCGCGGCACTTCTCGGCGGGCTTGCGTTGGGGTCGCCGCTTAACAGGGTCGCGTCGGTCGACGCAATGCGTGGCGGATGCCTTGGTACCCGCTACACCCGCGACGAGATCCGCGAAGCGCTGGACGCCCACGGCGCGCGCTATCTTGAGCTCGGCGAATCGACGCTGATTGCGACCGTCGCGCGTCGCATCGATGAAGGCGCGGTCGTCGGATGGTTTCAGGGGCGAATGGAATTCGGCCCGCGGGCGCTTGGTGCACGATCGATCCTTGCCGATGCGCGAAGCGATTCGATTCAGTCGTTGCTCAACCTGAAGATCAAGTACCGTGAGTCGTTCCGCCCGTTTGGGCCGGCGGTGCTCGAAGAGCGTGCAGCCGATTACTTCGACCTGGAGGGCTCGAGTCCGTATATGCTCGTCGTGGGCTCGGTCAGGCAAGCGCTTCGCGAGCCCGTTACGGATGCGTCGAAGCGGGGTCTCGACCGGATCAGCGAGCGCCGCTCGACGATTCCGGCGGTGACGCACGTCGACTATTCGGCGCGCATCCAGACAGTGGGCGAAGGATCGGAGCCGCGCTTCCGGGCGCTGCTTGAGGCATTCGATGCGCGCACGGGTTGCGCGGTGATCGTCAATACGTCGCTCAACGTGCGGGGAGAGCCGATCGCGGAGAGCCCTGCGGATGCCTATCGATGCTTCATGAGAACGGAAATGGATTGCCTCGCGATCGGCGATTTCCTGCTGGAGAAACACCAGCAGCCCGCTTGGAACGAAATGGGCGATTGGCGCATGGAATTGCCGCTTGACTGACGAGCGCGACGACGCACGGCCGACCGCCGTTACGCTGCGGCGATTCACGTGGGGCGTTGCGACCGCGAACGTCGTCGTCTTCGGTCTGATCCTCCCATGGGCGCGGGATCGGCCGTTCGCGACGTGGCCATGGGTGCTGGCCGCGCTTGTGCTGGTCTGGGGGTTCGTGGCGCCGATGAGCGTCGCCCCCTTTTTCGCAATCGTATTTCGTGCGTCCCGCGTCATCGGCGAGATCAACAACCGGATGCTGCTCGCGCTCGTATTCGTCGTCTGCTTCGTGCCGGTTGGCATCGTGCGGCGCATTATTCGCCGCGACCCGTTGTCGAGACGATTCGATCCTTCGGCGAAGACGTATCGGATTAGCCGCGATCGCCAATCGCAGACGAGGCTCGACCAGCCTTATTGAATGCTTGAATTCATCGTCGACATCCTCGGGTACTTGCGGCAGCGCCGGAAGATGTGGCTGCTGCCGCTCATTGCCGTGCTCGTATTACTCGGCGGACTGCTTATGCTTTCCCAGTCGGCGCTTGCGCCTTTCATTTACACGCTTTTTTAGGCCTTTTTTTGCCGCTGATCATGCAAACACACCGTGCATGAACCACTCCCCGTCGTCGGTGCCATACCGATGGTCGCGATAGATCCACATGATGCCGCCGTGCGGCGTCTCGGCGACGAAGTAATCGCGGCGCAGGTCGCGGCCATCCCACCAGCCTGACTCGATTCGTTCCGGACCGTCGCGCAGGATCCACGGCGCAGCTTCCAGCACACCGCTCAATATCTTTGCTTCGTCGAGCAGCCACAGCGGTCGCGGTGCGTCGGCCGAAGCAACGTCGGCTTGTTTGAGCAAAACGCTCGCGGTGCGCGTGCCATCCTGCGTCCGCCTGGCCGGGCGGGCACCGCTGCGCGGCGATCGCCGGCGTACGTCGGGAGCCGTCTCGGACGTTGCGTATTCCGGACGATGCTCGGGCTGCGCGGCGAGTACGGTGACGACGTCGTCGCCGAGCCGCGAACGCAGCCGATCGACGAGCGGCACGACGACAGCATTCGCCTCGTCTTCCGGCAAGAGGCCGAGGTTGCGGCCTGCGAGCGGCGCGGTTTCGTCGCTCGTCAGCACGATAGCCTCGACCGGCGCAGGCAGCGTGACGCGCGCAAGGCGCTCGCGCAGTACTGCGTGCAGATGCGCCGTCGCGCGCGCCGGCGCGCCGAGCCTGAACGTCGCGATCGACGGCGGCGTTCCGCGATCGCGAACGTAGCGCTCATGGACCAGCGCAAGCGACATGCGCACGACGCCGAGCCCGCGCGCCAGCAGCCAGCCGGCAAGCTCGCTCACCAGCCGGTTGACGCCGAAACCCAGCGCCTCGACGTTGTCGACCGGTGCCGGCAGCGCGAGCCTGCGCTCGAAATGCGGCGGCGGCTCGTAGGGTTGCCGGGGATCGGGTGCGCGACCCAGTGCGCGGTCGAGCATATCGACGACGCGCTGGTCGAAGCGCCGCGCAAGCGCTGCACGCGGCAGCGCTTGCGCCGCGCCGAACGTCGTGATGCCGGCGGCCGCAAGCGTTGCGAGTGTTCCGGGATCGAAGTCGAGGAGCGCGAGCGGCAACGGTGCAAGCGCTTCGGGCAATGCGTTGCGTCGCGGCACGGGCTGCGCATGCCCGGCGCGCGCGAGCAGAAACGCCGCCGTCGGTGTTGGTGCCAGCGCCATCCGCGCAGCGTAACCGCGGGACTCGACGCTTTTCACGAGCGCCGCGAGCAATTGCGCAAGACCGCCGAACAGCCGCACGCTGCCTTCGATTTCCGCGACGACGGCGTTCGGATGCGCGAGGCTCACCTGCGGCGTGAATGCGAGCAGAAGCGTCGCCACTTCGGCCAGCGCAGCCGCCTCGGCGTCGGGATCGCGGTCGCGCAGGACGACGTCGGGTGCGAACGCGAGCGCCGCGGAAATCAGCTGATCGCTGCGGATGCCCGCAGCACGCGCACAGCCATTCGCCGCGACGACGCGCGGGTAGTGGCCGCCGCTCGCGACGACGAACGGCCGTTGCGCATCGTCAGGCGCCGCGCGCGCGAAGACATCGAGCGGAAGCGACGGCAGCAGTATGCAAGCCCACAGCATCGATGGACGTCAGGCGGCCGGGACGAAAACTCACGACGCCTTCCTGTGTGAAGCGCGCAACCCGTGACTGCGGGCCGGCGGTGTTGAAGTGGAGGTTCGTTGCAGCACCGGCATGCCGTCGGGCAGCGGATAAAGCGGCGCGCCGGGTACGCGCGCGAGATCGAGCACGATCGGTTGCGAAAGCTCGGCGCCGCGCCGTTTCAGCACCCGCACGGCGAGCCTCGCATGCTGTGGCGACAACGCCAGCCGCAACGGCGCCGCCGTAGCGCTTGCGCGTTGGCCGGGCCTGCGCCACAGCACGCCCCACGTGCGGCCCTCTCGCGCAGCCACCTGCAGCCGCCGCAGTACGCGATCCTCGTGCGATTGCATCCAGCCGAACGCGGCGCCGCATTCCGGCGCGCGCAGCGCCTGTTCGTAGGCCCACAGCGCTTCGGCAGCGCTGCAGCCGCGGATGACGACGAGACGGGTGAGATCGAGCCCTGCCGCTGCGAGCGCAGGCGCGTAGGGACGATGCGGCGGTGCAACCCAGACCACGCTGCGCCCTTCGGCCTGCAGCCGCACGAGTGCCGGCAGCGTGAGCCGCAACTCCCCGATGCCTTCGCGCTCGACCAGCAACTCGGTCAGCGCGCCACGCGGCCACCCGCCGCCCGGAAGTGCTGCGTCGAGCTCGGCAAAGCCGGATGCGATGCTGGCCGGCTCGGATGCGCAATCGCCGCCGCGCCAGATGGCAGGATGCGCCAGCAGGCGGGCAAGCGCAGCCGAATGCGCGGCCGATGTCACTGGCCTCGCACCGGCGGCAGATGCGCATTGATACGCGCGATCGTGTGTCGCGTGACCGCGGCCGTCCACTGCGAATCGACCGTCTGCGGCAGGCCGAAGTTGCGCAGGTCGAGCGCCAGGTTGGTCACGTAGATGAAGTTGTCCACCCGTACGAGGCTCGCCGGAAACAGCAGCCCTACCGGAGCACCCTGGCGATCGATGCCGTCGAAATCGCCGAGCTTGGCAATGACTCGGCCGCTCGGGTCGAGCACGACGATCTCGTCGGCCTGATTGGCCACGACCCACACGTTATCCGCAGCGTCGATGGCGAGGCCGTCGGCGCCGTTGATCGAATGCACGAACACTTCCGGAGTGCCGGGCGCGCCGGACGGGCCCGCAGGCAACGGGATGCGCACGACGGTGTCGTTGCCGGTGTTGGCGACGAGCATCGCCGAGGCGTTGCGATTGAACGCGATGCCGTTGGCGCCGAACGGCGGAACGCCGCTGGTGCCGAGCAACGGGTCGCTGACCCATGCCGCAGGCACGCCGCCGGCGGGCGACGTGCGCCAGATCGTCGCCTGGAACGAATCGGAGATGTAGACGTTGCCGGCCGCGTCGAACGCGAGTCCGTTCGGCCCTCCGGCCGTTCCTCCCGGGATCGCGGCGAACTGGCTGGACTCACCGGTTTGCGGATCGACCTTCAGTACCTGCTGCTTGGCGAGGTCGCAGACGAGCAGGTCGTGAGTTACCGGATTGAAGCCGATGCCCAGCAGCAGCGGGCTGCCGTTATCGATCTGCAGCGTGCGCAGCAGGCGGCCGTTACGGTCGAACACGACGATCGTGCCGACGGAGGTGTTGCCGCTGACGTCGAAGTTGGCGACGTACAGGTTGCCATGCGCATCGGCAGTGATGCCTTCCGGATGCGCGGTGCCGGGAGGCAGCGCGGCGAACTGCGTGGCAGGGCTGCGATTCCATGCGCTGGCAGGCGCCGCGAGCGTCAGCAGCAGCGCGGCGCAAAAGGCGGTGGCAAAGCGTACGAGACCCATGATTGTTCTCCTTGTGTTGATGGGTGAAGCCGGACGGTGGTGACCCGGTGTCGAGCCGGGCGGCTCGACTGTCGGCCTGCGACGGCGGCGCTGTCAACGCCGTGAGTCGGCTCGCAGCGCTGGCCGGCGTCAGCGTGGTGGCCAGTGACGCGCGAAGATGGGCGCGACATCCGGCACGGACTCGATCTGCTGCAGCGTTTCGTGGAAAGCCGGTCGGTGACCCGCCAGGTGCTGGCGAGCCCCCGACCATTTGCTGACGACGGCGGCGAGAAGATCGAGCGCGCTCAAGTCGCTGCCGCCAAGGCAGGGCGTAGCGCTGAAGACGTCGGCAAACATTTCCCAGTGACGATGCAACCGCGCCCGCGTGCCCGCGCGGATGCGCTCCTTCACCGCTTCGTCGGCGTCGGCCTCTGCGCACCAGCGCTCCGGGTAGTCGATGATGCTGATCGCCGCGTAGCAGTTGGCGGCGATGTAGACGAGCCCACGTACCGCCTGTGCGCGCGCAGACAGATCGCGCGGCAGGAGCGTGCTGTCGTCATGGACGGTGCCGAGATGGATCAGGATTGCCGCGCTTTCGGACAACGCGGTGCCGTCGTCGAGGACCAACGTCGGAATCTGTCCGAGCGGATTGACCGCGAGCAGTTCCGCATAGGCATCGTTCTGTTCCCACGTCGCCGTTTCAACGATCCGGAACGGCTGGCGGGTGAGCGTGAGCGCGGCCTCGATCGCCGCGGATCCTGATCCGGTCTTGCCATACAGCGTGTACACGGGGGCGCTCCCGAAGGTGAGTTGTTCAGCGGCTGCTCGAAGCCAGCGATCACTTCATCAGTTCCGCCATCCGGCGCTTCGCTTCGTCGATGGAGACGTCCTCGCGATGCGTGGCGATCGACCACACGTGCCCGAATGGATCGGCGAGCGTGCCGACGCGATCGCCGTAGAACTGGTCGGCGACGGCGCGCCGCTGCGTGGCACCTGCCGCGAGGGCACGCGCGAACGTCGCGTCGACGTCGTCGACATAGAGCATGAGGCTCGCGCCGGCGCCGCCGAGCGTCTGCGGGCCCACGAAGCCTTCGTCGGGATTCTCGTCGGCGAGCATCACGTGCGAATCGCCGATTTTCACTTCGGCGTGCGCGATGCGTCCGCCCGCTTCGAAGCGCATCAACTCCGCCGCGCCGAATGCATCGCGATAGAACGCAAGCGCACGCTGCGCGTCGCGCACCATCAGGTAAGGCGTGACACTGTGATAACCGTCCGGGATCGCCGAGACCATGGAACCTCCTTGGATGGGAATGGATGCAACCCTGTCCGCGCAGTGCTACCAGCTGCCGCTGCGGACCAGTCCTACGCCGATGCCCTCGATGACGAACGCGGTGACCCGCGGATCGACGACGATCGGCTCGAACGCACTGTTTTCCGGCGACAGCACGACATCGCGCCCCCGCCGGCGGAAACGCTTGACGGTCACCTCGTCGCCGCTCGCGGCGCCGATGCGTGCAACGACGATCTGGCCGTTGCGCGCCTCGCTCGTCCGGTGCACGACGAGCAGATCGCCGTCGAGGATGCCGGCGTCCTGCATGCTGCGCCCGCTCACGCGGAGCAGGTAGTCGGCCCGCGGCGAGAACAGCGTTGGATCGACTCGGTAATGCGCTTCGATGTTCTCGGCGGCGAGGATCGGATTGCCTGCCGCCACCCGGCCCACGAGTGGCAACGTGCCTTGCACGGGAATGCCGGGAATGTCCTTCAGCCGCAAGCCGCGCGAAGCGCCGGGGAGCATTTCGATCGCACCCTTGCGCGCAAGCGCCTGCAGGTGATCTTCGGCTGAGCTTGGCGTCGAGAACCCGAGTCCGGTGGCGATTTCCGCGCGTGTGGGAGGCATGCCGGTTGTCTCGAGATACGCGCGAATCCAGTCGAGGATCTGCCGCTGTCGCGATGTCAGTTGCGGCGGATCGGCCAGCGGTGCCGACTTCAATGCGGAAACGCGCTTGACGGGTATTTTCGGCTTCATCGACACTACCGTATAAACATGCGGTATGACGATTATAGCCGCGATCGAACTCGAGTCAAGTCCTCGAGTCTCACTGGTAAATGTTGCGCCCGAGGTCGTAAAAAGGAATGGCGTTGCAGCAGTGGGCAACACACGTAACGCGCCGGATCCACAACGGAATTCGCGCGCGGAACGGACCTTGCAATGAGCGAATGCTCGGAGGTGCACGATGAACGACGACGACGACGAAACACTGACTGCTGAAGGCGCTGCGCGCCGACGCTTCCTGTACGGAACGGGTGCCTTGACGACCGGGCTTGCAACCAGCCTGGCACCCGTGGCGGCGATCGCAGCGACGCCGCACGAGGCCGCTGCGAGGACACCCGGGGCGCCAATGCCCGTCCGGCTCAACGTCAACGGCCATGACTACGACCTGCTGCTCGAGCCGCGCGTGACGCTGCTCGATGCGCTGCGCGAATACATCGGCCTCGCCGGCACGAAGAAAGGCTGCGACCGCGGCCAGTGCGGCGCGTGCACGGTTCTTGTCAACGACCGGCGCATCAATGCGTGCCTGGCACTCGCCATTGCGCACACGGGCGATCGCATTCGCACGATCGAAGGGCTTGCCGAAGGCGCGTCGCTGCATCCCGTGCAGGCCGCGTTCATCGAGCACGACGGATTCCAGTGCGGCTATTGCACGCCAGGGCAAATCTGCTCCGCGGTCGCAATGCTCGCCGAGGTGCGTGCGGGCACGGTAAGCGCCGCAACGGCCGACGTGCGCCGCACGCTACCCGTGGATCTCACCGATGCGGAGATCCGCGAGCGGATGAGCGGAAATCTCTGTCGCTGCGGCGCCTACGTCGGCATCGTCGCCGCCGTCCGCGACGCGTCGACGAGGGCATGACGATGCGCGCCTTCGACTACGTCCAACCCGCTACCGTCGACGCCGCCGTCAAGGCGCTCGCCGACCGCGACACGCGCTGCTTAGCCGGCGGCACCAACCTGCTCGATCTGATGAAGGGCAACGTCGAGCAGCCTGCGCGGCTCGTCGACATCATGCATCTGCCGCTGAAGGACGTGGAGACATCGCCGGACGGCCGCATGCGCATCGGCGCGCTCGTCCGCAACAGCGATCTCGCCAACGACGCCACCGTGCGCGAGCGCTATCCGCTGTTGTCGCAGGCGCTGGTGTCGGGCGCGTCGCCGCAGTTGCGCAACATGGCCACCGTGGGCGGCAACCTGCTGCAGCGCACACGTTGCCATTATTTCACCGACGTCGGCTTCGCCGCGTGCAACAAGCGCAAGCCCGGATCCGGCTGCGCCGCGCGCGAAGGATCGAACCGCATCCACGCGATCTTCGGCACCAGCGAGCAATGCATCGCGACTCATCCGTCGGACATGTGCGTGGCGCTTGCCGCGCTCGACGCGGAGATCGAGGTCCGTGGCTCGGCGGGCACGCGGCGGATTTCAATCAGCGCGTTCCATCGGCTGCCCGGCATGACACCCGAGCGAGACACGGAGTTGCGCCACGGCGAGCTCATCATCGCGGTGTTGCTGCCGCCGTCGCGTTTCGCCGCGCACTCGCACTATCTCAAGGTGCGCGACCGGGCCAGCTACGAATTCGCGCTCGTTTCGGTGGCGATGGCGCTCGACGTCGACGGCAATCGCGTGCGCGACGCGCGCATCGCACTCGGCGGCGTTGCGCCCAGACCCTGGCGTGCGCGCGGGGCCGAGCACGCGCTGATCGGACGTCCGCTCGATGCGGCGGCGATGGCGGCAGCCGGACGTGCCGCTGTCGAAGGCGCGCAGCCGTACCGTGACAACGCATTCAAGGTCGAGCTCGCACAGCGCGCGGTCGTGCGCGCAGCCACGATTGCAGGAGGTTTGGCATGAACGACGACGGCCAGACGAGCGTGATCGGCGCACCGCTCGATCGCACGGACGGTGCGCAGAAGACGACAGGTGCTGCGCGCTACGCGGCGGAGTTCCGACCGGCCAATCTGTGCCACGGCGTGATGGTGCTGTCGACCATTCCGCACGGACGCGTCGTCAACCTCGATACGAGCCGCGCGCAGCACGCGCCTGGCGTGCTGCTCGTGCTCACGCATCGCAATGTGCCGAAGCTGCCCGAGCAGGGCCGCGCAGCCGTCAAGCCGCCGGCAGGACGCGTGCTGTCGCTGCTGCAGGACGACGTCGTCCATTACGACCGCCAGCCGATCGCCGTCGTGGTCGCCGACACTTTCGAGCATGCGACGGATGCCGCGGCGCTCGTCCGTGCGAGCTACGCCGCGCAGCCTGCCGTCACCGATTTCTCGGCGGCGCGCGCAGATGCATACAAGCCCAAGGAGGCAGGCAGGAAGCCACCCGACGTCACGTGGGGCGATTTCGAGGCCGCCGAGCGTGCGGCCGAGGTGCGCGTCGACGTCACGTGCTCGACGCCCATGCAGAACCACAATCCCATCGAGCCGCACGCGACCGTTGCCGAATGGGAAGGCGATCGCCTGACGTTGCACGACGCAACCCAATACGTGTCAGGCGTTCGTGAAACCGTAGCGAAGACGCTCGGCATTCCGTCGGCCAGCGTGCGCGTCATCTCGCCATTCGTAGGCGGCGGCTTTGGTTGCAAGGGCTCCGTGTGGTCGCACGTCGTGCTGGCGGCGATTTGTGCGCGGAAAGTGCAGCGTCCGGTCAAGATCGTCGTCGATCGGCAGCAGATGTTCGGGCCGGTCGGTGGTCGCCCGCAGACGTCGCAGCGGATCGCGCTTGGCGCGACGCGCAGTGGTGTGCTCACCCACGTGCGTCACGACGTCGTGTCGCACACGTCGGATTTCGAGGACTTCGTCGAGCCGTCGGCGCTCGTCACGCAGATGCTCTACGCGTGTCCGAACGGCATGACGACGCACCGGCTCGTCAAGCTCCACACCGGCACGCCGACCTTCCAGCGCGCACCGGGCGAGGCGACGGGCAGCTTTGCCCTCGAGGTCGCGCTCGACGAGCTCGCTTATGCGCTGAAGCTCGATCCCGTCGAACTACGTCTGCGCAACTACGCGCAGGCGGAAGCCGACAGCGGCAAGCCGTTCTCGAGCAAGCATCTGCGGGAGTGCTACACGCAGGCCGCAGACCGCTTCGGCTGGTCGCGGCGGCCGTGGGCAACAAGCGCGATGCGCAAGGGCAACGCGATGGTTGGCTGGGGCATGGGCACGGCCACTTATCCGGCGCATCGGATGGCGGCGTCGGCCCGCGCCGCACTGCAGCCCGATGGCACGGTCGTCGTTCAATCGGGGTCGCAGGACATCGGTACCGGCACTTACACGGTGATGACGCAGGTTGCCGCCGAAACGCTGGGCGTACCCGTCAGCCACGTCCGCTTCGAGCTCGGCGACACGGCGCTGCCGCAAGCGCCCGTGTCCGGTGGCTCGATGACGGCGGCAAGCGTGGGTCCCGCCGTGCAGGCGGTCTGCCAGAAGTTGCGCGCGCAGCTGATCGAGCGGGCGGTGACCGATCCCAGCTCGCCGCTGCATGGCTTGCCGCGCGAGCGCGCGACGCTCGACGGGGGCTGGCTCATCGCGCTCGACGAGTCGCGTCGCCGTGAAGGGCTCGCAGCACTCGCCGGCCGAATGGGTACGCCGATCGAGGCGACTGCGGAGGCCAAGCCCGGCGACGAAGACAAGCGCTTTGCCGCGCACTCGTTCGGTGCCGTGTTCGTCGAGGTGAGCGTCGATCGCGATCTTGGCGAGATTCGCGTGC
>Ga0207669_10000877_pt1 | contig 12769 bp, 10 predicted proteins | sample KBSM33metaG_FD_184329 | JGI IMG/M metagenome (GOLD analysis project Ga0207669, IMG submission 184329) | Miscanthus rhizosphere microbial communities from Kellogg Biological Station, Michigan, USA - KBS M3-3 metaG (SPAdes) (version 2) | ecosystem: Host-associated > Plants > Roots > Rhizosphere >...
GACAAGTACGTGGATTCCGACACTGTCCTGCCGGCGGATGCGCCGTTCAAGGTCGAGGCCTGTAAAGAGCTCGCGCCGGAGTATCAGCAAACCGGACGGAAGTAAGGCGGACTGTCGCTGCTGCTTAGCGTTCCACCTTCGCACGAGTCATGAGCGAAGGTTGCACGGTACAGGGTTGTGCGAAAGGCGGCGACGCCAAGAACGTTTAGAATCCCGAATCCCGAATCCCGGATCCCGAGTCCCAGATCCCGTTTCGATCAGTCTCTGAGCGTGGTGTACTCGCCCGGTGTGTGGTCTCCGGACAGCGCCCGCATTGCGTACTCGGCGGGCCATCTCGGCGACACGATATACGAGAAAGCGGCTTCCGGGCTCGGCGACGAGCAGGTGCTGTTCAAGGAGCCGGGCTTACGCCATTTTCTGACAAGTTGGTCGCGCGACGGTCGGTTCCTGCTCTATCACACCGAGAACGCCCCCCGGACTGTGAGTGGGCTGGCGTCTTTTCACCCGACATGCGTTGGGTTGCCTACGTGTCGCTTGAGACTCGAGTGACGGGTGAGGTCTATGTCCGCCCATTCCGAGTGTCAGGCCAGGGCCAGCCGTCACTCGGCGAAGGTAAGTGGCAGGTCTCGAAGGACATCGGCAACTGGCCACAGTGGCGCGTCGACAGAGAGATCGTCTTCAACACGGCTCCAAGTGGAACGGCAGTTTTTGTCGCGCCAGTGAACACGAACGGTACCGCCTTCGAGAGTGGTATCCCCCAGCGGTTGCCCTTCCCTCCGAAGGGGGGCGTCGACGCTACTCCGCAGTCCACTCCCGACGGCCAGCGCTTCCTGGTCGAAGTGTCACCGGTTCAGCGAGCGGCTCGAACGTCCATCAGCGTCGTGCTCAACTGGCCCGCGTTGTTGAAGCCGTGACGCGCTCGCGCGTTACTTTTCCACGACCGCTAGACTTTCTAGAAGACGTCTTATAGACTTTCTAGAGGAGACTCCGGCCATGGAATCGCGGACCGACTTGCTGCGCGGCACACTCGACTTGTTGATCCTTCGCAGTCTGACCACCGCGCCGCTGCACGGTCTCGGCATCGCCCGACGCATCGCGCAGATGACGCAGGGCTCGTTCGACGTCAAGGCTGGCTCTTTGTTCCCCGCTCTCTACCGGCTGGAGGAGCGCGGCTTGCTCGCGGCGGAATGGGGTGACTCGGACACACAGCGTCGCGCAAAGTTCTACCGCCTGACGCGGCTCGGCAAGAAGCAACTGCAGGTGGAGGAAGCGAACTGGCGTCGTGTCGCCATCGCGATGGAGCACGCGCTCGGGTCGACGTCATGACGCCGCGTGGTTCGGCCGTCAGCTGGTTGGCGTCGCTGGTCCGCAACCTGTTCCGTGGCGGCCGCCGCGATGCGGAGCTTCGATCCGACATTGACACCTACGTCGACATGCTCGTGGACGAGAAGATTGCCGCCGGTCTGGCGCCCGAGGCGGCGCGGCGGTCGACGCTGATCGAGATCGGAAGCGTGGATCACATCAAAGACAACGCTCGGAGTGTTCGTGCCGGTGCCCTCCTCGCCGAACTGGGAAGCGACGCGCGATATGCGCTGCGCATGATGCGCCGGGACTGGACCTTCAGCGCCGTGGCCATCGTGACACTCGCGCTCGGAATCGGAGCGAACACAGCGATCTTCAGCATCGTCAACGGCGTGCTGCTGAAGCCGTTGTCGTATGCGCAGGCCGATCGACTGGTGCTGGTGTGGGAGCGCAATCTGGCGATCGGCAAGGAACGAGATCCCGTGGCGCCGCTCAACTATCAGGATTGGCGGAGCCAGAACACGGTCTTCGACGAGCTGGGAGCCTACCGCTTCCGCTCGTTCGCGTTGGACGATGCCGGCGACCCTGAGCAGCTCCAGGCGCTTTCGCTGTCGAGCAGCGCATTTGGGGTGCTCGGAGTCAGCGCCGTTGCCGGACGCGTGTTCACAGAGGAAGAAGAGCGACGCGCGGATCGCGTCGTCGTGCTGACACACGCGTTGTGGCAGCGGCGATTTGGTGGAAGTCCTTCGGTGATCGGCCGAAGCCTCTCGCTCAACGGCGCCGCCTACACGGTTGTCGGCGTGATGCCCGCGACCTTTGGGTTTCCGGACGGCAACGCGGTTGATGTGTATTCGCCGCTCGTGTTCACCGCTGACGAACTCACCGGACGTCGGTCGCATACGCTCAGTGTGATCGGCCGGTTGAAGCCAGACGTCACGGTGGACACGGCCACCGCCGATGTGCGCGCCATCGCACTGCGCATTTTCCCCACCGATCGCGCGAGCAACCCCGACGTGACCGTTGCCGGTGCGCACGATGTGCTGGTCGAAGACGCACGACTCGGCCTCATCGTCCTGTTCGGCGCCGTGGGATTCGTGTTGCTCATCGCGTGCGCCAACGTCGCCAGCCTCTTGCTCGTGCGCGGCTCGGTGCGGCGCCGTGAAGTGGCGATGCGGGCCGCACTCGGCGCCGGGCGCGGTCGCCTCGTGCGCCAGCTGCTGACCGAGAGCGTCCTGCTCGCGATCGTCGGCGCCGCCGCCGGAGTCGTGATCGCGCGGTCGCTGCTCCTGGTACTCGCCCGTATCCACCCGCCGAACCTGCCGCGCGTCGACCAGATCGGTATCGATGGCACGGTGCTGCTGTTTGTCACCGGTGCGGCCGTGCTCATCGGTGTCGCGTTTGGCATCATCCCGGCGTTGCAGGCAGCCACGCCGCGATTGAGCGACGCCACCAAAGTGGTCACTCCGACGTACACGGCGGCAAGCCGGGGTCGCTTCGGCCTGGTGACCGGCGAGGTGGCGTTGGCGTTGATGCTGGCTGCCGGTGCAGGACTGATGATTCGCAGTTTCGTCAAGCTGCAGGAGCTCGATCTCGGGTTTGCGCCGGCAGGTGTGGTGTCGGCACAGGTCCTCTTGCCGGCAGCGAGATATCCGGTGAACCCGGCGCAGTCTCGTCCGCCACAAGCTGCGACGCCCGTGAGCGATACCAAACCGTTCACGTTCTTCGACCAACTGGAATCGCGTTTGCGAGCGATGCCGGGGATCGAATCGGTCGGCGCGGTGTCGGCGTTGCCGCTCAGTCCGGTCGGCACGGACTACGACCTGCCAGTGATCGTCGACGGAAAGGCACGTCCGCGCCCCGGGGAAGAACTGCAGGCCGATTTTCGAGTGGCCACAGTCAGCTACTTCCGCACGATGCGCATGCCGTTGATCGCCGGACGCGAATTCACGGAATTCGACGGCCCCGGCACGACGCCGGTGACCATCATCAACGACACCCTGGCTCGGCAGATATTTGCCGGCGAAAACCCAGTCGGCCGGCGCCTCATTCTGTACGGCCGTCCGCGCGAGATCGTCGGCGTGGTCGGCTCGGTGCGCCACCATGGGTTCACGCGCGACCCACGGCCGGAAATGGTGCTGCCTTATCGACAATTCCAGTTCAACGGCATGACGCTTGTCGTGCGCAGTGAAATGGAACAAGCGGCGGTCGCGGAGGCGATTCGTGCCGTCGTCCAGTCGCTCGATCCGCAGCAGCCGGTCTACCGCGTCAGAGCGGTGGACGAGTTGCTGGCCGATTCCGTCGCGCAGCCACGCTTCACCGCGATGCTGCTCGGCGGATTCGCCGTGCTGGCTCTCGTGCTGGCTGTTGTCGGCGTCTACGGCGTCATGTCATACACAGTCGGTCAGCGCGCGCGCGAGATCGCGGTACGCATGACGCTTGGAGCGCGGCGGAGTGAAGTCGCGAGGATGATCGTCGGCCAGGCCGCGGTGTACGTGGTCGTCGGCGTGATCATCGGGCTGGCCGGTGCCCTTGCGGGCACTCGCCTCATGAGCGGGCTGCTTTTTGGCGTTGCGGCGACCGATCCGGCGACGTTGTTGGCGGCGGCAGCGGTCGTCGTTGTCACATCGCTGGCTGCGAGCTCGATCCCCGCCATTCGCGCGGCGCGCTCGACGCCCGTGGCCGTGTTGCGGCCGGAGTGAACACGTGCCGCATCTCGCGGTATTGTGACGCGCGGGAGAGCATGCCGCTTGGAACATCAAGTTCTCCGGACATGCAGCCTGAACGAAGGTGTTGCTTCAGTCCCTATGCCTAAGCCTGCGCATGATTTAATAGCTCGGCCGCAGCAATGAATCACCTCGATCCGACGCACATCATGCAGACGGCGACGGCCTTCTGGGCCTCAAAGGTCCTGCTTACTGCAGTCGAATTCGATCTCTTCTCGACGCTCGGCGACCGCTCGATGACCGCTGAGCAGCTTGGAGCCGCGCTTGGAGTCCATCCTAGAGGCCGATACGACTTCTTCGATGCGCTGGTCGCGCTCGGTTTCTTGCACCGCGATGGTGATGGACCCGAGGGCAGGTATCGGAACACGCCTGAGACTGCAGCGTTTCTCGTCAAGCAGAGTCCCACCTACATCGGTGGCATGCCCGAGATGTTCAATTCGCGGCTCTTTGGATTCTGGAACAGCCTGGGGGAAGCGCTGAGAACAGGCGAGCCGCAGAACGAGATCAAACTCACGGGCAAGCCCATGTTCGCCGCGCTCTATGCCGACGAAGCCAGGCTCGGTGAGTTTCTTCAGGCTATGACTGGCCTTCAGGCAGGAAATTTCAGCCTGCTGGCCGAGAGATTCGACTTCGCCCGGTATCGGACTGTGACCGACGTCGGCGGGGCGCTCGCATTGCTATCGCGCCTGGTCGCGGCGCGGCATCCGCATCTCCGCTTTCAGACGTTCGATCTTCCTCCAGTGAGAGTTCACGCACAGAACGCGATCGACCGTGCCGGTCTTGCTGATCGCATTCAGGTCGTCTCTGGGGACTTCTTCATCGATCCGCTGCCGCCGGCCGACGTCGTCACGATGGGCAACGTCCTCCACGACTGGAATCTCGAGCAGAAGCTGCAGCTCATTCGAAAGGCGTACGATGCGTTGCCCGAGGGGGGCGCGCTCATCGCGATTGAGAACGTCATCGACGATGCCCGGCGCGAGAACGCATTCGGTCTGCTGATGTCGCTGAACATGCTGATCGAGTTCGGCGATGCCTCCGACTACACGGGGGCCGACTTCCGAGCGTGGTGCGGGCAAGTGGGATTCAGGCGCTTCGACCTCATCCCCTTGGCAGGACCGTCCGCCGCCGCCGTGGCATACAAGTAACGGTCATCGAGGATCCCGAGCCCGTCCTGCCCGTGCCTTCTTAGCCTGGAGCTTCTTGAGAAGAATCTGGTACCGGTACGGGGTTTTGCGAAAGGTTGGTGTGTGAAATTCAAGGGAATCGCCGCCTGATTCGCTCACGTCCCCGGGGCGCGTCGCGGGGTCCAATTCAAGACGACGTGCACGAAGCGCTCGGTCGAGGATGCGACTTGTTCGAGGAGAAGAAACCGGCCATCTTTCGCGACGTCGAAGCCATCCGGCCCGATCTCGGTCAACGGCGCACGACGTGCGAAGAGGCGACGCGGCCGCGAGAGCGTCAACGTCTCGCCACTCGTCGCCACGGCCACCTCGTAGAGACCGTCCGCGGTGATGTAGTACACGCGGTCGCCCTTGGAACTCCAGCGCGGGTGTGATCCGCCGCCCGACGAGACCTGCCACCGCGCGTCAGTGGCCGGGTAGCGCCTCAACACGACCTCAGGATTTCCTACCACGATCGACGGCATGGACATGTACGCCACGAGCCGGCCATCGGGCGACGGCCGCGGAGCCACATCGGCGAGCGCGCCGCCGACGAACGTCTCCATCGGCGCGGTCCGGTCGAGTGTACCGAGCAGCAGATCGAAGTCGTTGTTCCTGAACCGATCGAAGAAGTACCGCAACCCATCGCGCGAAACGGGGTGCAACCCAGGCTCGAGGTTCTCGGAGGGCGAGCCGTCGAGCCACACTCGCCGGATGACCGGTTCGGCACTTCCGGGAGGTCTCGCGCTGTAGAGGATGCTCCGGCCATCCGGCGCCCAGGCCGGTGTCGATACGCGCTCTCCCCCGGCGAGGCGCACGCGCGTGCCGCGCGCGATGTCGATCACCGAGAGACCCCACGAGCCCGAGACGCGCTCGCCGATCGCGACCTGTGTGCCATCGGGCGACAGCTCGGGAAACGCGTCGAACAGCGCCGCCTCGCCGATGGTCTCGAGCCGAGTCCCGTCCCGCGCGAGCCACTGGAGGCGCGTGGGGATCGTGGTCGGGGCCGGCAGGTAGAGGAACGTGCCGGTCGTCGAGACGCTCGGCGTCCCGAGGCCCGCCTCGACGAGGTACGCCGTGCCAGTCGCGTCCAACTGCTCGAGCGAAAACGGCAGTGCCCAGACGCCCTCGTTGATGGGCGTCCGGGCGAAAAGGATGTGCCCGGTCGGGGAGTACACGGGGTCATGAATCGTCTGGCCGGGCGCCTGCAGCAGGACCTTACGCTTGCCGCCCGCGAACACCTCGAGCGTGTCAGGCCCGGACTCGCGATGCACGACGTACAGCAGGCCTCGCGCCCCGGGCAGCGCATGCGCGAAGTGAAAGTGCAGCTCGCCGGCGGCGTCGGCAGCCAGATGTCGCACGGGGTCGCCACCGGCCGCCGGCACGCGCATGAGCGGCGAGCCGCCGGTCGTGAAGACGATCGTATCGTCGGGCAGCCAGGCGCCGCCGGCATCCTGATCCCAGCTGCCCCCCGGCAGGTCGCAGATGACGACCGGCGCGCCCCCGGTCGTACTCACGCGCCACAGTCGGCCCGCCCGGCCGAACCCGATCGTCTTGCTGTCGGAAGACCAGAAAGGCTTCACCGCGCCGTCCGTTCCACTCAGCTCTCGCAACGAGAGGTTGGCGAGATCGCGCACGCGGAGGGCCCCGGCCGATGCCACGACCGCCATCGACCCGTCCGGCGAGATGGCCGCGAAGCTCGGGCCGTCCGCCGGAAACGTGAACCGCACTTCCCGCGCCGTGGGTTCTGTCTCCGTGCCGGGGCCGATCCGCCCGATCGCGATACCGGCGACGAGTGCCGCCGCGATTCCCAGTCCCCACAGCCACCAGCGCCGCGCGGTTGACAGTGCCGGACCAACGGCTGACACCGGCGCCAGCGCGCTTGCGTCGAGCCTTACGTCGCCGATGTCGCGCAGGCGCTTCTTCGGATCGCGCTCGAGACAGCGCCGCAGCAAGTCCACGAGGGCAGGCGGCGTCGAACCCGGCAACAGGCTCCAATCGATGTCGCGCGTGAGCACGGCGGCGAGCGTGTCGGTCAGCGTCTCTCCATCGAAGAGGGCGCGGCCAGTCAGCATCTCCCACAACACCACCCCGAACGCCCAGATGTCCGCGCGCTTGTCCACCGTCCGGCCACGCGCCTGCTCGGGCGCCATGTAGGCCGCGGTGCCGAGAATCAGCCCCGCCGCAGTGGCATCGGCGACTGCTGTCGGCAGCTGCGAGCGTTCGGCGGCGATGGCCGAGTGGCCCTCGATCGCCTTCGCCAGCCCGAAGTCGAGCACCTTCACCGCGCCGTCGGGCCGCAGCTTGATGTTGGCGGGCTTGAGGTCGCGATGGACGATGCCCGCTTCGTGGGCGGCTTCGAGCGCCTCCGCAACCTGACGCGCGATGGCCGCCGTCTCCTCGAGCGGAAGCGCGCCGTCTACCAGGCGCTGTTCGAGGGTGGGACCTTCCACCAGCTCCAGGACGAGAGCCGTGATCCCCTCGTTCTCGGCGACGCCATAGATCGCGGCAATGTGCGGATGATTGAGGGCCGCAAGGACGTGCGCCTCGCGCTCGAAACGGGCACGTCGGTCGGCGTCGCGCGCGACCGCGTCCGGCAGGACCTTGAGAGCCACGTCCCGCTGCAGCTTCAGGTCGCGGGCGCGATAGACCTCGCCCATCCCGCCCACCCCGAGCGGTGCCAGAATCTCGTATGGGCCAAATGGGGCGCCGGGGCTGAGCGGCATCGGCGTGGCGCGATTATACGAGCATCGATTATCGCGTCGTTCGTCCCGCTCGAATGAGCAACGCGAAAGGCTGGATCGCAGCGAGGGCACGATTCGGCGCGCCGCAAGATCCTGCGTCCCGAACCAGATCGATCGCTACGTCGCCAGGCGCACGTCGAACTTACTTTTCCACTTCTTCCACTTTTCCACTTTTCCAGTTTGAACTTGAAATGGTACCGGTACGCGGTTATGCGAAAGGGGGCGACGGAGACAACGTGGCATTTGTCGGCATCGCCGCGTGAAGACCTCGCCGTCAGTTCGGATCAAGGAAGTTGCGTTCCTGTCAAACCCTCGGCATCGGCGACTCGGAAGTTACGAAGACGCTCTCGCAGTTCCGATTCGCCGACGAGGCCGAGCTCACGCTCAGCATCCGCCGTGGGATCCGGCTGGCCCATGTACACCAACTCGTACAACTGCTCGAAGCGGACCCTCTGTTCGGGAGAGAGTACGGAATCGTCAAACGCTTCGTAAAAGTCCATGAATGCCTTCCAAAAGTCAAAGAAGGCTTGGCCAGCCACAAACCGTGTGATCAGGGAATCGATTTCGGCGGCGGGATTCATTGCAGTTGAGTTCTTAATCGCGCCCGAACTATCGCAGATGCCGATTCGCGAAGGCAACACCTGATCCGGACTTCAGATACCGCTCAAAGGCAACTGCCCGCCGCTCGTCGGAGAATTCGATGACGACATCGAGGGACCACGGACCGTGCCTCGCTGTGTGAGTACAGGATCCCGCGTTGTGCTCGGCAAGTCGTCTCGTCATATCGGTGGTGAGGCCCGTGTAGTACCGCGGCGGGTCGGCGCCGTTCTTGAGCACGTAAACAAAGCGTTTGGGCATCACCCGCACTGAAGCAAGCAGGCCGCCGCATCAAATCAACGCAAGGTCGCGATGGTTAGCGGAATGTGTCGCAGAATTGCCAACAAAGAATTTCTAGCGAAGGTGCAGGAACTACGACGTCAGCCATAACTCCTGGGGCCGAGGGCATGGCGGTCCACCTTCGCGCTTCGCGCTACGGTGGACATCCTTCGCCTGTCGGTGGAGTGCGCTCGCTTGGTCTTGCGAAGTGCCCTTCGCGTGATCTCTGGCGAAGGATGGCTTGCCATCCGTAGCTCGCTCACGAATGCACGCGAGCGAAGGATGGTACCGGTACGGGGATTCGAACCCCGGTCCCGTGGCTGAGAACCACGTGTCCTGACCCCTAGACGATACCGGCCCCGAGCAGGAACTTCAAATATTACTCCGATCTTCCTGCTCGAGACCAGACGCCGCGCGTTCACCGGCGGTAACGCTCGCCATTCCGGTAGCCGGCGTCGTAGCCCTGCCGGAAGCCGGATCGATAGTTGTTCTTGTAGGCATCCTTCGAGCCGTACGACCGTGCGTACCCATCGTCGGCGCTGCGATAGTCGCCGTGGCGGACGGGATCGTAGCGGTCGCGATCGTGCCGATCGTCGGCGCCGTGGTCCCACCCATCGGCGTATCCGCGTGCGAACGCCGGATCCTGATAGCCGCGAAGCACGCGTGGATCGCGCCGGTCTTCCCACCGCGTCCGATCGGAGTTGTCGCGCCTGCCCTCGTCGTAGATAGCGCTGCGGTATCGGTCGTAGCCGGTGCGATAACCCGAGGCGAAGCCGCGCCTGAAATCATCTCGATATGAATCGCGGCTGCCGTAGCGATCCTGATAGCCACGGTCGGCGTCGCGATAGATCGAACTTCGCTCCCATTGCGGGTCGCGACCCTGGCGGCCGTCCTGTTCGCCTTGCTGGACGCCCTCACGATAACCACGGTCATACGCCGTGCCGATACTCTGAGCCGATGCGAACGCTGAACTCAGAAGCCCGATGCACAACACACCGATCAGGAGCAGCCTCCAGTGCCGATTCCCCATGGTCGTTCTCCGAGGCGCTGGCGACGCCCTGAAGTGCAAACGACACGCCACTCCGCGACAGAGGGTTTGTCGTGTGATTCGGGAAGTGAGCGCGCAATCGTCCCCTCCGGGCTGCGTGTTAGCCTCGCTCTGTGATCCGCCTCATCAAGGCCATCGACGCTCATGCGGGAGGCCAGCCTCTCAGGCTCATCGTCGAAGGGTTTCCACGTCCGCATGGCCGAACGCTGACGCATCAGCGTGAGTGGTTCAGGAAGAACGCAGACGCACTTCGACGAGCCATAGTGCTTCCGCCGCGCGGGCACGCCGACATGACCGCTGCGTGCCTGACCGAGCCGCTGTTGCCGCAGGCACATGCCGGCGTCGTGCTGATGAACGCCGCGGGCTATCCATCGATGAGCGGTCACGGAATCATCGCAGCGACAACCATCGCGCTCGAACGTGGGCTGATCGTTTCTCGCGACGTCGACGAGGTGCAGGCGCCTTTGGTCTTCGACACGCCAGCCGGAATGGTTCGCGCGCGCGCCAGGCTCATTGCGCATGGAGACGCGCGTCGCGTGGACGCGGTTGCCATGACGAACGTTCCCGCGTTCGTCCATGCGGCGTCCGAAGCCGTCAAGATTGGCACGCGCCATTTGCGCGTGGACGTGGCGTTCGGCGGCGCGTTCTACGCGATCGTCGACACCGAAGCGACCGGGATTCCGCTCATTGCCGCCCGATTGCCCGAGCTTCGTCGCATGGGCGTCGAGATCTGCGCGTCGCTCGCTGCGACTGTCGTGCCCGAGCACCCCGCCGACTCCAACATTGCTGGGATCAGTGGCGTCATCTTTACAGGCCCGGCGCAAGATCCCGAGGCGCACCTGCGCAACGTGACGGTCGATAGCTCTGGTGCCGTCGATGTCTCGGCGAATGCGACCGGAACGTCCGCGGTGATGGCCGTGCTCGATGCCATGGGACTTCTCCCGGAGGGCGAGCCGTTCGTGCATGAGGGGCTGAGTGGTGCTCTTCTTCGCGGTCGAGTCAGCGGCCGCTCCCGCATGGGAGAACACGGTGCCCTCGTCACAGAAATCGAGGGCTCGGCGTGGATCACCGGCGAGCACACGTTCCTTCTCGATGAGGACGACCCGTTGAGGGAGGGGATGAATTTCTGAGTACTTGTCTGGGTTCAGGGGGTTCAAGAAAGGTTCAATGGGTTCAGCGCTGCGGGACGCCATCGATCGCGAGTACGTTACTAACGCCGATATCGAACCGATGATTCGCCTTGCCAAACGTGCTTCGAAAGCGGCGACGAGGCTGATTGAGTACCTGCGCACGGCGAAAGCTCCCAACGAAGAACGGCGACCCCGACGCCGCTGAGCCTTGCAGAACCATGAGAACCTCCTGAACCTCCTGAACCCCCTGAACGCCCTGAACCCCTGAACCTACTGAACCCCCTGAACCCAGTAAAATGTTGCCGTGTTCCGCAAGATTCTGATCGGGCTGGCGTTCGTCTTCATCTGCGTACGCGCTGCGTCAGCCCACCCGGCGCCATTCAGCTACCTCGACATCGTGTTCAAGGGCGGCGGCATCGAGGGCACGCTGGTCGTGCACGTGATCGACGTCGCGCACGAGCTCGGTGTCCCACCCGAGAAAGTGATGGAACCGGGGTTCGCGGAGGCGCAGCAAAAGCGGATCGAAGAAATCCTTGCGTCGCGCCTATACCTGCAGGGCGATCGGCGCCTGTCCTTCGAGTGGCAGGGCATCGAGCTGATGAGGGAGGAGCAGGCGGTGCGCCTGCGCTACCGCGTCAAGGATGCGAACTTCGGCGCGCTGACGATCGACACGAATCTGTTCCCCTACGATCAGCTCCATCAGACGTTCATCAATGTCTACGACGAGGGCCAGCTGCGGCAGCAGGTTATCTTCAACGCCGAGACGAACGCACACGTCTACTATCGCGGGACGACGCAGGGAGCGGTGGAGGTGATGAAGACGTTCATCCCCTCGGGCACGCATCACATCCTGATCGGTCCGGATCACATCCTCTTCCTCATCGGCCTGCTTCTGCTCGGCGGCTCGTGGGGCGCGCTCGTGCGCATCGTCACCGCATTTACGATCGGGCACAGCATCACGCTGTCGCTCGCGGCCCTCGACATCGTCACGCCTCCGCCCAGCATCATCGAGCCCGCCATCGCGCTCAGCATCGTCTTCGTGGGCGCGGACAACCTCGTGCGGGGAGATGGCCGTGATTTGCGAGCGTGGGTGGCGCTGGTCTTCGGACTCGTGCACGGGTTCGGCTTCGCGAATGTGCTGCGCGAGTTCGGATTGCCACGTGAGGCACTCGGCTGGTCGCTGTTCTCGTTCAACTTCGGCGTCGAGATCGGTCAGTTGATGGTGGTGCTTCTTGTCTCGAGTTTGCTCGCTGCGATACGCAGGAAGAATCAGATACTCGGATCCCGGGTAGCCTTTGCCGGTTCCATCGTGGTGATTGCCGCGGGCACGTACTGGTTCGTCCAGCGCGTCTTCTTCCCCGTTGGTGCCTGAGGCCGTGCATGCTCGGTCTGTTCCTTGCGATGACCCTCCTGTCGGCGATGCAGCCGCAGCCGGTCGCTAGCACGCGCCCGATCGACTCCGGCGTCTCGCAGGCGCTGGCCCGGGAGCGTGCGTCGGCGATTCGGGATCTGCACTACGACCTGACTTTCTCGATCCCCGGTGCCAGGAACGAGCCTGTTCAGGGACGCGCGGTCGTCAGCCTGGCTCTGCGGGCGCCCGCGCGTCTCGTCTTCGACTTCGCGCAACCGCGCGAAAGCGTTCGTCGCGTCGCAATCGACGGCTCGGATGCACGCGCCGATTTCGTCAACGGGCATATCGTCATTCCGGCGAGTTCCACGCGCGCAGGCGTGAATCGTATCGAGATCGAGTTCGTCGCCGGCGATGCCGCCCTCAATCGCAACGACG
>Ga0207669_10000883_pt1 | contig 12696 bp, 11 predicted proteins | sample KBSM33metaG_FD_184329 | JGI IMG/M metagenome (GOLD analysis project Ga0207669, IMG submission 184329) | Miscanthus rhizosphere microbial communities from Kellogg Biological Station, Michigan, USA - KBS M3-3 metaG (SPAdes) (version 2) | ecosystem: Host-associated > Plants > Roots > Rhizosphere >...
GAACGCGACAGGGTCAGTTCATTGACATTGTGCGATGACCTCGGCGGTGTCGGCAGGAGTGGGGCAGATGATGACGCGGAAGCGGATGGGTTCGGTGACAGGGGCGATTTTCGTGCTGTTGGCGAGTGTGGCGCTGCCCGGCATGGCCGCCGCGCAGGACGGATCTTCCGTCGCCGCCTCTGCATCCGACGACGCTTATCGCTATATCGACGATGCCGATGCGCTACTCGACGCGATGGGCACTTCGCCGCCCGATCACGGGTTCAGATTCGACGGTGTGGATTGCTGGGCCTGGGCGATGGCGGACGGTTCGACGATCCTCGCCGAGCCGCTCGGCGACGATTACCGCTATTACGTTTTCGCGCCCGGCGACGATTACCCCTTCTTCGTCGGCGATAAGACCTATGCCTATGGCTTTGACGGGCGGACGCTCGCCGCTGTCTATGGCGACAATGGCGATCTGGTCGATCCGTCCGACGACATCGCCGACGGAGCGGCTTGGCTGTCGGATCGCGGCTTCGGCATGAAGCGGGCGATGCAGACTCCCGAGCCGGTTTATGCCGGCGACTGGGCCGACAGCATTGGTTGGTTCGGCGCGATCGAACTGCGGCTCGACACCTGGCGCAATCGGCCGGGCTGGATCCGCTATCGCGCTGGACCGGGACGGTGGCATCATCGCGACTGGCGCGAAAAGCTCGGTGCCGAGGGCCAAAAGCGGCGGCAACGCGCCGAGTGGTTCGACCGGTGGCGGCGCGGCGGCTATCGCGGCCCGCCGCAGGATGGCGGCAAATGGGTGACCAAGCCGGGTCGCGCGACGCCGGACAAGGACGCCGGTCCTGGCAGTCGGCCAGGCAGGGGCCATTGGATCGGGCGCCCGCGCCCGGTCGCGCCGCCGACGCCGGGCACGCCGGGTGCGAAGCCCGGCTGGCCGAATCGCGGCGACGGCAGCGGACCGGGGCGCCGACCTTATCAGCCGCGTTTCGATCGGCCGGTGCCGCGGACGCCCACGCCGACCGCTCCCACTGCTCCCGTGACCTCACCGTCACGGCCTCCGGTCGTCGTTGCCCCGACGCCTGGCGGCGACCGCGGCCGCCCGATGCGCTGGCCTCGGATGCAGAGGGATGGCGACAGGCCGGCTGTAGTTGTGCCGCCGGCTCCGCCCGTACCCACGACCTCGCCTACGCCTGGTTCGATGCGTGATAATGGTCGCTTCGAACGGCCCGTGCGGATCGCGCCACAGGCGCCGAGGGTGAAGATAGACCGCGGTGGGCCTACCGACTCGCTCCCGCCCGAAGCCCGGGTCATATCGCCGCGCCCCGAGCCTCGACGCTTGCCGCCGCCCATTTCGGTCGCGCCGCGGCCGAGCTTCACACCGCCGCGCGCACCGGTCTCGACGCCGCCCCCGCCGCCACCATCGCCGCCTTCGCCACCGGCGGCGCGAGTCGCTCCGGCGCCGCCGGCCGCGCGACCAGGCGGCCTGGCTTCCGGACCGCGCAACGTCGGATCGCCGCGGGGTGATGGCGGCAACAGGCCCGGCGGCAAGGGCAGGGACAAATAGCCTTACCGGCGTGATCACCCCGGTTGTTCTTGCGGCGGAAGGGTTCCGCGCCCGCTCCGGAGCCGGCGCGACGTGCGTGACCAAACTGCAACCGCTCGCAGCTAAAATCGTTTCACCTGCGGCGCGATCGGAGGGAATTCCGCGGTCGTGCGTTGATGACATGTCCGGCGGCGTTTGACGCGTTATCGGGCGTGTAAGAAGAAGTGAGAGGTCACCATGCGTAACAAGATGATTTTGGCTTTGGCTGCCGCCGGCACGATGCTGGTCGCCGCTACCCCAGCCATGGCGCGCGACGGATGCGGCCGTGGTTTCCATCGCGGTTGGCATGACCGCTGTGTGCCCAATCGCGGCCCTGGCTATTATGCGGGCGGTCCGAACGTCCGGCTGGTCATCGGCAATTATTATCCCAATCGCGGCTATTGGGACGGCCGCCGCTATTGGCAGCATCGCGAACGCTGGCGCGGTAACTGGCGCTATCGGTAATCGATATTCTTGGTCGGCGGCGCGGCAAAGCCGCGCCGTCGGTCGGCGCTTGAGCGCCGCCGGCCGACCTGATCGCGATTAGCTCGATCGTAGCGTTGCTACGATCTCGCGCGATCAGATGTGGATCGGCTTTCCAGTCACTGCCATCGCCGCTTCCTTGATCGCCTCGCTGTGCGTCGGATGTGCGTGGCAGGTATAGGCGATATCTTCGCTGGTCGCGCCGAATTCCATTGCCTGTGCGGCCTGCGCGATCATCGTGCCGGCGACGCTGGCGATGCACCAAACCCCCAACACGCGGTCGGTCTTGGCATCCGCGATCACCTTCACGAAGCCGTCGGGCTCGTGATTGGTCTTGGCGCGGCTGTTGGCCAGCATCGGGAACTTGCCGACTTTTACCTCGCCGCGTTCCTTGGCGGCTTCCTCGGTCAGGCCGACACCGGCGATTTCGGGCCAGGTATAGACCACCGACGGGATCACGTCGTGGTTCACGATGCCATGCTGGCCGGCGATGTTCTCGGCGACGGCGATGCCTTCGTCCTCGGCCTTGTGCGCGAGCATCGGGCCGGGAACGACGTCGCCGATCGCCCAAATGCCGGGGACCGAGGTGCGGAAGTCGTGGTCGATCTCGATCTGGCCGCGCTGGTTGGTCGCGAGGCCGGCCTTGTCGAGCGCCAGGCCGTCGGTGTTGGGCTTGCGGCCGATCGATACCAATACGGTGTCCGCCTCAATCGTCTCGGCCGTGCCGCCGGCGGCCGGTTCGACGGTGAGCGTGGCCTTGCCACCCTTCACGGTCACGCCGGTGACCTTGGTTGAGAGCTTGAATTCGAGACCCTGCTTCTTGAGGATCTTGTTCGATTCCTTGCGGACCTCGCCATCGAAGCCGGGCAGGATCTGGTCGAGGAATTCGACCACGGTGACCTTGGCGCCGAGGCGACGCCACACGCTGCCGAGCTCGAGCCCAATCACGCCGCCGCCAATCACCACCATCTGCTCGGGGACCTTGGGCAGTTCGAGTGCGCCAGTTGAATCGACCACGACCTTCTGGTCGATCTCGACGCCGGGGAGCGGGGTGACGCTGGAGCCGGTGGCGATGACGATGTTCTTCGCGCGCACGCTGCGGTCGCCGACCTGCACGGTATCGGTGCCGGTGAACGCGGCACGTCCCTTGATCCACTCGACCTTGTTCTTCTTGAACAGGAATTCGATGCCGCCGGTCAGCTGCTTGACCGCGTCCTTGCGCTGGCCATGCATCGTGTCGAGGTCGAGCTCGGGCGTGACCTTGATGCCCAATTTGGCCATCATGCCGTTGGCGGCGTGGTCGTAGAACTCGCTCGCGTGCAGCATCGCCTTGCTGGGGATGCAGCCGACGTTGAGGCAGGTTCCGCCCAGCGTCTCACGGCTCTCCACGCACCCGGTCTTGAGCCCGAGCTGCGCCGCGCGGATCGCCGCGACATAGCCGCCGGGGCCGGAGCCGATCACCAGGACGTCGAAATCATAGTCAGCCATTCAAGCCTCCAGTCGTCATGCCAGCGAAAGCTGGCATCTCATGCGGCTGGCAGTGCGCCGGCGGCACGAGACCCCAGCTTTCGCTGGGGTGACGGTTATATAGTTACAGGTCGATCAGAATACGCGTCGGGTCCTCGATCGCATTCTTGAGCGCGACCAGGAAGGTCACCGCCTCGCGGCCGTCGATCAGGCGATGATCGTAGCTGAGCGCGAGGTACATCATCGGGCGCACCACGACCTGGCCATCGCGGACCACGGGGCGGTCCTCGATGCGGTGGAGACCGAGCACCGCCGACTGCGGCGGGTTGATGATCGGGGTCGACATCAGCGAGCCGAACACGCCGCCGTTGGAGATGGTGAAGGTACCGCCCTTCATCTCCTCCATCTTGAGCGTGCCGTCCTTGGCGCGCTTGCCGAAATCGCCGATCGTCTTCTCGATGCCGGCGACCGAGAGTTGGTCGGCGTCGCGGATGACCGGCACGACCAGGCCCTGGGGCGCCGAGACGGCGACCGAGATGTCGGCATAATCGTGATAGACGATTTCCTCGCCATCGATCTGGCCGTTGACCGCGGGCACGTCCTTCAGCGCCATGCAGGCGGCCTTCACGAAGAAGCCCATGAAGCCCAACCGGACGCCATGCTTCTTCTCGAACAGATCCTTGTACTTGGTGCGCGCCTCGATCACCGCCGACATGTCGACGTCGTTGAACGTCGTCAGCATCGCCGCGGTGTTCTGCGCGTCCTTGAGCCGCTTGGCGACGGTCTGGCGCAGGCGCGTCATGCGGACGCGCTCTTCCTTGCGCCCGGTCGAGGCGGCGACCGACGGGGTCTGGACCGGCTCGGCCGACGGCGTGGGCGCGGCCGGCGTCGCCGCGGCGGCGAGCACGTCGTCCTTGGTCAGGCGGCCGTCCTTGCCGGTGCCCTTGACCGTCGCCGGATCGACGCCGGTTTCGAGCACCGCACGGCGCACCGAGGGGCTGAGCGCGGCGGGCGTGTCGCCCGACGCCGGCGCCTGCTGACCAGCGGTCGCAGCGGGGGAGGAGGCGAGCGTCGGCGCGGGGGCAGCCGGAGCAGGCGTGGGCGCGGGAGCAGTCGCTCCGGCACCGCCTGCCTCGATCGTCGCGAGCAAAGCGCCGACCGCGACATTGTCGCCGACCGCGACCGCATGCTGGCCCATCACGCCGGCGACCGGCGACGGCACCTCGACCGCGACCTTGTCGGTTTCCAGGCTGACGATCGGCTCGTCGGCCTTTACCGGGTCGCCGGGCTGTTTCAGCCATTCGCCGACAGTTGCCTCGACGATCGATTCGCCCAGCGTGGGGACGTTGACTTCGGTTGCCATCTTCACCTCGTCATCCCAACGGAAGCTGGGATCTCATGATTAGTATTTGTCGCTCGAAACCCCGGCTTTCGCCGGGGCGACGGGCGGTTCTAGCTCTTCCGCGTGCGGCGGATTTCTTCGCGTACATTGTGGCCCAGCGCGTCTGCGACGAGCGCGGCCTGTTCGGTCTGGTGGCGCTTGGCCAGGCCCGTCGCGGGCGACGCCGAGGCGGCGCGGCCGGCATAGCGCGCGCGCTTCACCTTGCACTTGGCCGCGGTCAGCGCTTCCTCGATCAGCGGTTCGACGAAGAACCAATAACCGTTGTTGCGCGGCTCTTCCTGCGCCCAGACGATCTCTTCGAGATTGGGCATCCGGCGGACGCGCTCGGCGAGCGGGTCGCCCGGGAACGGATAGAGTTGCTCGACACGAACGATCTGGGTGTTCTTGTCGCCCGCCGCGTCGCGTGCCTCGAACAGGTCATAGGCGACCTTGCCCGAGCACAGCACCAGCCGCTTGGTATCCTGGTCGGCCGACGCGTCCGGATCCGACAACAGCCGGCGGAAGTGGCTGTCGCCCAGGAAATCCTCGGCCTTCGACACCGCGCGCTTGTGGCGCAGCAGCGACTTGGGGGTGAAGATCACCAGCGGCTTGCGGAACGTTCGGTGCATCTGGCGGCGCAACAGATGGAAGATGTTGGCCGGCGTGGTGCAATTGGCGACCTGCATATTGTCGCCGGCGCACAATTGAAGGAAGCGTTCGGGACGCGCCGAGCTGTGCTCGGGCCCCTGGCCTTCGTAACCGTGCGGCAGCATCATCACCAGGCCGTTGGCGCGCAGCCACTTGGCTTCACCCGACGCGATGAACTGGTCGATCATGATCTGCGCGCCATTGGCGAAATCGCCGAACTGGGCTTCCCAGATCACCAGCGTCTTGGGATCGGCGAGCGCATAGCCATATTCGAAGCCGAGCACGCCATATTCGCTGAGCGGCGAATCGAGCACTTCGAAATTGCCGTGCTCGACGCTCCACAGCGGCACATATTTGTGCTCGTCATTCTGGTCGACCCAGACGGCGTGGCGCTGCGAGAAGGTGCCGCGGCCCGAATCCTGGCCCGACAGGCGGACGCCATAGCCTTCCGACAGCAGCGATCCGAACGCGAGCGCCTCACCGGTCGCCCAGTCGAAATTCTCGCCGGACTTGAACATCTCGCGCTTGGCGTCGATCACGCGGTTGAGCGCCTTGTGGACGGTCAAATCCTCGGGGATCGTGGTCAGCGTGCGGCCCAGGCTGTCGAACAATTTGCGCTCGATGCCGGTCTCGACGTTGCGCCGCGCGCTCTCGGCATCGGCCGGCGCGTGCAGCCCCGACCAGCGGCCGGCGAACCAATCGGCCTTGTTCGCTTTGTACGACGCGCCCGCCTCGAACTCGCCTTCGAGCAAGGTATCGAACTGGTGGGTGATCGTGTCGATCCAGGCCTGGTCGACCACGCCCTCGGCGATCAGCCGCTTGCCATAGACTTCGCTGACGCCGGGATGCTGGCGGATCGCCTTGTACATCAGCGGCTGGGTGAAGCTCGGCTCGTCGCCTTCGTTATGGCCGAAGCGGCGGTAGCACCACATGTCGATGACGATGTCGCGATGGAATTTCTGGCGGAACTCGATCGCCATCTTGCAGGCGAAAGTCACCGCTTCGGGATCGTCGCCATTGACGTGGAAGATCGGCGCCTGGACGCCTTTCGCCACATCCGAGCAATATGGCGACGAGCGCGCGAATTGCGGGCTGGTGGTGAAGCCGATCTGGTTGTTGATGACGAAGTGGATGCAGCCACCAGTATTGTAACCGCGGATGCCGGAGAAGCCGAAGCATTCCCAGACGATGCCCTGGCCTGCGAACGCCGCGTCGCCGTGGATCAGCACCGGCAGCGAGTGGCTATGCTCCTCGAGGTCGCCAGCCAGGGTCTGGATCGCGCGAACCTTGCCCAGCACGACCGGATCCTCCGCCTCGAGGTGCGAGGGGTTGGCGACCAGCGACATATGGACCTTGATCCCGTCGAACTCGCGGTCGGTCGAGGTGCCGAGGTGATACTTCACGTCACCCGATCCGCCGACATCCTCGGGATTGGCCGAGCCGCCGCCGAATTCGTGGAAGATCACGCGCAACGGCTTGGCCATGACATTGGCCAGCACGTTGAGGCGGCCGCGATGCGCCATGCCGAACACGATCTCGTTGACGCCCATCGCGCCGCCATATTTGATCACGCTTTCGAGCGCGGGGATCATCGCTTCGCCGCCATCGAGGCCGAAGCGCTTGGTGCCGACGAACTTCTTGCCGGCAAAGCGTTCCCACTGCTCGGCCTCGATCACCTTGTTGAGGATCGCCTTCTTGCCGTCGACGGTGAACTGGATCGCCTTGTCCTTGCCCTCCATCCTGTCCTGGAGGAAGCGGCGCTCCTCGACATCGGCGATGTGCATATATTCCAGGCCGACATTGCCGCAATAATTGGCGCGCAGGATGTCGACGAGTTCGCGGATCGTCGCCCATTGCAGCCCCATCGTGCCGCCCATGTAGACCGGGCGATCGATGTCGCTTTCGGAAAAGCCGTAATATTCGGTCTTGAGGTCGTCGGGCAGGTCCTGGCGGATAAGGCCGAGCGGATCGAGCGTCGCCGCGAGGTGACCGCGCACGCGATAGGTGCGGATCAGCAGCATCGCGCGGATCGAGTCGCTCGCCGCCTTGACGATGTCGTCCGGACTGGCGAGCTTGGCGGCCGGAGCGGGAGCGGCAGGAGCACCGCCGCGCGCGGGCTTGGGCGCGGGCTCCATCTGGGTCGGATCGAGCGCGGCGGTCAGGTCGTCGGTCGACGATGGCGGCCAGGCGGGGTTCGCCCAGCTCGCGGTCGACGGGCCGTTCTCCAGTCCCTCGAACCAGCCGCGCCAAGACGGCTCGACCGATTCGGGGGATTCCTTGAACTTCCTGTACAGCGCCTCGACGAACGCAGGCGACACGCCGGCGGCGATGTCGCTGAAATCCAGACCTTCGTAGCCCATGGTCACTTCCTCGGGCATTCCTGGGGAGGAATGCATTGTCCCGCCTGCGCCGGCGGGCTCTGTTATCCCTTCAACACCTCGAGCAGCGTCTCGCCGAGCAGGCTCGGGCTGGCCGAAACCTTGATGCCGGCCGATTCCATCGCCGCGATCTTGTCCTCGGCGCCGCCCTGGCCGCCGGACACGATCGCCCCGGCATGGCCCATGCGGCGGCCCGGAGGCGCCGTGCGGCCGGCGATGAAGCCGGCCATCGGCTTCTTGCGGCCGCGCTTGGCTTCGTCCTTGAGGAACTGCGCCGCTTCTTCTTCGGCCGATCCGCCGATCTCGCCGATCATGATGATCGACTTGGTCTCGTCATCGGCCAGGAACAGTTCGAGCACGTCGATGAAATTGGTGCCGTTGACCGGATCGCCGCCGATCCCGACCGCGGTGGTCTGGCCAAGCCCTGCATTCGAGGTCTGGAACACGGCTTCATAGGTAAGCGTGCCCGAGCGGCTTACAACGCCGACCGAGCCCTTCTTGAAGATGCTGCCTGGCATGATGCCGATCTTGCACTCGCCCGGCGTCAGCACGCCGGGGCAGTTGGGGCCGATCAGCCGCGACTTGGAGCCGGACAGAGCGCGCTTGACCTTGACCATGTCGAGCACCGGAATGCCTTCGGTGATCGTCACGATCAGCGGCACTTCGGCATCGATCGCCTCGAGGATCGAGTCCGCGGCGAAGGGCGGCGGCACGTAGATCACCGACGCGGTCGCACCGGTCTTGCTCACCGCCTCGGCGACGGTGTCATAGACCGGCAGGCCGAGATGCTCGGTGCCGCCCTTGCCCGGCGTCACGCCACCGACCATCTGCGTGCCGTAATCGAGCGCCGCCTTGGTGTGGAAGCTGCCGGTTTCGCCAGTCATCCCCTGGGTGATGACCTTGGTGTTCTTGTCGACGAGGATGGACATCAGTTTTCCTTCTTCGCGTCTTTGGCGGCACTGTTGCCGATGACGAGGATGATGGTGGAGGCGGTGCTATCGGTCTTCGGCGTGACGAGCGGGATGATCAATTCGCTGTTCGGGAGCGTGATCGGCGTCGGTTGGCCGCCCGGTATCGGGGCCTGCACCGTGGCGCCGACTGCCGCGCTGATTTGCGGATAGAAGGTCGCGGGATTGAACGAGGCATCGCCCTTGGCCATCACGACGCAGCCGCCGTCGATCCCGGTCTTGTAGATCACCAGGACGTTGTCGCGCTGCAGGACGGTGCCGTCGGGGCCGTTATCAAGCCCCTTGCTCTGGTCGGCCGTCGCGGGTGCCCAGCCCGCGAAGCGAGTCGCCTGGCTGGCGGGGTCGGTCGTCGTACCCACGCAAGCCTTTGCTGCAGCGACGATCGTCGCCTGCGGGGCCGGTTGCAGGTTCGGACCGTCCGCCGCTGCGGCCGGCGCGGCGGCGAGAATCAGCGCCGCTGTAACGCAGCCTGCCAGCCCCAAGGAGGAACGCATCGGTATCACGCCAGCGAGCCGTCGATGCCCTTGCAAGCCACCAGCAATTCCTTGACCGCGTCGACCGAGACACCGAGGTTCGCCTTGGCTTCGTCGTCCAGCGCGATCTCGACGATCTCCTCGACACCGCCCGCGCCGATGATCACCGGCACGCCGACATAGAGGCCATCGAGCCCGTACTTGCCGTCGACATAAGCCGCGCAGGGCAGCAGGCGCTTCTGGTCGCCGAGATAGGCTTCGGCCATCGCGATGCCGCTGGTCGCCGGCGCGTAATAAGCCGAGCCGGTACCGAGCAGGGCGACGATCTCGCCGCCGCCGCCGCGGGTGCGCTTGACGATCGCGTCGATCCGCTCCTGGGTCGACTTGCCCATCTTGATGAGGTCGGGGACCGGGATGCCGGCGACGGTCGAGTACTGGACCACCGGGACCATCGTGTCGCCATGGCCGCCGAGCACGAAGGTGGTGACGTCGCGCGCCGACACGCCGAACTCGTCGGCGATGAAATGGCTGAAGCGCGCCGAGTCGAGCACGCCCGCCATGCCGACCACCTTGTTGTGCGGCAGGCCGGAGAATTCGCGCAGCGCCCAGACCATCGCGTCGAGCGGGTTGGTGATGCAGATGACGAACGCGTCGGGGGCATTGTTCTTGATGCCCTCACCGACTGCCTTCATCACCTTGAGGTTGATGCCGAGCAGATCGTCGCGGCTCATGCCTGGCTTGCGGGCGACACCGGCGGTAACGATGATGACGTCCGCGCCGGCGATGTCCTTGTAATCGTTCGAGCCGGTGATCTTGGCGTCAAAGCCCTCGATCGGGCCGCACTGGCTGAGGTCGAGCGCCTTGCCCTGGGGCACGCCCTCGACGACGTCGAACAGGACGATGTCGCCCAATTCCTTCTGTGCGGCGAGATGGGCGAGCGTGCCGCCGATATTGCCGGCGCCGATCAGCGCGATCTTCTTGCGGGCCATGAGCACTCCTAAGCGCGAGTGGGCGCACCCCAAGGCGCGCGGGACGCGACGGCGCTTAGGCGCTTGGCGGTCCCGAAGCAACCGCTAAACAGGACGAATTAACATCTGTTACTGCAATTCATTCGCAAGTGCAATAGCGTGTCAATCATCGACATAGCGGCGCTCGCCGGTGGCTGCGTTGAACCAGACGGTGATCGGCCGCCCGGTCGCCTCGTCGAGAAAGCGTTCGTTGGTCGGCCGCCAATTGGCGTCGAGCGGCGTGCTGGCATTACCCCGGTAATTGACGCGCTCGAACACGATCCCCGCCACGATGATCGCGGGAAAGATCAGCATCGGCCAGCCCGCCGCATCGACCAACGTGACCCATAGCCCGACCGCCAGCCAGGCCAGGCCGAGCGCGAGGACGACATTGCGCAACATGTCAGGGGGCCGGGTCGAGAATGACCGCCGTGCCGTACGCGACGACCTCGTTCATCGCCTGTGCAATCTCGCCCGAGTCGAAGCGCATCATGACGATCGCATTGGCGCCCATCACGGTCGCGTTCTGGATCATGCGGTCTATCGCGTGGCGCCGCGCATCCTCGACCAGCTTGGTATATTCGGGGATCTCGCCGCCGACGATCGAGCGCAGGCTGGCAGTGATATTGCCGCCGATGCCCCGGCTCCGCACTACGACGCCGAATACCTGTCCCAGGTTCCTGACGACATTATGGCCGGCGACGTTCTCAGTAGTGGTGACGATCAAGCGCGCTCTCCCGTTTGGGTGGGCGCAATCTACTGTTGGCCGTGGCCCTGCGCCAGATACTCGTCGGAGCGCATTTCCTCGAGCCGGCTGACGGTGCGCTCGAACTCGAAACGGCCGTCGCCCTTGGGATAGAGCTCGGCGGGTTCGGCATCGGCGGCGGCCAGCAGCTTGACCTTGTGCTCGTAGAACGCGTCGATCAGCGACACGAAGCGCGCGGCTTCGTTGCGATTGTCGGGCCCGAGCTTGGGGATGCCGACCAGGATCACGGTATGGTAGCGCCGGGCGATCGCCAGATAGTCGGCTGTCCCGCGCGCCTCCGCGCACAATCGCTTGAAGCTGAACACGGCGACGCCCTTGAGCGACTTGGGCACATGCAAGCTGCGCCCGCCCTGGACCGGGATATCCTCGCTCGGCACATGCGCGGCATCTTCCGGCGGATAGTCGGTCAGGCGGAAGAAAGCGGCGGACAATTCTTTGGTCACTTCGGGACCGTTGGGCACCAACCAGGTTTCCTGCTGGCCCAACCGGTCACGGCGATAATCGACCGGGCCGTTCAGCGGCAGCACGTCGAGCCGCTGCTCGATCAGGTCGATGAAGGGCAGGAAGTGCTCGCGATTGAGGCCGTTCTTATAGAGGTCCTTGGGCGGCCGGTTCGAGGTGGTGACGACGGTAACGCCGGCTTCGATCAGCGCGGTGAACAGTCGCGACAGGATCATCGCATCGGGCGAATTCGTCACCATCATCTCGTCGAACGCGAGCAGCCGCGCTTCATCGGCGAGCGCGGCGGCGACGGGAGTGATGGGGTCGCCCACCTCCTTCTTGCGCTCCTCGCCGATGCGCTGGTGCACCTCGAGCATGAACTCTGCGAAATGGACGCGGCGTTTGCGGTTGATTGCCAGGCACCCGAAGAACAGGTCCATCAGCATCGATTTTCCGCGCCCGACATCACCCCACATATAGATGCCGCGCGGCGAGTCGGGCTTGCGGCCGAGCGCGCGCCACAAGACCGATCCGCGTTTGGGCTGGGCCTCGAGTTCCTGTTGGAGCCGGTCGAGGCGCCGGGCGGCGGCTTCCTGGTCTGGGTCAGCGCGCAGCTCGCCAGCGGCGATGAGGGCGTGATATTGATCGAGGGCCTTTACCAACTCCCTCTCCCCTCTGGGGAGAGGGCAGGGGAGAGGGGCAGTGCCTCAAGCGATCCGCCCGTGACTCCCCCTCTCCCCGGCCCTCTCCCCGATGGGGAGAGGGAGAAAAGACGCCTCATCGCTTCCCCGCCATGCTCGGCGGCGGGCTAGATTTGCGCAACGTCCCCGTAAAACTCGCGATCGTCGGTGCGCCTTCCTGGACGATCAGCCCGCGCAGAAACAGCATGCGGCTGGTTTCGCGCAGCAATTCGATATGCGCCTCAAGCGGCTCGCCGATCATGCCGCCGCCGATGAATTGCGCCGACAGGTCCAGCGTAACCGCGCCACCGGCGCTCAGGCTTCCGAAGGCGCGGCTGGCGGCGAACAAGGAGACATCCATGAAGCCGAGCAGCGCACCGCCATGGACATTGTCGCGCATGTTCGAATGGTCGTGGCGCGGCATCATG
>Ga0207669_10000890_pt1 | contig 12659 bp, 12 predicted proteins | sample KBSM33metaG_FD_184329 | JGI IMG/M metagenome (GOLD analysis project Ga0207669, IMG submission 184329) | Miscanthus rhizosphere microbial communities from Kellogg Biological Station, Michigan, USA - KBS M3-3 metaG (SPAdes) (version 2) | ecosystem: Host-associated > Plants > Roots > Rhizosphere >...
AGACGATACGTCTACAAATGTAGCCGGAGACTCGCATGGACCGTGTCAGCGTCAGTGAACTGGCCGTATTGCGAGCCCTTTGGACACGCGAGCCGGTCACCGCGGCGGAATTGGCGGAAATGCTGGAGCGCGAGCGCGGCTGGAGCCTCAGCACGGTCAAGACATTGCTTGCCCGGCTGGTCGAAAAACATGTAATCGTCACCGAGAAGGACGGCCGCCGTTTCCTCTATCGTGCGGCAATCGCCCGTGAGGACTACGCCGCCGACCAGTCGCGACGACTGATCGACGACATGTTCGACGGCCGCGCGGCCCCGCTTGTCGCACATCTCGCGCGACGCAATGCACTGACACCGGAAGATGTCGCCGAGATCGCGGCTCTGCTCAAGGCCATCGAGGAATGATCGGCTGGATCGCGCACACGATGGCGGCCTCGACGCTGCTAATGCTCGTGTTGGTCGTGCTTCGTCCCTGGTTGCATCGATGGTGCCCGCCGCGACTGGTCTACGCGCTCTGGCTAGTACCGGCGGCGCGCCTGATGATGCCCGCGCTGCCGATCCTTGCGCCCACCGCGCCGGCGACCGAAGCACTGACGATCTCTCCTGTCCCGCTGTCGGGCACGGCTCCGATGGCAATCGATGGTGCCTCCTTATTCCTGATATTGTGGCTGGGAGGCGCTGTCATGCACCTGACGGTGCAGATCCGGCGCTATGTCCGTTATCTGGGTGCCGTGCGCGCCGCCGCCACGGGTATCGTAGGCACGGCCGGCCCGATCATCGTACGGATCAGCGCGGCGGTCGATGGACCGATGGCTGCGGGGCTGGTGCGCCGGGATATCTTCGTGCCGGTCGATTTCGAACAACGCTTTGCCCCGGAAGAACGGCGGCTCGCGCTGGCGCATGAGCGGATGCACCATTCGCGCCACGACCTGTGGGCGAACCTCACCGCACTGATTGTCCTCTCGCTGCATTGGTTCAACCCGCTCGCGCATCATGCCTATCGGCTGTTCCGCGCTGACCAGGAACTGGCGTGCGACGCCGACGTGGTGATGCGCGAGGCAGGGAGGCAGCGCGCCGTGTATGGCCGGACATTGCTCAAGGCTAGCGAAGGCGTCCCCGCGTTGTTGTGCCCGCTGAGCGAGGTCGCGCTCCTCAAGCAGCGCTTGCGCCAGTTGGCCGCCGGTCCGCGCGATCTGCCCCGGGGAAGCATGATCGCGATCCTGCCGGGCGCCTGGCTGGCCATCGTGCTGAGCGCGGCGACGCACGCGCCGCCGCCCGTAATGGGCGACAGCGCACCTCGCGTCGAGGCGGCTGCGAGCGCGGCCCGCGACCCGATACCGGCAAACCAAACGGCCCGACTCCTGCGCCAATTGCAGCGCCCGGCGTCGAGGAATGCGAGTGTCGGTCCGCGCCTCCCCGCCGCAAGGCGCTCCGCCGATCGTCAGGACCTCGCACAGCGTGGCGGCGCGGCGTCGATTCCGGGCGACAATCCCGACGTCTCTGCGGTCGATGCCGCCACGCCGGGCACGCCCGAAAGCCCGCAACTCCTGCCGACCGCATTCGAGGACCTCATCGACAGACAATTCCCCAGCGCAGCGGACCGTTTCGGCAATCCGACCTACCTCGCGCTGCGCCGCGAGGCGGGGCTCGCGCAAGGCCGCGACCGCCATGCTTCCGCAGCCAATGCCGCCGCGGCACGCGGGCGACCGCTGATCCATCCGCCGCCCGAAAGCTGAACGGCGCGACCGCTTTTCCGTCCCTCGCAATATTGGAGATCGATATGACCCCGGCCCGCTGGTCCGGCTCCCGCCGGACGTGTCTTCGCAACGGCTCGGCACTGCTACTTGCCGCCTTGTTCGCTGGCGTTCCAGCCGTCGATGCCGCTGGCGCCGGCGTAGCCTCTGGTCCGATCGACGCGGTCGACCGCTATTTGCGCGCACAGATCCGCAAGCTGCGCATCCCGGGCATGGCCGTCGCCGTCGTCAAAGACCGGCGCATCGTGCTGCTGCGCAACTATGGCACGGCCAGCGTCGAATTCGATCAACCGGTGCGCGACGATACCGTCTTCGCGATCAATTCGGTGACCAAGGCATTCACCGGCATCGCGGCGATGCGCTTGGTCGAGCAAGGGAAACTCGACTTGTTGGCGCCAGTCGATCGCTACCTCCCCAACCTGCCTCCGGCCTGGCGGGGCGTCACCATCCGCCAGTTGCTCAGCCATATGTCGGGGCTGCCCGACGTCATGCGTGCGCCGACGGTCGAGACCGATGCCGTTGCGGCCTGGGCATGGATCCAGCAACAGCCGGTGGTGTTCGCTCCCGGCCAGCGCTTCCACTATTGCCAGACCAATTACACGCTGATCCAACGCGTGCTGAACACGATCGAGCGGCGCCCGCTCGACGCGCCGTTGGCCGGCGAGCAACTGCGCCTCGCCGGCATGACGCAGACGTCCTATGGCGACACCTATGACGTGATCCCGCGCAAGGGGCCGACCTATCGCTGGGACCTGCCGGGCCCCTTTGTCGACGGCTATAGCGGAGCAACGCCCGACGCCCCGCGCGTGATGAAGGTCGCCTCCGAGCGCTTCCTTCCCTTCCGGCGTGCCTCGTCGGGGCTGAACAGCAGCGCGCGCGACCTCGCCCGATGGTTGATCGCGATCAACGACGACACTTTGCTGTCGCCGCAATCGCGCGAGATGTTGTGGAGCCCGGTCGCCTTCACCAGCGGCGAGAAAGGGCAATGGGGTTTGGGTTGGGAAGTCCTTGCGCGTGGCACACATCGCGCGGTGGGGATGACCGGCGGTGGCCGGGCGGTGGTCTTCTATTATCCCGAAGATCGTGTCGGCGTCGTGATCCTCACCAATCTAGCCGGCGCCTTTCCCGAAGACATGGTCGACAAGATCGCCGCCCTCTACGCGCCCGGCCTCGCGCTGACCGGCGTACCCGCCTTGCGCATCGCGCTGGAGGACCAGGGCTACGACAAGGCCGACCGCGCTGCCGCAGCGATCGAAGCCAAGGATCCTGCGCTTGCATGGCCTGAAATGGAGATGAATGACTGGGGCTACAGGCTAATCAGCACGGGCCGGGCGCGCGATGCGCTTGCCGTTTTCGCCCTGATTGCCCGTAAATTTCCCAACAGCGTCAACGCGCATGACAGCCTGGCCCAAGCCTATCGTGTCAATAGCCAGACCGGCAACGCAATCGCCGAATATGAGCGTGTGCTACAACTCGATCTCGGCAACGCGAGGGCACGGCGTCACATCGAGGAACTGAAGGGCATTACCCCCGCAGCGAAATAGGTTGTCGCATCGTTAGGTTCGACGACCATTCTCGCGCTGTGTTCGACCGTCCGTATTCTCTTTGCTGGCGGATTCGATGTCAGGCGGCTCGAGAGCCAACCCGCCGGGCGGTTATTTCGGCGTGGTCGTCGTCGCGCTGGGCGCGGGGCCGCCCGCTTCGCTCATCTGGCGCTGGGCGTCTTCGATCACTGCTTGCGGCTGGAAGTCCACCAGTTCGATGTCGAACACCAGGGTCGACTTGCCCGGGATCACCACCTTGCCTTGCCCGTCGCGCTGATCCTCGGGCCCATAAGCCAGGCGCGACGGGATCCACACGCGCAGCGTCTCTCCCTTGGCCATCAGCTTCAGCGCTTCGCTGAAGCCCGGCACCACCCCCGAAACCGGCATCGGCGTCGGCTGGGTGGATTTGTCGAAACTCGTGCCGTCGACGAGCTTGCCCTCGTAATTGACCAACGCGACATCCGCATCGGTCGGATGCGCGCCGGTCGCCGGCTTGATCACGCGATATTGCACGCCCGACGCAGTCTGGATCACGCCGCGCAGCTTGCGGTTCTTGGCGAGGAAGGCGTCCTCAGGCGAGAGCGGAGCCACCGGCGCCTTGGCAGCAGCAGCCCGCTTGGCGGCTGTCGCCCGTTTGGCGACCGGCACCTTCTTTGCGAGCACCGGCACGACACCGATAGTGATCGACATCGCGCCGATCAGGCAAGCCGCCGCGATCTTCAGGCCCATGACGCCGCCGCCTACTTGCCGGTCGGCGCGGCGGGCGCCGGAGCGCTGCCCGTCGGGGCAGGCTCGCCGCCCGGTACCGCGCCACCAGCCCCCGGAGGACCACCGGCGCCCGGAGGACCGCCCGCGCCGCCAGCGCCGCCCATGCTCTGCATCATCTGCTTCTGATATTGCTCGATCACTGCCTGCGGCAGGAAATCGATCAGTTCGATGTCGAACACCAAAGTCGCATTGGCCGGGATCGGCCCCGCGCCCTTGTCGCCATAGCCGAGCTTGGCCGGGATCCAGACGCGGAACTTCGCGCCCTTGCTCATCAGCTTGAGCGCTTCGCTGAAGCCAGGGACGACGCCCTTGATCGGCATCGGCGTCGGCTGCTGCGACTTGTCGAACGTGGTGCCGTCGAGCAATTTGCCTTCGTAATTGATCAGCGCGACGTCCGTGTCGGTCGGGTTCTTGCCCTTGCCCGGCGTCAGCACCTTGTACTGCAGCCCCGACGCGGTGGTCTTCACCCCCGGCGCCCAGGAATTGAACGTCATCGACAGCGAATCGCGCGCGCTGCCGCCCCACCACATGAACATGCTGAACAGCAAGGCGCCGGCGCCCAGCACGGCGAGCACGATGCCCAGCCACAGGACGCGCTTCGCGCGCGGATCGAGCGGCGCCTTTGCGGGCGCCTTGGGAGCAATCGTGTCAGCCATGTTTTATCTTTTCACTGTCCTGGAGGAGGGACGAGGCTCTCGCCGCCGCCCGGGGGCGGGCCACCGGCACCGCCAGGCGCACCGCCGGGTCCACCGGGACCGCCCATGCCGCCGGCGCCGCCGCCGTTCATCATCTGCATTTGCCGCTGATATTGTTCGACCACCGATTGCGGCAGGAAATCCTTGAGTTCGATATCGAACATCAGCGGCGAATTCGCCGGCAGCACGACATTGCCCTGCTGATCCTTCTGGTCCTGCGTGCCATAAGCAAGGCCCGCTGGGATCCACACCCTGATCTTCTCATTCTTGTGCATCAGCTTCAGCGCTTCGCTGAAACCCGGAACGACGCCCTTGACCGGCATCGGCATCGGCTGTTGCGACTTGTCGAAGACCTTACCGTTGCGCAGACGGCCTTCATACTGGACCAGCGCGACATCGGTGTCTGTCGGAGACGCGCCCGTGCCAGCCTTGAGTACTTCGTATTTGAGGCCTGACGACGTCGTCTTGACGCCCCAACCGCGCTGCGACCTGGTGAACAGGTCATCGCCCTGCCGTGCGAGCAGGAACGCGCCGATCACGGCGACGGCGATACCGATCCAGAGCAGCCAGATATAGCTGCGCTTGACGGGCTGCAGGGGAACGGCGGTCACGGACATGGGAGCAAGCCTCGACGGGAAGGCCGCGTACGACCGCGGCCGGGACACGCTGTTCTGGGTAGGTCGGAGGGCCGCGGCTCGCAAGCCCTCACGAGAGCGACGTGCAGGCCTTATTTGGCCCCGTCGCGCTCCATCCGCTTACGCTCGAGCTTGCGCGCGCGGCGGACGGCGGCGGCACGCTCGCGCGCACGCTTCTCGCTGGGCTTCTCGTAATGGCGGCGCAGCTTCATCTCGCGATATACGCCTTCGCGCTGGAGCTTCTTCTTGAGAGCCCGAAGCGCCTGATCGACATTGTTATCGCGCACGATGATTTGCATAAAACCCGTCAACTCCAGATCAAATGATTATGGCCGCCCCAGACAAAGTCCGGGCGTGAAGGCGCGGCTCCTAACAGCGGGTCGGGTAAAACGCAAGCCAATCGCGCTGTTGCATCTGCGTCACAGGTCGCCGCCAATCCGCCAATGTTGCAGCGATGCAATGTGGCGGATACGCTTCGCCCGCACCCAAGACGAATGCTTTTGACCGCGCCCAGAGTGGATTTGCAGACCCGCCTTCTCATCGTCGACGACGATCCCGGCATTCGCGAGCTGACCGCCGCGTTCCTGACCGGACATGGCTATGTCGTCGACACCGCCGGCAATGGCGAGGAAATGCGCGCGGCGATGGCCGCCGGCGATTATGGCCTGGTCGTGCTCGACGTGATGATGCCGGGAGAGGACGGGCTTACCATCCTGCGCAGCCTCGACCCCGCGACCGCGCCGCCGGTGATCATCGTCTCGGTGGTCGGCACCGACATCGACCGCGTCGTCGGTCTCGAAATGGGCGCGGACGACTATCTCGCCAAGCCAGCCAATCCGCGTGAATTGCTGGCGCGCGTGCGCTCGGTGCTCCGGCGGAAGGCGCAAGGAGGCGAAGTACGGCCGCGCGACGGGCGCACGCTTTACCGATTCGCGGGATGGCGGCTCGATCCAGTGGCGCGCGAGCTGGTCGATCCCGAGAATGTGCTGATCAACCTGTCCGATGGCGAGTTCCGCCTGCTGCTGACCTTTGTCGAGCGCCCGCGTCGCGTGCTGACCCGCGATCAGCTGCTCGATCTGTCGCGCGGAGTGAATGCCGAGCATTTCGACCGGGCGATCGACGTCCAGATCAGCCGCCTGCGCCGCAAGCTGTCGCGCGCGAACGAGGACGAGTTGATCCGCACCGTCCGCAACGAAGGCTATCTGCTCGGCGCCGATGTCGACCGCCGTTAGCCTCGAGTCCGCCGGGCGCCAATCGATCGTCGTCCCCATCCTCGCCCTGGTCGTGGCGTCGGTTGCGGTCGCGACGATCGCGCTGTTCGCGGTCACTTTTTCCGGCCCACCCGCCAGGCCGGCGCCTCAGCCCGTCGCCTCGATCGCCGCCTTGCTGCGCGGCGGCAATGCTCCCGCCGCAATGGCCGAATGGCGGCTCAACGTCGTGACCAGCCAGGAACCGCCGCGCCCGCATGCGCGCGAGCAGCGCGATCCGATCCTCTCGCATCAGCTCGCACGGGAACTCGGCGTGTCGGAGAGCGACGCGGTGATCTATCGTGATCCCGGTCACGACGCCCCACCCGATGGCATATCCGCTCCCTTCGTCGCGGGCGCGCGGCTGAACGGCGCCTGGCGGATTGCGCTCACCCCGCCGCCGTCATTCCTCAGCCGCTGGCATTGGATCACGCTGGCGACGATGGCGGGGCTGCTCGCCGGCCTGTCGGTGTTGGGCTGGCTGATCGCGCGCGCCATCTCGCGGCCCCTGCGCGAGCTCGCCACCGCGGCATCCCGCGCGCACGCCGGTGCTCCGCTGGCGGCACTGTCCGCTCGGGCGCCACGCGAAGTTGCCCAGCTTGGCGAGGCCCTGACGGCAATGCACGCGCGGCTCGCCGGCCACGCCGAAGGGCGCACCGCGATGCTCGCGGCGATCGCCCACGACCTCGGCACGCCGTTGTCGCGGCTCGCTTTCTGGGTCGAGCAATTGCCCGACGATGCGCGCGCTCGGGCCGAAAACGACGTCGACGAAATGCGCGCGATGATCGCCGCCGCGATCGGCTATGCCCGTGACGAAATGCACATGCGCGCCGATGCGCGGGTCGATCTCGGTAGCCTGCTCGACAGCCTGGTCGAAGACATGGCTGTCGCCGGCGTCCCGGTGACGATCGCCTCGGGCCCGCGCGTAGTTGTGCGCGGGGACCCGGGCGCGTTGCGGCGGCTGTTCTCTAATCTGATCGACAACGCCGCTCGCTACGGTACCAGCGCTGCTCTCGACTGGAGCATCACCGGCGATGTGGCGATCATCCATATCGACGATCGCGGGCCGGGCATCGACCCGAGCCAGGCCGAATGGCTGTTCGAGCCGTTCGTGCGCGGCGACCCGTCGCGCAACCGCGCCACTGGAGGCAGCGGGCTTGGCCTCGCCATCGTGCGCTCGATCGCACGGCGGCATGGCGGCGACGCTACGCTCGCCAACCGCGCCGAGGGCGGCGCGCGTGCCACGGTGACGCTTCCCGTCGACCGCTGAAACACGCGGAAACAATTCCGCGACGCGGCGACATATCGCGGCGAGGCAGACAGCGCATCCGGACCCAATCTTATGGGGAGTTCACCGATGCCCGCTCACGACGACGATCATGGCCACAGCCTGGCCGAAGACCTGAAGACGATGGAGGCACTGGTCGCGCGCCGCCGTGCGCTCAAATGGTTCGCCGGCGCCAGCATGGCGGGGATCGTCGCCGCGTGCGGAGAAGGCAGCGGATCGTCGAGCACGACGACCACGACGTCCACTCCCACACCGACGCCGACCGCGACCGCTACTGCGACACCCACACCGACGCCGACCGCGACGGCGACCGCCAGCGGCAGCTGCATCGTCGACCCGACCGAAACCAATGGCCCCTACCCCGCCGACGGCACCAACACCTCGTCTGGGTCGACCAGCAACGTCCTGACCTCGAGCGGCATCGTCAGGAGCGACATCCGCTCAAGCTTCCTAGGCTCGAGCACCACCACCGCGACCGGCGTCCAACTCACGCTCACGCTCACCGTCGTCAACGTCAACGCGGCCTGCGCGGCGCTCGCCGGCTATGCCGTCTACATCTGGTGCTGCGACCGCCAGGGCAATTACTCGCTCTACACAGCACCGGCGGAAAGCTATCAGCGCGGTGTCCAGGTTACCGACAGCAGCGGCCAGGTCACCTTCACGCTGATCTTCCCCGGCTGTTATTCGGGGCGCTGGCCGCACATCCATTTCGAGATTTTCTCGTCGCTGTCGAACGCGATCGGCGGCAATTACGCCTCGCTCGTCTCGCAGCTCGCAATGCCGACGGCGGCGTGCAATTCGGTCTATGCCGACGGTACGACCTATCCATCGAGCGCGACCAACTTCGCCGGTATCAGCCTGTCGTCGGACAATGTTTTCGGCGACAATAGCAGCGCCCAGATCGCGCAACAGACCCCGACGCTGACCGGCGGGCCCAGCTCTGGCTATGTTGGCACGGCGCTCATCGGACTCGCGCGGTAGAAAGACCGCCCCACTGCCTCCGGGGTGCACCGCGCGAGGCGGGGCACGGCGCGGGAGGGCGCTGTGCCCCGCTACCGCGGTTGCGCGCTAGGGGCGCGAATCAATTCCGGCGGTGCTTCCCGCCATAGCGCCGACCGATATAGTCGCCGATCTTGCCCATCTCGTTCGCGGCTGCCAGCGCGCTCGCATCGCAGCATGGTAGCGGATTTTGCGCGTGATCCGCGGCACTTGCCTGCACCTTGTCGCACAAATTCTCGATATCCGCGCGCGTCAGCAGGTTCTTTTCACGCAATACACACAGCAGACTCTGCAGAATCAGCATGGTCTTGTCGCTGCTGTCGCCAGCAACAAACTCGACGTCTTTCATCGTCACTCTCTCCTTATCTTTGGAGAGAGGTTATGCTTATTGCGTCAAAAGGCAAGCGAGCGATCTAATCGATCACTGGAGGCCGCCGCCAAGTGCCCGATATAACTCGATCAGGTTGCTCGATCGAGTCGTGCGGGTGGTAACCAATTGCTGCTCCGCCGCGTAAGCGGTGCGTTGCGCGTCAAGCGCTACCAGAAAGCTGTCCACGCCGGCGCGATAGCGTGCGTCGGACAATTTGGCGGCCACTTGCGCGGCATTGGCTCGCGCGGTCTGGGCGGAAACCTGCTCGTCGATCGTGCCGCGCTGTGCCAGCGCGTCGGCGACTTCGCGAAAGGCGGTCTGGATGGTCTTCTCGTATGTCGCCACCGCCGCTTTTTGCGACGCCTTGGCATAATCGAGATTGCCCTTGTTGCGGCCGGCGTCGAACAGCGGCAGCGCGACCGAGGGGGCGACATTATAGGTACCGGTCCCCGCCCCGAACAGCCCGGTCAACCCGCTGCTGATCGTGCCCAGCGCCGCGGTCAGCGAAATGCGCGGGAAGAAGGCCGCCCGGGCCGCACCGATATTGGCATTCTGCGCGATCAGCTGATGCTCGGCCTGGAGCACGTCCGGGCGCCGCAGCAGCACCTCCGACGACAGGTTGGCGGGCAAGGCGTCGCGAGTCACGCGGCCTTCGCCGAGCGCTGCGGGCAACAGATCGGCCGAGACGGTCGTCCCGGCGAGCAAGTTGAGCGCGTTCTGATCCTGCGCGATTCTGGTCTGGAGCGTGGCGATATCATTGCGCGCCGCCTGGTAATTGGTTTCGGCCTGCCGCGATTCGAGTTCGGACGCGACGCCGATGCGGAATTGCGCGCGCGTCAGCTCGAGCGTTTGTTCGAAGGTCTTGAGCGTGCTCTGCGACAGCCGCAATTGCTCCTGGTCCGACGCCAGCGTCAGCCACGCCGTGGCGATTTCCGAGATCAGGCTGATCCGCGTCGTGCGCTGCGCTTCCTCGGTCGCGAAATATTGTTCGAGCGCGGCCTTGGACAGATTGCGCAGCCGGCCGAACAAGTCGAGCTCGAACGCCGAGAAGCCGACATTGGCCTGGAAATACTGGATGTCCGTCGACGACCCGCCCCCGCCCGCGCCTGCCCCACCGGCCGCAGCACCCAGACTGTTGGTATAGGTGGCCGAGCCGTTGGCGTTGATGCTCGGCAGGATATCGGCGCGCTGGACGCGATATTGCGCCCGCGCCTGGAGCACGTTGGCCGCCGCCACCCGCAGGTCGCGATTATTGTCGAGCCCGAGCTGTATCACCTGGCGCAGGCGGTCGTCGGTGAAGAAGTCGCGCCAGCCGATCGCGGTCACGTCGGGCGCGTCGGTCGCGGCCCGCGGATAGACACCGCCTTCGGGCAGCGCGGTCGGGACAGCTCCCGAAGGCCGGACATATTTAGGAGCGAGGTTGCAGGCCGACAGCGCGCTGCCGGCGAGCAGGAGGACGAGGATGGGACGAACGGTCACGGATCAGGCTCCCTGCGGCGCGGCCGCATCGGTATCACGGTCGGTCGACTTGTCGCGCTCGCCGTGCCGGCCAAACAGGCGCAACACGACGACGAAGAACATCGGCACGAAGAAGATCGCGAGGATGGTGGCCGACAACATGCCGCCGACCACCGCGCGGCCGATAGCATGCTGCCCGCCCGCACCCGCACCCGCCGCGATCGCCAGCGGGAACACGCCGAAGACGAAGGCAAAGCTGGTCATCAGGATCGGACGCAAGCGCAGCTTGGCCGCCTCGACCGCCGCCTCGAACGCGTTCAACCCGTCGCGCATCCTCTCCTCGGCGAACTCGACGATCAGGATCGCGTTCTTCGCCGACACGCCGATCGTCGTGATCAACCCGACCTGAAGATAGATGTCGTTGTTGAGCCCGGTGATGGTCGCGGCGAGCAACGCGCCGACAACGCCGAGCGGGACGACCAGCAGGACCGAGATCGGCACCGACCAGCTTTCATAGAGCGCGGCGAGGCACAGGAACACGATCAGCAGCGACAGCCCATAGAGCGCGGGCGCCTGTCCGCCGGACAGCCGTTCCTCATAGGACAGGCCGGTCCATTCGAGCGCGGTGCCGGGTGGGAGCTTGGCGTGGATATCCTCCATCGCCTTCATCGCAGCCCCGGATGCCACGCCCGGCGCGGGGGCACCCTGGATTTCGATCGCCGGCTGGCCGTTATAGCGCGTCAGCTGGACCGGCGCCTGTGCCCAGCTCAGCGTCGAGAAAGCGGTATAGGGCGCCATCTGACCATTGCTCGATCGCACGTAGAAGCTGCCGATATCGTCGGGTTTGAGCCGGTACGGTTCGTCGGCCTGAATGTAGACGCGCTTGACGCGGCCGCGGTCGATGAAGTCGTTGATATACGAGCCGCCCCACGCCGCGGCCATGGTGGAGTTCACGTCGCCGAGATCGAGCCCGAGCGCGCGCGCCTTGTCCTGATCGATATCGACCTTGAGCTGCGGTGCGTCCTCCAGCGAGTTTGGCCGCACGCCGACCAGGCGCTTGTCCTGCGATGCCATGCCGAGCATCATGTTGCGCGCCTGGATCAGGCGATCATGTCCGATCGCCCCGGTATCGACCAATTGCAGATCGAAGCCGGTCGCGTTGCCGAGCTCGGAGACCGCGGGCGGCACGATCGCGAAGATCAGACCGTCCTTATATTGCGAAAAGGTCCCCATCGCCCGGCCGGAGATCGCCATCGCGCTGTTCTGACCGCCCTTGCGTTCCGACCAGGGCTTGAGCGGAACCCAGGCGATGCCGCTATTCTGGCCGGCACCCGCAAAGCTGAATCCATTGACGGTGAAGACGCCGTCGACGTTCGCCTTCTCCTCTTGCAGGAAATGGTCCCGGACAAGATTCAGCCCCTTGGCGGTGCGGCTGGCGGTCGCACCCGACGGCCCCTGGACAATGGCAATGACATAGCCCTGATCTTCATCGGGCAGGAAGCCAGTCGGCAAGCGCCAGAACAGCAGCCCCATGCCAATCACGACCAAGGCGTAGATCAGGATCGAGCGCTTCCAACTGCGCGCGGTCGACCGCACACCTTTTTCGTACCGGACCTGGCCGCGTTCGAACTTGTCGTTGAACCAGCGGAAGAAGCGCGCCAGCAGGCCATTGCCCTTTTCCTTGTTCGGATCGTGCGGCTTCAGAATGGTGGCGCACAAAGCGGGCGTCAGGATCAACGCGACCATCACCGACAGCGCCATCGCCGACACGATCGTCAACGAGAACTGGCGATAGATCACGCCGGTCGATCCGCCGAAGAACGCCATCGGCAGGAACACCGCCGACAGGACCAGGCCGATCCCGACCAGCGCGCTGCTGATCTCGTCCATCGACTTGCGCGCGGC
>Ga0207669_10000892_pt1 | contig 12657 bp, 11 predicted proteins | sample KBSM33metaG_FD_184329 | JGI IMG/M metagenome (GOLD analysis project Ga0207669, IMG submission 184329) | Miscanthus rhizosphere microbial communities from Kellogg Biological Station, Michigan, USA - KBS M3-3 metaG (SPAdes) (version 2) | ecosystem: Host-associated > Plants > Roots > Rhizosphere >...
GCCACGTCCACCATCAGGACATCGGGCGGCACCTCGCCGCGGAGAGCAGCCTCGTGCAGCGCCTGCAGGTCGGTGATGTCCGCCGACCACGTCGTGCGCTCGCGCGCGCCGGACGCCTTCTGGATGTTCGGCCGCACCGGCGCGTTGACGAACGGGATCGCCGGCTCCTGCGACACGGCCACGGCCTGCCGGCGGATGGCTTCGGCGTCTTTCAGCCCGTTGATCGCGGACGTGATCTTGCCGAGGGACATCAGACGGGCGGCACTCTTCAACGAGTCTTTGTAGCCGGCCAGGACCGCGGCCTGCTGCGCGTTGCCGGTCTTCGCCATCTGCTCGACGAACTTACGCTCCCGGTCGGACAGGTCGGCCGACGCCTCTTCGCGCTCGACGGCCCGCCGCTCGAGCTCGGCCAGTTCCTCCTGCTGCCGCTGGCGCGCTTCCTCTTCGGCCTTGCGGATGGCGCGCTCTTCCATCTCGCGCGCGAGCCGGCGCTGCTCCGCGGTGTAGGCGTTGTGCAGGCCCTGGAGAATGCCGGCGCTCTGCTCCAGGGGCTTCGTCACCTCGGCGCGGGCCTGCGTCAGGCGACGGTGGATCCGAAAGAAGGCCCCCGTGAACGGCTCGGCGTGTTCCTCGGCCAGCTTCAGCGCGTTGCGGTCAGCCAGCAGGTCCTCCTGCAGCGCGAGGTCCTCGGCTTCAGTCACCGGCGCCTTGCGCTGGCGCGACTGTTCCAAGCGGTCCTTGGCCACCGCCACCATGGCCTTGTTGCTGCGCCACCAGTTCGCCAGGTTGTCGAACCACGGCAGCACCAGCGCGTGCTCCTGCTGGACGAGGGCCACCTCCGCGGGCAGCACCTCGGCGTCGATCACTTTCTTCTTCCCGTTCCCGTTGGTCTTGGCCATTAGCGCACCACCTTGTCGCCGGGCAGCACGGTATAACTGCCGGTTTCCGCGAACCACTTGGCGTAGAACCGGTCGGATGCGGCGTTCATGCGCTTGGCCCCGCGGCGGCGGGTTTCGTTGAAAAATGCCCGGTGCCGCTGCACCGAGTCGGCCACCGCCGTGAACTTCGCCGGCGTGTTGCCAAGGGTTGCCAGTTCGTCATCGGTCATCGCCCGATATTCCGCAACTAGTGCGTTGTATTTCGTAGTGGCCATGTCACTCACTCCTGTCGGTTACTTCGGAAATTCCTGCTGCACCTGCGCGCGGCAGGCATCGCACCCGATCCACTTCGCACGGTCGGCGGCGTTCATGCGCTTGGCGTCGGTGTAGGGCACGTCGTAGGCGGTCAGCGTGCCACCGCACGCGGTGAAGGTATGGCCGAACCCGTCGTTGATCCGACGCCCGCGGCGACGGACAACGACACGAACGTGGGCGCGAATGGCGGCGAATGTGCGGGCACTCATGACTCACTCCTTCTCGCCGGGGGTCACGCCCCGGTCGATGAGAGAGACTACTGCTTGTGACACACAACTGTCAAGCCCCTCTCTCACCGCTCCATCCGCGCTCACCGCTCCATCCGCGACAGCTTCTCCAGCACGATCAGCGGGGCCGAATCGGTGACCGGTTCCAACACCCCGACCCGCTCTTCCCGCGCGATCAGGATCCAGTATTCGCCCGGCTCCCCGGCAAAGGCGCACGCCTCCATCTGCCAGGACACCGGGCCGTTGGTCCCGTCTGCCGTCCGCGGCAGCACCCGCAGCGTGCCCTTGTGCAGGCTGATCACCCCTTCTCGGTGCCGCCATCCGCACAACGTGATCAAGTTGTCCACCTGCGAGCGCAGCCCCTTCGGATCGCCGCCCATGCCCTTGTGGGTCAGGTGCGCCACCTCCGGGTTGTAGCCGCGCTCCCGACATCCGCAGAAGGGAAAGCGGCACCTAAAGCCGTCGCGGGCCGCGGCGGTCAGCTTGTTGGTGCGCTCCTGCCGGGCGACGAGATAGCGCCGACGTTGCTTCTCGATCGTGCGCGTCTTCGTCTTGAACATCGGGCCAGCATGTCTCGGGGGCCAGGATTGGGATTCGTCCACGGCTCAACTCCTTCAGCCAGTGACTGGAACAGCGCAGCGCGTGCCGCGCCTCGAGCCACCTCAATAGCGCCCGCATACCCGTAACACCTCGTAGGCCTCGGCCAGGTCCCGCGGGTCGTCGTGCCGCTCGACCTTGTAGCCACCGTCGAACCGCAGGTAGCAGCACCACCGGCGCGTGTGCTGCGGCGGGATGCCACTCTCGACGCTGTCGAGGATCGCTTCCAGCGCCGTCTGGACCGGGTGCCACGGGGCTTTGCCGCCGGTCTTGATTTCCCACACGCCGCGCACCCGGTGCAGGTTCAGCACCCGGTCGATCCGGCTGCAGTAGCGGTGCGTCGGGTGGCTGCTCAGTTCTTCGACGTGCAGGATGTCCGGCTGCAGCGCCCGCATACAGGCGACGTGCGCCAGCAGATACGGCTTCCACCCGTGCGTGACCCCTTCGGGTCGGCTGATCAGCCCGAGGTCGTAGTCGGCGGTGCGCGCGTGGACCCACGTCCCGCGCTCCGCGGCGTCGTCGTCGAACCACCGGTCGTCGATGCGCCCAGCCTGCTTCAGTAACTGCGTGATCCCGGGCAGCACCTCGCCCGTCTCCTGTTCGATGTAGTCGTGGCGGCCGGCGTCGAACCGCACGTCGAGGTCGTTAGCCACGGGGCCGCTCCAGCAATCGCCGCAGACTGGCGCGCATGACCGGGTCGGTGTCCCAGCGGTCGACCGCCGCCGCCAGGTAGTTCTGTAAGTGCTCGACGACGGGCCCGTGCTCGTGCTGCGGGAACGTCGCCGACACCGCGTGCGCGGCCATCTCGATCAGCGCGGTGGCGATGGTGCCGCCGTCCACCGTGCCGGCCGGGATCGTCTCGATCAGCGCCACCGTCAACCGCGCGATCGTCTCGGTCAGCACCAAGTGGTCGGCCTCGCCGCCCATCCGCAGGCCGTCATCGTCCGTCATGGTTATCCTTCCTCGCCCGGATCGCGCGGCAGCTGCAACGGCCCCGGCGCCTCGAGGGCCGCAATGATCGCGTTATAGTCCTTGCGCTTGATCTCAGCGCTGCCGCTCACGGCATAGCGCGCCCCGAGCCACACGGCCACCTCGTCGACCGGCCGGCGCATCCGCTTGGCGGTGTCCCACAGTTTCCGGGCCGCGGGTTTGGTGATCGGTTCATCGCCGTCCGGCATGTCGGTGGCCGGGGTCTGCGCCGGCGGGGCCGGCTTGGGCGCGGCCTGGCGCGAGGGCGCGCGCTGCTCGTTCCACATCGGCGGGTCGTCCTTCCGGCGCCACACCTTCTGCTCCTTGCCGTCCCGGCTCTGCACCGTCACGCACACGCCTAGCTCGCGCGTCATGCGCTCGCGCCAGTCGTAGTCCCACAGTTCCAGCCACACCCCGATCCGCTTGCAGCACCGGCGCAGGGCGCTGGCAACGGTGCTCTCGACGGCGTCCCCGAAGGTCTGGTCCGGGTTGCTCTCGTGGTATTCCTGCTGCCCCCAGGCCGCGGCCACCGGCGCCCCGCCGATGTGTAGGACGTAGGGGCAGACAATGCAGCGCTTCTGCCCGTCGAACGCCGGCCGTCCGATCGGCACCAGCGCCCAGCCGAACCGGCCGAACGCTCTATTGAGCAGCCGGGTGTATTCGGTGTGCGCCAAAAACATGACGGGGTGGCGCTGCGGCAAGAACCTGATGCGCCCGACCGGCGGCGGCTCCGACAGGATCCGCTCCTGCTCCGCGGTTAGGGTCGGGGACACCAGGCCCAACTGGCCGAGCATGATGTCGTCGCCCTCGATCGCCCGCTCGTCGAGAACCCCCTCCAGCGCCTCCTTGGGTGGCGCTACAAGCTCGATCCGTTGCGGGACGGGGGCCGGGGCCGGCGGCGGGGGCATCGGCCGTGGGGGGCGCCTGGGGCCTTTCTTCGTGGGGCTGGCTCTCTTCGCCGGCGCCGGCGTCGGGGGCATGCGCGCCACATACCACTTCCGCTTCCGCAGCAGCCCGGCGCGAATAGTGCTGATACGACTCCGCTCGTCGGGGTTCAACGGGGTGGTGGCCAGTTGCTGCTCCACCTCCGCGATCTCGCGGTTCACCTCCGCCAGCGCTGCCTCCAGCGCGGCTGGTTTCATCTTGGCCATGTCTCACTCCTGCTAAACTGGCCCTGTCTTGGGATGCCGCGCGCCGGGGGTACTCACTCCCCCCGGTCGGTCGTCACCCCTTGCGCCCGGTGCGGGGGCCATCCGCACCGGGCATCTTCACCTTAGCGTCGATAGGTGACAACCCTGGTCAGCAGGGCGTGCGCCTTCTCTTCCCCCAAGAGGGCAAATTCAATGGTGTCGCTGTCGGTCGGCTGCGGGTCGCCGCTCAGTGTGGACAACCGCTTGCGGTGCCTTTCGAGCGCCTGCACGCCGGCGGTGCTGAGGAACGTCGTCCGCCGATTGGTCTTGTGTTGAAACAGGGACGGTCGGCCCATTCGCTTCGGGCTGGGCATAGGGCGTCTTCTCCTTCTCCTGGTAGTCGGCCGTGCCGCACTCGGTGCAGCGGTCCCCAATCCAGCCTTCGGCCGCGCACGCAGGGCACGGGCCGGTCATGCGCTGGCCGGGGTATTTGCCTTTGATGGTGGTGGCGTAGTAGCGCCCGACCGAGTCGGCCTGCAGGAACCCGAGGGCTACCTCCAGCGACACGTCGGCGTAGTGGTAGATCGCACCCGACTTGAACTGCACGGCCAGGATCGACTTGGCGGGGTTATACCCCAGTGCGGCCAGGTTCGTGCTGTCGAACGCTTGCAGGGGGATCTTCTCTGCGGCCATGCCGCAGGGTAGCCTATTCTGTGTCTGAAGTCTACCCGACGAACGGCACGTTCGACGCCCCGCCCCCGCTCGCCCCCGTCACCGAGCAGGCCCACTGCGTCCAACTGTTGCTGACGCTCAGCGTGTAGGACATGACGGTGGTGGTGCCGACCGCCGCCTCGTAACTGGCCGCACTCTTCTGGTTGTTCGTCGCGTCGAGTATTTCGTAGATCAGGGTCTGCCCCGCGCCCACGGTCCAGTCCTGGCTGGTGGCATCGCTCTGGCAGAAGTCCAGCACCAGGTCCCCGGCCACGCTCGGCACCGTGACGGTCGGCGTCGTGCCCGTGCCAACCGCGCCACGTGTCGCGCGGATCCCGCCGGCCCCGTTCACGTTGAACGCGCCCAGCGTGATGTAGTTCCCGCCCAGAAAGGTGACGACGACGTTGGCGGTCCCGGCCGGCGCGGCCGGCATCCGAAACAGGTAGACACCGGCTTGGGTAGTTTCGCGGTCGCTGAACACACGGTCCAGCGCCACGCCGTTGTAGGTGCAGCTTGGCCATGGCTTCTCCAAGTTGGAGAAGATGCCCACCCAGACAAACAGATCGTCCCCGTTTGCGGTATGGCTGACGGTCAGCGTGGTAACCGAACTGCTCGTCCGTCCGCTGCTGGCTGAACCGGTGACTGTGGCCGCCATCTAGCCCACCGTCAGCTGCAAGATCACCTTGGTCAGGGAGGTCACGCTATCGACCTTGAACCCGAACACGTCGCCGGCCGTGACGGTCTTGCTCCAGCCGGTCAGCGTGGTGTCGTCGCTCTTCGTTGCGCTCGACAACGTCGGCTTGGCGCTCGCCGTGATCGTGTCGGCCACCGTGGGCGGGAAGTTCGCGTAGGTGTCCTTCCACACGTCGATCACGATACTGCCACTGGTCACGCTGGCGTCGATCGACAGCAGCCGGGCGCGCGTGATCTGCCCGCCGAAGTTCACCGACACGAACCCTTTGATCCCGGTGCTGATGACACTGCCGCCGCCGTCGATCACGATCCCGACCGTGCGCGTGACGGTGTCGCCGGCATCGCTGTAGTCGTCCCAGGTGGTGGCGTTCGACCGCTCGGTCACCCCTTCGTCGGTGACGTAGTAGAGCGTGCCCGTCGCCACCGCAGTGGCCGCTGGCTGCGCTGCTCGCGTGCCTCGTTGGATCACATCTTCAAGCAGCATCGGTCCTCACAGTCGGGTCCACGAGAAAGCCGACGAGTCGCTCCCCACGTTCAGCGCCCCGCCGCTGCTCTGCAGGCCGTTCAGTTCGACGTAGTCACCGGCCACCAACTGGGCCAGCGTGATCACCTGCACCACCGTCACGTCGCCGGTCACCGGTGGCACGATCACCTGGGCCAGGGTGGTCGTGCCGTTCAGCTTCAGTTCCGCCGCGCGGATGCCGGCCGTGTTGCTCGCGTATTCCACGTTCGCGGTGATGAAGTAGTTTCCGTCCGCGCCCGCGGGCACGGTCAGGCGCGTGTTGTTGGTGCTGTTGTCGTGGCACGGCCCCACGTCGAACGCTTCCACGTCGAAGGCAATGGCCGTCCGCACGCCACTGGTCAGCGACTGGGTGCCTGACTTCTTGACCAGCACAATCGGGCGCAGGCCGCTCAATTGCGTGATGGTGCCGTTCTCGTTCATGGCGCACAGTTGCGAGATACCGCCGGCATCGTCGCGCGTGAACAGCGCAGCGGTGTCACTGGCGCAGGCGGTCGGGGCGGTGCCCTTCTCGATCACAAACGATCGCGTGCCGGTCGTCACGTCCTTGGTGTTCGCGCTCGCCAGCAGCAGGTTCATGCTGGTCGGCATCACCCAGACGACGTGATTGGTGACGGCACCGCCCCCGGTCAGGGCGGTCCAGCGCATCGCATTGCCGCCGTTGCCGATCACGGCCATGCGCCACTCGACCGTGTTCTGGCGCTGCTCGTAGGAGAACCCCGCCGACGCGTTGGCGTCCGATCCGCCCGTCTGGAGTTGCAGGTAGGCGCTCGGGTTGCCGCCAGCCGCCCGCGCTTTGATCAGGTAGCCGATATCGGCACCGGTGCCGAACACCGCCAGCGGCACATCAACCGCGAGGTTGCCGGACGTGCCGACGCCCATCTGCCCAAAGTTGCCGCCCGCATCCGGCTTGATCTCAACCGCCGGGATCGCGCCGTTGTTCCCCACGTCGAGAAAGATCCGCGAGGCGGTCGTGCCCGCGCCGGTCGTGGCCTTCAGGTGGAGGTCGTCGGTCGTGCCGGTGCCGCCCACCACGGTCGGCACGCGCAGCGTGTCATTGGGGTTGTCGTAGACGAACTTCGTGGGGTCTTCGGTCAGCACGCCCAGCGCATTCGCAAACGGCACCGCCGCGGCAGTGAACGTCGGCAGACTCACCGCAGCTGCGCTGTAGGCGGTCCAGGCCGTGCCGTTGTTCCGCTCGACGACGCCCTCGTCGGTCACGAAGTAGAGCGCCCCCACGGCGACACTCGCTGCGGCCGGCTGCGCGCTCCGCAGGCCCGCCGGCAGAATGACAAGTCGAGGCTTCAGCGCCGTCATTAGTAGACCGCCACCATAACCACGTCCCCCAGAGCAAAGATCAGTTCCGGCTGCGTCAAGTCGCCATCGGTCAACGGTTCGTAGTAGAGCGGCCCCGATGCTCCTACCACCGGGTCAGCCTTCCAGCCCCTGTCGCCGCTCGCGTCGGTGCCGTAAACCATGTCAGGGCCGGGGCTGGCGAGGTCACCCACCAAGTGCAGATCCCCCGCGTCCAGTTCGACACTGTCCTTCTCACCGTGGTGCGCGTCTGGGTCTGCGGTGTGTGTCGCCAGTTCGCTGTCGGTGTAGGCGTTGGCCGTCACCAGCGTGGCCGCGTCCCCGGCGTCGGCGGCCGTGTCCGCGTCCGCAAGCACCTCGGTGATCGTCTTCCCGCCGTCTTGGATCACCTTGCCGGTGGTCCCGTTGAACGTGGCGATCCGGTCGTCCACCGCCGACGCCGGCCCGACCACGTCCCCGCCGCCGCCCGCGCCGATCAGCGCCAGGATGTCCGCAATGGTCATCCCGCCGTCTTTGATCAGTTTCCCGGTGACCCCGTCGTAGACGGCGATCATTTCGTCCACCGCCCCTGCCGGCCCGATCACGTCCCCGGTCGGCCCCCCCGTCACCGGCGGCGGGGTCACGGGATGGAACCCCCCGTCCCCGCCCAGCGCCACCCCGCTGCCGCCGTGCTCGGGCAACGCCGCGATGTAGCAGCGCCCGGCCGGGTCCGTCAGCACCACGCCCCGGCGCGGCACGCCGGTCAGCCGGCGCGAGCTCACGGGCGGAGGCGCACGACGCGGGCCCGGCATTAGCGCCCTTCTCCCTTCTCCTTCGGTGGTGGCCCGACGAACAGCACGAACGGGTTGCGCGTGCGCCCCTCTTCCATCGCCACCCAGCCGCGGACCCAGTTGCGCGCAAACGCGCTCGGCCAGATCCCGCCCGAGGCCGGGCCGACCCATTCATTCGCCGCCATCCACAACGGCAGGTCGTTCTCGCCCTGCACGATCTGCCGGATCAACTGCTCCGAGGCCGAGAACAGGCGCGCGGCCATCGGCCCTTCGTAACGGCCGGGGTCCCCGTAGATGTAGCCCTTCACGATCGACGACATGTTGCGCCAGAGCACCAGCCCGTTCATATGCCCGCCGACCGTCTCCGCGGCGATGTGCGCGAACCACTCGAGCCAGTCGTCGTCGCCGAACTTCCCGAGCGCGTTGCCGGCCAGCACCACGTAGGCCGCCGGCAAGGTGTAGATCCCCAGGTAGTCGGCCATCAGTTTCCCGATGTCACTGATGGTGGCGTCCGCCGCGGCCGGCGCCGGCGGGGCATACGTGCCCAGCCGCTCCTGCAACGGACGCAGGGCCCCGACCAGGCGACTCGGGTTGGTCTGCTTGGCGACTTGCCAACTGTTCCACGTCGTGTTCCCGTAGCTGAAAAACGATAGCCACGACTTGAACGCCGGCCCGCCACGCTGCACCAGCGACAGGTCCTTGATCGACCCGCTGCCCTGGCTGTCGATCACCCCCTGGTCCGCCAGATGGATCGCGCGCTGCTCGTGCTGCTCGGGCGTGCGGTCCTCCATCGGATCGGCCATATGTTTCTCGTAGCCCCCGAGCCAGGTCGGCACGTCCGCGAACCGCTGCGCAATGTTGATGTGGTAGAGATACATCTCCATCAGGATCCGCTGGTTGTAGCGGTCGCTCGTCACCTTGCGGATCGCCACGTCGAACCAGCCGCCGGCCTTCTCAAAGTCCTGCCGCAATTGCACGGTGTCTTGGTTGTCGCTCAACCCGCGGTGCGTCATCAGGTCCGACTTCGAATTGATCCACCGCACCGTCTCGAGCATCTGCGTGGGCGAGCTCACCCAGGTCCAGAGCGCGCGCGCCACCCACTTCGTGCCGACCCGCTGCGCCCCGTTGATGATCCCGCCCGGCTGCTGCGCAGCGGTCCAGAACCCCAGCGCCAGCGCTGACATCTGCGCGCCCTGCCGCACATAGGACAACGCCTCTTCGCCGGCATGGCTGACCCCGTCGCCGATGGCAATAGCCTCGACCGTGGCCGCGATCTGTTCTTTCATCGGCGCCCCGATCGCCACGCGCAACGCCTGGTCCAGCGTCTGGTCCTTCAGCAACCGGTTGATGTCGAGGAACACTTCCCGGTGGGTCAAGTCGTGGATCACGTTGTCGACGTGGGTCCAGGCTACGCCCACCTCAAGTTTCATCGCCCCTTTGTAGTGCTCGACGCGCGGCTTGGTGAACCCCTGCTTGGTGGTGGCACTGAGGTAGCTGCCCTTCTTCATCTGCTCGAGCGCTTGCGCCGTCTCGTGCTGCTGCGCAGGGGTGCCGAGGCGCGGGTCATACATGATCGGGTAGTAGCCACCTGGCTGCTCGCCGAACTTCGTCAGAAACGGTTCAGCCGGCACCTTCTCCGGGCGCAACCCCGTCACGCGCTCCTGCAGGTCGGCGATCTCGGGCCAGAAGGTATTGATGTATGTGATCGTCCCGTTGACGTAGGCCCACTCCTGCTCGTTCAACGTGTCGATCACGAGCTCGTACTGCTGCCGGCTGAACCGGCGCACCGGGTCATGCAGCAGCCGGTCCTGCCCGGTCTTCGTGCCCCAGTAGGACGCGATGGCCAGGCGGGCCTCGCGCGGCATCGAGCCCACACCTTCGACGTGCATCTCTTCCTTGAGGCCGAGATACCCGCCCGGCAGCAACCGGATCAGACGGTCGAATTCGACGGTCGCCGCGGCCTTGCGCACCCGCTTCTGGTCCTCGGCCACGTTGAACGGGCGCACGAACGTATTCCAGAACAGCCCGTCGTCCTTGCCGCCGTCGAGGATCCGGGCAATGGCGCCCAGCTTCAGCTTGCGCGCATACTTCAGCCCGGCCTCCCGCCGCGCCTTGTCCTTGTCGGTGAAAAACTTCACGTCGTCGCCGTGCGGGCGGACCACCTGGCCGGCCTGCTCCACCAACCGGTCCCGCATCACGAGCATGTCGGCTTGGTCGAACAGTTTGGCGAAGTTGGTTTGCCGGCGGGCCCACTTCGCCAGCATGGCAATGTCGTCCGTCAGGTCGAGAAACTGCTCGAGCGGCAGGTCACGGTAGTCCATCGTCGTGGTGTCGTCCTGCACCATCGGCGACAGTTCTTCGACCGGGTCCCCTTCCCCTTTCCGCCCCGCCAGCCAGGGCCCGATCGCCGGCCGGTTGGCCAGTGTATCCGGCCGCACGCTGGCCAACCCGTAGCGCGACACGAACCCGTTGATCTGCGCCAGGAAGTTCCCGCCGGCCTTGCCGAGCGCCTGCTGGACGGTGGTCTTCTCCAGCTGCTTCATGGCTTTTTCACGCTTGGCGATCTGCTGCTTGGCGTTCATGGCCTCGCGATACAGCACCAGGTTCGTGAGCTCGAGCGTCTTCTGGTGCGCGGCCGTTTCCCAGTCTCCGCGCGCGGCAGCCTCGACCGCCAGCCGCGAAGCCTTCTGCATCGCCGCCCAGTAACGATCCGGGCGCAGCTTCCCGATCTGGGTCACCGCCAACTGGCCCTGCACCGCCGCCAGGATCGCGGCCCGCGAGGGAATGGCCCCGCGCATCCGGGCCGCCGCCGTGCGCCGTTCCGCGCGCGCCTCGCGCAGGTCCCGGGCCAGCGCGTCCCGCTCGGCCTTGGCCTGGTCGGTCTTGACCTTGGCTTCGCGCCGGGCCTCGGCGACGAACGGCGCCACCTCCCGCTTGCGCGCGGCGATGGCGCGGAGCTCGGCCTCGATCACCACCTGGCGTTTCTCGTTGGTCACGGCCTGCTCGGCCGCCTCGCTCAATTCATTCGACAGCAGCAGGGACCCGTGCTCGGCCAGCATCCGCCGATCCGTCTCGACTTCGATCACGGCCTGCATGTCCGGGGCTTCGGTCAGCGCCGTCACCATCTGGTCGCCGCCGGCGAACCCGAACATCTCGGCCAGGTCTTTCGGGTCCGTCCCCACCTCGCCGGGTTTGGCGAAGATCCCGCGCCACCGCTTCTGCAGCGCCTGCACGCGCTCCTTGCCGTAGAGCACCACGGCCGCGGCCCGGTCCATCCGCGACGGCACCGGCGGCTGGCCCGGGGTCAACGACTCCCCGCCGGGCGTGGTGCCCCGCCGCATGGCCGCCACCGCGCGATACACCGGGCGCTGGTGCACCTCGTCGGTCACCTGGGCCTGGACGTTGGCGCGCTGGGCCTGCCACGCCTCGGTCTGCTCGCGCGCCACCTCCTGCTGCAGTTGCGCGTCGAGCGTCTCGATCGCCTCGGTGTGCGCGTCGACGCCGGCCTGCCGGTAGGCCGCGAACCACCCCGGCGACATCTTCGCGTCTTGCTCGGTGGCGAAGAGCGGCACCACGTGGCCGTCCGCCTCGGCCTCGGCGATCTCCGCGTCGGTCGCCAGCAGCCGGTCGAACACTTTCTTGAGCTCGGGATGCACCTCGCCGCCGAGGCGCACGTAGTTCTGGTAAACCCGCAGCAGCCAAGTGCGGAACGCCACGAACAGGTCCCGGTGCTGGCGGCTCGGGGCGTGGCCACTGCGCAGGTAGGCCACGAACTGGTCGGCCCAGCGCTCGTGCTGTTCGGTCGTGAGCTCGCCGAACGAGCGGGCCCCGAGCGTCTGCAGCGCCTTGTTGTAGTTGGCGATCACGCGCGCGTGCCCGGGCGTGCGCTCGGCCTCGGGCACCTTCAGGGCCCGCTGCGCGGCGTCGTGCAGCACGCGCATGAAGGCGTGCCCGAGCTCGTGCAGGGCGGTCGACGGGTTGGCCTGCGTGAACAGGTTGATCCGCATCTTCCCCGTGCGCGGGTTGTATTGGAAACTGCCGCGCCGTTCCTCGTCCTCTTGGAACAGCACGTCGAGCTCGGCCGCGAGCTCGCTCACCACCTGTTGGCGTTGACCCGGCTGATACTCGACCACGTCGAGGCCGGCCTCCTGCAGGCTCTTGCGGATGTTCGGGTCCACGTCGTGCGGCACGACCGCCGCCTTGAATTCCGAGAGCGCCACGCCGCGCGTGTGCTTCACCTCGAAATACTCGGTCGGCATGGTTTTGAGGCTGGTCAGAAAGTCGCCGATGCGCGTCTGCACGTCCGCCGGGACGAACGTGTAGCCGAACGTCTGCAACGCCGCAGTCAGCCCGACCCGCGGGGCCTCTTCCAGCACCGCCAGGGTCGCGTCGATCGGCGGATCAAAGTCCTCGGAATACGGGTCCAGTGCGCGGTGAAGGTCGAAGAGCTCGGCCTCGGCCTCGGCCTTCACCGTCTGCATCTGCTGCTTGGTGACTAACCGGCCAGCGGCACTGCGAACCGCCGCCAGGGTC
>Ga0207669_10000896_pt1 | contig 12617 bp, 6 predicted proteins | sample KBSM33metaG_FD_184329 | JGI IMG/M metagenome (GOLD analysis project Ga0207669, IMG submission 184329) | Miscanthus rhizosphere microbial communities from Kellogg Biological Station, Michigan, USA - KBS M3-3 metaG (SPAdes) (version 2) | ecosystem: Host-associated > Plants > Roots > Rhizosphere >...
GCAACTCGTGTCGAAGACGACCAAGATCACCACGACTACGACCAAGACGACGACCATCACGCTGACCTATCGCACGCCGCCGGCAACGTTCCGCCAGGCCTGGAAACCGCGCTGCGCCTGTGTTGAGTAGAGGGCGGCCGACGATCGCGTAGGGAATAATCGGTGCGCGCGTCCCATTCGACGACGAGCAGATGTGCCTTGGACGAACGCTGCAGGATGTCGAGCGCCTTCAGTGTGATGGCGCGGGCGACCGGCAGAGCAGTACAATACCAGTCAGGGCCGGAGCCGGCAGTTGGCGGACACCCGCGCCGGACTGCATCGCGCCATTGCGCGCTCGGGTAGTGTCACCACGAAGCCGAGATTGAGCGGATCGGGAGCGCCCGGGTAATAGTCCGTGCTCACCGCTTGCGCCCCGCTCGCCATTGCGGCCTTCGCCTTGGAATAGTCACGGCTGCGCGCCTCGACCGTATTGGCGTCGGTGCGGGTCCGCACGATCAAGCCCTCGTGCACCCATTTGCGGATCTTCGCGCCGTCGACAATCGGGTCCTGGACGATCTGCACCGCCGATTCGGGCTGATCGTCGGGATACCAGCCGAACATCGCCCGCCCCGCGAGCGAAGGGTGTCCGGCGCGATAAAGATCGGACACCGCCGCGCGCACGTCGAGCAGGATGTAGACCCGGCCCTGCGCCGCCGTCAGCGCCGGCCAGCCGCGGCTATGCACCGCTTCGCGCAGCGTCGTCGCACCCCCGCGCACCTCGTCCGGGGTGATCAGCCGCTTGCCGGGGAGCACGGAGCGGATCTCTCGATCCAGAGCATCGAGCAAGGGTTTGTCGAGCGCCAGCGGGACGGTGATCCCCGGCCGCCCCGAAGGCGTGTCCGCGGCATTGATCGTGATCATGATCGGCAAGTGGTCGGGATGCGCCCGTGACCAGCGATCGACTTCGCCGAGGCACCTGACCAGGGTTGCGCAGGTGCTGAGATAGTCGACGTCGGGAATGTGGAACACCTTGAAGCCGGGCTTGAGCATCGTCGCCCGGTCGAAACCGGTCGCCTCCCCGGCTGCCCGCGCCAAGGCCTCTCCCTTTGGGTCGGCATAACGCCCGCCCTCGGGATCGGCGAAGATGTCGATCTCGATCTGGCGCACGCCCGCGTCGAGTTGCTGTGCCAGCGGCAGATGATAATAATCGAGCCCGTCGGCCATCGCCGGCGCTATCGAGCGCAACTGCGCCATGACGGCCGTCGGAATCCGCGCCTTGAAGCTGTTGTGCGACCCGATCACCTGAATGTCGTTCATCGCACGCGGCGGCGTCGCCGTGCCGGCCAAGGCCAGCGCAGCGGCGGTGAGAAGCCCCTTGAGCATCAGAACTCCGTCCGCACGCCGAACAGGATCGTCCGGCCCCAATAATGAATCTCGTTATAGCGCAGGGGATCATCGTTGTAGCTATATTGCTTCGCTCCGGCGATGTTGATCGCCTCGACACTCAACGTCGTCTTGCCGATCATCCGGATGGAGAGGTTGCCGTCCAGCGAGCCGAAAGCATCGACATAGCTCGGCGTCTGCGTGGTGCTGCCCGTGCCCGAGAGGTATTTATCGCGCCAGGTGTAGGAAAGCCGCGCCGACACCGGGCCGTAATCATAGAAGCCGACCAGGTTGAAGCTGTTCTTCGACAGGCCGATCAGCTGATCCTTGATCGTCCGCGCGCCGGCCGTGTAATTCGCCTGCACCGAAGTGTGGGTGTACGACGCCTGGATACCCAGCCCGTCGAACGGCTTGGGCAGGAAGGTGAATACCTGGTTGTAGGCCGCTTCCGCGCCATAGACCTTGGCATTGCCGCCATTGACCTGCGTGCTCAGCAGGATCGTGCCGCGGCCCGGGATCTCGACATTGACGTTCTGCGCGGTGATGTAATTGTCCATCGCCTTGTAGAACAAGGCTGCGGTGAGCGAGCCCTTGCGATTGAAATACCATTCGAGCGAACCGTCGAACTGGGTGGCGAGGAAGGGCACTAGCTCGGGATTGCCGCCGCTTCCGGTCGGCGCGTCGGTGGACACGCTGATCTGCGGCGCGCTTTGGGTCACGTTGGGTCGAGTCAGCACGCGGCTGGCGGCGAGGCGCGCGATTAGGGTCGGGCTCAGCTCGGCGCGCAGGTTGAAGCTCGGCAGCCAGTTGTTGAAGGTCTTGGGGAAGCTCGCCGGCGTCGGCGCGGTGCCGATCGTGAGGGTGCCGCTCGCCACCTGATCGGTGTGCACGTAGCGCACGCCGATATTGCCGGTCACTGCGACGCCACCCAGCGGGAAGGCATAATCCGCGCGCAGATAGGCGCTCGCCGTCTTCTCGGTCACCACATAGGAGGCACGCAGGTCGCTCGCGGTCAGCGGCGCGTTGGCCACGGCGTCGGTGAACAATTTGTCGTAGAAGACGCTGGTGATCGGCACGAGCCAGCTGCGCGGCGCATTGCCGGGCACGCCGCTCAGGAAGTTGTCGAACGGGATTTGCTCGAACCCGTTCGGCGCGAAGCTGGTCAATGGAATCTGGCCCGGATTGACGGTGAAATCGCGGCGCCAATAATCCCGCTTTCGCCAGTGATATTCGCCGCCGGCCGTGATCTTACGGAGGAAGCCGCCCATGTCGTGACCGGCGTCGAACCGGGCGTACCTGTCCCAGTCCTTGCTGTTCTTCGGCGCGATGTTGAACGGGTAGAGCACGTAGTTCGCGGCATTGGTCGGGTCGACCGGCGTGGTGAAGGTCGGGATCACCTTGTACCCGCCCGACGCGTCATAGGTCAGCGGCGCGAAGAACATCGCGCGGCTGCGCACGGTGCCTTGGGCATAGCTGGGGTGGAAGCTGTGCGCGTAAGACCAGTTTATATTGGCCGAGATATCCCAGTCTTTGGGCTTCCAGCTCTGCTTCAGGCCGATGCTGAGCAGGTCGTGGCGGTTGAGGCTGTATTCGCGCGATGCCATGAAACGCACGTCGTTGATCGTCGCGGCGACGACGGTGTTGCCGTCGAGCTTGACCGATCCCGGTACCAGCACCGGGCGGTGGCCCGCGACGCTGGTATCATCGGGGTAGATGTCGAGGCCGAATTCGTCATAGGCGACGTCGAGCCGCGTCGCGAGCACGTCGAGCGTGGTCTCGAGCTCGGGCGAGGGCCGCCACTGCGCCGAGATCAACCCCGAGAGGCGCTTGCGGCCTTCGGTCTCGATCGTCGGACGGGTGCGGGTCGGCGTGTAAAAGCCAGTGCCGAGCACCGACGTGAACCGGTCGAGGGTCCAGCCCGTATTGTACCAGCGGTCGTTGCGGACCGACTTGGCCCAATATTGCGCGCCGGCGAGGATACCGAACGTGCCGTCGCCATTCTTGAAGCTGGTGATCGCGGTGGCGTTCGGCTTCACCTTGTCGGTCATCGTCGTCCAGGTACCGCGCAGATTGAGCGTGGTCTTGGTGCCGACGTCGAGCGGGCGAAAGGTTTTGACGTCGATATTCCCGCCCAGCGCGCCTTCGGTCATGTCGGCGGTCGGTGTCTTGACCACGTCGATCTGCGACACGAATTCGGCAGGCAGCATCTCGAAGCGGAACTGGCGGCCATTGGCGCCGCCATTTTCGATCAGGTCGTTGATCGCGACCGAGCGGCCATTGAGCATCGTGCTCTGAAACTGCGGCCCGAGCCCGCGAACGCTGACATAGAGTCCCTCGCCGCGTGGCCGGGTGATCGCCACGCCCGTGACGAGCTGGAGCGCCTCGGCCACGTTCTGGGTGGGGAATTTGCCGATATCGGTCGACGCGATCGAATCGACACCATAAGCGGCCTGGCGTTTGGTCTCGGCTGCAGTGGCGAGGCTCCGCGCATAGGAGCCGGTCACGACGATGTCCTCACCGGAGTCTGCCGGCGCGTCCTGCACGCTTTGGTCGGCGCCCGCGGCAACGGTCTGGGCATGCGCGGATTGGGCGATGCCCAATGCGGCGAAGGTAAATGGAAGCGTCGCCCGAAGCAGGCGTGAAGTGCGCGACATTTTTGATTTCTCCCCTCGGGTGTAGTCCCCGGCGGGGCCGCCAATAAGCCCACCCTATTGCGTTTCGGCGGCGGGGCGGTTGCAGAAGCGTTTCAAGGACAAGTCGCTTAAATGACTCGGATTGCCTGATCGCTCCGGGGCCAGGAGGTGGATCTGCGAAGCCCCAGGCGACGGTCGGCCCGGCCTGGAAGCCGCGCTGTGCCTGCGTGGAATAGAGGGCGGCTGACGATCGCGTAGTTGACGATCGGCGGATGTCGCGGTCGTTCGCTGGTGCGAGTTCGGGCTACGCGTCTATTTGTGGCCGTAGAAGCTGGCGTGCAGCGATCTTGAAAGCTGCCATTGTCGCAGATTAGCCGTTTGAGATGAAAAAGCGTCTTGGCCCAAACGACGGTTGCTCAAACGACAGCCTGTTTTGTGCAGCGAGGTGGCCCTAATGAAGGACAAAAGCCTGATGGACGCGCCGGTAAGGTGATCAGCTATCCAGGCCGACCGCTGATGTGTCCGATCCTATCTGCCGATCTTTACTCGAAATCCCGCCACGACAGCGTCTGCCCTTCGTGCGTCGCCGCCAGGGTTGATGACATACTGGATATCGGGTTGAACGCGCAGCCAAGGTGCGAGCGTCGAGAGGTAGCCTGCCTCGATTACGACCTCGCGCCGGTCGGTCGGCGCGCCCCTGAGCGCTTGCGACCGTCGATACCGCTGGCTGAAATTGGCGCTCGCGAAAGAGAGGCCGACCTGATCGCCCTTTCGACCTTTTAGGGGGCCAGCATAAACAATGCCGCCGCCCAGATAACTGGCGATCGAGTTGTAGCGGATGTCGGCGATGCCGAACCGCAGCCAGCCAGCCAAACCGTCCGCGTCGTCCGCGCGCGTACCCTTGAGGCGATGCTCGGCGAAGATGTAGGCGCCCTTGTTGCCGCGATCCGACGGCGTGGTGCCCGGCAGCGGGATCGTGTCGAAGCGTGCCGAATAGCCCCACGCGCCGATCGCGGCCTTGGTTCCGCCTTTGAGATAATCGACCTCGCTGATGACGAGCACGCCGTCGCGGCCGGAGAGCTTGATCGCGGTGGCGGCCGGGTGCGCCGGATCGCCCGGCACGCCGTCGAGCACCGCGACACGCGCGAGCCAGTTCTTGCCGAGCTTGCCTTCCGCTCGGACGGCCAGCGAGGTCGCGGGGAAGATCGAGGGACCGTTGCGCCCTGACTGCGATAAATCGGGGCCGATGCCGTGCGACGACAATAGAAAGAAGCCGCCGCTATCTGTGGTGTCGAATTCAGAATTGAGATTGTAGAGGCCAACTTTGATCGAGGCATTGCGTCCGACATCTTGCTCGACCCACGCCTCGAACAGGCGAAACGCACGAACGTCGGTTTCGATGTTGGAGACGGACTGCACATCGCCAACAATGTCGGACGAGAAAGCGGTTCCGTTGTTGTAGATCGCATAGGCGAACAGCCGGGCACCATGCCAGCCGATCAGCCTGTCCGCATCGAGCGCTACTTGCAGGTCCAGATTGTCGAGATAGCGAGTGCCGCGCTTGATGCCGCCATCCACATCGCTGCGAATGTCGGCGGTGTACACGACCGACACCGACACCGGCTTGGTCGAGCCCTCATTCGCCGAGCGCGGATAGCCGGTCGGGCGCTCGTCCTGCGCCCATGCCGGCTGCGCCGCTACCAACAGCGCCGCTCCCAGAAACCACCGCATCACACGGCGTCTTCCAGCGAGAAGCGATCGTCGTCCTCGTCATAAGCGAAGACCTCGGCATAGCGGCCCCACAGCGTTACGGTCCTGAGCGTCTCCTCGGCGTAATCGGGCGACATATGGTCTTCGAGTTGGTCTCGGAAACGACGCGCCGGGGCAACATGGCCTGCTCGTTCGTCGAGGATGCGCTTGATGTGCTGGGCGAGGGGCACATGCGCCAGCAGCGCCTGCGCGAACATCGCCTTGCGCGTATCGACATCGGCCTGGGCGTATCGCCGCGCGGCCGGCGTCAGCTGGATGTCGGCGCCCTGCAGTTCGGCGAAGCGCAGTAGCTGAAGCGTCTCCGCCATCGGGAACAGGTCGTCGATCTCGAGCTGGAGCTGGTCGGCCAGGTCAGCCATCGGCGCGCGGCCATCGAACGGGCTGGCATCGACTTCCTCGATAAGTCCGGCGAGCGAGTTGGTCGAGACGCGCGGCAGCGCCATCGCGATGCCGGTGCCGGGGAACACACCGTCGCGTGCGGGTTCGGGCGCCGCGCGTGCGGTCATCCGCGCATAGATGTCGTCGACCAGCGCGCGGAACGCCGGGTCGAGGCGGTCGCGCGGCTGCGGCAGATCGACCCTGATCTCGGCGGCGACGCGTCCCGGGTTGGAGGAGAAGACCAGGATTCGGTCGCACATCAGCACGGCTTCCTCGATATTGTGGGTAACGATCAGGATCGACTTGATCGGCATCCGCCCTTCCGACCACAGATCGAGCAGATCGGTGCGCAGCGTCTCGGCGGTCAGCACGTCGAGCGCCGAAAAGGGTTCGTCCATCAGCAGCAGCGAGGGATTGACGACGATCGCGCGGGCGAGGCCGACGCGCTGGCGCATGCCGCCGGACAATTCCTTGGGATAGGCGTTCTCGAAGCCGTCGAGGCCGATCAAATCGATCGCGGCAAGCGCCCGAGTGCGGCGCTCCTCGGCGGGAACGCGTTGTGCCTCGAGCCCGAGTTCCACATTTTGCAGCACGGTCAGCCACGGGAACAGCGCGAAGGTCTGGAACACCATGCTGACGGTCGGCGCTGCACCGCTTTCGTCCGCGACGAAGTCGATGTCGCCTTCGTCCGGCCGGATCAGCCCGGCGATCGAGCGCAACAGCGTCGACTTGCCCGAGCCCGAGCGGCCGAGCAGCCCGACGATCTCGTTTTCGCGCAAGGTGAGGGCGACATCATCGAGCACGAGCAGCCCGCCGCCGCCGGCCTTGCCGTAGCGATGCGTGAGGTGCTCGACCTGGACGAGAGTAGGCGCGGCGGTCGGGCGGGCATGTATGGTGGCCATGGTCCGGTTCCTTCTTGTTCAGGCGAGGCGCAGGCGACGGTCGGCATAGGCATAGAGCGGCCGCCACAGCAGGCGGTTGAAGCCGATCACGAAGATCGACATCACCGCGATCCCGAGCGTCACGCGCGGGAAATCGCCGGCGGCGGTAGCCTTGGCGATATAGGTGCCGAGGCCGTGCGCCTCGAGATGCTCGCTCCCCCACGATACCGCCTCGGCGACGATGCTGGCATTCCATGAGCCGCCCGAAGCGGTGAGCGCGCCCGTCACGTAATAGGGGAAGATGCCGGGGATGATCAGCGTGCGCCACCATTGCCAGCGGCTGACGCCGAACATCCCGGCAGCCTCGCGCAAGTCGTTCGGGATCGCGCTCGCGCCGGCAATGACGTTGAACAGAATATACCATTGCGTGCCGAGCACCATCAACGGCGACAGCCAGATGTCGGGGCTCAGCCGCCAGTGCACGATCGCGATCACCGCGAACGGAAACAGCACGTTCGCCGGGAATGCCGCGAGGAATTGCGCGACCGGCTGAAGCCGCTCGGCCCAGCGCGGGCGCAGCCCGATCCAGACGCCGATCGGCACCCAGATGGCACTCGCGATCGCGATCAGAACGAGCACCCGCAGCATTGTCAGGCAGGCGAGGCCGAACGCGGCGAGTGCATCCTCCCAAGCGAGATGGCTCGCAACATAGCCGATGACAAGCCAGGCAGCGGAGAGCAGAGCCACCGCGACCAGCGCGAGCCATACCGCCTGACCAATCGGGTTAGGCTTGGCATTGCTTCGAGCCCGGCCCACGCGCGCAGGTCGACGATCGATCGCCATCATCAACCGCCCAAACCCCGTCAGCGGCGAGAACAGCACGGGCAGCAAGCGCGTGCGGCGGAACAGGTCATAGGCCCAGCTTTGTGGCGCCTCCTGCGAAGCGGTCTGCTCGAAACGGAAGCGGTCGGCCCAGGCGACGACCGGCCGGAAGACGAACTGGTCGTAGAGCAGAATCACCACCGCCATCGCGCCGACCGCCCAGCCCACCGCGCGAAAATCCTGCCGGTCGATTGCCAGCGCCAGCCATGAGCCGATCCCGGGCAACATGATGCGTGTGTTGCCGACGCTGATCGCCTCCGACGCGACGACGAAGAACCAGCCGCCCGACATCGACATCATCGCGTTCCACACCAGCGACGGGGTCGCGAACGGCAGTTCCAGCCGGATGAAGCGCCGCCATGGCGACAGCGCGAAACCGCGCGACACTTCCTCCAGATCGGTCGGCACCGAGCGGAGCGACTGATAGAAACTGAACGCCATGTTCCATGCCTGGCTGGTGAAGATCGCGAAGATCGCCGCCAACTCGACCCCGAATTGCTGGCCGGGAAACAGCCCCATGAAGAAGGTGACCGTGAACGTGAGGAAACCGAGGATCGGCACGGATTGCAGGATGTCGAGCGCGGGGACGATGACCATCTCGGCGCGCTTGCTCTTGGCCGCCAGCGTCGCGACGAGGAAAGTGAAGCCGAGCGACGCGCCGAGCGCGGCGAACATGCGCAGCGTCGTGCGCAGCGCATAGCCCGGCAGGTTCCACGGATCGAGCGTCACCGGCGCGATGTTCAGCCGGGCGAGGGGTTCGCTCATCCCTTCCGCGCCACGGATGATCAGCACGGCGGCTCCCGCGAGCAGCAGGAAAGCGATGGCGTCGGCCCAGCTCGGCGCGGGCGTCACGCGCAACAGGCGCGAGAAGCTCCGCACGCCCCGGGCAGTCTGGGGCATATTGCTCATGTCTCACCTCTTCGGGCGCCATCGGCGACGACCCGGGGCGAGACTGACGGATCAGGCTCGGACGGGCGCCTCCGATGGCGCGGACAATCGACTACTGTCGCTTGGCATTGGTTTGTTGGTTCCTGATCCTGCCGGCGAGTCGCCGACGAGCGGCCGATTGCTCCCGCGCTGCAGCATTGTCAATCGGGGCAAAGAGGCGGGATGCGGTACTGATACCGGGGCCGCCAACCTGCCTTTCCGGGCCTCATGACAATCGATGCCGCTTAGTCTCTATCGCGAAGGAAAGCGCGTCCGGGGGGGCAATGTTCGCGGGCCGGCTGCCGTGTAGTTGGGCCGGTGGCTCTATGGAGGGGCTGTCGGTCTCGTCGAGCACCTTAATGGAAATACTATGCCGATTGCGCAGAAGCGCTCTCGAAATTTAATGGCGACGCCCGGCAAAGCGGCGACATCTAGCCGGAACGGAAGTGGCTATGCCGAGTCTCCCTCGAAGCGTTCTACGGCTTTGCGAAGGTCTCGCCGTCCGCGGATGAGACATCGGACGATTTGCCCTTGAGATGACATATCTAACCTCCATCATTGCGCTCATGACGAACGGACTCGTTAGCCTAGTCATCGCCTGCCGAGCGGGCTGGCATCACGGCCGACATCGCGCGAAGCGGCGGCGGTGACCGAGCACGTGCGCCCTCAGCGACTACACTATTCCGACGAGGAGCTTGCCGAACTCGAGCTTCCCGGCGGCCGTCTCCGGGTAACGCGCGGCCTCGGATCGGGGCTCTCGCGCAATCCTCTGGACGATCCGGGCATCCTCTGGTCGGTCGGCGACCGCGGGCCCAATCTCAAGGTTCCGCAGGCAGTGGATCAGTACGGCCTCGACCAGCTCGAACCCTTCCGAAACGTCGATGGCGTGAAAATCCTGCCGTTCCCCGACATCGGGCCGGCAATCTCGCAATTGCGGATTTCAGGTGATCGTGTCGAGCTATTGCGGACTGTTCCGATCCGCGGACGAAGCGGTCAGCCGATTTCGGGGCGTCCGCCGCTCTATGGTCGCGCCGAGGAAACCGAGCCGGCGCTGGCGGTCGACGGTACATTGTTGCCACCCGACCCGTCGGGCGCGGATACCGAAGGTCTTGCGGTGGCGTCAGACGGCGACTTCTGGGTAGCTGACGAATATGGACCATCGTTATTCCAGATTGCCCCCGACGGCATCGTCCGGCGGCGGCTGGTCCCGGCGGGCAGCGAAGACTGGTTCTTGGGAGCGGACTATCCGGTAGAGGCCGTCCTGCCGGCAATCGCAACCAGGCGGCGGCTCAATCGCGGCTTCGAGGGGCTGGCGATCTCGGAAGACGGCGGCTGGTTGTTCGCGGCCTTTCAGAGCCCCTTGGCGCATCCTGACCTGGAAGCGCATCTTCGCGCCCGGCACGTGCGGATCTGGAAAGTCTCCACGGAGACCGGCAGGGTCGCGGCGCAGTTCATCTACCCGCTCGATCCGCCGAAGAGTTTTCGGCGGGACCGCGCAAAAGGCGACGTCGATCGGGCCGATATCAAGATCGGCGAAATCGCAATGTTGGCGGGCAACCGGCTGCTCGTGCTGGAGCGCTGTTCGCTGACGTCGAAACTCTATCTCGTGAATCTGGGTGTGAATTCCTTGACGTTGCCGTTGCAAGTGGATGTGACGACACGTCCAACCATTGAGCAAATGAGCGTGGACGGAAGTCTCGTTGAAACCATCCCGGTGTTGGAAAAACGCTTGCTCCTGTCGACCGACGATTATCCGGAGATCGACGGAGACCTTGAAGGCATCGCGGTGCTGGGGCCGCGGACGATAATCTTGGTGAACGACAATGATTTCGGTATCGAAGGTGTGCGGACGAGGTTCTGGCGCGTCGAGGCGAGTCTTGACGACGTTTGACGTGGCCGCGTTGTGAATGACCGAGTGTCATTCGTTTCGACCGAAAGCCGCCATTCAGCTAACGGCCCAATACCAGCCATCCGCGTTCGATAAAGCTCGCAGCATAAAGCAACCGGAAAGCTCGAATATGAAACGGGCCAGGGATCGCTCCCCGGCCCGTTCTGGTTTTTGGCTGATGCCTCGGCTTACTTCGCTTCGGCCTTGGCGGTCTTGCCGCCCTTCTTGCCGGGTTTCTTGGGTGCGGCAGGTGTGATCTCGAACGACAAGGCATTGTCCTTCAATTTCACCACCACTTCGCCGCCATGGACCAGCTTGCCGAACAGCAATTCCTCGGCCAGCGGCTGCTTGATCTTTTCCTGGATCAGGCGGCCCATCGGGCGAGCGCCGTAGAGCTTGTCATAGCCCTTGGCGGTCAACCACTTCTTCGATTCGTCATCCAGGCTGATATGGACGTTGCGGTCCGCCAGCTGCAGTTCGAGCTGCAGGATGAACTTCTCGACCACGCGGGCGACGACCTCGGTCGGCAAGTAGCTGAACGGGACGATCGCATCGAGGCGGTTGCGGAATTCCGGCGTGAACATCTTCTGGACCGCCTGCTCGTCCTCGCCCTCTCGGGTGAGATTGCCGAAGCCTAATGTCTCGCGCGCCATGTCCGACGCACCGGCATTGGTGGTCATGATCAGGATGACGTTGCGGAAATCAACCGACTTGCCGTGCTGATCGGTGAGCCGCCCATTGTCCATCACCTGCAACAGGATGTTGAACAGGTCCGGATGCGCCTTCTCGATCTCGTCGAGCAGCAGGACGCAATGCGGCTGCTGGTCGACCGCATCGGTCAACAACCCGCCCTGGTCGAACCCGACATAGCCCGGAGGGGCGCCGATCAGCCGGCTGACCGAATGACGCTCCATATATTCGGACATGTCGAACCGCTGCAGCGGGATACCCATGATCGAGGCGAGCTGACGCGCGACCTCGGTCTTGCCGACACCGGTCGGGCCGGTGAACAGGTAATTGCCGATCGGCTTTTCGGGATCGCGCAGGCCTGCGCGGCTCAGCTTGATCGCCGAGGACAGTTTCTCGATCGCGTCATTCTGGCCGAATACGACGCGTTTCAGGTCGGTTTCTAGCGTCGCGAGGGCGAGCGTGTCGTCCTTCGACACCGATTTCGGCGGAATGCGCGCCATCGTCGCGATCACCGCCTCGATCTCGCGCGTGGTGATTGTCTTCTTGCGGCGGCTCGGCGGCACCAGCATCTGCATCGCGCCGACTTCGTCGATCACGTCGATCGCCTTGTCGGGCAGCTTGCGGTCGTTGATGTACCGCGCCGACAGCTCGACCGCCGCCTTGATCGCATCGGGCGTGTATTTGACCTGATGATGCTCCTCGAACGCCGAACGCAGGCCCGCCAGGATCTTTACCGTATCCTCGATCGTCGGCTCATTGACGTCGATCTTCTGGAACCGGCGCAGCAGCGCGCGATCCTTTTCGAAATGGTTGCGGAATTCCTTGTAGGTGGTCGAGCCGATGCAACGGATCGTGCCGCCCGACAGAGCCGGCTTGAGCAGGTTCGACGCGTCCATCGCGCCGCCGCTGGTAGCACCAGCGCCGATCACCGTGTGGATTTCGTCGATGAACAGGATCGCGTCGGGCATCTTCTCGAGCTCGGTGACGACCTGCTTCAGCCGCTCCTCGAAATCGCCGCGATAGCGCGTGCCGGCGAGCAAAGCGCCCATGTCGAGCGAATAGATGACGGCAGGCTTGAGCACGTCGGGCACGTCGCCCTCGATGATCTTGCGCGCCAGGCCTTCGGCGATCGCGGTCTTGCCGACGCCGGGATCGCCGACATAGAGCGGGTTGTTCTTCGACCGGCGGCACAGAATCTGCACCGTG
>Ga0207669_10000897_pt1 | contig 12600 bp, 9 predicted proteins | sample KBSM33metaG_FD_184329 | JGI IMG/M metagenome (GOLD analysis project Ga0207669, IMG submission 184329) | Miscanthus rhizosphere microbial communities from Kellogg Biological Station, Michigan, USA - KBS M3-3 metaG (SPAdes) (version 2) | ecosystem: Host-associated > Plants > Roots > Rhizosphere >...
GTCCGAAGGAATTCATCGCCGGCACCAAGATGACGTTCCCCGGCCTGCCGAACGTGCAGGATCGTGCCGATCTGTTCGCCTGGCTGGACAAGCAGTCCGCCAACCCCGCGCCGCTGCCGACGCCGGAGGAGATCGCCGCCGAACAGGCCGCGCTGAAGACCGAGGAAGCGCCCGCCGAAGGCGCCGCCGCTCCGGCCGAAGGCGCCGCTCCGGCGGAAGGCGCGGCCCCCGCGGTTGAGGCCGCTGCACCCGCAGAAGGCGCCGCTGCGCCCGCCGGCGAGAGCGCGGTCGGCCTGATCGCCGCCGCCGACCCGGCCGCCGGCGCAAAAACCGCGGCCAAGTGCAAGGCCTGCCACGACCTGACCAATGCCGCGAAGAACAAGGTCGGCCCGGCTTTGTGGGGCGTGATCGGGCGGAACCACGCCTCGGTCGAGGGCTACGCCTATTCCGATGTCATGAAGGGCATGGCCGGCCATCCGTGGAATTTCGAGGAGCTGGACAAGTTCCTCACCAATCCGAAGACCTATGCGCCGGGCACCAAGATGACCTTCCCCGGCATCAAGAAGCCGGAGGAGCGGGCCGCGCTGATGCGCTGGCTGCGCGACCAGAGCGACTCGCCGGTCGCGCTGCCGCAGTAGACTTGAACCCAGCAAACTTGTCCGAAGTCGCCCAGGATTTCGTCGATCTCGCAAACCGGCTGGCGGATGCCAGCCGGCCGATCCTGCGCTCCTACTACCGCCGCAAGCTGAACGTCGACATCAAGTCCGATGCCTCGCCGGTGACGCAGGCCGACCGCGAGGCCGAGGCCGCGATCCGCAAGCTCATCAATGCGACCTGCCCTGAGCACGGCATCTTTGGCGAGGAGTTCGGCAAGGAACGCGAGACGGCCGAGTACGTCTGGGTCCTGGATCCGCTCGACGGCACCCGCGCCTTCGTCACCGGCCGTCCGACCTTCGGCACGCTGATCTCGCTGACCCGCAACGGCGCGCCGCTGCTCGGCGTCATCGACATGCCGGTGCTGGGCGACCGCTGGGTCGGCGCCGTCGGCCGGCCCACCACGCTCAACGGCGATCGCGTGCAGGCGCGCCCCTGCGGCAAGCTCGGCGAAGCCTATCTCTCGGCCTCCAGCCCGATGATGTTCGACGCGCCGGATAAGCGGCAGAAGTTCGACGCGGTACAGGCCAAGGCCCGCTCCACCACCTTCGGCGGCGACTGCTACCAGTACGGCATGGTGGCAACCGGATTTCTCGACATCGTGATCGAATGCAGCCTGGTCGAATACGACTACCTGGCGCTGACGCCGATCCTTGAAGGCGCTGGCGGCAAGATCACCGACTGGCGCGGAAACGGCCTCAAGATGGGCGCCGGCGACCGCGTGGTCGCAGTCGGCGACGCGCGCGTGCTGGACGAGGCGCTGGCCATCCTGGCCGGGTAAAGCGGCCCGACCCGCGCGGAATTCCGCCTTTTTTCAGCGTTTAAATGATCTAGACTGCCAACCGCTGTTAACAAGATCGGAGGCTCCGCTCCATGGCGTTGCGTCGCTGGCTTGCCCTGGCCCTCGTTTTCGGACTTTCCGCCCTCTCCGGCGTGGCCGCCCAGGCGCAAGAAGGGGTCAAGCTCCATGCCCTGACGCTGGGCGATGCACCGAAATACGGGCCCGACTTCAAGCGCCTCGACTATGTCAACCCGGATGCGCCCAAGGGCGGGACGATCAATACCGGCGCCACCGGCACGTTCGACAGCTTCAACCCGTTCATCGTGAAGGGAACGCCGGCGGGAACCGGCGGCCTCTACGACACGCTCACCACGTCGCCCGAGGACGACAACCTGACCGAATACGGCCTGCTCGCGGAGAGCATGGAGATGCCAGAGGACAAGTCCTGGGTCATCTTCAACCTGCGGCCGGAGGCGCGCTGGCACGATGGCAAGCCGGTGACCGCCGACGACGTCGTCTTCACGTTCAACATGCTGATCGAGAAGGGCAGCCCCCAGTACCGCTACTACTACGCGGACGTTGCCAAGGTCGAGAAGCTGGGAGATCTGCGCGTCAAGTTCCAGTTCAAGCATGGCGGCAACCGCGAACTGCCGGTGATCATGGGGCAACTCGCCATCTTGCCGAAGCATTGGTGGGAGACGCGCAACTTCGAGAACGTTCTGCTCGAGCCGCCGCTGGGCAGCGGTCCCTACAAGGTCGGCAAGTTCGACTTAGGCCGATTCTACACGATGGAGCGCGTGCCGGACTATTGGGGCAAGGATCTGCCGATCAATATCGGCACCAACAATTACGGCCAGATCCGCACGACCTTCTTTCAGGATCCGGAGATTCAGCTCGAAGCGTTCAAGGCCGGAACGCTGGATCTGCGCTCGGAGAATTCCGCGCGGCGCTGGGCCACCCAGTATGACTTTCCCGCCGTCAAGGACGGACGCGTGATCAAGGAGAAGATTCCGCACGCCAACCCGGTCGGCATCCAGGGATTCATCTTCAACATCCGCAAGCCGCTGTTCGCCGACCGCAAGGTGCGCGAAGCGATGATCTATGCCTTCGACTTCGAAACCTTCAACAAGACCTTGGCGTACAGCCAATATACGCGCACGCGCTCCTGGTTCCAGAACTCGGAGATGGAAGCAAAGGGTACGCCGTCGCCGGAAGAGCTGGAAATCCTGAACCCGCTGAAGGACCAGATCCCGCCGGAGGTCTTCACCACCGAGTACAACCCACCGGTGACCGATGGCTCCGGAAACGCCCGCGACAATCTTGCGAAAGCCGCGGCGTTGCTGGACGAGGCCGGTTGGAAGGTCGAGAACGGCAAGCGCGTCAAAGATGGCCAGACTTTCGAATTCGAGTTCCTGGACGATGATCCTGCCGCCGAGCGCACCATCCTGCCGTTCGTGCAGAACCTGGAGCTGATCGGCATCAAGGTGAACCTCCGCATCGTCGACTCGGCGCAATATCAGGCGCGGGTCGAGTCGTTCGACTTCGACATGACCAGCAAGATCTGGGGCGTCTCGAACTCGCCCGGCAACGAGCAGCGCGAATACTGGGGCTCGCAGGCCGCCGATACCAACGGCAGCGACAATCTGATCGGCATCAAGAACCCTGCTGTCGACAAGCTCATCGACCTCATCGTGACCGCGCCCACGCGCAAGGACCTCATCATCCGGTGCATGGCGCTGGATCGCGTTATGCAATGGAACTACTACCTGGTGCCGAACTTCACCCTGGCCGCCTTCCGCATCGCCTACTGGAACAAGTTCGGAAAGCCGGACAAGCGGCCCGACCCGCCCTACAGCTACGGCGGGACTTCCTGGTGGGTGGATCCGGCGAAGGAAGCCGCGCTCGCGGGCCGCAAGAACGCAGAGCAACCGGCGACTGAGACTGCGCAGGGAACCACCACGCCGGCACCGGCGGAAACGCAGCCGGCACCGGCGCAACCAGCCCCAGCGCCGGCGGACCAGCCGGCCGCCGCGACCGAACGCGGCCAATCGCCCCTGATCTATGCCGGCGGCGCGGTGGTGGTTGTGGTCGTCGCCTACCTGCTGGGCCGGCGCCGGCGCAAGGGCTCGTAGCGGCATGGATCGCTAGACGGCATGCTCGCTTACATCGTCCGACGGCTGCTGCTGATCATTCCGACACTGTTCGGAATCATGGTGCTGAACTTCATCATCGTACAGTTCGCACCTGGCGGGCCGGTGGAGCAGACGATCGCGGAGCTCAAGGGCACGGCCATTTCGGTGACCGCGCCGATCGTCGGCAGCCAGTCGGACCTCGGCAGCAAGGCGCCCGATCCGAACAGCAACAAGAGCGTCTATCGCGGCGCACGCGGGCTGGACCCCGGCATCATCAAGGAAATCGAGCGCATGTACGGCTTCGACAAGCCGGCCTATGAGCGCTTCTGGATGATGATGAAGGACTATGCCACCTTCAATTTCGGCGAAAGCTTCTTCAAGGGCCGGCCGGTCGTCGACCTGGTGATCGAGAAGATGCCGGTGTCGATCTCGCTCGGCCTGTGGACGACGCTCATCGTCTATCTGGTGTGCATCCCGCTGGGCATCGCCAAGGCGGTGCGCGACGGCCACGACTTCGACATCTGGACCAGCATCGTCATCATCGTCACCAGCGCCATTCCCGGTTATCTGTTCGCCGTGCTGCTGATCGTGCTGTTCGCCGGCGGCAGCTTCGTCCAGTGGTTCCCGCTGCAGAATCTCACCTCGTCGGATTGGGACACCATGAGCTGGCCGGAGCGCGTGGTGGATTATTTCTGGCATATGGCCCTGCCGCTGACCTCCTTGCTGATCGGCTCCTTCGCCAGCCTCACCCTTCTCACCAAGAACTCGTTCCTGGACCAGATCAATCAGCAATACGTCACGACCGCGCGCGCCAAGGGCCTGACCGAGAGCCGCGTGCTCTATGGCCACGTCTTTCGCAACGCAATGCTGATCGTCATCGCCGGCTTTCCCGGCGCCTTCATCGGCATCCTGTTCTCCGGCGCATTGCTGGTCGAGATCATCTTCAATCTCGATGGGCTGGGGTATCTCGGCTATGAGGCGGTGCGGACCCGCGACTATCCGATCATGTTCGGCACGCTCTATGTCTTCACGCTGATCGGACTCCTCACGCAATTGATCAGCGACCTGATGTACACGATCGTCGATCCGCGCATCGACTTCGAGGCGCGGTCATGACGGACCTGGCGGTATCCCGGCCGGTCTCGGTGAAAGCGCGGCTGTTCGGCGTGCGCGTCCGGCCGCTGACCCTGCGCCGCTGGGCGGCGTTCAAGGCCAATCGCCGCGGTTTCCTGTCAGCGATCATCTTCCTCGTTCTGTTCGTCACCAGCCTGTTCGCCGAGCTGATCGCCAACGACCGGCCGATCCTCGTGATGTACGACGGCGGAATCTATCTGCCGGTCTTCAAGGACTATCCGGAAACCGCCTTCGGCGGCACTTTCACCACCGGCGCCAACTACAAGGACCCGTACGTCCAGAAACTGATCGACGAAAAAGGCTGGGCGCTCTGGCCGCCGATCCCCTTCAACTATCGGACGGCGGTGGCCGGACTGCCGGGGCCGGCGCCGACCGCGCCGGACAACGTCAATTGGCTAGGCACCGACGACAATGCGCGCGATGTCCTGGCGCGGGCGATCTACGGCTTCCGCATCTCGGTCCTGTTCGGCCTGGTGCTGACGATCACCAGCACGGTGATCGGCGTACTGGCCGGCGCCGTGCAGGGCTTCTATGGCGGATGGGTCGATCTGTCGTTCCAGCGCTTCCTGGAAATCTGGGGCGGCCTGCCCTTCCTCTACGTGCTGCTGATCCTGTCCAGCGTCATCGAGCCCGGCTTCTGGACGTTGCTCGGCATCATGCTCCTGGTGTCCTGGACCTGGCCGGTCGGCGTGGTGCGCGCGGAGTTCCTGCGCACGCGGAACTTCGAGTATGTACGCGCTGCCAAGGCGATGGGCATGAGCGACTGGCGCATCATGACCAAGCACATCCTGCCCAACGCGCTGGTCGCCACCCTCACCTTCCTGCCTTTCACTCTGAGCGGTTCGGTCACTACGCTGACGGCGCTGGATTTCCTGGGGCTCGGCATGCCGCCCGGCTCGCCCTCGCTCGGCGAGTTGCTGCAGCAAGGCAAGGAGAACCTGCAGGCGCCCTGGCTCGGCTCGACCGGCTTCTTCGTGATCGGCGGCATGCTGACCTTGCTGGTCTTCACGGGCGAAGCCATCCGCGACGCGTTCGATCCCAGGAAGACCATCGCATGAGCGGCGCCGATGCGAACGCACCGCTGCTCAAGGTCGAGAACCTGTCGGTCGCCTTCCACGGCCGGGTGGTGGCGGACAATATCAATTTCGTCATCGAGCGCGGCGAGACGCAGGCGTTGGTTGGCGAGTCCGGATCGGGCAAGTCGGTCACGGCGCTGTCCATCCTGAAGCTGCTGCCCTATCCGGCGGCAAGCCATCCGTCTGGGCGCATCCTGTTCTGCGGCGAGGACCTGATGACCACGCCACTGGAGCGCCTACGTCAGGTGCGCGGCGGCAAGATCTCCATGATCTTCCAGGAGCCGATGACCTCGCTCAATCCGCTGCACCGGATCGAGCGCCAGCTGGTCGAGACCCTGACTCTTCACCGCGACCTGTCGCGCGAGGACGCGCGCAAGGAGTCGATCGAGCTCCTGAAGCTGGTGCAGATCCGCGACGCTGCAAAACGCATGAGCGCGTTCCCGCACGAGCTCAGCGGCGGGCAGCGCCAGCGCGTCATGATCGCGATGGCGCTCGCCAACAAGCCCGATCTGCTGATCGCCGATGAGCCGACCACCGCCGTGGACGTCACCATCCAGGCCCAGATCCTGAAGCTGCTGCGCGAACTGCAGGCGGAGCTCGGCATGGCGATCCTGCTGATCAGCCACGATCTCGTCATGGTGCGCAAGATGGCGCGCGAAGTGGCGGTGATGCAGAGCGGCAAGATCGTCGAGCAGACGACGACCGAGGCGCTGTTCAAGGCGCCGCAGCATCCCTACACCAAGCTGCTGCTGGCGGCGCAGCCGCGCCCCAAGGTGGATAGCGCCGTCTTCGGCGACGAGCTGATCAGCGCCAAGGAACTCAAGGTCTGGTTCCCGATCAAGGCCGGACTCCTGCGCCGCGTCGTCGACCACGTGAAGGCGGTCGACGGCGTGTCGGTCGATATCCGCAGCGGCGAGACCGTCGGCATCGTCGGCGAATCCGGGTCCGGCAAGACCAGCCTGGCGCTGGGCCTGCTGCGGCTGGTCCAATCCGAAGGGCCGATCGTGTTCATGGGCCGCAATATCGAGACCTTGAAGCGCGGCGAGCTGCGGCCGATCCGGCGCGAGATGCAGATCGTGTTCCAGGACCCGTACGGCTCGCTGTCGCCGCGCCTCAGCGTGGGCGAGATCGTCGCCGAGGGGCTCGACGTCCACGACTTGATGACGGATGAGGACGAGCGCGACGCCGCGATGGTCGCGGCGCTGAAGGAGGTCGGGCTCGATCCCGAGACTCGGCACCGTTATCCGCACGAATTCTCCGGTGGGCAGCGCCAGCGCATCGCGATCGCGCGCGCCTTGATCCTGAAGCCCAAGCTCATCCTGCTCGACGAGCCGACCTCCGCGCTCGACATGTCGGTGCAGGCGCAGATCGTCGACTTGCTGCGCGACCTGCAGAAGAAGCACGGCTTCACCTACCTCTTCATCAGCCACGATCTGCGCGTCATTCGCGCCATGAGCGACCGCGTGATCGTGATGCGCGGCGGCAAGGTGGTGGAGACCGGCACCGCGCAGCAGGTGTTCGAAGCGCCGCGCGAGGACTACACCAAGGCGCTGCTGGATGCCGCGCTGCACCTGGAAGTCAGCCACGTGGAAGCGATCCGGCAATGAGCCGCACGTTGCTGCTCGCGAGCGCGGGAGAGCGCGCCGACTCCCTGGCCAAGGCTTTCGCGGAGGTGGCGCCGGAAATCGATATCCGAACGAACGCGCCGGGAATGGATGTGTCGCAAATTCCCTATTGCCTGGTCTGGCGGGCCGCGCCGGGGCTCTGGCTCGCGATGAAGAGCCTCAAGGTGATCTTCGGTCTCGGCGCGGGCATCGAACGCCTGCTCGCCGATCCCAGCCTGCCGCAGGGCGTGCCGCTGGTGCGCATGGTGGAGCCAGGGCTGACCCGCGGCATGGTCGAGTACGTGCTGTGGCAGTCGTTGTTTCATCACCGCAAGGTGTGGGAGTTGGAGGCCGCGCAGAGCTGCGCCACCTGGCGCCCGCATACCTATCCGGCCCCATGGGACCGTACCATCGGCATCATGGGCCTGGGCGAGTTGGGCACCGCCGCTGCGGCCAAGCTGGTGGAGTTCGGATTCAAGGTGCGCGGCTGGAGCCGCTCGCCCAAGTCGCTGCCGAAGGTCGAGAGCTTCCACGGCGCGGATCAACTGCCGGCGTTCCTCGCCGCGAGCGAAATCCTGGTGTGCCTGCTGCCGCTGACACCGGAGACGCGCGGCATCCTCAACACGTCGCTGTTCGCGCAGCTGCCGCGTGGCGCCAGCGTCATCAACGCGGCGCGCGGCGGACACCTGGTCGAAGCGGACCTGTCGGCGGCGATGGCCTCCGGGCAGATCGCGGCCGCGACGCTCGACGTGTTCGAGACCGAGCCGTTGCCCGCGGACCATCCGTTCTGGTCGACCGAGCGGCTCTACGTCACCCCGCACAACGCCAGCATCACCGACCCCCACTCCGCCGCCTGGCGCATCTCCAGGCAGATCGTGAAGTTCGAGGCCGGCGAAGAGCTGGAGAACGTGGTCGACCGCCAGCGCGGATACTAGGCGCTACCGCCGCCGCCGTGTCCGCTGCTTCACCGGCCGCTGCCGTGGCGCTGCCTTCGGCGCGATGATCGCCGCGCCCTTGCCCTTCTTGGGCTGCGCCCAGGCGGAGACGAACGAGAACAAAGCGCGCAGGCACAGCGCCTCGCCGCCTTCCGGGCGGCCGGGGCGGTCGCGCGGGTTCCAGGCGTAGGTGTCGATGTGGACCCAGCGCATGCCCGGGTCGATGAATTCCTGCAGGTAGAGCGCGGCGGTGATGGCGCCGGCAAAGGAGCTACTGCCGGCGTTGTTGATATCCGCGACCTTGCTGTCGAGCAGGGTGCGATAGGCCTTGTGCAGCGGCAGGCGCCACAGCGGGTCGTCCTCCGCCTTGCCGTGGCGCAGGATCGCTTCGGCGATGTCGTCGTCGTTGCAGAACAGCGCCGGCAGATCCGGACCCAGCGCCACGCGCGCTGCGCCGGTCAGGGTCGCGGCGTCGATGATGAGGTCGGGCTTGTCGCCGGCCTTTGTCCCTTGGGCCTCCGCCAGCGCATCGCACAGGATGACGCGGCCTTCCGCATCGGTGTTGCCGATCTCCACTGTGATGCCCTTGCGCGTGCGGATGACGTCGAGCGGGCGATAGGCGTTGCCGCTGACCGCATTCTCGACCGCGGGGATGAGCAGGCGCAGCCGCACCTTCAGCCCGGCATCCATGATCATCTGCGCCAGCGCCAGCATCAGGGCGCTGCCGCCCATGTCCTTTTTCATCATCAGCATGCCGCTGGACGGCTTGAGGTCGAGCCCGCCGCTGTCGAAGCACACGCCCTTGCCCACCAGGGTCAGGCGCGGGCCGCTGCTGCCCCAGTTGAGGTCGATCAGCCGCGGCGGTCGCGAAGCCGCGCGACCCACCGCATGGATGGCCGGATAGTTCTTCTTCAGAAGATCGTCACCGACGATCACGCTGAACTTCGCCTTATGCGCCTTGGCCACCGCTTTCGCGGCGTCCGCGAGGTGCGGCGGCCCCATATCCTCCGCCGGCGTGTTGATGAGGTCGCGCGCCAGTGTCAGCGCCGTCACCAACCGCCGCACGGCGGCGCGGTCCACGCCCGCTGGCCAGACCAGGCGCGCCAGTTCGCCGTCGCGTTTCTTGTAGCGCTGGAACCGGTAGGCGCCGATCGCCCAGGCGAAGCAGGCGGCCTCCGCATCGGCACCGCCGACCGAGTCGGCAAGGCGGTAGTCACCCTTCGGCAGCGATGTCGGCAACGCCGCCAAGGCCCAGCGGTCGAGTCCCTCTTCGATCCCGACCAGCACCTGCGACAATCCGCCATCCGCGCTCGGGATCAGGCAGACGGTTCCGGGCTTGGCGGTGAAGGCGGCGGCGCGCACCCATTGCCCGACCGGCTGCGGCTGGCGCTTGACCCAGGCTTCGAGTCGCTGGGCGCGCAGCGGCAGGATCTCGACGGCTTCGGCCGCGCGGTCTATCAGGTGGTCGAGCAAGACGGGACTCCTCAGCAAGGCGCAATGGGCGCGGATTGTAGCCATGCTTCGGGCCGCTTCCTAGAGCGCGGTGACGCCGATATGCTACGGGCCTGGCGGCATTTTCCACGGCGACTCGGGCGCCAGCGGAATCGGCGCCAAGCACGCGACAACGAAGGTGGCGATTGTGAATCCGGCGGCCGGCGGCAAGACCAGATGGTCCAGGCAGGAGAGCGCAGCCCGATGAGCGTCGAGGCGCTTCGCGAGGAAACCGTCCTTTCTCCGTTCCTGCAGAAACTGTCGCGCTCGGCGCCGTTCCTGTTCATGGGCGTGCTGATCTTCGGCGCGCTGGCATGGCGGCCGACCACCGCGCCGATCGAGCTGGAGACGCTCGCCTCCGCCTGGCAAATGCATCTGCGCGGCGCGCTGGTTCCGTTGCGCAACGGCATTGCCGCGCCGGAGATTCCGCCGCTGCTGCATTGGCTGATTCTCGGCGGCTGGCAGATCTTTGGTGCCTGCGAATGGTGGCCGCGCCTGGTGCCGGCAATAGCCAGCATCGGCACTGTCATCCTGATCGGGCGCACCGCTCTGGTGCTGTGGCCGCACCGCGCCGCGACGCCGATCTTCGCGCGGCTGCTGCTCACCGGGGTCGGCGCCTTTGCCGTCGCCATGACCATGGTGGAGCCGCAGACCTTGGCCCTGCCCTTCATCCTCGCCAGCTTTCATGCGTTGAGCGCGCTGTGGATGGGCCAGCCCGGCTTCTTCCGCACCCTCTTCGGCTGGATCCTGAGCGCCGCTGCGGCCGCGCTCGCGGTGATGGCCGGCGGCTGGAGCTGGGCACTCGTTCCGGTCCTGTGCGCGATCGGCATCTGGGTGCTGGACGAGACGACGAGGCGCGAGCGCAATGCGTTCCTGTGGCTGCTGGGCGGCGTCGTGATCAGCGTGCTGGCGCTGCTGCCAGCATGGTTCTGGCTCGACCGGTTCGGCGATCCCGAGCGGCTGATCTATTTCGGCAACGGCTGGACCGATCCCGCCACCGAGGCCTCGCGTGGCGCGACCTGGACTCTGCTGCTGCTGCCGGTCGCGCTCTATCCGTGGATCTGCTGGAAGACGCTGTGGCGTGCGCTCAGCCGCCACCTGCGCGAAACGGTCGGCGTCGGGTTCCGCCTGTGCCTCGCCTTCCTCGCTGCATCCTGCGCGGCGGGACTCATCTCCGGCTGGCAGCTGGTTGCCCAACTGGCGATCCTGTGCCCGCTGGCGCTGCTGGGCGCGCGGCTGCTGGCGACCCAGGAGATCAAGCCCAAGGATTTCCACGCCGTGGTGCCCGGTTTCTTCGCGCTGTTCGCCGGGCTCATCTTTTTCCTGATGAACATCGTGCCGACGGCGCATCTGGACGCGGTGTGGCGCCAGGTGTTCGGCGCGCCGCTGCCGATCTGGCTGGGCGGCATCGGCCTCGTCTCCGGCCTGTCGCTGCTGGTGATCGGCTACATCCTGGCGCAACTGTCGCCGAGTCATCAGGTGTCGCGCACCTTGCAGGTGGCGATCCTGCCGACCCTGCTCATGACCTCGCTCAACCTCGAGTTCGACGGCAACCTGCGGCCGTTCTTCGACCTGACGCCGGTCGCGAGCCGCATGAAGCAGCTGCAGGATGCCGGCATTTCGGTCGCGGTGTTCTCCGACTATCGCGGCGAGTTCGATTTCGCCGGACGGCTGGAAATGGCGCCCGAGCCGGTGCCGACGCGAACCGCTGCCGCGCGCTGGGCGAAAGAGCATCCGGCCGGCGCCATCGTCACCTATTTCGACGGCTCGCCCCTGCGCCTGCCTGCCCTGCCGATGTTCCGGGGCGTGGCGCGCGACCGCTGGGTTGCGATCTGGCCGGCGAGCGCAATCGACGGGCCTGACTCCCCTGTCCTCAATAGCCAGTTCTAAGCCGCCCACCTGCCGCAGACAGGATTCAGCCGGTCTGGTAGAGTGATTCGAGCGGAAGGATCGGTATCATGACCTCTTACACCACCGGCTACCAGACTGTGCGCGGAGCGGAACGACGGCGCGACCGGCGCCTGCCGCTGCCGATCTTCACCGTGAAGCTCGACGGCGTGACTTACCAGACCATGAACTGGTCCCTGGGCGGGCTCCTGATCGAAGGCTACACCGGCGACCGGATGGGCGGCGACACGGTGCAGATCGACATCAAGGCCAAGGACGCCAACGCCGACTTCCGCATGCGGATCGCGGTCAAGGTCATCCGCGTCGTCACCGCCGAGAGCATCGCGCTGCAGTTCGAGGCGATGAGCACCGAGATCTACGAGTTCTTCGAACGCTGCTTCGCCGACCGCTTCAAGCGGCGCTAGGCCAGCCCGGGCGATGGTCTTCAACGCGAGCATTCTGGATTGGCTGGCGTTGGTGCTGTTCTTCGTTGCCGTCGTCGCCTATTCCCGCTATGCCGATCATGTCGGCGATCGGCTTCTGAACGCCCGCATGCGCGAGGTCCGTGCGATCTGGATGCGGCGCTACCTGGAGCGCGATGACCGGGTGCTGGATTCGATCCTGACCGGTCACTCGATCAATTCGATCGCGTTGTTCTCGTCGGCCACGCTGCTGATCGTGGTGGCGCTGCTGGGTGTCCTCACCAACGCCGACACGGCCTACTACGTCGCGATCACGAGCAGCTTCGTCACCCACACCACCAAGGAACTGTTCCAGGTCAAGCTGATCGGGCTGGTCTGCGTCTTCATCTACGGCTTCTACCGCTTCACCTGGGCGCTGCTGCAATACAATTATTTTCTTGCCCTGGTCGGCTCGGCGCCGCTCAAGGATCACCTGACTCCGGCG
>Ga0207669_10000903_pt1 | contig 12555 bp, 11 predicted proteins | sample KBSM33metaG_FD_184329 | JGI IMG/M metagenome (GOLD analysis project Ga0207669, IMG submission 184329) | Miscanthus rhizosphere microbial communities from Kellogg Biological Station, Michigan, USA - KBS M3-3 metaG (SPAdes) (version 2) | ecosystem: Host-associated > Plants > Roots > Rhizosphere >...
GTGGCGCGAAAAATTCTCCTCCCCCCTCCCCTACGTGGGCGGCGGCGAGTTCGCGACGAACAACATTGCGATCTATTCGCCCGACCGTCCGCGGGTGATCGTGCATGCCGATCCGTCGCTCAGCCCCTGGATCGACCGCGCCGACCTGAGCCGCCGCGGCGCCGTGCTGGTGTGGGAGGACGGCCAGGTCGACGACCGCGGGCTTGCGCAATTGCGCTCGAACTATCCGGGCCTCGACGTGCAGCAGCCGATCAGCCTGCCGCGGCAAAGCCTTGTGGCGCGCGGCAAGCTCAAGCCGGTGCGCGTGCACTTCGCCATCGTGCCGCCGAGGCCGTAAGAGAGTGTATCCGCTCGTCCCCGCCCCCTTCGGGGATAAACTGCAGCGGGGACCCAGAGGCCGTGGTGAGATTCCGGATTCCCGCTTTCGCGGGAATGAGCGGGAGAGATTATTCCGGCCCCACCGCCTCGCCCTCGATCTCGACCTTCAGGTCCGGTCCGGCGAGCCCGGCGATCACCAGATAGGTCGAGGACGGATTGGCGTCGCCGAGCTTGCGCACGCGGATGTCGCGCGAGAGCTTCAGCGCCTCGGGCGACTTGTCGGTGGTGAAATAGGTGATCTTCACCAGATCGTCGGCACTCATGCCCTCCGACGCGAGCACCGCCAGCAGGTTGTCGTAGGCCTGCTCGATCTGTGCGCCGAGATCGGGAGGCAGCGTGCCGTCCGGCTTGATGCCGACTTGGCCGGCCATGACGAGGCGCTTCAGCCCGCCTCCGAGGGGGTGGACGGTCGCGTGGTGATAGCGCCCGAGCGGCGGGTGCACGGCGGGCGGATTGTGGCGGCGGAGCGAGGCAGGCATGGGTGTCTCCCGGTGATTGGCAGGCGGCGATTGTGCCGCCTGTTCCAGTCCGCAACAACTCCGCGAATTGCCGCCGCGCCGGACGCCAAATCCCATCGAAATGCTTGCGTGGTCGCCGGTGCTTGTGGAGAGTGATACCGGCTTGAGCCGAATCAGGGCGCATTTGCGGCGCCTTTTGGGGTCCGCTATGGGGCGCCTGAGCGCCGTATTCATCACGTTCTGCATGCTGCTGATCGCTGGTTCGGTCGGCATCGTTACCTATCTGTCGTTCGGCTTTTCCGGCGTGGAGGCGGCCGTCATCGCCATCGCGGTGATGACCGCGGCGGTGATGGTCAATTCGGTGACCACGCGGCAACGCGACCGCTACGATGTCGGCGCGCAGATCGCCGACCTTTCGCGCGGCACCGCCGACATGGCGCGCCAGGTGTCCGAACTCGACCGGCGGCTGGTCGCGATCGAGAACGACGTCGTGGCCGCGCTGGAGAGATCGCGCGATGCGACCCTGCCGCTGGCAAGCGAAATCGGCGAGCTCGGCGGACTGGTGAAGGACCTGGCCGACGCCGTCGCGGCGCATGAGCAGATGCTGGAAAGCGCCATCGCGAACGCGACGCCGCAGCGCCCGGCGCCGATGTCCGCGCCCACAGCGCCGGCGCGCACGCCGGCGGCTGAACGGAAAGAACCGGCCGAGCGCGCCGATCTGATCGAGCCCGAGGTCACGCCGCGCACGCCAGGCGGAGCTTTCGCGGGCCTCGCACAGGCCGAGATCGTCGCGCAACTGGCACGCGCGATCGAAGCCAATCGCATCGATCTTTTCCTCCAGCCGATCGTGACGCTGCCGCAGCGCAAGGTCCGCTACTACGAGGCGCTGGCGCGGCTGCGCGGCGATGACGGTACGCTGCTGACGCCTGAGGATTTTCTGGATCACGCCGAAACCGGCGGGCTATTGCCGGCGATCGACAACCTGATGGTATTCCGCTGCGTGCAGGTGGTGCGGCGGCTTTCGACCAAGAACCGCGAGGTCGGCCTGTTCTGCAACATGGCGGCCTCGACGCTTGCGAACGCGAGAGTGTTCAAGGAGCTGACCGACTTCCTCGAAGCCAACCGCGTGCTCGCGCCCTATATCGTATTCGAGTTCGGGCAGGAGGCGGTGCGTTCGCTCGGTCCGATCGAGGAGGAATGCGTCGCCTCGCTCGCCGATCTCGGCTTCCGCTTCTCGATGGACCGTGTCACCGATCTGCGCATGGAGCCGCGCGAGCTGGCCGAACGCGGCTTCCGCTTCGTCAAGGTGCCTGCATCGCTGCTGCTCGCCCGCGCCGCCGCGCCGCAGGGCGATATCCATCCGGCGGATTTCTCCGACCTGCTCGGCCGCTTCGGCATCGACCTGATCGCCGAGCGGATCGAGAGCGAAGGCACAGTGGTCGACCTGCTCGATTACGACGTGCGCTTTGGCCAGGGCTTTTTGTTCTCACCGCCGCGTCCGGTGCGCACCGAGGTGCTGCAGGGCGTCGCCGAGCGGCCGGCCCAGCGCACACCTCCGCCGCCGCCCCGCGCGCCCGAGCGATCCGCTCCGGTTCAGGGTTCCGAAGCGCCGGTTGCGCCGGCGGCCCGCGCCACCGCGATCGCGCAGATCGCGCGCGGCATCGCGCGCCGCGCGCAGGGCTAGCGCTTGCGGCGCTGATCGCCTAAACGATCCGCCCGCGTTCACGAGTTTCCCATGACACCTCCGGTTCTTACCGATCACTTCTCGACGCTCGCGCCGCATTACGACGCGGTTCTCTCCGACGTGTGGGGCGTGGTGCACAACGGCGTTGCATCGTTTCCGGCAGCATGCGAGGCGCTGACGCGCTTCCGCGAGAAGGGCGGCAGCGTGGTGCTGATCTCGAACGCGCCGCGCCCGGGCGACCAGGTCATCCGCCTGCTCGACCATCTGCATGTGCCGCGCTCGGCCTATGACGGCATCATGACGTCGGGAGACGTGACGCGCGCGGAGGTGACCAAGCGCGCGGGCCAGAGCGTCTTCCTGATCGGGCCGGAGCGCGACCACACGATCTTCACCGGCCTCGATGCGCCGTTCAGCACGGCCGAGGCCGCAAGCTACGTCGTTTGCACCGGCCTGTTCGACGACGAGATCGAGACGCCGGACGACTATCGCGATCTCCTAGCGCAACTGCGTGCCCGCAACCTGTTCATGATCTGCGCCAATCCGGACGTGGTGGTGGAGCGCGGCGACCGGCTGATCTACTGCGCCGGCGCGCTCGCCGACGCCTACGCGGCGCTCGGCGGCGAGGTGTACTACGCCGGCAAGCCGCACCGCCCGCTATACGATCTCGCGCTTGGCGAGACCGCGACCGCGCGTGCGGCACGCTCGCTCAAGGGCGACGTGCCGCTCAGCCGCGTGCTCGCCATCGGGGACTCGGTGCGCACCGACCTGAAGGGCGCGCACGACCTCGGCGTCGATTGCCTGTTCGTCACTGCCGGCATCCACGCCGAGGAACTCGGCCACCGCGACGACCCGGATCTTGCGACGCTGGGCGAAATGTTTGCAAAAGCAGGTCACGCGCCGAAGGCGGTGACGCGAAAACTCGTGTGGTAAGACGCGTGATTCCGAGAAGTGGGAACCGGTTCTCGGAAAAGATCACGCGTCAATGAGAGCTAAGCGAACGCCTAAGCAAAAATCTTGTCGACGCCGGACTGGTCGACGCCATCGCCGGCGAGCGGCGGACCGTTGAGCAGGAGTTTCTCCTTGCGCTCCGCGCGCGAACGCTCGTGCGAGGAGAGAAACCCGTCGATATCCTTCGCCTGCATCACGTCAGCGAAACGCGCGACGCGCTGCTCGATGTGCTCGAGCGTTTCGACCACTTTGGCGATACGCTGGCCGGTGATGTCCTGGAACGAGCAGGCCTCGAAGACGACCATCATCTTCTCGTCGACCAGCGCCTTGTAGGCGGCCGGGTCGCTCGCCCCGGCTGCCATCAGCTCCTCGGCGCATTCCATGATGGTGTTGGTCGCGGTTTCGGTCGCCTGCACGATGGCCCCGAGTTCCTGCCCGGCAGCCGGGATTTTCGAATTTTTCAGGTCGTTGACCTGGAGCGCGCCGATTTCGTGGCGCATCGATTCGATGTAGCCGGCGATCTCGCGCAGTTCGCTGTAGACCTTCGCGTCCATCGCCTGGAAAAAACTCTGCAGCGACTGCGCAGAGATTTCGGCGAGCGCAATGATATCCTGGAAGGTGACGTTCTCGCGCTTCTGTTTCAGAAATTCGACGAGACGATCGAAGTGGCTCGCATCGGCCAACGCCATGGGTTTTCTCCCGCCGTTTTTGCCCGCCTGACGCGGGGATGCCCCACCCAATGTCCTCCGCTCTTATTCTGTTGCGCGGAGGATATTCGACGACGGGCGTCCGCCCGCCGCCGCGTTCGCTATTCGGCGAACACCGCCTCGATCTTGGTCTTGAGCGTCTGCGCGTTGAACGGCTTGACGATGTAGTTGTTCACGCCGGCCTTCTTCGCCGCGATGACGTTCTCGGTCTTCGACTCGGCCGTTACCATGATGAACGGCGTCTTGTTGAGGCCGGGATCGGCGCGCACTTCCTTGAGCAGCTCGTAGCCGGTCATCGGCTCCATGTTCCAGTCGGAGATCACGAGGCCGTATCTCTTCTCGCGCATCTTGCCGAGCGCGGCCGAGCCGTCCGACGCATCATCGACGTCTTCGAAGCCGAGCTGCTTAAGGAGATTACGGATGATGCGGATCATCGTGTTGTAGTCGTCGACCACGAGGACCGGCATCGACATGTCGATCGCCATCTTATTCTGCTCCCGTACGCAAATGCGGGCGCTTAACGCCCGCCGCCTTTCTCAATTCTGCGATTGGAGGGCATCCCATCCCAGCTCCCCAGTCCGCACAAACCTAACAACAGCCATTGAATATCCGGTTAATCCTCCGGGAGTTGCATCTGCTTGCGGACGCCTGAGGCAGGCGTATTTTCGCCTGACGCATGGTAAAAACCGGGCTCGACGACGCCGCCGACGAAGGCCCAATTGCCTCCGGGATCAAAACGGCGTTGGCTGGCGTTAAGGTTTGGTCAAGAAATCCAGTCATGACGCAGAAGCGCGCGCAGCCCATCGTCGATCCCCGCATGCTGCGGGTCCTCGGGTTCGAGGATCTCCATCTCGGCATGCGCGAAAGCCTGATGAAGGCCGTGATGGACACCGACGTGGTCGGCTTCGCGCGCCTCTCAGGCGACGACAATCCGCTGCATCTGTGCGACGTCTACGCGGCGGAAACGCGCTTCGGCCAGCGCATCGCCCACGGCCTCTATACCGCGAGCCTGATCTCGGCCGTGCTCGGCACGCAATTGCCCGGACCCGGCGCGGTCTACCGCTCGCAGACCTTGAACTTCCACGGTCCGGTGAAGATCGGAGATGTCGTCGAAGTCACAGTCGAGGTCGTCGAACTGACCGCGAAGGGTCGGGTCGTGCGGCTCCATTGCGAGGCGCGCGTCGATGGAAAACTGGTGCTCGACGGCGAGGCCGTGGTGTCCGTGCCGCCGCGACGGCTGACCGCGCCACCGGCTACGTAGTTGACCGCATATGAATGCCGCGAGCGAGCCTGTTTCGTAATGCCCGCCGCCGGTATAACAACCCGGTGCCCAGATTGAGGCGCCTCGCAGGCGTCCCCGGTCCCAATACAGAAATGGCGACGAGAGAGCGCGCAAATCTCGCATCGGCCGCCGGACCGGATCGGCTTCGCGCCTCCGTCCGAATTCTGCTGCTCGCCGTCTATTTTCTTCTCGCATCGTCGCTTGCCACGGCGCTTTTGCTGAACCGGCAGGAAACGCTGAACGAAGGGCAGCGGCGCGCCGAAAACCTCGCCCTGATTCTCGACGATCACCTCCTCCGCACCGTCAACGCGATCGACATAACGTTGAGCCAACTCGCGCTGCACCATGCGCGCGCCGCCGCGTCCGGCAATTCCCGCGAGGTCTGGGGTCAGGTCTTCGCAGCCACAAGATCGGCGACGGCCGGAGTCGCGGCGCTGTCGATCCTCGACGAGAACGGCATTGTGATTTTCTCGACCGTGCCGGCACTGATCGGGCAATCCCGCGCCGACACGAACATCTTCCGCCGCCTCTCCACCGAGGCGGACCCAGGCCTCGCGGCGGACCCGCCCGTGCGCGGACAAGCGAGCGGCCAGTTCGCCATTCCCTTCGCCCGCAAGCTGCAAGGCGCGGACGGCCGCTTCGCCGGCGCACTGGTGGCGACGCTCGAACCCGAACGCCTGCGCGGTTTCTACCGCACGATCGACGTCGGCAAGAAAGGCTACATCTGGGTGATGCACCCGCTTTGGGGGGTGCTGTTTCGCGAACCGCGGCCGGCCGACCTCACCGAGGCCGCGACGCTGAACAATCCGCTCGTCGCGCGCCTGAAGGACACAGCGCCGTCAGGCTTCGTGCGCGCACCGTTCGAGCCGGGGGGAGCCGAGTACTTCAGCGCGTACCGGCGCAATCAAGCTCCGCCGATGATGATTGCGGTGTCGCTCGAGAAAAACGAAATCCTCGCCGCCTGGTGGAAGAGTGCGGTCATCTCGGCGGGCATCGTGGCAGGGTTCGGCGTCCTTTTGCTTTTTGCCTGGCGCATGTTCGCGCGCGAGATTCGCGCGCGCAACGACGCCGACCGGCGCAATGTCGAGCAGGCGAAGGAGCTCGCCGCCGCGATCAGCAAACGCGAGGAAGCGGACGCGGCATTGCGGGTGAAGGAGGCGCAGTTCCAGTCGATCATGGACCACGCGCCCATGATGGTGTCGCTCAAGGGACTCGACGGGCGGTTCACCTTCGTCAACCAGGCCTACGTCGCGTTTGCCGAACGCAGCGAGGAGAGCATTCTCGGCCACACGATCGGCGAGCTTCAAACTAGGGAGCACGCCGCTCTGATGGAAGCGCATGACCGCGCCGTGATCGAGAGCCGGCACGCCATGCAATGGGAGGTCACGATCCCCAAGCGGAGCGGGCCGCGCACCGTGCTGGTGGTCACGTTTCCGGTCTACGACAATTCCGGCAGTATCGCCTCGGTCGGCGCGATCCTCGCCGACATCACCGACCAGAAGCGCGCCGAATCGCACCTCGCCCAGTCGCAGCGCATGGAAGCGCTCGGACAGCTTACCGGCGGCATCGCGCACGACTTCAACAATCTGCTGACTGCGATCCTGCTCAACGCCGATGTGCTCGCAAGCGTACTCGACGACAGACTGCGTCCGCTCGCCGAAGCGGTACGCATGGCGGGGGAGCGCGGCGCCGACCTGACGCGGCGGCTGCTCGCTTTCGGCCGGCGGCAGATACTGGAGCCGCGTCCGACCGAGGTCAGGGCATTGCTCACCGGGATGGAGCCGCTGATGCACCGGACACTCGGGGCACACATCGAGGTCGAGTCGCGACATGCTCCCGATCTGTGGTTCGCGACCGTCGATCCGAGCCAGCTCGAAAACGCCGTTCTCAACCTCGCGGTCAATGCGCGCGATGCCATGCCGGAAGGCGGACGCCTCACGATCGAGACCGCCAACGTGGAATTCGACGACAAACGGGCCGACGCCTTCCCGGAGAGCAAGGCCGGGCAGTATGTGATGATCGCGGTCGGCGATACCGGCTGCGGCATGCCGCCGGAGGTGGTCGCGCGTGCGTTCGAACCGTTCTTCACCACCAAGGATGTCGGCAAGGGCACGGGCCTCGGACTCAGCATGGTCTACGGCTTCGTGAACCAATCGGGCGGGCATGCGCGCATTCATTCGGAAGTGGGCGTCGGCACGGTGGTGCGGCTCTATCTGCCGCGCTCGATGACCGCGCCGGAGATGGCGGAGGCCGGCCCGGCGTCGCAGGCGGAACTGCCGACCGGCAAGGAAACCATCCTGTTCGTCGAGGACGACCCGATGGTGCGCCAGCACACCGGCAAGCAGATCGTCGGGCTCGGCTACGCGATCCTGATGGCCGAAAATGCCACCGAGGCACTGGCGCTGATCGACGACGGCTATGTTCCCGATCTTCTCTTCACTGACGTCGTCATGCCGGGCGGCGTGAACGGACGGCAGCTCGCACTCAAGCTGCGCGAGCGCTGGCCGGGGTTGCGCGTGCTCTACACGTCCGGCTATGCGCATGGGCAATTGACCATCGACGGGGAGTCGGTGCCGTCCAAATATGTGCTGGGAAAGCCGTACCGGCGCGCCGACCTCGCCGCCAAGTTGCGCGAAGTGCTCGACGAGCCGGCCGGATAGAGCATGATCCCGAAAAGCCCGCCCCGGACTTAATCCGGGGGCGGGCACCGGTTTTCGGAAGAGATCATGCTCAACAAGAGAGCGCGCCGGCTTGACTTCAGAGCCGCGACAGCGTCACGGTCCCGCCCGTCTCGCATTCATCGCACATGTCCGAATCTGCCTCTGCGAAAAAGCCGTTCCGCGTTGCCTACGATGACGCACCGCAACCCGCGTTCACGGGGGCGGTCGCGGCGATCGGCAATTTCGACGGCGTACATCGCGGCCATCGCGCAGTGATCGATGCGGCGGTCGCGCGCGCGGCGGCGTTCGGGAGCCCGGCCATCGCCGTGACCTTCGAGCCGCACCCGCGCAATGTACTGCGCCCGTCCGACCCGGTGTTTCGTCTCACGGATGCCCGCTCGAAACTGCGCCTGCTCGCCATGACCGGGCTCGACGGCGCACTGGTGCTCACCTTCGACAAGGCTTTCGCCGCCTTGAGCGCCGAGGACTTCGTCTCGCGCATTCTGGTTGGGCAGCTCGGCATCCGCGGCGCGACCATCGGCTTCGATTTCCATTTCGGGCATCGGCGCGGCGGCTCGCCCGCGTTTCTGAGCGAGCAAGGCGCACGCTACGGCTTCACCGTCGAGACCGCGCCGCCGCTGGAGGACGAAGGCCGCCCGGTGTCTTCGTCCTCAATTCGTGCCGCGCTGGCCGAAGGGCGCGTGGTCGAAGCAGCCGAACTACTCGGCTATCCGTGGTTCGCGGCCGGCACGGTGATCAAAGGGGATCAGCGCGGGCGCGATCTCGGATTTCCGACCGCGAATGCCGTGCTCGATCCGAACTGCGGGCTGAAGCACGGCATTTATGCGGTGCGCGTGGCGATCGACGGCGCGATCCACGACGGCGTGGCGAGCTTCGGCACGCGGCCGACCTTCGACAACGGTGCACCGCTGCTCGAGACCCATGTGTTCGATTTTTCCGGCGACCTTTACGGCAAGGCGGTCGACGTCGCGTTCATCGGCTGGATCCGGCCCGAACTCAAATTCGACTCGATCGACGCTTTGATCAAGCGCATGAATGAAGACGCGCGGCTCGCGCGCTCCGCGCTCGCCCGCGCCGGCAATGCCTTTCCGCCGCTCGGGACGGTCAACGCCTGATTGCCAGGAAGCAGACGAATGCCAGCGCGGCGAACGCGGTCGCGACGGCGAGCGCGGCCGGATCCGATACCCGTTCGGCGACGAAGGCGATCACGACCGGCGCGACGGCTGTGATGATCAGCGCGGGACCGGCGATGCGGCCGATGATGCCGCCGTAGCCGACCGCGCCGAACAGCGCGAGCGGCACCGCGCCGCGCGCAATCGTGATCAGGCCGTTGGCGATGCCGAACATGATCGCGAACGCGAACGCAACCGGCATCGAGAAGCCGAACACCGCGAGCAGCAGAAAAGACGCGACCAGCAGTCCGACCGCGAAGCGCGCCATCAGGAGCGGATGGACGTTGCGCGCGAAGATGAACTCGCACAGGCGTGCCGCGACCTGCGAGGGGCCGAACAGGGCGCCGATCAGCACGACCGTGCCCGGATCGATACCCGCGCGCTGGAAGATCGCCAGCAGATGCGCTGACAAGCCGGATGGAACGAAGGCGTAGGATGCGAACGCCGCGACCACGAGCAGGAACGCCGCCCCGGTCGCCGGACGCGCTGGTGGCGGCAGAGACGCCCCGTGGGCGGGCTTGATGTCGGCTTCAGCGCGGGTGCGCGGCAGCGCGAAGGCATGCAACGGCGCCGCGATCAGCGCCAGCGCCGCCGCGTAAATGACATAGGTCATCTTCCAGCCGACCGACTGCAGCAAGACGAAGGTCACGGGCCAGCTCACCGTCGAGGCGAAGCCGCCCATCAGCGTCAGCGCCGTGATCGGCGAGCGCGCCCTGGCGCCGAAGATGCGCCCGAGCGTCGCGAAAGCCGGATCGTAAAGCGAGGCCGCAAGTGCGAAGCCGAGCAACACCCAGGTCGCGTAGTAGGCGACCGGATGACTCGCATAGGCGAGCGCGAAAAGCCCAAGGGCGCCGCCGAGCGAGCCGAACGGCATGACGCAATGGCCCCCGTAACGGTCGATCAGCCTGCCAATCTTTGGCGACACGAGCCCCGCGGCAAGCAAACCGACGGAAAATCCCCCCATCGCAAATGTGAGGGAAAAGCCGCGCTCCGCCGCGACGAGCGGCAGCATCAACACGGGGGTGTAGAAGATCGTGCCCCACGCGAGGATTTGCGTGATGCCGAGCACTGGAACGGCGCGCCAGGGACCGAAGAAGAATTCGCGTGGAGAGATCATGCGGTGCGCTAGCGCATCGGCGCCGCGCCCTGACCGAGGGCGCGCTGCATCAGCACGGTATCGAGCCAGCGGCCGAATTTGAGCCCGACCGCCTCCAGCGTGCCGATGTGGCGGAAGCCGAGGCTCGCGTGCAGGCCGATCGAGGCCGCCTGCGCGCTGTCGCCGATGATGGCGATCATCTGCCGCCAGTCGCCGCGCTCGCAACGCGCGATAAGCTCGGTGAGGAGCGCGCGCCCGATCCCTGAGCGATGACGCGCATGATCGACATAGACCGAGTTCTCGATCGAGAAGCGATAGGCCGAACGCGCACGATACGGCGTCGCGTAGCTGTAGCCGGCAACGCGACCGTCGAACTCCGCCACGAGATACGGCAAGCCGCGCGCCAGCACGTCGGCGCGGCGGCGCCGCATTTCCGCGAGCGGTGGCGGCTCCTCCTCGAACGAGGCCGTGCCGTGCAGCACATGGTGGGTGTAGATCGCCTGGATCGCGTCCATGTCGTCGTCGTGCGCGTCGCGCAGCAGCATTTTTCGCGGCTCCTTCGAAGGCCCCGGCGAATTGACCCTTTTGCCAGCCATAAGTACAGATATGCGAAGCTATCGTTCGCATAAGGATTGCTTTGGGTATGCGCGGGCTCAATCTCGATCAGCTTCGCACCTTTGCGACGGTGGTCGACCAGAAGAGCTTCTCCGGCGCCGCGGCGCGGCTCGGCGTCACCCAACCGGCGGTGAGCCTGCAGGTGCGCCAACTCGAGAAGCGCTTTGGCGTGAAGCTGATCGAGCGCGTCGGACGGCGCGCAGCGGCGACCGCCGCGGGCGCGGAGCTCCTGACCCACGCGCGCGACGTCGAGGCTGCGCTCGCGGCCGCGGCCGACGCGATGGCGCCGCACGCGAAGGGCGCCGCCGGACGGGTGCGGCTCGGCACCGGCGCGACGGCCTGCATCTACCTGCTGCCGAAAGTGCTGCGCGATCTGCGCCAGAGATTTCCCGCACTGGACATCGTGGTCTCGACCGGCAACACGCCGGACATGCTGCGCGCGATCGAGGAGAACCGGATCGACGTGGCCCTCGTCACGTTGCCGGCGGCCGGCCGCATGCTCGATGTACGAACCGTGCTGGAGGACGAATTCGTACTCGTCGCGCCGCGCGGCACGAAGCTCCCACGCGAGATCACGGCGGTCGAGCTCGCAAAGCTTGCGCTGGTGCAGTACGAGCCGGGCGCGAACACGCGGCGCGTGGTGGACGACTGGGCGCTGCGCGCCGGGCACCCGCTCAAGGCCGTGATGGAGCTCGGCAGCGTCGAGGCGATGAAGGAGCTTGTCGGCGCTGGGCTCGGCTGCAGCGTGCTGCCGCGCATGGCGCTGCGCGGAAGGCACGAGCCGTTCGTCGTGCGCTCGCTGAAACCGAAACTCTATCGCAAGCTTGCGCTGGTGCTGCGCCGTGACAAGCCGTTGACCAAGGGCCTGCGCGAACTCGTCCGCGCCATTGCGGCGCTGAAATAAGGTCAGCCGAACAGACCCACCGACCAATAGAACAGCGCGCCGACAATCGCGGCCGCCGGCATCGTGATGACCCAGGCGAGGAGGATGTTGGTGGTTACATTCCAGCGTACGGCCGAGACGCGGCGCGCGGCGCCGACACCGACAATCGCGCCGGTGATCGTGTGCGTGGTCGAGACCGGAACACCGAGCCAGGTCGCGAGAAACAGCGTGATCGCGCCGCCGGTCTCGGCACAGAAACCCTGCACCGGCGTGAGCCGCGTGATGCGCGAGCCCATCGTGCGCACGATGCGCCAGCCGCCGAACAGCGTGCCGAGGCCCATCGCGGCCTGACAGGTGATGACCACCCAGAACGGCACGTGGAATTCGCCGCCGAGGTGGCCCTGCGAATAAAGCAGCACCGCGATGATGCCCATCGTCTTCTGCGCGTCGTTGCCGCCATGGCCGAGCGAATAGAGCGAGGCGGAGACGAACTGCAGCCGACGGAACGTCTTGTCGACGCCATACGGCGTCGCGCGCACGAACAGCCACGAGACGATCAACGTCAGCAGCAGCGCGAGGAACAGCCCGAACATCGGCGAGAGCACGATGGCGGCGGCGGTCTTGCCAAGCCCGCTCCAGACGATCGCGCCG
>Ga0207669_10000904_pt1 | contig 12548 bp, 12 predicted proteins | sample KBSM33metaG_FD_184329 | JGI IMG/M metagenome (GOLD analysis project Ga0207669, IMG submission 184329) | Miscanthus rhizosphere microbial communities from Kellogg Biological Station, Michigan, USA - KBS M3-3 metaG (SPAdes) (version 2) | ecosystem: Host-associated > Plants > Roots > Rhizosphere >...
ATCCGCATCAAGAAGGAAGCGCTGATGTTCCAGCGCGAGCTCGTCAAGCTCGAGAAGGACATCGGCGGCATCCAGGACATGAACGCGCTGCCCGACGCGATGTTCGTGATCGACGTCGGCTTCCACAAGATCGCGGTCGCCGAGGCACAGAAGCTCGGCATTCCGATCATCGGCGTCGTCGACTCGAACCATTCGCCGATCGGCATCGACTACGTCATCCCGGGCAACGACGACTCGTCGAAAGCGGTCGCGCTGTATGCGCGCGCGGTCGCCGATGCCGTGCTCGAGGGCAAGGCCAATGCGACCAACGAGATGGTCCAGTCGATGGCAGCCGAAGGCGACGAGTTCGTCGAGGTCAACGAAGCCGCTTAGGCGACCAGGCCCCCGCGTCGCCGACGGCGAGCGATCAAAGGGGCGCCAGCCCCTTTTTTTTCTAGGCGGACCGCATGCCGCGCGTGGATGCGGTCCGGCCAACCAACGGAGTAGGAAGATGGCAGCAATCACTGCGAGCATGGTCGGCGCACTGCGCGCGAAGACCGACGCCCCCATGATGGAGTGCAAGAAGGCGCTTGCCGAAGCCGACGGAGACATGGCGCGCGCCGAGGAACTGCTGCGCGTGAAGCTCGGCAGCAAGGCCGGCAAGGCGGCAGCCCGCATCACCGCCGAAGGCGTCATCGCCGCCAGCGTCGAGGGCACGACCGGCGCGATGGTCGAAGTCAACTGCGAAACCGACTTCGTGAGCAAGAACGATTCGTTCCTCTCGTTCACGAAGGCCTGCGCGGATCTGGTGATGAAGAGCGATCCGGCCGACGTCGCCGTGCTGTCCGCGCTGCCATACGAACAGGACAGCTTCGGCCCGACCGTCGAAGATGTCCGCAAGGGATTGATCGGCAAGATCGGCGAGAACATGTCGATCCGTCGCTTCAAGCGCTACGCCGGCGGCGGCCGCCTCGCGACCTATCTGCACGGCACCCGGATCGGCGTGCTGGTCGAGTTCGACGGCGACGAGGTCGCGGCCAAGGACGTCGCGATGCATGTCGCCGCGATGAAGCCCGTCGCGCTGTCGTCCGGCGACGTCCCGCAGACGCTGATCGACACCGAGCGGCGCATCGCGACCCAGAAGGCGGCGGAAGACGCCGACAAGGCCAAGGCCGACGGCAAGCCGGTGCAGTCGCCCGAGATCGTCGCGAAGCGCGTCGAGGGCTCGGTCGCCAAGTACCTGAAGGAGGTCAGCCTCTTCAACCAGGCCTTCGTCAAGAACGACAAGCAGACCGTCGAGCAGATGCTGAAGGAGCGCGCAACCCGGATCAAGGGCTTCACGCTCTACGTCGTCGGTGAAGGGATCGAGAAGAAGGTCGACGACTTCGCCGCCGAGGTCGCGGCCCAGGTCGCCGCAGCCAAGGGAGCGTGACGGCGCGTCACGCGGCGAGGGTCGAGCGACGGTGCGGGGCGATTAGACTCGGGCGCCCCGTGGAAGAATACGAGGCGCCTTACTGAGGAGTCCCGCATGGCGGCGTACAAGCGCATCCTGCTCAAGCTTTCCGGCGAAGCGTTGATGGGCAACGATGCGTACGGGATCAACCGCGCAACGATCGTCCGCATGGTGCGCGAGATCCAGGAGGTCACGCGGCTCGGCGTCGAGGTGGCGGCGGTGATCGGCGGCGGCAACATCTTCCGCGGCGTCGCCGGCGGTGCAGTCGGCATGGACCGTGCCACCGCCGACTACATGGGAATGCTTGCAACCGTGATGAATGCGCTCGCGCTCGCCGATACGATGCGGCAGGAAGGTATGACGGCGCGCGTGATGTCGGCGATCGGCATCGAGCAGGTCGTCGAGCCGTACGTCCGTCCGAAGGCCCTGCAGTACCTCGAGGAAGGCAAGGTCGTCGTGTTCGCGGCTGGAACCGGCAACCCTTTCTTCACGACCGACACCGCCGCCGCCTTGCGTGGCGCCGAGATCGGCGCGGAAATCGTGCTGAAGGCGACCAAGGTCGACGGCGTCTACACCGCCGATCCGGCGAAGGACCCCACGGCGACGCGCTACCGCCAGATCTCGTTCGACGAGGCGATCACCCGCAACCTGCAGGTGATGGATGCGACGGCGTTCGCGCTGTGCCGCGACCAGAAGCTGCCGATCCGCGTGTTCAGCATTTTCAAGCCCGGCGCATTGAGGCGCGTCGTGGTGGGGGAGGACGAGGGGACGCTCGTCCACGTCTAGGACTGAGGTGCAACGATGACCATTGCCGACATCAGGAAGACCGCGGAGCAGAAGATGACGCGGTCGATCGAGGCGTTCAAGACCGAACTGCAAAAGATCCGCACCGGCCGCGCCCACCCGGGCATCCTCGACCAGGTGCACGTCGACTACTACGGCTCGATGGTGCCGATCAGCCAGGTCGCGAACGTGACGCTGCTCGACGCGCGCACGATCAGCGTCCAGCCGTGGGAGAAGGGGATGGGCGCGAAGATCGAGAAGGCGATCCGCGAATCGGATCTCGGCCTGAATCCGGCCGCGCAGGGCGATCTGCTGCGCGTGCCGATGCCGCCGCTGACCGAGGAGCGCCGGCGCGATCTCAGCAAGGTCGTTCGCGGTGCCAGCGAGGACTCGAAGGTCGCTGTCCGCAACCTCCGCCGCGACGCCAACGACCATGCCAAGAAGCTGCTGAAGGACAAGCAGATCTCGGAGGACGAGGAGCGTCGCTCGCTCGAGGAGATGCAGCGCGTCACCGACCGGATGATCGCGGAGATCGACCGTCTCACCGCCGCCAAGGAAACGGAAATCATGGCCGTCTGAGCTGTGTTCCGCGATGTCATCACGAACCTTTCTGCGACCTTGAGCGATCCGGCCGACCCGCGCGCGAGCGTTCCCCGCCATGTGGCGATCGTCATGGACGGCAACGGCCGCTGGGCCAAGAAGCGCTTCATGCCGCGCTTCTTCGGTCACAAGCAAGGCGTCGATGCACTCGTGCGCACGGTGCTCGCGTGCGCCGATCGCGGCATCGAGTACCTGACCGTCTTCGCGTTCTCTTCCGAGAACTGGAAGCGACCGACCGAGGAGGTTTCCGGGCTGATGGGCCTGGTGCTGGTCGCCGTCGCGAAGTACCTCGCCAAGCTGTCCGGCGACGGCGTCCGCATCCGCATCGTCGGCGACCGCAGCCAGGTCTCCGACAAGCTGCGCGACGCCTGGGAGCACGCCGAGTCGAGCACCCGTCACAACACCCGCATCACGCTGTCGGTCGCATTCAACTACGGGGGTCGGTGGGACATCGTCCAGGCCTGCCGCCAGGCCATCGCGGCGGGCGTGGCGCCCGGCGACCTCGACGAATCGAAGCTGAACAGCTACATGGCGCTCAGCTACGCACCCGATCCGGACCTCTTCATCCGCACCGGCGGCGAGGTTCGGATCAGCAATTTCCTGCTCTGGCAAGCCGCCTATTCCGAGCTCGTCTTCACCGACTGCCTTTGGCCCGAATTCGGCGCCACCGACCTCGACGCCGCGCTCGACCAGTACGCCCGCCGCGAGCGCCGCTTCGGCACCGTGCCGACGCCCGCCGAATACGCCTCGAGCCACACCTAGTATGCTGAAGCAACGGGTGATCACGGCGCTCGTCCTGCTCGCGGTGCTGCTGCCGACGCTGTTCGCCACGCCGTCCTGGCCGTTCGCGCTGCTCACGTTGCTCGGATTCAGCGCGGCGGGCTGGGAATGGTCGCGCCTGAATGGCGTCCCGGGTTCGGCAATCGCCCTCGGGGTTGCGCTCGGTGCCGCGTGCGCCGCTGCGTTCTGGGCCGGTTGGGGCGCGGAGGCGCCCGCATCGGCATGGTGGGGCGCCACGCTGGTCTGGGTGCTCGGCGGCGCCTGGCTGCTGCGCAACGGCACCGTCGCATGGCCGCAGCTGCCGAAGGGCCTGCGCGTCGCCGTCGGGCTGGCACTGCTGTGGACCGCCTGGCTCGCCCTCGTCAACGCCAAGGCGATCGGGATCAACTTCATCCTCTCGGTGTTCTGTCTGGTCTGGGCCGCCGACATCGCGGCTTATTTCGGCGGGCGGGCGTTCGGGCGCCGCAAACTGGCACCCTCGATCAGTCCGGGCAAGAGCTGGGAGGGCGTATGGAGCGGCATGGCCGGCGCGCTGTTGCTCGCGGCTGTGTGGCTGTTGCTCGAGCGCTCGCTGGCGGTCGATTCGAAGAGCCTCTACGACGTGCTGTGGAATCGCTTCAACGTGATCGTCATCGCACTTGGCGTGATGTTCCTGGCCGCGATGAGCGTCGTCGGCGACCTCTTCGAGTCGCTCGTCAAGCGCAGCGCCGGCGCCAAGGACAGCAGTGCATTGCTGCCCGGGCATGGCGGCGTTCTCGATCGCATCGATGCGCTGCTGCCGGTGTTTCCGATCGCCCTGGCCATGGCGTCGATCTAGATGAGGCGAGCCGCCACCCCAGTGCGGACGCGCCCGGGCAGCGCCGAAGCCGGACCGCTGCTCGAGACGGTCGCCGGGTCGACGGCGCACGTGCAGGCAGCGGCCATGCGCCAGCGGATCTGCATCCTCGGCGCGACCGGCTCGGTCGGTGTCAACACGCTGGACGTGATCGCGCGTCACCCGGAGCGCTACGAGGTGTTCGCCCTCAGCGCGCAGAGCCGCATCGACGAGCTGTTCCGGCAATGCGCGCGCTGGAAGCCGCGCTATGCGGCGGTGCCCGCCGGCGCGCCGGCGCGCGCGCTGCGCGAGCGGCTGAAGGCCGAGGGCATCGACACAGAGGTGGTCAGCGGACCGCAGGCGCTGTGCGAGCTGGCGTCGCATCCCGATGTCGACGCAGTCATGGCCGCAATCGTCGGCGCCGCCGGTCTGGCGCCCTGCCTGTCCGCCGCGCACGCCGGCAAGCGTCTGCTGCTCGCGAACAAGGAAGCGCTGGTGGTCGGCGGCGCGCTGTTCGTCGAGGCCGTCCGTGCCGGCGGCGGCGTGCTGCTGCCGATCGACAGCGAGCATTCGGCGATCTTCCAGTGCCTGCCGGAGGATCGCGCGACCTGGCCCGATCGCATCGACCACATCGTGCTGACGGCTTCGGGCGGGCCGTTCCTGCACCGTGAGCCAGCCACCCTGTACACCGTCACGCCGGACGAGGCCTGCGCGCACCCCAACTGGGTCATGGGCCGGAAGATCTCGGTCGACTCGGCGACGATGATGAACAAGGCGCTCGAAGTGATCGAGGCGCGCTGGTTGTTCGATCTACCGGCCGAGCGGATCCGCGTCGTCATCCATCCGCAGAGCGTCATTCATTCGATGGTCGTCTGCCGGGACAACTCTGTGCTGGCGCAGCTCGGCACCGCCGACATGCGGGTGCCGATCGCGTTCGGCCTGTCCTATCCGGAACGCATCGAGTCGGGGGCCGGGCCGCTCGATTTCGAGACGCTCGGATCGTTGACGTTCGCACCGGCCGAGCACGCCCGGTTCCCGTCGTTGCACCTGGCGATGGAAGCACTCCGCGGCCCGCCCGGCGCGACCGCGGTGCTGAATGCCGCGAACGAGGAGGCCGTGGCCGCGTTCCTCGCGGGAACCATCCGTTTCGATCAGATTCACACGGTCAACACCGCCACTGTCGAGGCGGTCCTCCCCGATTCAGGCGCGGTCCGCTCGCTCGAAGGCCTGCTCGACCTGGACGCGCGGTCGCGGTCACGGGCCGCGCAGTTCGTGAAAGGCCTTTCCGCATGATCACCACGATCCTCGCCTTCATCCTGACGCTCGGCGTGTTGATCGTCATTCACGAGTACGGGCACTACCGGGTCGCTGTCGCCTGCGGCGTCAAGGTGCTGCGTTTCTCGGTCGGCTTCGGCCGGGTGCTGTGGCGGCGGCAGGCCTCGCCGGACTCGACCGAGTTCGTGGTCTGTGCACTGCCGCTCGGCGGTTACGTCCGCATGCTCGACGAACGCGAAGGCGAAGTCGCGCCGCAGGAGCTGCCGCGCGCTTTCAACCGCAAGCCGCTGCGCCAGAGGGCGGCCATTGTCGCTGCCGGACCGGCCGCCAACCTGCTGCTCGCGGTGGTGCTCTACGCCGCGGCGCACTGGATCGGCATCGACGAACCGAAGGCGGTGCTCGGCCCCCCGATCGCCTCCAGCCTGGCCGAGCGGGCCGGCCTGCGCGCCGGCGACTGGGTGCGCGCGTACTCGACCGACGGCGTCGAGTGGCAGGACCTGCGCTCGCTGACCGAACTGCGCTGGGAGGTCACGCAGGCGGTGATGCGTGGCGAGCGCTTGAACCTGATGGTGACCGACCGCGACGGCCGCGGTCAGCGCCGGGTCGGACTCGACCTCGGCACGCTGTCCGCGAGCCAGGTCGATGCCAAGCTGATGCAGAGCATCGGCATCGGCAGCGCGTTCAGCGAACCGGTGCTCGGCGAGGTGCGTCCGGGCGGGCCGGCCGCGAAGGCCGGGCTGCGCGCCGGCGACCGGGTCGTCAGCATCGACGGTGACGCGATCGCCGATGCGTCGCGGGTGCGCGAGCTGATCCGGGCGAGCGGCAACAGCGGCGTCGCCAAGCCGATGCGCTGGCGCGTGCAGCGCGGGATGGAGCCGCTCGAGCTCACCGTCACGCCGTCGGTCGTCGTCGAGAACGAGCAGCGGGTGGGCCGGATCGAGGTCTTCCCAGGCCAGCCGCCCGAGATGGTGTCGGTTCGCTACGGCCTCTTCGACGGCATCGCGAAGGCGGTGTCGCAGACCTGGAACATGTCGGTCCTGACCCTGAAGATGCTCGGCAAGATGGTGATCGGACAGGCGTCCCTGAAGAACCTGAGCGGGCCGCTCACGATCGCCGACTACGCGGGCCAGTCGGTCAAGCTCGGCCTGGCCTATTACCTCGGCTTCCTGGCCGTCGTCAGCGTCAGTCTGGGCGTGCTGAACCTGCTGCCGCTGCCCGTCCTCGATGGCGGGCACCTGATGTATTATCTTTTCGAAGGGTTGACAGGGCGGCCGGTCTCCGAGTTGTGGCTCGACAGGCTGCAGCGTGGCGGGGTTGCCATCATGCTCATGATGATGTCCCTGGCCCTCTACAACGACATGGCCCGTTTGCTGGGTCTGCACTGACCGACCCGCATGCAAATCTCCCGTCGCTCGCGCCCGATCCGCCCGACTCTCGTCTCCATCGCCCTCGCCACCGCTCTTCACGTCGGCTCCGCCTGGGCCGTCGAACCGTTCGTCCTGAAGGACATCCGCGTCGAAGGCCTGCAGCGCACCGACCCCGGGACCGTGTTCGCTTCGCTGCCGTTCCGGATCGGCGAGACCTACACCGACGAGAAGGGCGCTGCGGCGCTGCGGGCGCTGTTCGCGACCGGCCTCTTCAAGGACGTGCGGATCGACATCGAGGAAGGCGTCGCAGTGGTGATCGTCGAAGAGCGCGCAGTCATCGCGAGCATCGACTTCGCGGGACTGAAGGAATTCGACAAGGACACGCTGACCAAGTCGCTGAAGGACTTCGGTATCGGCGAGGGACTCCCGTTCGACAAGGCGCTGGCCGACCGGGCCGAGCAGGAGCTGAAGCGCCAGTACCTGACGCGCAGCCTCTACGGCGCCGAAGTCGTCACCACGGTGACGCCGCTCGAACGCAATCGCGTCAACGTCACCTTCACCGTGACCGAGGGCGCGGCGGCTCGCATCCGCGCGATCCGAATCGTCGGCAACAAGGCCTTCTCCGAAGGCACGTTGAAGGGATTGTTCGACCTGAACGACGGCGGCTGGTTCAACTGGTACTCCAAGGCCGATCGCTATTCGCGCGCCAAGCTGAACGCCGATCTCGAGACGCTGCGCGCCTACTACCTGAACCGCGGCTACCTCGAGTTCGCGGTCGAGTCGACCCAGGTCGCGATCTCGCCCGACAAGCAGGACATCTCGATCACGATCAACGTGAAGGAGGGCCAGCCCTACACCGTGGTCGGCGTCCAGCTCGAGGGCGAGTACCTCGGCAAGGAGGAGGAGTTCAAGGCGCTGGTCACGATCCGGCCGGGCGCCCCGTATCGCGCCGAGGCCGTCGCCGACACGACGAAGGCATTCGTCCAGAAGTTCGGCACGTTCGGCTACGCGTTCGCGAAGGTCGACGCGGTGCCGCAGATCGACCGCGCCAACGCGCAGGTCACGCTCGTTCTCGGCGCCGACCCGCAACGCCGCGTCTATGTCCGGCGCATCAACGTGGCCGGCAACACGCGGACGCGCGACGAGGTCGTGCGGCGCGAGTTCCGCCAGTTCGAGTCGAGCTGGTACGACGGAAACCGGATCAAGCTCTCCCGCGACCGCGTCGACCGCCTCGGCTTCTTCAGCGAGGTCTCGGTCGACAGCAACGAAGTGCCGGGCACGCTCGATCAGGTGGACCTGACCATCACCATCAAGGAGAAGCCGACCGGCAATCTCTCGCTCGGCGCCGGGTTTTCGTCGGCCGACAAGCTCGCGCTGACCGCGGCGATCAAGCAGGACAACGTGTTCGGCTCCGGCAACTATCTCGGCATCGAGATCAACACGAGCCAGTCGAACAAGACCCTCGTGCTCAGCACCGTCAACCCGTACTTCACGATCGACGGCATCTCGCGCGCCTTCGACGTCTACTACCGGACGACCCGTCCGCTGAACAGCCAGGGTGAGGAGTACGAGCTCGTCACCCCGGGCGTCGGGATTCGCTTCGGCGTCCCGTTCAGCGAGTACGACACGGTCTTCTTCGGCGCCGGCTACGAGCGGACCGAGATCCGCGGTGCGAATGCATTGCCGAACAACTTCTTTCTGTGGCGCGAGAAATACGGCGAGGTCAGCAGCAGCGTGCCCCTGACGATCGGCTGGACGCGCGACCGGCGCGACAGCGCGCTGGTGCCGAACGCCGGGCGCTACGAACGCGTCAACCTCGATTGGGGTGCGCTCGGGGACAATCGATACATCCGGCTGAGTATGCAGGCCCAGCAGTACTTTCCCCTCGGCAACCGCTTTACCTACGCGATCAACGGCGAGATCGGTTACGGGCGCGGCCTGTCGGGACGCGGCTATCCGATCTTCAAGAACTTCTACGGCGGTGGCCTCGGCACGGTGCGCGGTTTCGACCAGGGCTCCCTCGGTCCGGTCGACGTGACCGGCGCCTATATCGGCGGCAATCGGCGCCTCAACATCAACAACGAGCTCTACGTTCCGGTCCCCGGCACCGGCAACGACCGCACGTTGCGCCTTTTCGGCTATGTCGACATCGGCAACGTGTGGGGTGAGGACGAGAAGGTCACCGCCAGCAGCGTGCGTGCGTCCACCGGCGTCGGCCTGAGCTGGGTCTCCCCTGTGGGGCCCTTGAAGCTGAGCTACGGCACGCCGATCCGCAAGAAGCCAGAAGATAGAATCCAGCGGCTTCAATTCCAGATCGGGACCGCGTTCTAATGAAAAGCATCCGAGTGCAGGCTCTCGTTGCGACTGCTGCGCTGGCGTTCGCGGCGGGCGCCGTCGAGGCCCAGGAACTGAAGATCGGCTATGTCAACAGCGACCGCGTGCTGCGTGAAGCGGTGCCGGCGAAGGCCGCCCAGGCCAAGCTGGAAGCCGAGTTCTCGAAGCGCGAGAAGGAGCTGACCGAGGTCGGCAACCGGCTGAAAGCCGCCGGCGAGAAACTCGACAAGGAAGCGCCGACGCTGGCCGAGACCGAGCGCAGCCGGCGGCAACGCGATCTGATCGATCAGGACCGCGAATTCCAGCGCAAGCGCCGCGAGTTCCAGGAGGACCTGAGCCAGCGCAAGAACGAGGAGCTCGCCGCCGTCGTCGAGCGAGCGAACCGCGTGATCAAGCAAATCTTCGAGACCGAGAAGTACGACCTCGTGCTGCAGGAAGCCGTCTTCGCCGGCTCGCGCGTCGACATCACCGAGAAGGTGATCAAGGCGTTGAACGCCCAGACGGGCAAGTAGACCGTGCCGCTGGTTGCTCTGCGCGAGATCGCCGAGCAACTGGGCGGCGAGCTCATCGGCGACGCGTCGCTCCGGATCGATCGGATCGGCGCCCTCGACAGCGCGACGCCGTCGACGATTTCCTTCCTTGCCAACCCCCGTCTGCGTGGACAGCTTGCGACGACGAAGGCGGGATGCCTGATCGTCGCGCCGGCCGACCGCGAGGCGGCGGCCGTACGCGGCGGCGCGATCGTCACCGCCGATCCGTATCTCTACTACGCCCGCCTGACCCAGTGGTGGGCACGGCGTTCGCGGCCGCCGTCGGCCCCGACCATCCATCCGAGCGCGGTGATCGCACCGCGCGCCCGGATCGCAGCCGATGCGTCGATCGGCGCGCTGGCCGTGATCGAAGCCGACGTTGCAGTCGGCGCCGGGGCCGAGATCGGTCCGCACTGCGTGCTTGGCGAAGGCGCGCGGATCGGCGCGGGGACGCGCCTCGCGGCGCACGTGACGATCGGTGCGAGGTGCTCGATCGGCGAGCGCTGCATCCTGCACAGCGGTGTCGTGATCGGCGCCGACGGCTTCGGCTTCGCGCCGGTCGAGGGACGCTGGGAGAAGATCGTCCAGCTCGGCAGCGTGCGGATCGGCAACGACGTCGAGATCGGCGCGAACACCTGCGTCGATCGCGGCGCGCTCGACGACACCACCATCGATGACGGCGTGAAGCTCGACAACCTGATCCAGATCGGCCACAACGTGCGGATCGGGGCGCACACCGCGATGGCCGGCTGCGCCGCGGTCGCGGGCAGCACGGTCATCGGCGCGCATTGCACGATCGGTGGCGCGGCGATGATCATCGGCCATGTCCGTCTGGCGGACCATGTCAACATCTCCGGCGGCACATTCGTGATGCGCTCGATCGACAAGCCGGGCGTGTACAGCGGCGTATTCCCGATCGACGAGAATGCGACGTGGGAGAAGAATGCGGCCACGCTGCGCCAGTTGCACTCGTTGCGCGACCGGCTGCGCAAGCTCGAGAAGAACGCCACGGGATCCTCCACGACATGACGATCGATATCCACGAGATCCTCAAGCGCCTGCCGCACCGCTATCCGATCCTGCTCGTCGACCGGGTCGTCGAGCTCGAGCGCGGCAAGTTCCTGCGCGCGTTGAAGAACGTGACGATGAACGAGCCGTTCTTCGTCGGCCACTTCCCGCACCGGCCGGTGATGCCCGGCGTGATGATCCTGGAGGCGCTCGCCCAGGCCGCGGCGATTCTCGCGTTCGACAACATCGACGTCCGGCCCGACAACAGGACCGTGTTCTATTTCGCCGGCATCGACCGCGCCCGCTTCAAGCGCCCGGTCGAGCCCGGCGACCAGCTGATGCTGCACGTCACGCTCGATCGCATCAAGTCCGGCATCGTCAAGTTCACGACCGCCGCGCGAGTCGATGACGCGGTCGTGGCGGAGGCCGAGCTGATGTGCACGATGCGCACGGTCTGACCGCCGCACGATCGGCGATGGCGAAGGTTCACGCGACGGCGCTGGTCGAGCCCGGTGCGCGGCTGGCCGACTCGGTGACAGTCGGGCCGTACGCGGTGATCGGTGCACGCGTCGCGATCGGCGAGGGCACGACGATCGGCCCGCACTGCGTCATCGAAGGCCGGACCACGATCGGCCGCGACAACCGGATCTTCCAGTTCTGCTCGCTCGGTGCGGTTCCGCAGGACAAGAAGTACGCCGGCGAGGACACCGCACTCGAGATCGGCGACCGCAACACGATCCGGGAGTTCTGCACCTTCAACCTCGGCACGGCGCAGGACGCCGGCGCCACCCGCATCGGCAGCGACAACTGGATCATGGCCTACGTGCACATCGCCCACGACTGCCGGGTCGGCGACCAGACCATCCTCGCGAACAACGCGACCTTGGCCGGCCACGTGTACCTCGGCGACTGGGCGTTCGTCGGTGGCCTGACCGGCATCCACCAGTTCGTGCAGATCGGCGCCCACGCGATGGCCGGGTTCGCGAGCGCGGTCACGCAGGACGTACCGCCCTACATGACGGTCGACGGCAACCCGCTTGCCGTGCGGGGGTTCAACGTCGAGGGGCTGCGCCGGCGCGGCTTCGGTCCGGCGCGCATCGCCGCGGTGAAGCAGATGCACCGCCTGCTGTATCGATCGGGCCTGACGTTCGAGGCCGCCCGGGCGGCCATCGCAGCGCTCGCCGACACGGCGCCCGAGGCTGCCGACGACATCGCGCTGATGAGCGATTTCCTCGGCCGCTCGACCCGCGGCATCGCCCGCTGAAGCGCGGCAATGACCGTCGAGGCACCTCGATTCGCGATGGTGGCGGGCGAAGCATCGGGCGACCTGCTGGCCGGCATGCTGCTCGCCGGCCTGCGGGCGCGCTGGCCGGCGCTGAAGGCCGATGGGATCGGCGGCCCGAAGATGGCCGCGCAGGGCTTCGAGGCCTGGTGGCCGCACGACAGGCTCGCGGTGCGCGGCTATGTCGAGGTGCTGAGCCATTACCGCGAGATTTCCGGCATCCGCAAGGCGCTGGCCGGACGGCTTTTGGCGGCCAAGCCGGATGCCTTCATTGGGGTCGATGCGCCCGATTTCAACCTCGACCTCGAGGAGCGCTTGAAAGCGAACGGCGTCAGGACGATCC
>Ga0207669_10000911_pt1 | contig 12524 bp, 5 predicted proteins | sample KBSM33metaG_FD_184329 | JGI IMG/M metagenome (GOLD analysis project Ga0207669, IMG submission 184329) | Miscanthus rhizosphere microbial communities from Kellogg Biological Station, Michigan, USA - KBS M3-3 metaG (SPAdes) (version 2) | ecosystem: Host-associated > Plants > Roots > Rhizosphere >...
CGGTACAGTCTGGCCTCCCCTCCGTACGAAACCAACGGCCTTCAGGTGGCGCCGAGCATCAGCCTTGGTCAGTGGTTCGATCAGCGCGCGCAGATGATGGCCCAAGGCATCCCCGACAACACCCTGCCCGCACTTTCGTTCGACCTGGCGGGTCCCAAGAACGGCAAGAAGGGGTTCTACGACTGGGACAAGAACAACTTCGCCCCGCGCCTCGCGGCCGCGTGGCGCCCGAGCGACAAGTGGGTGGTCCGCGGCGGCTACTCGCTCGTGTACGATCGCATCGGCCAGGCGCTTGCACAGAATTTCGACGTGAACAGCGCCTACGGGTTGTCCACGGCCAAGGACAGCACGTTCGGCGTCAACGACGAAACCGTTCCGGAGATCCGCTTCACCGGGATCGGGAACCTGCCGCCCACGTTGCCGGCGGCTCCGCCCGGCGGCTTCCCGGCCACTCCGGCCTATGATGACTTCACGATCTACAGCAGCCTCGACGACACGTTGAAGACGCCGTACGCGCACACGTTCAACGTGGTCGTCGGACACGAGCTCGGCCGAGAGTTCAGCATCGAAGCCGCATATGTCGGCCGCAAGGGCCGGAACCTGCTCGTCCGGCGAGATCTGGCGATGCCGCTGAATCTCAAGGATCCGGCCTCGGGCACTGATTACTACACTGCTGCCAAGGCCGTGATCACGCAGCTCGAGAACAACGGCTTTGACGTTGACGCAGTTACGCCGGTGCCGTATTTCGAGAACATGTTCCCCGACGGGGCGTTCGGCGGCCGCTCGGTCACCCAGAACATCGCGGACGAGTACGCGTTCTACTATCCGGACTTCACGTCGGCGCTGCTGGACATGGATTTCTACTGCTCGCCCGCGTGCACGAAATTCGGGCCGTACTCGTACTTCAACGGCCAGTTCTTCTCGCTCGCGGCGCAAAGCACCCTTGCCCGTGCCGACTACAACGCGCTGCAGGTCACGTTGCGGAAGCGCTACTCGCACGGGTATCAGTTCGACTTGAACTACACGTTCGCGCATTCCAAGGATCACAGCTCGGCCATCGAGCGCGGCAGCGCGTTCACGTCGGATTTCGACTCCGGAGGCTACACGGGCTTCCTGATCAACTCGTGGGAGCCCGACCAGCAGTACGCCAACTCCGATTTCGACATCCGTCATCAGTTGAACGTGAATTGGGTCGCGGAGCTGCCCTTCGGACAGGGCCGGAAGTTCGGCAAGAACAGTTCAGGTCTCGTGGACTCGATCATTGGCGGGTGGAGCGTCGCTGGACTCTTCCGGATGACGAGCGGTCTCCCGTTCAACATCTACAACTGCCGGTCCTGCTGGGCAACCAACTGGAACCTGCAGGGCAACACGACGTTCAAGGATCCATCCAAGCTGCCCCCCACCGGCACCACAAAGAACGTGCTGGACGGCAAGCCGAGTCCATTCTCGATCGCGCCCGACAAGGTGCTCGACTATCTGCGGTTCGACTACCCCGGTGAGGGTGGCACGCGCAATGTGCTCCGCGGCGATGGCTACTTCAGCATCGACCTCAGCGTCGCCAAGGCGTGGAACATGCCCTGGTCTCACGATCAGCGCCTGTGGTTCCGGTGGGATACGTTCAACCTGACCAACACGCCCAAGTTCGACGTCGGCAACGTGAACATGTTCCCGGACATCGAGACCACGTTCGGCACCTACAACGGGACGTATGCCACCTGCGACGGCAACGCAGGACGCTGCATGCAGTTCTCGCTGCGGTACGAGTTCTAAGTACGACATACGCGAGGCCGTCCCGCTGTGGCGGGCGGCCTCGCGCGTGCGACACTCCCCACTTTCAACCCCTCCCTTCGAGCACTCCCGCACCTCGCACGAACGACCGGCACAAGGCTCATGGCGCACGGCGCACGGAAGCACCGTCAGCCCCGCGCGCCACGCACCTTCCTCCCGCACCTTCCTTCCGCACCCGCGTCCGCACCTGCTGCCGCACCTTCAAGTATCGAATTCCGTCCCGTCAGCCCGACGATCGATCCCAGGCCCAGACCCGTTCATCACGTTGTCATTGATGTTACGCACGAGACGCCGTAATTGAGTGGTCACGTTCCGCTCAACTCGGGGCCGCGCGTGACTCCAGCTGCGGCCTGGCTGCGTCGTGTCCGCGAAGCAGCCCTCCAGGGAGGTGTCAGGTGAGGCTGCTCCGTTCGGTCCTACTGGTCTTGTCCGCACTGCTGTCCGTCACACTGGCCGCACCGCCACGCGCCTGGGGCCAGGCTGGCACGGCCTCGGTGTCGGGTACCGTCACTGACGAACAGAGCGCCGCGCTCCCGGGCGTGACAGTCACTGCGCTCAACAAGGCGACCGGCGCGGTCCGTACCGCGACCACGAACGACGCGGGTGCCTACCAGATCCTCGCGCTGCCGCCAGGCGTGTACACGATCACGATGGAATTGAGCGGCTTCAAGAGCAGCGTGCGCGAGAACGTCCAGCTCCAGGTGGACATGAAGGCTCGCCTCGACGTCGCGCTCGGCATCGGCCAGATCGCCGAGACCGTCAGCGTCACGTCGGATACGACGGCCCTGAACACACAGGACGCGAGCCTCGGCAACGTCATCAGCGGTACGCAGATCAGGACACTGCCGCTCGAGGCCAACAACGTCATCGGCCTCCTCAGCCTGCAGCCGGGCGCCGTGTATCTGCCGAATGCCCAGGTCCAGGATAGCCGGACCGGAGCCGTGCTCAACATCGATCCCCGAAGCGGCGCAGTGAGCGGCAGCCGGGCGGACCAGTCGAACATCACCCTCGACGGCATCGACGTCAACGACCCGCAGTTCGGCACGGCCTACGCGAGCGCCCTGCGCATGACCCTCGATTCACTGCAGGAGTTCCGGGTCAGCACGAGCAACTACGGCGCCGATGCGGGCCGGTCCAGCGGCGCGCAGGTGTCGCTCGTCACCAAGAGCGGCAGCAACGACCTGCACGGCACCGGCAACTGGGTCCAGCGGAGTACGCACTTCTCGTCCAACGACTACTTTCTGAAACTGTCGCAGCTCCAGGCTGGCGAAGAGGACAAGGCGCCCAAACTCGACAAGACCATCTGGGGCGGATCCCTCGGCGGGCCCGTCTTCAAGGACAAGCTCTTTTTCTTCGGCAACTACGAGCGTCTCGGAGAAGACAGTGAGACGCCGGTGCTGCGCAACATTCCCTCGATGTCGATGCGAGACGGCGTGCTCATCTATCCGTGTGAGGACGCGGGCGCCTGTCCTGCGACGTCGGTCAACGGGCTTTCGGCGTCGCATGCCGTGCCGGCGGGCTACCACGGCATGACACCCTCCGAGCTCGCAGCGGTCGATCCGCTGCACATCGGCCCGAGCCTCGCGGCAATGCAGGTCTTCCAGCAGTATCCGACGCCAAACGATCCCGGCGTGGATGGCTACAACCTCGTGGGTTACCGGTTCGCTGCGCCGATCAAGAACGCCTTCAACACCGCGATCGGACGCGCCGACTATCACACCGGCAACCAGAACTTCTTCGGGCGTCTCAATTTTCAGGACGACTCGGTCGAGACCGCACCGCAGTATTCAGGACAGGCGCCGCGCAACACGCGCAAAACCACGAGCCGGGGATTCGCCTTCGGCTGGGACTCCGTACTCGCGTCGAACAAGGTGAATACGTTCCGCTACGGGCTCACCCAGATCCGCGAAGACATCGTCGGGCTCCAGGCCAAGACCCAGGTGGACTTCCGGAACATCGACTCGTTCGATGCGCTGACCGCGTCGAGCGGCCGCGACATTCCGACGCACACGTTCGTGGACGACTTCTCGTGGGTCAAGGGATCGCACACGCTGAAGTTCGGAACGAGCCTGCGGTTCAGCCGTGTGGGCAATTACAACAACGCGAACTCGTTCCACCGGCCCGAGGCGAACGGGTCGTGGGTGTCAGGGGTCGGAGTGCGCTACATGCCCGGCGGCCAGTGCCCCGGCGTCGAGGCCGCCTGCGATGCGCTGCCCGCAGTGGCCGAGGGCGGTCAGTCCACCTACGGCGACACCCTGATTCCCATTCTTGGCGTCATCTCGGAGGTGGACGGGTACTTCAACTACGACACGCAGGGCAACGTGCTGCCGGAGGGCACGCCCGTCCGCCGGCGCTTCGGCTCGGACGAGTACGAGTTCTACGTCCAGGACAGCTGGAAGATGGGTCAGAACTTCACGCTGACCGCGGGAGTCCGTTATTCGCTCTATTCGCCGCCGTGGGAAGTCAACGGTCTGCAGGTCTCGCCGGCCATCAACCTGGGTGACTGGTTCGAGACGCGGCGTGAGCTGATGGACGCAGGGCGCTCGAGCTCGGACGCGCCGTTGGTCCAGTTCGATCTGGCGGGTCCCAAGAATAACAAGCCGGGCTACTACAACTGGGACAAGAACAACTTCGCGCCCCGGCTCGCCGCCGCATGGACACCGACGGCGGACTCAGGATTTCTGCGCACACTCACCGGCGACGGCAAGATGGTGATCCGCGGCGGCTATTCGATGGTGTACGACCGCATCGGGAATGCGCTCGCGACCAACTTCGATCGAGCCGGATCCTTCGGCCTCTCGACCGTGCTCTCGAGCCCCTTCGGCCAGAACAACGAAGACGAGCCGTCGATCCGCTTCGAAGGCGTCGACGTCGTGCCGCCGACGCTTCCGGCGGCGCCGCCCGGAGGATTCCCGCAGACGCCTCCGTCGTACGCGGGCGTCATCACCGAGGCGCTCGACGGCAGCATGGTGACGCCGTACTACCACGCGTTCAACGTGATCGTCGGCCGCGAGCTCGGCCACGGATACTCAATTGAAGGCGGATATGTGGGGCGCCGCGGACGGCACCTGCTGGTGCGCCGCGATGCCGCGATGCCGGCCAACATCAAAGATCCGAAGTCCGGGACGGATTACTTCACGGCCGCCAAGCAGCTGATCCAGTCCGCGCAGAACGCTCACATCGACAGCAGTGCCGATCCGTCCGCCTACAGCGGACTCGCGCCGATTCCCTACTGGGAGAATCTGTTCCCGGATGCGGCGGGTGACGGCCTCTCGGCCACCCAACGGATGGCGTACGCGTTCAACAGCGTTGCGCCCGACTGGATGACGGCCCTCTATGGCATCGACGAGTTCTGCGACCCGGCGTGCAGCAATCTCGGCGCGTTCGCGTTCTTCACACCGCAGTACGACACGCTGGCCATGCAGAGCACCATCGGGCGATCGTCGTACGACGCGCTGCAGGTCTCGCTGCGCAAGCGCTGGACCGATCACTACCAGTTCGACGTGAACTACACGCTTGGCCACGCCAAGGACCACGCCTCTCTGCTCGAGGGCGATACGACGTTCCAGACGTTCGGCAACGGCGGATACACCGGCTTCATGATCAATTCGTGGGAGCCGGACCTCGAGTATGGAAACGCAGACTTCGACGTGCGGCATCTCGTGAACGTGAACTGGATTGCGGACCTGCCCTTCGGCCAGGGACATCGCTTCGGCACCAACATGCACGGCATCGCCGACGCCGTTCTCGGCGGATGGGCCACCGCGGGCGTGGTCCGCTGGAGCAGCGGCTTCCCATTCACGGTCATCAACTGCCGCCAGTGCTGGGCGACGAACTGGGACCTTCAGGGCAATGCGGAGCTGGTCGATCCGAACAAGCTGCCGGCGATGGGCACGACCAAGGACGTGATCGACGGATACCCCAGCCCGTTCAAGAATCCGCAGGATGCCCTCACCTACTTCCGCCGCGCCTATCCGGGTGAGGTCGGCCAGCGCAATGTGCTGACGGGCGATGGATACTTCTCGATCGACCTGAGCTTGAGCAAGACGTGGTCGATGCCGTGGGCGAAGGATCAGAAGCTGCGCTTCCGGTGGGACACGTTCAACCTGACGAACACGCCGAAGTTCGATGTGCAGTTCCTGGACGTGTATCCCGACCGCGCAAACACGTTTGGCCGGTACTACAACACGATCGCGACCTGCGACGGTGGCGCCGGCCGCTGCATGCAGTTCGCGCTCAGATACGAATTCTAGGGCGCAGGGCACATGGCACAGGGCTCATGGCTGTGAACGGCGGACGCGCCGTGAGCCATGCGCCTTGCGCCGTGAGCCTCCACGGCATCAGCGTCCTGATGGTAACGTGACCACGCCCTTGCCTTCCTCGATCACGACGATCTGATTCGGCTTGACGTTGGCAGCGTGGTCCTTGACGCCGCTCGGCCATTCCACGTCAATCGCCTGCAGCACGGGATCCTGCCCGAGGCCGAAAGTCTGCGCCAGGTCGCTCTGCGACGCATAGCTCGAGCCGCTCCGGACCATGCTCCATTGCTTGCCGGAGGCACTCTGCACGCGTACGACAGCACCAATCCCGTCGCGGTTGGACTTCGTGCCAACCGTCTTGATCGTGATCCAGCGATTGCGGTTCCCGCCGTCGTTCTTCAACAGACGCGCCGGACCGTGATTGTTCGAGATCAGGATGTCGAGATCACCGTCGTGATCGTAGTCCGCGTACGCCGCACCTCTCGCCACCTGCGCGACCGCGAAGGCCGGACCCAGCGACCCGCTGACGTTCTCGAACTGGCCGTTCCCGGTGTTGCGGAACATGAGCGGAGGCTCTTTGTATTGAACCTTGGGCTGAACCTTGGTGATCGCCTCCTCGATGTGTCCGTTGGCGGCGAAGACATCGAGGTGGCTGTCGAGGTCGTAGTCGACGAAGAACACGCCAAAGGCCAAGTACAGCAGGCTCGCTCGACCGACCGGTGACGACGGTGCCTGATCGGCGAACAGTTTGCCGCCTTCATTGTGATAGAGCGCAAGCATCTGGTTCGAGAAGTTGCCGACGAGCAGATGCGGACGGTTCGACCGATCGTAATCGCCGGCATCCACACCCATGGCGCCGCGAGCCACGCCGTCCTCGCTGTACGCCACTCCGGCGGCCACGCCTTCTTCCGTAAAGGTGCCGTTCCTATTGTTCCGGTAGAGACGATTGGGCGTCGTGTCGTTCGCGAGGAAGATGTCGGGCCACCCGTCGCCGTCGTAGTCGAGGACAGCGACACCGAGCGACTTGCTCGTCGGATCGGCGATCCCGGCCTTCTGACTCACGTCCTCGAACTTCCCGGTACCGAGGTTGTGATACAGCTTGGCTGCCGCGCCCTTGTACGTCTCGGGCGTGCAGTACGTCTTGTTCGTCCCGTCCATCGAGCAGTACAAGTCGGTCGCGACGGACCACTTCACGTAGTTCGCGACGAAGAGGTCGAGGCGTCCGTCCTTGTCGTAATCCAGCCACGCAGCGCTCGTGCCGAAGGATGCGTTCGCGATGCCCGACGCCTTGGTCACGTCGCGAAACTTGAAATGTCCGTCGTTGTGGAACAGGCGATCCCCTTCGAGCGCGGTGATGTACACATCGTCGCGGCCGTCGTTGTCGAAATCGCCGACAGACACGCCAATGCCGTACATCTCGACGTCCAGACCGCTGCCGGCGGTGACGTCGGTGAACGTCCCGTTTTTGTTGTTGCGATAGAGCGCGTGGAGCGAACGACGGCCTTTGGGCTGCCAATCCTTGCTGTTGACGAGCAGGATGTCGGGCCAGCCGTCGCCGTCCGCGTCGAAGAAGGCGCAGCCGGAGCCAACGGTCTCGGGCAGATACTTCTTGCCCGCCCGCCCCGTGTTGTGGACGAAGGTGATCCCCGCGGCGGCGGTCGCGTCGGTGAATTGGATGGAGTTGGAGGGAGCCGCGGAGACAGCGACACCAGCGGACACAAGAATCAGCAACAGCAGCTTGGCGTAGTTCACATGTTCGAGTGTGTCGGAGACTCGACCGGCGCACCAATAGTAGAAACACATTAGCCTGGCGCCACTTTCCTACGAGACCGTTCGCGCGCCGACGCCGATTGCCGATATAGGAAGTGGGCCTGGCCGCGCCCCGAGCGGGCGGGGTCCGCCTGACGAGGCTCCGCCAATGCCGTACCTGCCGATTCTGCTAGCCGATCCCGACGAGCTCGTGGATCGGGTCAAACATCACGTGCGGTACACGCTGGTCAAAGACTGGGACACCGTCAGCCACGCGGACCTCTGGCACGCCTTCTCGCTCGCCGCCCGCGAGCAGCTCGTGGATCCGCTGCTCCTCACCGAACGCAGGTACGCATCCACCGGCGCCAAGCGGGTGGCGTATCTGTCCATCGAGTTCCTGCTCGGCCGCACGCTGGGCAATGCGCTGGTGAACCTGGGACTGCTCGAGCCATGGAGAGCGGCGTTCGAACGGCTCGGACTCACGCTCGATCAGATCGAGAGCCACGATCCCGAGCCGGCCGTGGGCAACGGCGGACTCGGGCGGTTGGCCGCCTGCTTCCTCGACTCACTCGCCACGATGGGCTATCCCGCCTACGGCTACGGCATCAACTACGAGTTCGGGCTGTTTCGGCAGGAACTGGACCACGGCTGGCAGCGCGAGCGTCCAGATCACTGGCGGCCGGATACGTACCCGTGGCTGATCCCACGGACCGAAGAATCCTGCGTCGTGCCCCTGTTCGGACGGCTCGAGGATGCGTACGACGGTGCCGGTCACTACGCGCCGCGTTGGGTGGATCAACAGATCATCCTCGGCGTGCCTGCCGACATCCCCGTTGTCGGCTACGGCGTGCGAACGGTGAACACGCTGCGTTTGTACACCGCGCGCTCGTCCGACGAATTCGACATGGGGATCTTCAACAGCGGCGACTACATCAAGGCCGTCGAGCGCAAGGTCGTCTCCGAGACCATCTCGAAAGTGCTCTATCCGTCCGACAGCGTCGAGCACGGACGCGAGCTCCGCCTGATTCAGGAGTACTTCCTCGTCGCCTGCGCCCTTCGCGACCTGATGCGGCGGCATCATGCGACGTTCGGCCACTTCAACAACCTGGCCGACAAGCTCGCCATCCAGATGAACGACACGCATCCCGCCCTCACGGTCGCGGAGCTGATGCGAATCCTGGTGGACGAACAGCACTTCACCTGGGAACGGGCCTGGGAAATGACGCACGCCGTGTGTGGCTACACCAACCACACGTTGCTGCCCGAAGCGCTGGAGCAATGGCCGGTCTCATTGCTGGGCCGCGTGCTCCCGCGGCACCTCCAGATCATCTTCGAGATCAATCAGCGGCTCGTGGACGACGTGAGGCGACGCTGGCCCGACGACGAAAGCCGCGTGTCGCGGATGTCGATCGTCAGCGAAGGCCACGACAAACACATCCGGATGGCCAATCTCGCGGTTGCCGGCAGCCACAAGGTGAACGGCGTCGCGGCCATTCACAGCCAGCTGGTACGCGCCACTCTCTTCGCGGATTTCGCCGAATACTCGCCAGACAAATTCACGAACAAGACCAACGGCATCACACCCCGGCGATGGCTCGTCCGGGCCAACCCGAGACTCTCGGCCCTCATCACGGCACGGGTCGGCGACAGTTGGCCGACCGCGCTCGACGACATCGGTCTGCTCGAGCCGTGGGCAGAGGACGCATCGACGCAGGACGAATTCCTCGCGGTCAAGCGCGCCTGCAAAGAGAAGACGGCGCGCATCGTGAAGTCCGCCACGTCGATCAGCATCGATCCCGACTGGCTGTTCGACATCCAGGCGAAGCGAATTCACGAGTACAAGCGGCAGCTCCTGAACGCGCTGCACGTACTCGACCTGTACTGGCGCATCAAGGGCGGCGAACGGCCGGTCGCCCCGCGCGTGCACCTGTTTGCCGGGAAAGCCGCACCCGGCTACGTGCGCGCCAAGTTGATCATCAAGCTGATCAATGCGATCGGTGACCTCGTGAACGCGGACCCCGATACGCGCCGCTGGCTGCGCGTCGTCTTCGTGCCGGACTACCGTGTCACGCTGGCAGAGACGATTGTGACGGCCGCGGATCTCTCGGAGCAGATCTCGACCGCCGGCACCGAAGCATCGGGCACCGGCAACATGAAGTTCGCGTTGAATGGCGCTCTCACGATCGGCACGCTCGATGGCGCAAACATCGAAATCGCGCAGGCTGTCGGCGCAGAGAACCTGTTCATGTTCGGGCTGAAGGTCGACGACGTGCAGCGCCAGCTGGCCGAACAGTCATACCGGCCGGCGGTGATCTACGAGGCTGACGCTCGCGTGCGTCGCGTCGTAGACTCGCTCGATTCCGGAGTACTCGCGCCCGACGAGCCCGGTGTGTTCCGCCCGATTCGCGAGACCCTCCTCGGCGACAACGAGCATTACTTCCATCTGGCCGACCTCGTCGCCTACCGCGACCGACAGCAGGACGCCGCCACGCTGTGGACCGATCGGCGTGCCTGGGCACGCAAAGCGCTGCTCACCGTCGCCCGCATGAGCCGTTTCTCGTCGGACAGGACGGTCCGCGAGTACGCGGAAGAGATCTGGAACATCAAACCTGTACTCTGAGTATTGCGGAGTGCGGAGTGCGGAATGCGCACTGCGGAATGCGCGCGGCCTCGCTTGCCGCGGGCAAGAGAGCGACACGCCAGGACGCGGCCTCACCGGACCGCGCGTCTGAAGATCGCGCGCGAACGCGGGTTAATGCGCAGAGAGTCTGACGGTGTGCTCGACGACGCTGACGTCCGCGACGCCTCTCTCGGCAAACGTCTTCCAGATCTGCCCCCGACGCTGCGTCGGGAACACCCGCATCGTCACCACCGCGAGACCGTCGTCGGCAAAGATTTCAAGTGACGAGCGATCGATGATGACGCGGAAACGTGCCGTCTCGACATCGTGTATGGGCACGGTGACGGCGAGTGGAAACTTCGAGCCGGCGGATTGTCCGGCACTCCGCCGATCGACGACCAGCCCACCCGATGACCGCGACACAGCAATCCGCGTTCGTTCCTCGTCGGACACATGGATGTCGAGACCGGCCTCGGAAGCCGTCCCGAGGCGCACCGTGACATCCACATCAGTCACGCTGCCGACGATGCGCGGCCGTGTGTCGGCCGCACTCGCATCAACCGGGCGGACGGTGAGGCGGCTCGAATCCCTGGCCTGGACAAGCTCTCGTACTGGCGTCTGAACGAGACGCCATCCGCCCTCCACTCGACGCACGCTCACCTCGCGTGGAATCGTCATGGCTCCGCGCCAGGGCCCCTGAGCCGCCACTTGCGTCAGGACGCGCGTCCAGTCAGCGGCCGAGGGTTCGGTCGTCGCACCACCGTCGCCCGACGGCTCCTCGTTGGCGTAGATCCAATTGCTCATCCAGCCGACCCAGACCGACCGGCGCGGATCGGACGGCAGGTTGTTCCAGTCCTGAGCCGCGTAGAAGTCGGGGCCTGCATCCACCCACTTCGCCGACCGGTCCGGTCCATCTGTGGTGAATCGTGTTCCGTCGAAGTCGCCGACGAAATACTGGATGCCCGTGCCGCCAGCGGGTGCACCCTCGCTGACGCTGATGGCGAGCACCCATTTCCACTCGGTGCTGCCGTCGACCGGCACCCGCATGAGGGTGGGACATTCCCAGACACCCGCAACCGCGCCGGCAGGGCCGAACGTGCTCAGCGGAGCCCAGGCCTTGAGGTCCTTCGATCCGAAAAAGCGGACTTGATGGCCGTCGGGAATCGACACGGCCATGACCCACTGGCGCGTGACGTCGTGCCAGAACACTTTCGGATCACGGAAGTCCTTGAGCTGCAGATCGAGGATTGGATTCCCGGCGAACTTGGTCCAGGTCGTTCCGCCGTCGGGACTGACGGCGAGCCCCTGCGCCTGCCGCGCGTCGCGATGCATCGTGTAGATGGAGGCGATGCAATTTCGCGAACCGTGACAGAGCCCGCTGGTGTCGTCGGGATCCGCCACCGCACTACCGGAAAAAATCATCCAGCCGTCGTCTTCGCGCAGGGCGACCGGAAGGTCGCGCCACGTGAGCAGGTCACGGCTCACGGCGTGCCCCCAACTCATATGGCCCCACTTGGGTCCGAAAGGATTGTGCTGGTAAAAAAGATGGAACTGGCCGTCGAGGTAAACGAGCCCGTTCGGGTCGTTCATGAAGCCTTGCGGGGGTGTGAAGTGCGCGACGGGCCGCCACCGTTCCGGCGCCGAGTCGTCCGACGCCGCGTAACCGGCGGCGATCCCAAGAACGAGCAGGCTGATCGAGAGTCCAGCGTGCACGAATGGACGCCAGACGCGTGGCGGCTTCGGCATGGCACCCTCTAAAAGGAGTCGGTCCGGCTCAGTCCGGACGACGGACGCGGCTCGCGCGAGCATCGAGAATCGCGCGAATGAGATCCTCGGGGATGTCCGGTCGCTGCACCGCCGGATCGTCGTACGCGGCACGCTCCAGCGAGAGCGTGGAGCGGTACGACTCCAGATACCGGACGCAGTTCGCGCACCTTGACAAATGGAACTCGAAGGACGTCCGCGCTGTCAGCTCGAGTGTCCCGTCGAAGTATTCGTCGAGGAATGTGGCGCACTCGCGGCAGTTCATCGGCGCTCGCTCCCAAAGTGCGGGTCGAGCAGCGTGCGAAGCGCCTGCCGCCCGCGATGCAACCGGATCTTGACCGCGT
>Ga0207669_10000912_pt1 | contig 12523 bp, 11 predicted proteins | sample KBSM33metaG_FD_184329 | JGI IMG/M metagenome (GOLD analysis project Ga0207669, IMG submission 184329) | Miscanthus rhizosphere microbial communities from Kellogg Biological Station, Michigan, USA - KBS M3-3 metaG (SPAdes) (version 2) | ecosystem: Host-associated > Plants > Roots > Rhizosphere >...
GTCGGAGCCGCAGTCACGTGGCTCAAAAGCCATGTCGCCGAGTACGGCGGTGATCCCGAGCAGATCTTCGTCGTTGGTATCTCGACCGGCGCCTACCACGCCGGCACCTACGTTTTCAGACCCGAGTTGCTGCTCCCGGGCACGGCGCGTCCGGCGGGAGCCATTCTTCTGTCCGGCCCCTATTCCTTCGATTTCAAGTCACCGTCGAAGGGTGAGCTCGCCTACTTCGGCGAGGACGCGCAGAAATGGCCGGACATGGTGATCCCCGGTCACGTCACGCGCGCCGACATCCCGGTGTTCTTCACGACCGCCGAATGGGACAACGCAAGATATCTATGGCCGCAGGCGGCCGTGTACAACGAGCTCGTCGAGAAGCACAAAGCGCGACCGCGCTACAGACAAAGCCTCGGGCACAATCATTCGTCGCAGCTTTTGTCAGTTGGTACGCCTGACACGAGCGTGTCACGCGAGCTGGTGGACTTCATCGAGCGTACCGTGAGGCGCTGACGAAGCACCGACCACCCACCACCGTGCCAATGCCAGATCGGTTCTGCATCGTTCGCGTCCCGAAGCACGTCCTTGGCATTCTACGAGTTGACCCGCACGTCACGTGCCTGAAGTTAGTATTGTCTCGGCGACGAACGCGCAAGGACTGATCATTGATGAGCAAGAACTACGACGGAATCATCATCGGCACAGGCCAGGCAGGCCCCACTCTCGCGAAAAGACTGTCAGGCGCAGGCATGTCGGTTGCCGTCGTCGAGCGCCATCTCTTCGGCGGAACCTGCGTCAACACCGGGTGCATTCCGACCAAGGCGATGGTGGCGAGCGCGTACGCGGCTCATCTCGCGCGGCGTGCGCGCGACTACGGCGTGACGATCGATGGCGACGTACGCGTGGACATGAAGAGTGTCAAAGCCAGAAAGGACGCGATCTCCGAACGATCGCGAACTGGCGTCGAGAAGATGCTGCGCGGCCTGCCGAAGTGCGACGTGTATACCGGGCATGCCCGCCTCCGTTCGCCTCGCGAAGTCGCCGTCGGAGATCAGATCCTCACCACCGAGCGTATCTTCCTCAACGTCGGTGGACGGGCAGCCGTCCCGTCGATGCCGGGAGTCAACGAGGTTCCCTTCCTGACGAACAGCTCGATGATGGAGATCGATACCGCCCCTCCGCATCTCATCATCGTCGGCGGCAGCTACGTCGGCCTGGAATTCGGCCAGATGTTTCGTCGGTTCGGATCGGAAGTGACGATCGTCGAGATGGCGCCACGCCTCGTGCAGCGCGAGGACCCGGAGGTATCGACCGCGATTCAAGATCTCCTGACGAGCGAGGGCATCGCCCTTCGCCTGAATGCCAAATGCATTCGCCTCGGTGGACGCGCCGGTGCCATCGTCGCGCACGTGGACTGTCAGGACGGCAGCCCGGCGGTTGAAGGCACCCATCTGTTGCTCGCGGTTGGCCGCCAGCCAAACACGGACGACCTGGGACTCGACGTTGCTGGTGTCTCGCGCGACGAGCGTGGCTACATCGTGGTGAACGATCGGCTGGAGACCAACCTTCCCGGCATCTGGGCGCTCGGCGATTGCAACGGCAAGGGCGCTTTCACTCATACGTCCTACAACGACTTCGAGATCGTCGCGGGGAACCTGCTCGACGGTGAGTCTCGCCGCGTATCAGATCGAATTCAAGCGTATGCGCTCTATACCGACCCACCGCTCGGCCGCGTTGGTATGACGGAAACGGAAGCGCAGCGCAGCGGTCGCACGGTCCTGGTCGGCACGCGCCCGATGACACGCGTCGGGCGCGCGATTGAAAAGGGCGAAACGACCGGCCTGATGAAGGTCGTCGTCGACGCGAAGTCTCGGGAGATTCTTGGCGCAGCTGTGTTCGGGACCGGCGGCGATGAAGCGATTCACTGCGTGCTGGATACGATGTACGCGAAGGCTCCCTACACTGTTCTCCAACGCGCCATGCACATTCATCCGACGGTCTGTGAGCTCATTCCGACGATCCTGCAGGAACTGGCGCCGCCGGCATCGTAACCGTGTCGCCCCTGCAGATCCCGACCCGGCAGCTGGGCTCGACAGCGCTCATTGTCAGCCGCATCGGTCTGGGCCTCGCCGCGCTTGGCCGGCCTGCGTACATCAACCTCGGAAGGCAACGCGACTTCGGATCCGATCGCAGCGTCGCAGAACTGGAGCAGCGTTGCCACGAAATGCTCGATGCGGCGTTCGCGGCGGGCATTCGATATATCGACGCCGCGCGCTCATACGGCATGGCCGAGAACTTCCTCGGCACGTGGCTGAAGGCGCGCAACCCGTCGAAGGACGCGATCACGATCGGATCGAAGTGGGGCTACGCCTACACGGGATCGTGGCGACTCGATGCGCCCGTCCATGAAGTGAAGGATCTCTCGATCGACACGCTGCGCCGGCAGATCGTCGAGAGCCGGTCGTTGCTCGGAGATCGCCTTCAGCTGTACGAGATTCATTCGGCAACCGTCGAGAGCAGGGTTCTCGAAAACGTCGAGATCCTGCGCGAGCTGTTGCGACTGCGGTCCGGCGGACTCGTCATCGGGTTGACTGTCACCGGACCGAACCAGGCGGAGACGATCCGGCATGCGCTGCGAGTGAGCATCGATGGCGTCAATCCATTTCAAGTGGTGCAGGCGACGTGGAATCTGCTCGAGCGGTCAGCGGGTGCCGCTCTCGCCGAGGCGAAGGCAAGCGGGTGGGGCGTGATGATCAAAGAGGCACTCGCCAACGGCCGCCTCGCCGATCGGGCTGCCATGGCCTTCGCCGCAGCCTTGTCTCAGCCTTGGGCCGACGTCGTCCTCTCTGGCGCGGTCACGCGCGAGCAGCTCGAGAGCAATGTGAAATCGCTCGCCCTCGCGCGCGAATCGGCTGAGTGGCCTGACATCACGGAATCGCCGAAGGAGTACTGGTCCCGGCGCAGTGCGCTCGCGTGGCAGTGACGCCCTATTTATCCAGGAGCCTGGCGCCTCCGAGCATGGAGCTCATGCTGAGGAAGTTTCCTTCGTGACACGCGAATTCGAACAACTCGTAACTCGGGTCCTGCTTCAGCGGAAACGAGACCGACCACGCGCGCGTCCACGTCCGCGGATCGTCGATCGTGGCTTCGTAGCGAATCGTATCGGGGGCGGTTCGGGTGAAGCGTTCCGTGAGACGCGCGTCCCCGCTGAACGTGTTGACGCCGTTGTTGCGATCGTCGAAGTTGGTGGTCTCGACGACCAACGTGTTCCCGTCCCACCACCCTTTCGAACTGCCCATGTAGCTGCGAATCTTCGACCCAAGGTGCGGACGCCCGTCCACGGGAATCACCCGGGCCTCGTGGATCATCTCATTGCGGATCACGACCCAACCCGGAGACTGGGTGATCTGATTGCCGCTGGAGTTGCCGATCGGCAGCATCGAGCCTAACGGCCCACGTGAGAGGCAGCGTGCCTGTGCGCTCACGTTCTCCGGACCGTCGAGCGGACCGCGGGCTTCGCTCGGACGCGTCGAGAATCGATTCTGACCTTCGGCGGTCATCGTCGGGTACCGGCCGTTGGACGGATCGACGATGAGCGACGTCTGGTGCTGCGGTTTGCCGTACTCGCGCCAATGCGACCGCGATTCTCCGAAGAACGCGTCGTTGTCGTTGGGCGTTCGTCGTTGCGCGGGCAACTTCGCGAACTCTTCTTCGGTGAGCGTGGATTTGTCTCCGAGGCCGGTGGGTCGCTGCAGCGGCACCCCCAACATCTCCACTCCCGGCCACAGCCCCTGCAGGTCGGGTTCTCCCCACGGAGTTCGGGGCGGCGTCCAGTGCTGCCCGTTGACGACAACCGAGGTCACGACGAGGGCGATGACAACCAGCAGGCTGCGCACGCAACACCTCCATTCGCCAGGCGGGCCGATTATCGCTCCAGTATCGACGGAGTCAACGGTCTTTCTTCTGCCGTTTCCGGAGTAGACTCGCTCCGCCGACTGGGAGACGGCTTCGGCGAAACCTGGAGGGGAGTACCGTGCGAAATACATCAATCGTCATTGGATCAATCGTCGTCCTGGCGCTGTCGGCCGTGAGCCACGCTCAGCGTCCAGCCGGCATCACGGCTGAGATGATCGCCACCGCATTGCCGGTGGAGGGTGCTCCCCTCGCCGTGCCAGGACCTTACAAAGTGGAGGGCGGCCCGGCGTTCGGCTCGCCGGGTCACGTGGTCTACCGCCCGGCAGATCTCACGCCGTTCCCGGCCAAAGACACGTTGCCCTTGATGGTGTGGGGCAACGGCGGATGCGCGATCAACAGCACGCGCTATGGCGGTTTCCTGACGACCATCGCATCGCATGGTTTCGTCGTGATGGCGACCGCCGCCGAGCCTGGCACGGCTCCTGGCACGCGAGCGACGGCCGATAACCTGCGCAAGGCCATCGCCTGGGCCGAGGCCGAGAACAACCGCGCCGAGTCTCCGCTCAAGGGCAAGATCGCCCTCGACAAAATCGCAGTCATGGGCCAATCCTGCGGCGGGTTCATGTCGATCGAGCTCGGAGGCGATCCGCGCGTGGATACGATAGGCGTCTTCAACTCGGGAGCGCAGGGGGACAACGTCTCCCGGCTCGCCGCGTTGCATGGCCCTGTGCTGCTCATCAACGGACACGAGCGCGACTTCCTGATGGCGACCTCGAAGGCGACCTACGATGCCATCGACACGTTGCCAGCTTTCTACGGCGCGCGTCACGGCGCCGGGCACACGGCGACCGTCGATCATCCCGGCGGCGGCGAGTTTGCGAACGTCGCGTCGAACTGGCTCAAGTGGCAGTTCAAGGGCGACAAGCAGGCCGCGAAGATGTTCGTCGGCAAGGACTGCAGTCTCTGCACGAACTCGACATGGGACACGGCGTCGAAGCACCTGCAGTAGCTCGCGCATGAAGACAGCCGCGATTGCGTTCGCCCTGCTCGTGCTCGCGCACTCCGCCGCGGCACAGAATGCAGACGACTATCGCGGCGGCTGGCGAACGGACAGCGGCGAGGCGCACACTTACGAGTTCTCGATTCGCGGCACGACAGTCAGAGGGATCTACTGCACTTATTGCGCGGATGCCACGACGCTCGCGTTCGTCGATGGGACGCTGAGCCCGGACGGGATCAGGTTCGAGGTCACGCATGTGAACGCGGACGGCAGCACCGCGTTCAAGGACAACGCAATCGCGAAAGTCAGCGCGGGGCGCCTGATCATCACCGGCACGAGCGGCGCGCGCGGCGGCGGCACGTTCGAACGCGTGCTGATCAAGGATCCGCGCGGCCCGGATCCGATCCCGGCGATGGTGTCCGTGCTCCCGAAAGATCGGCCGTCCGTGCCCGGCAACATCGCGCGCCGTAACCCTGACGGCGCAGACGGCCTGCCCTACATTCAGCCCGGTCCGTGGAAATCAAGACTGACGGAGATGGACATCGTCGGTGTGTGGCTGGGATTCGGTGTCGGCGCGCCGAAGCAGTTCTTCATCATCAAGAAGGTCGGCAACACGCTGCGCGGCATGGTGTGCGGCACCTGTGACAATCCGTACACGATGGCTGCGCTCGACGACTTCAAGATCGAGGGCGACACGCTGACGTTCAACATCCTCCACGAGGACTGGGCAGACGGCGAGATCCCGACGTTCTACAAACATGTGACTGCACACGTGGGGTGGAACGAAATGCGGTGCACGACAGCCGCCGACCATCAACCGCCGCCACCACCGCCTCCGCCTGGCCGCGTCCCGGGCTTCTCACTTCAAGGGCCGGTTCCGATCGAATCCACACGCGGCAACGTGTGGCCGGAATGGCCGCCGAAGAACACCTCGTCGCCGCGCTAGCGGCAAGCACTCTGACAGCCAACTCTGCCGCTTTGCTCATCAGGGCCGGCGTGCCGGTTCGAACAACTCGATTGGATTGCCGTCGGGATCGAGTAGCTGAATCTGCTTGCCGCCTGGTCCAGAGAGGATCTCGTTTCGAAAGCGCGCGCCATTGGCGCGAAGGCTCGCGACGATGGCCGTGAGGTCGTCGACGGCCAACACGAGGCGATTCCACCCACCGGGTTCCTGCTGTTGACCGTCCGGCAACGGCCGCGCGCCCGAGCTCTCCGCGCCGCTGAGCAAGAGGTCGATCCCATCGCAGGACACCGATGCGAAGGCCTCACCCTGCTGATGCTTCAGCGTGAAGCCGAGCTCTTTCGTGTAGAACGCGACGGCGCGCGAGACGTTCCGCGTCTGATAACGAACGCCATGCACTCGAAGTGTTGGCTGAGCAGGCATGAGTACTCCTTCGGTCGGGTACGTATGCAAGCATCATGCGTCGGAGGACAACCGCGCTACACCGGCCTGCCTGTGAAGACGCTGGCAGCATCGACGACGCACAATGGATTGCCGAACGGATCATGCAGGTAAAAAGAACGTTCGCCCCACGGGCGGCGAACGATCTCGCCCATCGGAAGGTCGCCGTCACCAACCTCTTGCGACAGGGTGCCGAGGCGCTGGGCGCGCGCGAACACGGCTTCGAGATCGTCGACCGCGAAGTACACGTAGTCGAAGTTCGGCCGCGGCGTTCGTGGATCACCATCGTCGGCAGGGGAGTACACCGCCAGAGTCACCTCGCCGCATCTGAAATAATGTCGGCCCGGCGAGATTCGCATCCCGGCGTCATCGAGGAGCGCAGCGTAGAAACGTACGGCGACGTCGAGCGAGTCGACGGGAAGAATGACGCGGTAGAGTCGTGCAGAAGCCATGGCACATGGTAGTCGCACCGTTTGAGGAATCGTGCACCAGGCAATCACCGGCTTTCATCAGGACGATCAGGGCCACTGGGTCGCGGAACTGACCTGCGGCCACAACCAGCATGTCAGGCACGACCCGCCCTGGCAGCTGCGCCCGTGGGTGCTCACCGACGCAGGCCGCCGCACACGGCTTGGCGAGACGTTGAACTGCGTCGTGTGCGACGAGGCAGCGGCCGGCAAGCGGTGACGATCTCCCCCGACTACGGGGGTCCGATCGGGGCCGCGATTCCGATACGCTACATGCATCACTCTCGTCTCAAGAGGTGCATGTGTGTTGCTTTCTATACGCTCGCTACTGCTCGTCATACTCGCCGGAGTGCTCGCATCGAGTCCTCTGGCCGCTCAGTGGATTCGATATCCCAGCGCGGGGGCACCGCGCAAAGCGGACGGCACCGTGGACATGGCCGCGGCCACTCCGCGCACCGCAGACGGCAAGCCCGATTTCTCCGGGATCTGGACCAGCGACGAGGTCGATCCACGCAGGCCAAACGTCCCACCCAATCCCCGCGATGCCACGACATCGCGCCGCATGATCAACATCGGTGTCGAGCTTCCTGGCGGACTCCCTTATCAGCCGTGGCTCGCCGCGCTGGTCAAGGAACGCTGGGCGAAGAACGCAGTAGACGACCCGCACGTCCGGTGCTTCCCCGACAACTTTCTTCGCGCCTACGGGACGCCGCATCTCCTGAAGTTCGCGCAGATGCCGGGCCTGCTGATCGTCCTCAATGAATGGAACGCCGGCTATCGGCAGATCCACACCGATGGGCGCGCGCTGCCCGAGGATCCGAACCCGTCGCTGATGGGATATTCATCGGCGAAATGGGATGGCGACACCCTGGTGGTCGATACGAACGGCGTGCGTGACGACACCTGGATCGATTGGCAAGGCAGCGTGCTGACCGAGGCGGCAAAGGTACGGGAAGAGATCCGCCGCATTGACTTCGGCCACATGGAGATCAAGGTGACCGTTGACGATCTCAAGGCGTACACGAAGCCGTGGACCGTTATGATCAAGGAGCGCCTGATCGCTGACGCCGAATTGATCGACGAAATATGCCTGGAGAACGAACGCTCTCTCAAGCACATGAAGTAACGGTGCATGCGTCCTCGACGGACTCGCTCGTCGAGTTCGTCGAGCGCCATCCCAGGCTGTTCGTACTCACCGGGGCCGGCTGCAGTACGGATTCAGGCATTCCTGACTACCGCGATACCGATGGCGAGTGGAAGCGCCGCCCTCCGATCACGTTCCAGCTGTTCGTCGGAAACGAGCGCGCGCGAAAACGCTACTGGGCCAGGAGCCTCGTCGGCTTTCGTCGTATGAGGCATGCGCGGCCCAACGACGCGCACCACTCGCTGGCGGCTCTCGAACGTCGCGGCCGCGTCGTCCAACTCGTCACGCAGAACGTCGATGGGCTGCATCAGGCGGCCGGCAGTCAGAACGTGATCGATCTGCACGGACGCATCGATACCGTGCGTTGTCTGAGTTGCGATCGACGGAGTTCTCGCGAGCAACTGCAACTCGCGCTCGAGAGCCGGAATCCTGACTTCGCCTCGCTCGATGCCGTCGAAGCGCCGGACGGGGATGCCGATCTGGACGATGTGGCGTTCGAGAGTTTCGAGGTGCCCGCCTGCGCCGCGTGTGGCGGGCTGCTGAAGCCGGACGTCGTGTTCTTTGGTGAGGGCGTTCCGGGCGAACGCGTTCGGCGCGCGATGGCTGCGATTGGGTCCGCCGACGCGATGCTCGTCGTTGGCTCGTCGCTGATGGTCTACTCCGGCTATCGCTTCGCCACGGCCGCGGCCGACGCCGGCAAGCCGATCGCCGCAATCAATCTTGGCCGCACCAGAGCTGACGAGATCCTCACGCTCAAGGTCAGCGCTCGCTGTGCGAACACGCTGCGTGTGCTCACAGCTTGAGCGTTCCTCTACCCCACCAATCCTATTTCTTCACTTCATGCGCCGGCACAACGCCAGGCGTCTTCAGCTGGATCGTGTAGACCGAATCGCATCCTGCTATGAATAGCGTCTTCCCATCCGGACCGCCGAACGCCTCGTTCGTTGCGCAGATTTGCCGCTTGGGCTCGCCACCGTAGATTGGCAGGTTGATGGTGCCAAGCAGTTTGCCTGCGGGTGACGTGATCCGGACGATGCCGGGGCCCGCGCCGCCGGTCGAGAACACATTGCCTGCTCTGTCCGTCTTGATTCCGTCACCGATGCCGACGCCTTCAGTGAACATGGTGAACGCACCCAGCGAGCCGTCAGAATTGACGGCGTAACGCCGTATCTGACGACCGGACGTTGACAAGTACATCCACTTGCCGTCGGGCGACAACGCAATGCCGTTTGGAATGCCGTTGAGATCGGCACTGCTCAGCACCAGCGTCGTCTTGTTGTCCTTGATGCGGTAGATGCCGTTCTGCAACTGCTTGTCCGGGTTCTTTCCTCCGTCGCGCAAACCGAAATCGTTGTCCGTCACGTACACCGCATCGTCGGCGGCGATGGTGATGTCGTTGGGGCCGCTGAACTTCTTGCCGTCCATACCGCCGGAGAGCACTGTGTGAGTGCCATCCTTCTCGAGGCGCATCACCTGGCGATCGTTATCGGCGCACCAGATCACACGGCCCTGATGATCCATTCCCGTGCAGGACGGACCAATCAGGAGGACGTGACTGCGACCCGAGCGAGTCTGTGTACCGACATGGTCGGGATCGTTGCCCGTGTAGCCGGCTTTCTCCATGAACACCGACACTTCTTTGTCGGGCGTGACTTTGTAGAGCACGTTGTCGAGCAGCCCGGTGAAGATCCAGTAGCCGCTCTTGCCGTCGGCGATAAAGAGCCCGCCCTCCGTGAGTCCAAAACCACGAGCCAGTTCCACCAGCTTGGCATCGGGCGAGACGATCTCGTCGAGCGCCGGGTCCGACCTCGTGATCGAAAAAGGCGCGGCGGCTGGTGCGGGGCCATCGCCGCGCATCTGCGGAACGACTGGGCCGCGCTGCGCCTGCAGGTAGGCGACGGCGACGACAATCAGAACGATCGCAGCGGCACTAAGCCGCAGGAAGGCCTTCATCATGCCCCGAAGTCTACGTCAACGACGTCGCGGCGCAAATTCGAAGAAGGGGTCCGGGTACCGGCGGCTTCGTTTCGCTAGCCATCCCGCAGCACCTGTGCCGGATCGATCCGTGACGCACGGAAGGCAGGGAGCCAACCCGCGATCGCGCCAACCGCGGCCAGTGTAACTGCCGCACTTACTAGTGTGACCGTGTCGCGCGGGTGGAGGTCGTACAGAAGACTCGCGATGAATTGTGATGACAAGACGCTCACGGCCGTGCCGAGGATCACGCCGAGCGCAACGAGCATGAACACTCGCACCAGCACCAGGCGGCGGACGCCCGCCGGCTCCGCTCCAAGCGCCATCCGAATGCCGATTTCGGCGCGTCGTCTCGCAACCGCGTACGACGTCACGCCATAGAGACCGAGAGCGGCAAGCAGCAGGGCCAGCAGACCGAAGAATCCTGAGAGCAGTGCAACCACGCGCTCCTGCGTGAGCGATGCATCGACGCGATCCTGGAGCGGCCGAAACGTAAACGTGAGATTGCGATCCACTGCCATCAGCGCGGCTGCCACGCGAGGCGCCAGCAACGCGGGCGCCCCTGCGGACGAACGAACGCTGACGCTGAAATTGGTCGGTCCACGGTCGGCGGCATCACGTTGCGCAAGCGGTACGTAGACCGTCGGTCGTATACCATCACGCACGGATATATAGGCCGCGTCGCTCACGACTCCGACGATCGTCTTCGGCGAAGCCTCCACGAACTTCACCTCTTCCCCGACTGGGTTCCGGTTCGATAGGAACTTGCGCGCGTAGGCTTCATTGACGAGCGCGACCGGAAGCCCTCCCTGCGTGTCCCTCTCATCGATGTCGCGGCCGGCGAGAACAGCGGTGCCATAGGTGGCGAGCCATCCCGGTGTGATCTGATTGAGCATGATCGTGCGCGAGTTCCAGAAGGGCACTGGACCCGGTTCGGGTTGCGGGGGAGGCGCACCGGGCAGGTCGACGAAGCCAAGCATGCCGCCACCGGCGACGGGCGTGGCCATCGACCCACCCGCACGCGCGACGCCAGGCACCGCGCCGACCGCCGCCACGAGTTGATGAAAGAAGGGAATGCGAGTGGCCGGATCGACGGGCGCGCGGGACACGTCCACGTTGACAATGAGTACGCGGTCGGTATCGAACCCAAGGGGCAGCGTCGCAAGCCGTTGGAACGTTCCCACCAACAAGCCCGCCGCCACGATGAGCACCATCGACAACGCCACCTGTGCGACGACGAGGCCGCTAGACAGACCGGTACGCGCGTCACCCAGCGTGCCGCGACCCTGCTCCTTGAGCGCGTTGATCGGTGCGACACGCGCCGCCCTGAATGCCGGTGCGGTCCCGAACAGCACGGCCGTCGCAGCCGTGACCGCGAACGTGAAGGCCAGCACGCGCCAGTCAAGAGAGAGATCCAGAGCCACACGCGTGACTGACGTCGACAACTGGGCCACCAACATGGGACTCGCCCACCTGGCAAACACGAGTCCGGCCACCGCGCCGATGCCTGCGAGGACGAGCGCTTCGACGAGCAGCAGCCGTACGAGGCGCCAGCGGGTTGCTCCCAGCACCAGCCGCACACTCAATTCGTGCCGGCGCGCTGTCGCCCGCGCGAGGAGCAGGTTGGCGACGTTGCCGCACGCGATCAGCAGGACCAGCCCGACGATGACCAGGGTCACTAGAAGGGGCTGTTCGTATCGTTGACGGAGTCGCGATGTGCCGAGCGACGCGGGAACGAGCGTGAAGGGGTCCTTGAGAAACACTTGATCGGCGAGTTGGCGAAGCGCGGGGTCCTGGGCTTCCGGCGGCGGAGGCTCGGGCATGACGGCCTCGCGGATCTGTGGCTGCACCGAGCGCAGAAGGCTGGTCGCCGCCTCCGCCGACTGTCCGGGCTTCAACCGGATCATGATCGAGAGCCAGACAGCCCCCCGGTCGATGGCCGAGTCCTTGCCGCGGATCAGCTGTTCCGCGTTGATTGGGAGGGCGACGTCGAACGTGCGTCCAACCTCCGCGCCGAAGAACTCGGGACGTGTCACCCCGATAATCGTGAATGGGATGCGCTCGATGACGAGCGACGTTCCGATGACGTCGGCGTTGCCGCCAAAACGCCGCTGCCACATTCCGTAGCTGATAAGGGCCACAGGACTGTCGGTTCCGCCACCGCGCACATCGTCGGTTGGCGTGAACGTGCGACCGAGAAGCGCCGGCACGCCAAGCGTCGTGAAGAAATTGCCGCTGACATACGTGCCATCGACCGCCTGCACCTCTCCGCTCGTGGTTGAGAGGCTGAGCCGGCTCTCCCCTTCGGCCGCCGACCACGCGACTGCACCATCGAACATCTGCGGTGCGCGCCGCCCGATCTCCTCCCAGAGGGCGTAGTTCCATGCAGCGGTACCCGCTCGGGTCATTGCCGAAAGCATTACGAGACGTTCCGGTTCCGCGACCGGCAGCGTGCGGAGCAGGAGGCTGTTGACGAGAGAAAAGATCGCGGTGTTCGCCCCGATGCCAAGGGCCAGCGACAGAATCGCGACGCCCGTGACGATCGGTGCGGAACGGAGCACGCGGACGGCGACGCGCAGATCCTGCATTGCGCCTTTAGACGCGCGGCGGCTGTCGTCGGCTGTTGC
>Ga0207669_10000913_pt1 | contig 12519 bp, 18 predicted proteins | sample KBSM33metaG_FD_184329 | JGI IMG/M metagenome (GOLD analysis project Ga0207669, IMG submission 184329) | Miscanthus rhizosphere microbial communities from Kellogg Biological Station, Michigan, USA - KBS M3-3 metaG (SPAdes) (version 2) | ecosystem: Host-associated > Plants > Roots > Rhizosphere >...
TCCGACGCGTAATCCGATGTGGTCGTACATGGTGTTCTCCAGTGCAAAGCGCGCGATGTCGCGCGGCCTGGAGCAACCCTAGTCAGTTGAGGGCAAGGCGTTCTTGGAAAATCTTGCGGTCGCCGCGGGAGGCCTGACGGAACTTCAGCGGCGAGGCGCCGGCGGCGCGATGGAAGGTGCGCACGAAATTGGAAAGGTCGGCAAAGCCGACGTCATAGGCGATATCGGTGATCGGGCTGTCGTCGTCGGCGAGCCGCCGCGCCGCATGGCGCAACCGCGAACGCAGCAGGTATTGGTGCGGTGTGACGCCGAGCACGTCCGAAAACAGCCGCAGGAAATGGAACGGGCTGATCCCGGCCTGGTCGGCGGCGTCTTCCAGATTGATCTGACGGTGCGAATGGGCATCGATCCACAGCGCCGTTTCCACCGCGCGGCGACGGTCGCGCGCCGTATCCGGGCCCGATTTGCGCGGCTTGCCGGACACCACCTCGACAAAGCGGCTCGCCAGCACCTGGCCGATCTCGTCGAGGCCGATGTCGCTGTTGCCATCTGCTGCCGACTGCGCCAGTTCCCCGAGCACCACCAGTTCCGGCAACGGCGGCACGGACCCGACCTGCCAGGGTGTCTGGCTGTCGCCGATCGCTTCCACCAGTTCGGGACCGATGAAGAACGACAGGCACTCGTCGCCGCAGACGTGGTCGTGGGTGCAGGTGTATTCGTCGCCGGGATGGCCGATCAGCACCGATCCCGCCACCAGTTCGCTGAACCTGCCGCGGCAGTGCAGGCCGAAACTGCCCTTGCGTACATAGGAGATCGAGTGGCAGCGGTGCTGCTCCGCGAACGGCCTGTCGCCAGGCCCCGCGCTGCAGCGAAAGTCGGACACGGAAATGGATTTGCGCTCGATGAGCGTGGTCGCGATCATCCCGCAGATCTAGTTATGGCCCCGCGGCAGCGCAACGGGCAGCAACACGTCGAACAGCGTCCTGCTGGAGGTGGGGTGGGAGCCCTCGATCGACAGCAGCCGTCGCTTGGAGATCGCCCCGCCATACGGCGAGATTTGATCGGCATAGTGGCCCGCCTCGAGCACGCGATGACAGGGCACGATGATCATGAAAGGGTTGCGGGCGATCGCCTGCGCCACGGAATGGGCCGCGCCGGATACACGCAAGCCCGCCGCGACTTCCGCATAAATGCGGGTCTCCCCGCGCGGGATGGTGCGGACGAACCCGTAAACCCGCTGGTCGAAATAGGTCATGCCGGTCATGTCCAGCGTGACTTCGGAAAGATCGGCCTCGCCGCCGCGTAGCAGGGCTGCAATGCCTTCGATCGCGATCGCGACATTGAGGGGTGCGCGAAGTTCGCGCGCATCCGGATACAGCTTGAACAGCCGCCGACGGGTGTCGATCTCGCGGCCCTCGGGGAGTTGCACGCCGATAGTACCTGACGGCCCCCACGCAATGCCGCAGCGGCCGATCCCCGTGTCAAAAATAGTGTACCCGCGCCCCGTCACGCGCTACCACCCCCCGAGAGGGATCATAGCACCGTCATAAAAGAGCGAAAGGGCGCATCTGGAATCTTCGGGGGACAGTCAAGGACGAGAATGGGAAGGGCGAGTAGGCGCTTGGCGGACGGCGCGGGGTCGGCTAATCATGGGGCGCGAATGCGGGCGTAGTTCAATGGTAGAACGGCAGCTTCCCAAGCTGCATACGAGGGTTCGATTCCCTTCGCCCGCTCCAAATTTGCAAGCAAGTTCATCGATTTGCCGATCTACTATTGATCTCGCGTTCCTACGTTCCCCATCACGTTCCTCAGTTCTTGTTCTCGTCTTGTTTACTGGCACGATGCAGCTGACGAAGTTCTGCAACGTGCTTCGACTTGCCCGCGGAGCCGCGAACATAACGAAGGGTCGTCGATGACTGCGAATGCCCAGCCGTCGAACGAATCTCGTCGAGAGGTGCTAAGGCCTCATCAGCTTCCGAAATTGCGCCGGCACGGGCATCCATGTTCTTCACGTGGTCCGGAATACCGGCAGCCCGCGCGACGATGCGCCATTCCCGAGCGTATCCGTCCTCTGCGTAGGGGCGGCCGGATTTCTCGTCGATGATAAGTGGCCCGACTCGCCTGTCGGCCGGAATCAACCTGAGCACCTTCATCACCAACGGGCAGAGATTGAGATCCGCAACGACGGTTGCGCCAGTCTTGGTGGTGTCCTTGGTAATGACCATCGACGGCGGGATGTCTGTCCACGTCAGGCCACTTGTCCAACGATGCTTGTTGAGAAAAATGCCGAGCGACCCGCTTGTGTGGCCGAGCGGCTCCCACTCACCTATGACGTCCTTCTGCCGCATCATGGTCTCGAATTGGATCGCTGTACCGAGTGCTAATGATACTCGGCCTAGCTCGATGGCCTTGGGGATGAACGCCTCGACTTGATGCAGTTCGAGTTTCACTCTGCGGCGGGCCGGACCCTTGAACCGCATGTCTTTCAAAATGGCGTGCAGTCGCCCGCAGTGCGGAAGCTCGGCCGTCTTGCCGTAGGTTATCATCTGCCGCATCAGCTTGATGATTTTGACAGCGCGGTCGATCCGCTCGGGACCTCCGGGTGTCTTCGGCCGCTTCGCAGCATCGTACCAGCGTCGAAAGTCCTTCATGGTAAGAGTAGCGAGAGAACGCGCCCCGAACGCGGCCTCGATAATCTTTAGGACACGAGTTTCGCGCTCGCGCCAATTCCATTTGTGTTCTCGAAATGGACTTTCGTCGTCAGTCTGGTATCGCCGACTCAGCGAAAGGACAGTCCCATCGAAATGCTTCTGCGCTTTGTTGTTGCCGCCGGCCCATGACTTCATCTCGGCGTCGAGGCGCTGGCACGCGCCTTCGATCAGACGATGATCGGCAGGATCCTCGATATTATAAGACAAGCGCACCAAACGCGGCGTGAATCCCAATTTGGCGATGTCGGCGCGGGCAGCCCAATAAAGCCGCTCCTTACGCTTGCCGCGCCTCTTCAGGCCGGGCGCATTCAGTTTAAATTCATGCGAGGGCATCGAGGTTCTCTCCTCCGTCAGGTTGCGAGACTTCGACGGTAACCAAGCCGTAGCGCTTGTTCCACCATGCCGTGCAGGCCGGCCAGTAGCGCCCGCCCATCAATGGATCAATCTGCGGAAATCCGTGCCTCTCCAGGACGATGGCCTTGCTTGCCCAAGTTGATGGATCCTGACTGAAGCGGCGAGCGATTTCGCTTTCGCTCGGAAAGAGGCCGAATTTTTGGCAAGGCGGGACATCAGGCAGCGTTCTCGGTGCGGCTCATTGAAGGTGGCTTTTCCCGTCGCTATTGTCGCGTTTGTCACTGAACTGGCTCGAAAAAAGCGCGTCAATTGGTTTGAGTGATACAACGGTAGACGGTCGAACCATGTTGCTAACCACCAGCGCCGCCGGGCTGAAGCACGGGATCTCTTCCGGCTATACATCCGGCCAAGTAGTGAATATTCCCGCCGAGAATGGTGCGGCTTACATTTAGCCCTCTCAGCCCGCTTGAGACTAAGAGAGCGTTGGTTTCTTCTCGCGAGCTTTCAAATTTAACCTCATAATTTTGGCCTTTGTGGTGAATCCACAGGGACGCCCGGTAAGGGCGGCCCGATTGTAAGTGGACCTGAATCGTGGCCACCTCGTCTCGATCTTTGTCAGCTAAATGTTTCATGATGGCGTCGACGGCGATGCCAAACGTTGCGTAGTCGCGTCGCGTTCCGCCAATTAGTCTACAAAGGATGGAGGGGTCTGCGCGCGCGGTCAGTGGCAGTTCACGTGTTTTAGAGGTGCCTTCCGCTGCGCGAGTTATCTCATCGTTCGAAGCAATGGCCACCAAAAGCATTGCTGCATCGCGGGGACTCATAATAGCCGAACCACGCCCATGCCCCTTTTTTGTACGAAGCCCGGCCTCCATAAGTTTGCGGTCGTAATTTTTCACCGTGTTGACTGGCATGTCCAACAGAGTTGCGACCGTAGAAACCAAGTCTTGTGGCGTAATCGGCATTGGCGCGAATCCCTTCAATTGCAACAAATGCATTTAAAGCACAGAAATTCTTCATTTGCAACCATTTCATTTGAAACCTGGCAGAAAGGAAAAAGGGACCGGGGCGAATGGCCTCGGCCCGTCGCGCCGCGCACAGCGGGACCGTTTCAGATGCCGTGAGGCCGCTTGCCCACCAATGCGAGGCTCATGCTCGCCCGCAAGGCGTAGCGCGCCAGCCGGCGGGGGGCTGGTAAGATCGGTTAGGAACCGGGCGGACGGGTACTTGTATGGCTGTCTCAGTCTGGATGGGAGGCAGCAGATGGAAGAGTACCGCGCCTACATCGTAGGGCCGGACGGCCACGTTTTGGAGCGCGTTGATCTTCGGTGCAATGATGGGCCGAAGCATTTGAGGTAGCTAAGCAACTTGTGGACGGTCACGAAGTGGAGCTATGGCAACTGGATCTACAGATCGGGACGGTCTAGGCACAAGCGTTAGCGAGATAGCCTCACATGCCGTTCGCGGGGCTTGATTTTAGCTTCGGCTTGGAGCCAGAACTCCAAGTCGCGGACTGCGGGGCAACCGTTTTGCTCCCAGAGATACCGAGCGCGTGCTTTGATCTCTGCATTGGCCGCGCGGCCGAACGTTGCCTCATGCCCTGCCTTAGCTCTACACTCCATTAGCCGCTCTATGGTCGATTGGTTAGTGAGAGTCGAAGCGATCCGACTCGCTTGTTCGATCTTGCATTCAAGTTCCCCGGGGATCCGCTGGCCATCCACCATCACGTTGACGCTAAAAACGCTTCGCCACTCTTCATCCTGGCGAAGCTAATTCCGTTTTCGTTCAATTTGGCGCTCTGAGAGACCTCATGCTCGAATGGGTAACTGCCTGACAGGCCCCAAATGGTACCCACTTCGCCAAACCCACCAGTTCGAGCATGATCTGGCGGCCATGGCGTTTGTCGAGAAATGGCTCAAGAAACGGAGCGAGCTTTGTCTGAACGTTTTCCGGTTCACTCTGGCCGGAGAACTTCTATGTTCCCCGGAGTCTTTGACATTCGATAGAATACACGATGGGCTGTCGGATTGGTGAAGCGCATGGATCAGGAAAACCTGAATCCAATTGGTATCTTCGTCACTCTGTCCGAACAGGATGCCAAGTCATGGGAAGCCAGACTGAGGCACATGGACGGTGCGGCAAGGCAGCCGACCGAGCGATATTGCTCGGTGGCCCGGCGCAATACCATTTCGACTGGCAATTCCGCCGAACGGGTCGGCTGGGGGTCGGCAATGGCGCATGGCATTTGAAGCAATGACTAGCGTTCGGCATCGCTAGTTGTTGCCAATGCCGAATGCCCCTCCAACCCAATCGCTAGTCAGCCGCGTTGTATTACACGGTCACAGGGCCGCGTTTTAGCTGCTTCCAGGCGGAAGCGCGCAACAGAGGGTCCATTAGAATGGATTGGATGTCGCACATGACCGAAGAAATGCCGGATGCGCAATCTGTCATACTAAATAGAAAGAGGACGTAAAGCAGTGGGGGAGGGATCATCGTGTCAGGCGGCAAATTATCAAATGGTGCCTTCTTTTCGGGCTTGTTTCGTTGGCCGAAGGGGAAACAATCGGAATTGCCGGTCAGTGCTAGTCAAGTGCGGCCTCTACCAGCCACCAATGCCGGACGTATCATTTGTTTCCGCGTAGATGATGATTTGGATCGCAGGATAGCTCGGGAGTTGCGTCTGAAATCATGCTCCCGGTCGGACTTCATTCGAAACGCGATTAAGCGGGCTCTCACGGAGGATGGTGAAGAGCGCTTGCGAGTTGCGCATTCGGCGATCAAATGGGACTGATTGACCGAAAATACGATGGTTTTGGATTAATTGTCGGGAGGAAGCGCCAATTCTTTGCTGCTCACGCACGGGTTTATTTTCGACAGCTGCAACAATGGTGGCTGGAAGCCAAAAGACCAATCGAACGAATCCTCAAGCGAAGGAGCGCATGAATATTTGGGAATTTTCGGTCGATCCCACCCAGGAGCAGCATCACCAAGACTAAATAGTTCCGGAATGCCGGCCCACTGGTCGGCAGGGTATACGGAGAACTATTATGGCGAAGAAGGTGAAGAATATAGACCCGACGATTTCCGAAATCCGCACGGTACTTAAAGCGATTCTCCTGAAGCTAAAATCAAGAGCCGCGACCATTCCCGATAGCGGAGTTCGACGCGCCAAGTTGGCCAAACTGGACGCCATAGCTGTGGAGTCGCATCAGACCGATGATGTAACCGAGCTCCTTGACTACGCCATCCGTGCAATCGCGATCATGAAATGTTCTGTTGAAGCGGCCAAGTTCAGCCTTCAGGCCCCTCTCGTGGACCTAGCACTTGACGGCTTGCTCAACAGTGATGATGAGGAATTGAGAAAGATGGCTAACGTTCGGACGATTTGACCGAACGCTTTTTGCAGCCATTTCATCGTCCGCCTGGGTCTGGAATGAGCTCGACGCTTCATTTTTGTGATATGCTTTCAGCATGACCATTGATGAGCGCAATGCGCTCAGAGCTGCTTCCGGGTTGCCACTGCTTGATCGGGAGCGTGAAGCCGAACGCGCCAAGGGCGCAAATAATCAGGTCGATTTCGAGAGGCGATTTTCGCTCGAACGACCCCGGTTTGCGCACGAGTGGAGCGGCAATAGGGATGGTTGGCTAAGCAATATGGGGCGGTGGCTCCGCGCCAGGCAGCAGGTCCGCCGCGAGATGGCTCCGAAGTAGGGCTGGCGATAGCTGGTTCGATTCCTACCTGCAGCCATCATCACGACTGGGCCGAATTAACGTAATTGACATTCTGCGCCGAGCCATCGAAGACCTTCGATGGCTAGATCCATCTTATGAGGAGGGCTCACACATGGACTACGTCGACGTTCAAATTCAAGACCGGAGCGGCGTTTGGGTCACGGTCTCAAATGTATTCAATGATTTGCAACGGATCGGGTTTGAATTGCGGTCGGTTGCATCGCGATATCCTGATCGAAGGGTGAGGGCGGTAGACAAAAGTGGGCGGTTCTGATCTGAGAAAGACAAACGCCCCGGGGGCATGCCTGCTGCGTAAGGGTGATCCATTTTCCAGACGTCTCCGCGATCGGCTGATCTTAACGACTCCGCCAGCACCAAATGGCGTCCTAATCACCCGCCTTGTCTTCTTCCTGCTGAATCTGCTCAAGCAGTTCAGCGAGAGCCTTTTTTCCGGCAGTATGAGCAGCGTGATACGAGCCGAATCCGCCTTCGGTTAATTTAGCGCCGAATGGTATCCTTCGCCGGTATATCCCCCACCTGAAAAGTCTGTCATTGCCGTCGCCTTCGCGTCGAACGAGAACGAACAAGCCTCGGTTCTTAGTGTGGTGGCGCATGACGCGGTTTAATCGCAGGTCGCGGCTTCACCCAGTTAACTTTTCTCAATGCTTAGACACATGTCGAGAAATTAATTCTCCGGACAGGATGGCAAGGCACGCATGCTTCAAGAGCCGCACTCAGGTCCGCCCGAAAACCCCGGAGTTGGCTAGGGAAATGCTTGCCCGAGTTGGCGGGTAGGGGAATTCCTTAACCCACCGACGGCTATGTTCGAGGCATCGCGGAAATCCCCCAAGATCCCGCGAGAGTATTGCGAATGGAAAACCCGCCGCAGACCCGGCGGGTTTTCCATTCGATCACTTCATTTTTCAACTTGACCGTTTGATTTAGATGGAACTGCGGAAGGCAAAGCGTGTCGTATTCGAGGGGGGATTTGCCGCCAACATGATGGCCATCGACGGTACTTGGCGGCGGCCCTGCACCATGGAGGATGTATCGGAGACCGGCGCTAGATTGACCGTCGACGGCTCGATCGAAGGTCTTCCCCTCAAGGAATTGTTCCTGCTGCTTTCGACGATGGGAAACGCGTACCGGCGCTTCCAACTCGCCTGGGTCAATGGCGATCAAGTTGGCGTCTTTTTCCTCAAACCTGGCGACAATAGGAAAAAATACTGAAGATGCATTTCCCGCCACAGCGAGCGCTGCCTAACAAGGGTTCCGCTCGTAGAGCTTAGGAGTGTATTCAACTATGGACATTATGATCGTCATATCCTCGAGGCATTGACTGGGGAGACCGGAGCGGCCTCGGTGGGTAAGCGAGCAACCCAGACTGAGGCCGCTTCTTCCTGCATTCGCGTGTTGATGCTGCTTTTGAGCGTCCAATTTCGCCATGGATCCTTCTGAACCTAAACCGATGTCCATCCTTCAAGAATTAGATGATGCCATCGCCAAGGGTACGCCCGAAAGCCGCTTGAAGGCTTTGTGGCATGCCACCGATATGCTGATAATGGGCCGCTATACCGAGAGTGAGATCTGGATTTTTGGGGAATTGATTGGACGTCTCTCAGAGGAGATCGAACTAGTTGCCCGCTCCGAGCTTGCAAAACGGCTGGCTCGAATTGACCAAGCGCCGATCTCTGTGATCGAGAAGCTCGCTTTTGACGATTCAATCGATGTCGCTGGCCCGATCCTTCGCTATTCCGCGCGGCTTGGTAATCAAGCTTTGGTTGCGAATGCTCGCTCCAAAAGTCAGCAGCATCTTTTCGCAATCTCGCGGCGGAAATCGGTCGACGAGCCGGTCACCGATGTACTCGTCACACGAGGCGACCAGACGGTCGTGAACTCGGTCGCCGTCAATACCGGCGCACGTTTCTCAGATTCGGGCTTTCTGCAGTTGATTAAGCGTTCCGAGGATGACTCCATCCTGGCTGAGCATCTCGGGCGTCGGCAAGACATCCCCAGGCACCTGTTCCAGCAATTGATCGCGAAGGCGTCTGACGAAGTACGAAAGAAACTTGAAATCGAGCGACCTGAGGCCGGTAATGCAGTCGCCGATATAGCCGGATCGCTACATGCGATGTTTGGCCCTGCGTCAAAAGATTACTTTACCGCCAAGAAAACGGTAGGTGCGCAGCACCGACGCGGTGAGCTGGGAGAAGCCCAGCTTCTCGAGCACGCCCAGGCACGTAAGCTTAATGAAGCCATCGTCGCGCTGTCGTTGTTGTGCGCCCTGCCGGTCGATGTCGTGGAGCGGGCACTGCTCGCTCCGGACAAGGAGGCCCTTCTGATTCTGGCGAAAGCCCTCGACCTGTCCTGGGCGACGACCATGGCGTTGTTGTTTCTTGGAGTCCCGGACTATCGGTTCGCGGCGAAAGATCTGGACGTATTGAAAGCAGAGTTCGCTCGGTTGGACGCCGAGACGTCCAAAAAAGTGCTGAAGGCCTATCATTCGCGTAAGCAATCAGGAAGCTCGAACCTGCGCCGGCTTCCACAACTCCACGCGCTCTGAGGATTTTGTCTGGCTCGTCAACCTCGGTCGGTCAAACGGCGCCTCGCGCAGCATTGACGTGTACCGAACCAGACAAACCGGGCTTCGTGCACTACGTCTACGGATGAAGAAAGTGCAGTCGTGCGCAGAGTTTTGTCACGCCAATTGAAGTCTACGAAATTAATTAGAGCGCTGCCGCTCGGTTTGGCCGTCGCCTGACATCGTTTGCATGGGTATCGAGGATTCGAACTAGAAGCGCTCAAAATAGGCTTCGAGCTCTGCAACGGCGCGATACTCCCAATCCTTGGCTTGCGCCAGGAGGGAGCAACTATTGAGCGGCCGGAAAGCCGCTGTTCGGCGGTACAGCGAAGCGATTGCGCGGTATCGGCGAACGTTTTCCAGGATGGCCAGCCCTGTCATAGTCGAATCTCCCCATTCCTTTCCCAGACGCGAAATTGCGTCAGAACGATTTTCGCTTAGTTAGCGGGATTGGAAGAAAGTCCGAGTGGTTTCTGAAATGCTGACAGCGGACGCTAAGTACGTGGCTCAACAGTCTGTGGCCACGGCAGGCCTCGGCGTTGGGTTTACGATCTGTAGGCCACGGCCCAAGGCGTGCTGACTTGCATCGAGTGACATAGAACTTAAACTGTTACCAGCAAGCGCAGCGCTGCATCGTATCGATTACTTTGCTTGCCAACGAGGGCCATTGCATCGGCCTTGCACCGGCATCGTTGTAGGTGCGAAATAGCGCGAAGGCTGTGCCGATGAGGGTAGCGAACTGCCGGAGTCGCTGCATCAAGTCGAGCAGGCGGCTGGAACTTAGGCCGACAAGGCAAGGTTCTTGTCGATGCCGGCCTGCACGATGGACCGATCCGAACCAGCGATGGCTTTCCCGAGCCGGATTATGGGCGCAGGCCAGGCAACGGTGGCTTTGAAAGCTTGAGGCTACCATTACTTGAGGTAGCCTTATCGTTGCTACAGTAGTCCCATTCCAGCATGGTTCTTGAAGAGTTCCGCGTCCCGGACATAGGTACGCAGATTGTCGATCGACTTGTGTCGAGACACGTCCATCATCTTGAAGATGGATGCCCCATTGGCGGCCGCTGATGTCAGGAATCCCGACCGGAGCGAATGCCCAGAGAATGTTCGGGCATCTAGTCCAATGCGGCCGGCGCATAATTTGACAATATTGGCCACGGATCGGTCAGTTAGCCGAACCTTGGACACGGTGCCAGCCTTGTTGATGGGTCGGAATACCGGTCCTTCAGTGATGCCGGCCGCGCCGAGCCAGGTCATTAGGGCTTTGGCTGGGCAATCGGTAATGCCTGCCGCAATCGCAATGACGGTACCTTCGCCTTCCTGGTCGGTCTTCGACCGCCGGATGTTGACCCGCAATCCCCCATCCGCGGGCTCGATGTCGGCTACATTCAACGCGACTAATTCAGACCGACGCAAGGCACCGGCAAATCCCAGCAGCAGAATGGCGCGGTTTCGGAGGCCGACTAGGCTATCTGGAGTGGCCCTCGCCATAGCCCTTGCCAGGCCAGCCGTCGACGGAGCCTTGCGATTCCTGGCTGATCCCAAGGTTCGGCGTATGCCGCGCAGCGTTGCCCTGACACATTCCGCGGTCGTCGGCGGTTCATGGCCAGCGTGTTGATGCGCATATTGGATGGCCGCCAGCCGCCGGCTGAGGGTACTTGGGCGACGATTCTGGCCAACTTCATAAGCAAGATAGGCAGCCAGCACTTCAGGCATAGCCGGCATGGGCACCAAGGCCCTGTCCTGGCACCATGCGGAAAAAATCCGGAAGGCAGAACTGTATGCGCGAAGGGTGGCTGAGGCTTTTCGGCTGCCCTAAAATGGGCAGCGGTCTCAATTTCAAGCGAAATGGACTTAAAAATGGGCGTTTGAGGTGTGTTTGGGGGAATTCTCCTTGTTTGCGCAGGTTTACTTCCGAGAAGATCAGTTATCGGAAGTTATCACATTTTGTGCTATCACGCAAGCAGAATCGCTTGATTTGGCGATTGCACAGTGGCAGAGTAGCGCTTCAGCGCATGGTTGAAGGTTGGGGGCATCTTGGCGCAGGCAAAGACCGGAAAGAAGGCTCGGGATCCAGACGCGTTCAAGGGGATCATGACCAGAATGAACGCGGATGGGTGGAGAGCCCTACGAATACTGGCAGCGGAGCAAGATACCACCCTCAACGCCCTTGCTATTGAGGCTTTCAACGATTTGCTGAAGAAGTACGGGAAGAAGCCAGCCGTGCAGAACCCCCTCGTCGACTGAGTCGTCTGTTCGCGGAGCACTGACCTTCGTCTGGGCCACTGGCTGGAACACCGAGAACGACCGCGGTCGGGGTCTGATGGGCTATGGCAGCCAATTTCGAGGCCGGACTGCCTCGCCGGAAGAGCATCAGACTACGAATCTGGGGGTCAGGAGTTCGAATCTCTTCGGGCGCGCCATTAGATCAAAGACTTAGCTGATGAGGTAATTGGAGCGATGGCGTCCGGGTAACGCCTGGGGTAACGGCCGGCGCCTCCTCGGGGCCCGTAGTTCGCCTCCATCACCTCGAGCTGCCAAGGTTGGGGTCGAGGCTGAAACAGGGGCTCGATTCCCTAGGGGGCGCCAATGATTTCAATGAGTTATGGAAATGTTGCCAGATCACCCCTCCGTCGGGTAAGCGCTGGGTAAGCAGGCGGTGCGGGCTTGCTGGGAACCTCGCCCTGTGGCGCTAAAAGGAGAACTCGGATGACTAAGTTTCGGCGCTTGATCTGGATGGCAATTGCCGCTGTCGGACTGATCCTTTCGGCCTCGCAGAGCCAGGCTCAACTGCGACAGCCTGACGTCGGTGATCAGCCAGGATTGATCGCCGATGATTCCGTGCAGTTGGATCCGGAATTCAGGAAGACCGCGGTACTCTATCGCACCAACGAAGCGCCGGGCACCATCATCGTCCAGACCGCCGAGCGCCATCTCTATCTGATCCAGGGCAATGGCCGCGCGCTGCGCTACGGCATCGGCGTCGGCCGCGAGGGGTTCACGTGGCAAGGGCTCGTCAACATCACGCAGAAGAAGGAATGGCCGGACTGGACGCCGCCGCCGGAAATGATTCAACGCCAGCCCTATCTGCCGCGCTTCATGGCCGGCGGCCCCGGTAACCCGCTCGGCGCGCGCGCGATG
>Ga0207669_10000926_pt1 | contig 12426 bp, 8 predicted proteins | sample KBSM33metaG_FD_184329 | JGI IMG/M metagenome (GOLD analysis project Ga0207669, IMG submission 184329) | Miscanthus rhizosphere microbial communities from Kellogg Biological Station, Michigan, USA - KBS M3-3 metaG (SPAdes) (version 2) | ecosystem: Host-associated > Plants > Roots > Rhizosphere >...
GTTCGATGTTTCGCAGAACGAAATACGGGGGGTTCTCAAATGGACGACAGTTCCATCCGCCGCCGCGTCGCACGCGGTTCACTCGTCATCGGCCTTGTCATCACGTGCGGCGCATTCGCCGAGACGGGGGAACAAGACTCAAATGACGAAGATCGCCTGTTGACCACGGTCACGGTCACCGCGCAGAAGCGCAACCAGGATCTGCAGGACGTGCCGATCACAATCACCGCGATCGGGTCGCAGCTGCTGCGCGATTCCGGTGTGCGAGACATCAAGGACCTGACGTTGCTGACGTCGGGGTTGGTCGTCACTTCGACGTCCAGCGAGGTTTCAACGACCGCGCGCATCCGGGGAATAGGCACGGTTGGGGACAACATCGGCCTCGAGTCTTCCGTGGGTGTCGTCATCGACGGTGTCTACCGGCCACGCAATGGGGTGGGCTTTGGCGATCTCGGCGAGCTCGAGCGCATCGAGGTGCTGAAGGGTCCCCAGGGCACGGTGTTCGGCAAGAACACATCGGCCGGCGTCATCAACGTGATCTCGAAGCGGCCGGATTTCGAGGGCAGCGCCAACGCCGAACTCACGGCCACGAACTTCAACGGTTACGAAGGGGCGGCTTCGATCAACGGCCCCCTCGTCGACGACAAGCTCGCCGGCAGGTTCTACGCTTCCTATCGACGCCGCGACGGTCTCTACGATGTGAGCACCGGTGACGGCACGCGCCAGACCACCGAGGATGCCAATCGCGATGTGGTCGTCGGCCGGGGGCAGCTGCTGTTCACGCCGTCCGAGAGCGTCAGCGCGCTGTTCATCGCCGATTACGCGCGACGCACGGAAAACTGCTGCGGTGCCGTGCAGAACAACGATGGTCCCACCGCGCCGCTCATCGACGCGGTCTCAGCCGACTCCGGCGTGTCGCGTCCCGCGGACCCATTCGCACGAGTCCAGTTCGCAAATCGTTCGGACGAGCAGGAGGTGCGCGACATGGGCCTGTCCGCGGAGCTCAATTTCGAAACCTCGTTTGGCAAGATCACCTCGATCACCGCGTGGCGCAATTTCGAATCGACGATCGGACAGGACGCCGACTACAGCACGGGCGACGTGCTGTGGCGAAATACTGCAGGTCCAAACGGCAACGAGTTCAAGCAGCTGTCCGAGGAGCTGCGTTTCTCCGGTGAGACCGACAAGCTCGAGTGGATGGTCGGCGCCTTCTACGCAGGGGAGAATCTGGATTCGGACTTGAACCTGCTCTATGGCGCTGACTTCGAGACTTACTACAGTCTCGTGTTATCCGCGGGAATGGCGCCAACGCTGGTCAACATCCTTACGGGCCGTCCCGCGCAGACGGCATATCCTGCCGGCGCGGGCTACCAGGATCGCTTCGAGCAGCGCTCGGACAGCTTCGCCGTGTTCACGAACGAGACGTTCCACTTCACTGAACGCCTGCACGGCACGATCGGCTTGCGCTACACCAACGAGCAGAAGGACCTCGACTCCTCCTACACGAACTCCGACAACGGCGCGGGATGCGCGGCCTCGCGGGCGCGCTACCCCATCGTCGCGGCCGTGCTGCCCGCGGCCGCGGTGCCAGGCTGGTACAACTTCGGCTGCGCGACGTTCGCGGATCCCATCTACAACGGTGTCAGCACGACGCAGAGCATCGACGAAAGCGAGACCAGCGGCACGGCCAAACTGGCGTTCGACTTCAACGACCAGCTCATGACTTACTTCTCTTATGCCCGTGGCTACAAGGCCAGCGGCTTCAATCTGGATCGCGAGCGCACCCCCATCGCTTCGACAGGCGCGCCCTTGTTCGCCTTCGATCCGGACACGAGCTTCAGGCCCGAGACCGTGGATTCGTACGAACTCGGCGTGAAGTACGCATCGGCGGGCAACATGTTCCGGTTGAACACGTCGCTCTTCGACCAGAAGTTCGAGGACTTCCAGCTCAACACCTTCACCGGCATCAGCTTCGTGGTCGTGTCGATTCCGGAAGTGACCTCCCGCGGCGTCGACCTCGACTTCGACCTGGCGCCGACGGACGGGCTCTTGTTCAACGCCGGCGTCACTTACGCGAAGACGGAGTACGGCAACTTCACGCCGCCGTTCGCGGCACTGTTCCGACTGCCGAACGCGCAGATGTCGTTCGCGCCGGAGTGGTCCGCTTCGCTCGCGACCACCTACGAGCACAACCTCGGCAGCTCGATGCAGTGGCGCTTCAATGTCGGCGCGAAGTACACCTCGGAATACAACACCGGTTCGGACCTGAACCCCGTCAAACTACAGGACGCGCTCACGCTCGTGAACGCGCGGCTCGGCATCGGTGCGCAGGACGGCAAGTGGTCTCTCGAGGCCTGGGCGCAGAACCTCACGGACGAGGAGTATTACCAGGTGATTTTCGATGCGACGCTGCAGACCGGTACGTATGACGCGTATCTCGGGGCGCCGCTCACCTACGGTCTGACATTACGAGTGCAGTTCTGATGCTTCTCTGAGGAATGAAGGGGAGCGTTTCCCCCACGCTCCGAAACTTCTGCTTCAGCTTCTGGCGGCTTCCTGTTCTTGCAGGAGCCGCCAGTCGATTTTTCCGGTGGCCGACTTCGGCAGGCTCGCCACGAACTCCACTTCGCGCGGCACCTTGTACGCGGCCATGCGCTGAAGAGACCACGCGATGAGCTCTTCGGCCGCGAGCGTCGCGCGTGCCGCTTCCCGTGGCACCACGAGCGCTTTCACCGCCTCACCGTTGCGTGGGTCGCGCTTGCCGATGACACAGGCTTCCTGCACTCCAGGATGGCCATAAAGCAGCGCTTCGACCTCGGCGGGCCATACCTTGAAACCCGCGGCGTTGATCATGCGTTTCAGCCGATCGACGAAGTGGAAGTAACCATCTTCGTCGACGCGCGCGAGATCGCCGGTGCGCAGAAACTTCCTGCCGTCGCGCTCGAGGAAGCAGGCGGCGTTCTCTTCGGGATTGTTCCAGTACTCCTCGAGCACCTGCGGGCCGGAGACGATGATTTCCCCGACCGCGCCCTGTGGCAGTTCGGCGAGCGTCTGCGGATCGATGATGCGCGCGTCGGTGTCGAAGATCGGGATGCCGAGGCAATGCGGCTTGGGCCGGTCGCCCGGGTTGATGTGCGTGGGGGCCAGGGTCTCCGTCATGCCGTAGCCCTCGATATAGGTAAGGCCGCAGAGCTCCTGCAGCCGCGCCGCCACCGCTTCGGGCATCGCCGCGCCTCCGCCGCCGATGAGGCGCATCGAGGACAGGTCATGCCGGGCCGCTTCGTAGTTTGAGATGAGGTCGACGATCATCGCAGGCACAGTGGTGAGGGTCGTCACCTTGTGTCGCGCGATGGTGGTGAAAGCGGCTTCGCGATTCCATCGCGGCATCAGTGCCAGGCCAGAACCGGCGTAGATGTGCACATTCATCGAGTTCTGCATGCCGGTGACGTGGAACAACGGCAGCACGACGAGTGCGCGCGCATGGTGTCGTACGTCGTGCCAATGCGCGATCGCCACTGTGCTGTACATGACGCCGCGGTGCCGGTGCCTGCAGCCCTTGGGCTTGCCAGTCGTGCCAGAGGTGTAGCAGATCAACGCCAAATCGTCGGGCCCGGCCGTGTGCGGTGCGGGCGCGTGCGCATGCTCGAGCACTTCGTGCCAGTGAATGACCTGCGGCTCCCGGAATTCCTTGCGCGGCGCGGCCAGCGCCTCGGGCAGCACGGTGGCCGCTTCATCGCCAGCATAGTCTGCGTAGCAGGCGATGATGGAGCGTCGCACAGTCTCGCCGAGCAGCGGCTCGACGCGCGGCTGCAGTTCCTGCGCTGTGATGATCGTCGTGGCGCCCGCGTCTTGCAGCAGATGCTCGAGCTCGCCCGTAGTGTTCATGCAGTTGATGGGGACGACCACGGCGTCGGCGCGAAGGATGCCGTAGTACGCGATCACGAACTGCGGGCTGTTGTGCATGAACAGCGCTACGCGGTCGCCGCGTCGCACGCCGCATTCCTTCTGGAGGAAGCCCGCGAGCGCCTCGCTCTGGGCACGGCAATCGCGATAGTTGGTCACGCCATTACCGAACAGCAAGGCGGGGCGGCTCGGGAAACGGGTCGCCGAAACCTCGAGGTTGTACCAGAGCGAGGTTTCGGGAACGGTGAGATGGAAGGGCAGCCGGCGCGGGAAGAAACTGGCGTTCATGCTCAGAATACGCCGCGCGAGGCCGTGAAGATGCGCTGGCGCAGCACCACCATGCGCGGGCCGAGTTCACTGACGATCCGCTTGCGCGTGACATCGAACATCGCGCCGCTGCACGACAGCGCCATGACGCGCGTGCGGTCGGCCGAGATCAGCGGCACGCCGACCGCGAAGATGTCCGGATTCCAGTCGCCGAACGAGTAGACGAAGCCGTGCTTGTCGTAGTTGCGCAGGCTGGACTGCATTTCTGCCGCAAGTTTGGCGCGGGCCGCGAGCGGCAGCGGCCGCGTGATCGCCTCGATACGCTGCTCGCGCTGCTCGGGCGTCATGGCAGCGAGATAGGCTCGGCCGAGCGCCGTGGTGTTGTGCGGCACGCGCTGACCGACTTCCAGGCGAAGTACATAGGTCGGGCTGCCGTGACAGATCTCGACGATCACCATGTGCTGGCCGTCGTTCTCGCCCAGGCAGATGGTTGCCTGCGCGAAATCCGCCATCTCCTGCATGAACGGCCGCGCCAGCTCGCGTGTGTTGAGCGCGGCGAGGTAGGTGTGTCCCAGCGCCAGCACGCCGGCGCCGAGCGCGTATTCTTCGCGCGCCTTGGAGTGCGTAAGGAACCCGATGCGCTTGAGGGTGTAGGTGAGCCGCGAGACCGTGGGCTTCGCGAGGCCGGTGCGGCGCGCAATCTCCTGGTTGCCGAGGTAGCGATCGCCCGATCGAAAGCAGCGCAGGATCGCCAGCCCGCGCGCCAGCGCCGCGACGAACAGGCGATCGCCGGAGTCGCGCGCGCGATGCAACGTGCGCAATTGCGGGTTGTCGGGCGCTTCCTTGTATTTGTGCTTGCGGGGCATGGGGATTCTCTTACGAGGTAGCTAGCTGCTGCGCGAGCTCGAGTCGTCCGATCTGGTTGCTGTGCACCTCGTCCGGTCCATCGGCGAGGCGCAGCGTGCGCGCGTGCGCATAACCCGCCGCGAGCGGGAAGTCTTCGCAGACGCCGGCGCCCCCATGTGCCTGGATGGCCCAGTCGAGCACCTGGCAGGCCATGGCGGGCGTCGCCACCTTGATCATCGCGATCTGCTTGGCGGCAGCCTTGTTGCCGACGGTGTCCATCAGGTGAGCCGCATTGAGCACCAGCAGGCGTGCGCTGTCGATCTGGATGCGCGCACTCGCGATGCGCTCGAGGGTCACCGTCTGCTCGGAAATCTTGCGGCCGAACGTGGTTCGACCCGAGGTGCGCCGGCAGAGTAGCGAGAGCGCGCGCTCGGCGAGGCCGATGGCTCGCATGCAATGGTGGATGCGGCCCGGGCCGAGGCGCGCCTGCGCGATCGCGAAGCCTTCTCCCTCGCCGCCGAGCAGATACTCGGCCGGCACGCGCACCTTATCGAACACCACTTCTGCGTGCCCGTGCGGCGCGTCGTCGTAGCCGAACACGCGCAAGCTGCGCAGCACCTGCACGCCGGGCGCGTCGCTGGGGACGAGGATCATCGACTGCTGGCGATGCCGGTTCGAATTGTGCGGAGCGGTCTTGCCGATGACGATGAGCAGCTTGCAGCGGGCGTCGGCGGCGCCAGAGACCCACCACTTGCGGCCGTCGAGTTGATAGGAGTCGCCGTCGCGCGTGATGCGGCAATCGATGTTGGTGGCATCGCTCGAGGCGACCGCGGGCTCGGTCATGGCGAACGCGGAGCGGATCTCGCCCGCGAGCAGCGGCTCGAGCCAGCGTTTCTTGTGTTCGGGCGTTGCGTAGCGCTCGAGCAGTTCCATGTTGCCGGTGTCGGGCGCGCTGCAATTGCAGGCTTCGGACGCGATCGGCGAGCGGCCCAGCAGCTCCGCGAGCGGCGCGTATTCGAGATTGGTAAGCCCGGCGCCATTCGCTGATTGCGGCAGGAACATGTTCCAGAATCCGGCCGCGCGCGCCTTTTTCTTGAGTTCCTGCATGACGGGCGGGCTGTCCCATGGAAAGTGCTTGCGCGTGTCCGCGAGCTGCGCCGCATAGATCGGTTCGGCCGGGTAGATCTCGGCGCGCATGAACTCATCGAGCCGCGAACGCAGCCGCTGCACTTTGTCGGAGTACTCGAACATACAGGTCCCTCTAATGAACCCCGCGGGCCTGCGCCCAGCCGAGGTCCGCGATTGGACGGGTGAGATTGCCGGCTTCGGTGGCGTGCTCGCTCGACGCGTTGCCGAGCTTCGCGCGCGCCGCCACACCCTGCAGGATCGAGGCGAGCCGGAATAGATTGAACGCAATGTAGAAATCGAATTCTCCGGGCGCCGGCGCAGCGGTTCGCCCGGTCCGCTCGAGATATTTCTCGACGTACTCTTGCTCGGACGGAATGCCGAGTTCCCCGAGATCGAGCCCGGCGAGGCCCTTGCGCACGGACTCGGGCATGCGGTACGGCATGCAGTGGTACGCGAAGTCCGAGAGGGCGTTGCCGAGCGTCGCGAGCTCCCAGTCGATGACCGCAAGGATGCGAAGCTCGTGGCGGTCGAAGATGAGGTTGTCGATGCGGAAGTCGCCGTGCGTGATGCGTGCGGGCTCGTCGGGCGGCACGTGCCGCGGCAGCCAGTCGATGAGCTGCTCCATGGAATCGATGTACTCGAGCTCGCTCGCGCGGTACTGCTTGCTCCAGCGCTCGATCTGGCGCGCCACGTAGTTCTCGCGGCGGCCAAAATCCGCGAGGCCGGCAGCATCGGGGTCGACCGCGTGAATGGCCGCGATCACGCGATTCATTTCTTCATAAATGGCGGCGCGTTCGGGCGGTGTCAGGCCTGGCAGCGCGGGGTTCCAGAAGATCCGCCCTTCGACGTACTCCATGAGATAGAACGGCGTGCCCGCCACGCTGACGTCGTCGCAAAAACTCACCGCGCGCGGCACGGGTACGGCGCTGTCCGCGAGCGCCTTCAGGATGCGGAACTCACGGTCGACGGCGTGCGCCGAGGGCAGCAGCGTGCCCGGCGGCTTGCGCCGCAGCACGTAGCGGCCGCCATCCGAGGTCAGTAGATAGGTTGGGTTCGACTGGCCGCCGCTGAATTGCCGGATCGTCAACGCTCCGGCGCCGAGGCGCTGCTCATCGAGCCAGCGCGCAAGCCTCCTTTCGTCCATGGCATGCGCCTCGCGCACCGGGATGGTGGCCATGGGATCGTCACGTGTGGGCATGGCTGGCATCAAACTACCGAGGCACCGCCGTCGACGGCGATGATCTGCCCGGTGATGTGACGCGCGGCGCCGCTCGCGAGCAGCACGATGAGGCCCTCGAGGTCCGCCGGCTCACCGAGTTGCTTCATCGGCGTGGCCTCGATTACGCGCGGTGCGAGCTGATCGAGCGCGCCCTGAGACATCTTCGTGGGGATGAAACCTGGGCAGATCGCATTCACGCTGATGCCGTACTGGCCCCATTCCGCGGCCAGCGCGCGCGTGAACTGCACGAGGCCGCCCTTGCTGGTGTGATAGGCGATGGCTTTCAGGTGCTGCGAGGCCTTGATGCCCGCGACCGAGGCGATATTGACGATGCGGCCCTGCTTGCGCGGGATCATCCAGCGCGCGCCTATCTGCTGCGTGAGCAGGAATACGCCCGTGAGATTGAGCCCGAGCACCTTGTTCCATCCCTCGAGCGGATGCTCCTCGGCGGATGCACCCCAGGTGGCGCCGGCGTTGTTGACGAGGATGTCGATGGGAGCGCCGGCCGCTGCGGCTACCGCGTCGACGAAGGGATTCACGTTCTCGGCGCGCGACAGGTCGCCGATGACGCGCACAGCAGTTACGCCGCGATCCCGCTTCAGGTTCTCGACTGCCGCATCGAGCTCGTCGGCCTTGCGCGCGGAGATGACGACTTTCGCGCCCATCTCGCCGAGTGCGCCTGCCATGGCGAGGCCGAGGCCGCGCGAGCCGCCCGTGATCAGCGCCGTGCGGCCTTCGAGGTTGAATGCATCACGCACGCTCACGTCTGGCTCTCCAGGAGGATGGCGTCGCTGACCGCGGCGAGGTGGTGCGTGGAATCGCCGAACGTCATGTCGATCATGGTCAGGCGCTTGAAATAGTGGCTGACCGCGAGCTCGTCAGCCATACCCATCCCGCCATGCAGCTGGACCGCCTGCTGGCCCACGAAGCGCGCGGCCTTGCCGACGTAACATTTGGCCATCGACACATCGCGCCGACGCAAAGCCGAATCGCCAGGTTCTGCGGCATGGGCTGCGCATCGTCCCGTAGCCAGGATGCTCATCGAGCGCGCCTGTGTGGCCTGTACGAACATGTCGGCCATGCGGTGCTGCAGAGCCTGGAAGCGACCGATGGGCTGGCCGAATTGCTTGCGCGACTTCGTGTATTCGATGGTCGTGGCGTTCGTCGCCTCCATGGCGCCAACGGCTTCGGCGCACAACGCCGCAATGCCGCGCTGCACGGCGCGCTCGAGTGCCGCCGTCGCGTCGCCGACGCCGAGCATCTGGCTCGCGGGCAGATTCACGTCCTTGAAGAACACATCGGCGGCACTGCGTCCGTCCTGCGTGCGGTAGCGCACGAGGCGCACGCCCGGCGCATTCGGATCGACTTGGAACACCGCGAGCAATTTCCCGGCCCTATCTTTCATCTGGGCACTCACGAGCAGCAGGTCGGCCACGGCGCCATCGAGTACGGTGGTCTTTGCGCCGTTGAGCACGTATGACTCACCCTCGCGGCGCGCCTCGGTGTGCACAGTCGACGCGTACCGCGCTTCGGCCTCGCCGTGCGCCAGCGCGAGCTTCAAACTACCGGCCGCGACGCGCGGCAGCAGATCAGCCTGCTGCGCTTCCGTGCCGTGGTCCGCGACGAGCGGCGCGCACAGCGCCACGGTGGATAGATAGGGCTCGAGCACCAGCGCGCGGCCGATTTCCTCCATCGTGAGCATCAGCTCGGTGGCGCCGCCGATGCCGCCGTGCGCCTCGGGCAGGCCGATGGAGAGGAAGCCCTGTTCGGCGAACGCCTGCCAGATCTCGTCGCTCGAGCCTGCGGGTTCCGCGAGGCAGCCGCGGCGGGTCTCGAAGTCGTAGCGTTCCGTGAAGAACCGTCGCACGGAATCCTGCAGGGCCAGCTGGTCGTCGTTGAATTCGAATTGCATGTCAGGGTCCTAAAGTCCCAGCAGGCGGTGCGAGATGATGTTGCGCTGGATTTCGTTCGAGCCGCTGTAGATGGAAGTTTTGCGCATGTTGAAGTAGCGGCCGGAGAGGGCGGCCCACCACTCGGCGCCGCCCGGCTCACCCTGCCAGCCGGCGTCGAGCGCCTCGGGCACGTGTGGCAGTGCGCGCGGTCCGAGCGCGCGCATCTTGAGCTCGGACAAGGTCTGCTGGATTTCGGAGCCGGAGATCTTGAGCGCCGAGGAGATGGCGCCCGGATCGCGGCCCGCGGCCTCCGCCGAGAGCACGCCCAGCACGGTGTATTCGAGCGCGCGCAACTCGATCTCGAGCGCGGCGATGGCGTCACGGAAGCGCACGTCTTCGATGAGCGGGCGTCCATCATTCGAAACTCGTGCGGCGATGGCCTTGAGCGAGCGCAGCTCGCGCTTGGATTCACCGAGCCGCGCGATGTTCACGCGCTCGTGCGTCAACAGATACTTCGCGTACGTCCAGCCCTTGTTCTCCTCGCCGACGCGCTGCGTGACGGGCACCTCGACGTCGTCGAGCCACACCTCGTTCACCTCGTATTCCCCATCTATGAGCGCGATGGGGCGCAGGCTGATCCCTTTCGATTTCATGTCTATGAGCAGGAAGGAGATGCCCTCTTGCGAGCGACCCTCGCTGGACGTTCGCGCGAGGCAGAATATCCAGTCCGCGAAATGGCCCAGCGTGTTCCACGTCTTCTGGCCATTGACGACGTAGGTGTCGCCGCGCCGCACGGCGGTGGTCTTGAGCGAGGCGAGGTCGGAGCCCGCGCCCGGCTCGGTGTAGCCCTGGCACCACCAATGTTCGCCCGAGAGGATGCGCGGCAGGAAAAACTGCTGCTGCGCGGCGGAGCCGTATTTCATGATCACGGGCGCGACCATGCGCACGCCGAACGCGATGACGGGCGGCGCGCCTGCGGCCGTGCACTCCTCGTCGAAGATGTGCTGCTGCACGGCGGTCCAGCCAGGGCCGCCAAATTCCCGGGGCCAGGTCGGGGCCGACCAGCCGCGCGTGTGCAGGACCCGGTGCCAGCCGATGATGTCCTCGCGCGAAAGCCGCTTGTGTCCTAACACTTTGGCGGCGACGTCCCTCGAGAGGTTCTGGCCGATGAAGGCGCGGATGTCGTCGCGGAATAACTTTTCGGTGGCGGAGTATTCGAGGTCCATCGCGGTATCCGTATTCCGCTGTGCGGAATGTTGTTTTGCAAAACTTGAAAGCAGACGAAGCCCTAAGTAATGCTTCATCAAGTTGCACCGGCAATTCCAGGGGGCATTTCGTGGACCACGTCGATTACGCGCGCGACGGCGCGGCAGCGGTCATAACAATTTCGAATCCGCCGGTGAACAGCATTTCGCACGCCGTCCGTTCCGCGTTGCTGGAAGCGCTCGACCGCGCCGCACAGCACGACGGTGTGCGGGCAATCGTGCTCGCGAGCGCGGGCAGCCTGTTCTCGGGCGGCGCGGACATCCGTGAGTTCGGTACTCCTGCGGCGCGGGCGGCGCCACAACTGCGCGACGTCATCGCGGCCTGCGAAGCGAGCGCGAAGCCCGTAATCGCGGCGATCGGCGGCCTGTGCCTCGGTGGCGGCTTCGAGCTCGCGCTCGGCTGCCACTACCGTGTCGCGCGCGCCGAAGCACACGTCGGCCTGCCCGAGGTGAAGTTAGGTCTGCTTCCGGGCGCTGGCGGCACCCAGCGGCTGCCGCGCCTCGTTGGCGTTACGACCGCGCTCAACATGATCCTGAGCGGCGAGCCGGTGCCGGCGCGCGACCTCGCAAAAACCGCGCTGTTCGAGCGCGTCGTCGACGGTGATCCGGTGCGCGCCGCGCTCGACCTGGTCGAGAGTCTGTCGGAGCAGGGTAATTTGAGGCCGCGGCGCGTTTCGGAGCTCGCGCTCGTGGAACCCAACCTCGAGGCCTTGTGCGATTTCGCGCTGATGAACGTGAAGGCGAAGACGCCGCTCGCGCTGGCGCCGCAACGCTGCATCGAGTGCGTGAAAGCGGCCGCGAAACCGTTCGCGGAAGGCGACGTCATCGAGCGGCGGCTTTTCGTCGAGCTCATGCAGACGCCGCAGTCGCAGGGACTGCGTCATTCCTTCTTCGCGGAACGCTCGGCCGGCAAGGTGGCCGACGTACCGGAGTCGACGCCGCTGCGTCCGCTGACGAAGGCGGCCGTCATCGGCGCCGGCACCATGGGCGGCGGCATCGCCATCTGCTTCCTGAATGCGGGCATTCCCACCTGGCTGCTCGAGACCGACCAGGCCGCGCTTGACCGTGGCATGGCGCGCATCACTGGCATCTACGACGCGCAGGTGAAGAAGGGCAAGATATCCCAGGAGGAGCGCGCAGCGCGTCTTGGGCTGCTGCTGCCGGTGCTGAAGTACAACGCCATCGGCTCGGCCGACATCGTCATCGAGGCGGTGTTCGAGCGCATGGATGTAAAGCTCGCGGTGTTCGCCGAACTCGACCAAGTCATGAAGCCCGGCGCCATTCTTGCCACCAATACTTCGACCCTCGACGTGAACGCCATCGCGCGTTCGACGAAGCGGCCAGCCGACGTGCTCGGCACTCACTTCTTTTCACCGGCGAACATCATGCGTCTGCTCGAGCTCGTGCGCGGCGCGGACACGGCGAAGGACGTGCTCGCCACCGCGCTCGCGATGGGGAAGACGCTCCGAAAGGTCTCGGTGGTGTCGGGCGTCTGCGACGGCTTCATCGGCAACCGAATGCTCGAGCACTACGGCAAGCAGGCTAACTATCTGCTCGAGGAGGGCGCGAGCCCGCGCCAGGTCGACGCTGCGATGGAGGCGTTCGGCTTCGCGATGGGACCGTTCAAAGTGGGCGACCTCGCGGGCAACGACATTGGCTGGAACATCCGCAAGAGGCGCCGCACAGAAAAGCCCGGCTACAAGTTTTCAACGCTGCCCGACAAGCTCTGCGAGCTCGGCCGGTTCGGCCAGAAGACAGGCGCGGGCTGGTACGAATACCCCGACGGCCGCAAGCCGCTGCCGTCAAAGGCGGTGGATGAGCTCATCGCGGCGCACCGCAAGGAGCTCGGCATCACACCGCGGAAGATAGACGACGCGGAGATCGTCGACCGTCTGGTATACGCGCT